>Ga0070675_100004361_pt1 | contig 10789 bp, 20 predicted proteins | sample KBSM43metaG_FD_65343 | JGI IMG/M metagenome (GOLD analysis project Ga0070675, IMG submission 65343) | Miscanthus rhizosphere microbial communities from Kellogg Biological Station, Michigan, USA - KBS M4-3 metaG | ecosystem: Host-associated > Plants > Roots > Rhizosphere > Soil ...
GCCAGCCGGACGCTGGTGTGAGCACTGCGAGATCGGACGCGGCTGTCAGATTTACGAGAGCCGCCCCAATGTATGTCGCAAATTTTCCTGCCTGTGGTTGCTCAGTCAATCACGCGAGGACCGGCGCGAGATACTCGGCCCAGAGCTACGACCTGATCGTTGCAAGGTGGTATTCTCACCATCGACCAATGACAGAGTCATGGCAGCAACCACGATGCCCGGTTCACCACTGGCATGGCAACGTTCTGACGTGATGGGCCTCATCAAGGTGATGACCGATCAGGGAATGGGCGTCGTCTGCGGGGCGCCACGATCGACGTGCCGCACGATGATCGACAGAGATGGTATGCACGAAGTTCAACTCACCGAGCCAGATGAGACGGGCATGCAATGGAATGTGGACCCGCAGTGATGCGGTTAAGGAGGCTCGGCCAGCGATCGATTGAAACCCGGCACGATGATGCCGGGCCTCCGCTTTTCTTTCAACCAAGGAGCAACATGATGATTGACGTGAGACCCGAACCGATTTGTTTTCTGAGTGACGCACGCGGCATCTATCTTCCGCAGTCTTTCGCGCGGGCGTGGGAAGATCGCACGGTGAGCGTGGCCAACGTCTCCGATGACGACTGGGCCGCGCTCGAAGCCGGGCCAGAGCATCGAGAATACTGGGACGCGTGGCAAGAAGTCTGCGACAGCGCGATCGTCACCGACATCAACGGCGTGAAGTTCTTCCTCGACCAACAGGATGGCGGGCTCTTCCTGATCCCGCAGGGAATGACGTGGGACGATGAGGCTGATGGATGGCGATGGCCCTGACAATGGCTGCGCGCAAGCGCAAGCACCACGCACTGATGACGGCGTTGCTGAAAGAGATCGAAGCCGGTCTCGATCGCGACGTCGCCGCACAACGAGGCGCCGAGATTTTCGAAGAATGTTTCGGCGATCTACCACCACTGAAAAGGAGCAAACCGAATGACCGAAGTTAAACTCAACAGGCCGCGCGTGATCGACAACGATCGCGGCGCTGTCATCGTCACGTGGCAGGGCCGACAGATCCGCGCTTGGTCGTATCAGAACGACACCGAGCGCAGGACGAAAATGATGTACGCCCGGGAGTTCATCGAAGGCTGGATCGAGGGCTACGACTTCGCCGCTCGAAAAAGATTTTTGCCAGACTGAGTCCTATACAGTCGGCAGAAATTGCGGGGCATATGCAAATTTGCATGTGCCTCGCCCTGTGTTTTCCGATGTCAAGTTTCTGAAATCACGAGCACGCACACTGGCGGGCTAGCGTTTGCGCGTAGTCGATCGCAGCGTTCTGCGATTTGGCGCATGTGCGTTTGCTACAATGCGCGTGTTGTTCAACCAAAGGAGTGACAATGGCTAAGAGAGAAACCATCGAGACCATCGACGCGGCGCTCGCACGCTGGAAGCCTCGGCTGAAGCGGGCGGTCAATGCGATCGACAAGCTCGAAAAGAAGCGGCGCCGTCTGGTGGCGAAGGCCACGGTGAGCGCGGCGCTTGATCCGGTGCTGGAGCAACTCGGCGCACTGACGATCAGGCCCAAGACCGAGCGCGTGGTCGTGTTCGAGGGCGACCCTATCGACCCGGTCAAGATCGTGGACGATCCTGCGGTCAAGGCGGCGAAAGCCTCTGTAGAGGCCGCGCTGCTCGACCAGAGCCCCGATCTCGGCATCCCCTCCTTCCTGCGCCGGGCGCCTGACCCGGTGGCAGAGGAGATCAAGGCCGAACAGGCCGCGACCAAGAAGGCGAAGGCCGCTGGCAGGATCGCGAAGATGAAAGCGAAGAAAGCCGGTGACCTGAAGAAGATGCCCCTCACCGGCAAAGCCGCGCTCGCCGCCATCCGGGGCGAGTAAACGAGATGGGTCGCCGGGCAACCGGCGGCCCGGAGGCCCGGCCACAGCACATATGAAACCCACGACTGGGTTGCCGGGCCTCCACCCTTCCCCCAACCCACGAAAGGAGCAACCATCGTGAAAAAGAAATGCCACGCCACCGGAAAGATCCGGCATCGCCGGGACTACGCTGAAGCCCTGCTGAAATCGTTTAACAACGCCGGAATGAGTGCGTACAAATGCCAGCACTGCTACGGCTGGCACTTAGGTAACAGCCGCACTGACTACAACTACCAAGCCCGCATCGACCAGCTTTTAAAAGGGAGCAAGACGAATGACGCCAAGCGAGATGGCAACGGAGATACTGAAGAACATCGAAGCGACCCGGGCAGTGATGGAGGACGGCCCGACTGGGTATGTCCTTCACACAGCGGACAAGATGCACCTCCTCTGTCAGAAACCGGGCGGCCAGATCTTCAAGAGCCATCCACAAAATGATGCGGTGCTCGTGCTGACATCGCACGCCCGTGCGGTGACGGCACAGCGTTGGTGGAATCATCACAACCCGGACGACAAGGTGAAGATCGCACTGCGACGCGAAGCGATGCAGGCCTACATCGATGAACAGCAGAATGCGCACAACATTCTGCTCACGCTGATCCAAATGAAGGAGCAACTGGGATGACCAAGTTCAAGGACACTACCGCAGAGATCCGCAAAGAGATGATCGAGATGGGCTGGCCCGAGGCGTCGTGCGAGAAAGCCGATCGACGCTACACCACAGATGAGCTCCGGCAGGAATTCATCGTGCGTTCATTCCTCGCGCCGTTTGTTTTCGTCACGCGGATCTCGGACAACGTGAAGGGGACGATGGAATTCACTCATGATCCTCGGCTCTACTTCAACTTCAAGCCCGACTAAGGAGCAACCATGCAACACTCGTACGTCATCATCAATCCGCACACCCGCAAGAAGTCTGCGATCGTGTGCGACACCATCTTCGAGGCGCAAGCCGCCGCCGGTCTCACGCAAGGTGTGGACCACGGCGTGCTCGTGCACGGCCTTGGCTACTGCGTGTACGAATTCGGGCTGTTCGTCCCGATCGAGGAGCAGAAATATTTCAGTGTCGGCAACATCCTGTTTGCCGGTCCTGCCGTGTTCTATCGATACGACGATTACGGAGAAACATTGAGCTTGCGCGCGTCGGAATTCCCCGACGTGCGTTTCTACCTCGGTGCGAATGACATCGAGGCGGCGATCGATCATGGGGATGTCGAGCGTCCGTTCATGGCTGTGAATGGTGTCGAGTTGTGGCACTGGCCGCAGCCAGCCCCGAAAGGCATGAGTAGGTGAGAGGGTGTGGACTGAGGACGTGACTGCACTGGCGATGATGACGGCATTCTGTGCCGTCGTTCTCGTTACCACTTGGCTCGTAATGAGCCACTAACCGCAACTGAAAAAGGAGCAACAAGCTATGGACGATGGATTTCTCGGGACGATCCTTGCTGTGGTTATCGGCAAGGCAGTATGGGATGGATCGAAATCGAAACTGCCACCAGCGAAGCAACGCGAGGTCAATCAAGACTTCGGGCGCTTCCTCGGCTGGGCTGTGATCGGCTTCATGGCTCTTGCCATGCTCGCTGGAGCGATCGACAAGGCGTTCTCTCAGACGTCGCAGCACACCTTCCGCGACTCATCTGGTCGCGTGATGGGATATTCCACCACGAACAACGCTGGCACAGTGTACCGCAATGAGCTCGGCCAGACCACTGGCCGATCGACCACGAACAGCGTCGGCACCACGTTCTATAACTCGCGCGGCCAACAGACGGGCCGCATCAGCAAATAAGAACCCTCCGTGAGGAGGCTAAGGAGGCCCGGCCAGTACATCGACGCAACCCATGTTGCTCATGCCGGGCCTCCACCTTTTTTCATTCAACTAAGGAGCAACCAAACATGGTTACCAGTGAATTCCGCGACCTTCACAAGCTCGCGAAACAACGCACCCGTGACGCCGCCGCGAGCGTCCTGCAACTGCTCGATGATGATGAGGAGCGCACAGCGCTGTTGCTGGCGTGCGCGATCGATTTCGTAGACGGCGCCGCTGTCTGCATTAAGGAGGACAACGAAGCGATGACCAAGGATCAGGCGCTGGCTGCAGCGATCGGCATGCTGATCTCTTCCTATGGTGTGGAGAAGGTGGTCGCCGCCTTCAGGGGCTTACGGGAGGCACGTCGATGATGTTTCGATTGATGGCCTTCATCGTCGCCATGTCGGACACCGGGAGCGTGTCGATGGTGACGGCCCACACTGACTGGCCCGACGAGCAGGCGTGCCGGGCGATCCTCCAGAGCCACTACAGCCCGCCGCCGGAAACTGTTTTCAACGGGCACAATGTCGCGGTAAAGATCTCCGCCTCTTGCGTGCCTGTGAACGACGCGCAAGTTCCCGTCCTACAGGCGCCCGTCGCAAACGGGCGTCCGCCCCCGATCAACGTCCCGCCGCCGCTCGCCCAGATGATCCCGCGCTTCTTCAACGAGCTCGGCCAACCGATGCTGGCGCCGCCATGTGGCGGGCGATTACCTTGCGACTACTGAGGAATGACCATGCGATACGAACGAGCCAACAAGCACGATAATCCCAACTGCGAAGGTGTTCACTGCGGTGACGCCAACGGCGAGGTGCGCCGCTATCCTCTAGGCGGTGGCGGCTACCTCGTGCTGTGCATCGCCTGCGCAGCGTACGAGAACCATCAGCGATACATCCGAGGACGAGAGACCGGCCAGCCGCAGAATTTCCCACAAGCCAACTGGTTCTCTTGCACGGTGTACGGCGCAGAGGAGGCACCGAAATGACCGGCGACGAATACCGTGCGGCGCTCGATCACGTGGGCATGTCCCAAGTCGGCGCCGCCCGCTTCTTCAAAGTCGCACCCTCCACATCACGCCGCTGGATCGCGGATCAACTCATCGTCCCGCCAGCGGTGGCGAGGTTGCTGTGCGTCATGATGAAGAAGCACCTCTCACCCGGAGAAGTTCTTGAGATCGAAGCGGCCTTGACGAAGGTTGCGGAGACAGAGGACGCTTGATATATCGTCGGGTGAATTCTTTCCGGGCTGGGTTTTTGAGTTGCTCCTTTTACCTAGCTCTGGTGGACCGTTGGGGCGGCGGCAACGTCGCCCCTTCGCGTCTCCCGCAACTCCTCCAGCGTCATCAGCACCGCCGCCATCGCTGTCAGGCGCCGCTCGGCTTCGGTGCTCGTCATCTTCCCTTGATCAATCATCCTCACGTACACGCGCTTTCGCTGTTCGATCTCGCGATGCACCTCCGCGATCTGGGCGCCCAGTGAAACGCGATCGATCACGCTCATTCAAAGATCTCCCATTCGATCCGCGTCACGGGCGCCCCGGAGCGCGTCTCGTGCGTCAAGCGAAACACCTGTAGCTTGCACTGATGCATCGCTTCGAGTTGCTGCCGCTCGAACTCGACATCTTCCGGTGTCGCGGTCTTCAAGAACAGCGATTCGTATTGCAGTAACTTGACCTCTACCATGTCAGCCTCGAACATTGTCATCATCCCATGCCCTTTTAGCTTTTGATTTTGCCCAAGCGATGGCGCGTGATTTGATCCATGATGCGGTGCTCGGTTTCGGCGACAGCATGGGCACGTGCTTCATATCGTGCGCTGGCCACACGCCGATGCGCTCGCGGTATTTGTTCGCGGCCCAACCATCTTTGTAGTTATGCTGGAAGGCGTACCCTTTGAGCTCGGCGAAGAACATCGCCCGCTCGTTGTGCGTCAACAGCGAGCCGTCGCTCATGGGAGTCTTCGGGCGTGGCTTGAGCTCACGGAGCTCGCCCGCCCTCGGTTCTATTTTGCTGACCACGATGGAAGTAAACCCGCACGCCGGGCACTTCGCCATCTTCGGTGGCCGGAGATACGAACACTGCGGACACTCCTTCGGGAGCCGGATCATCATGGTGCGATTGTCATGACGCGGCGCCTTGCCGTCGTGCAGGCCGGTGTACGATTCATCGATGTCGGTCACAAAGCCCAACCGGCTGTGGTTGTCGCTGTGGTCAAGGATCAAACAATGATCCTTCGGTGCCGAACCCTCTGGCGCCGTGCGCAGACCGCGCCCGATGATTTGTGTGAACAGCATGTCGCTGCGTGTCGGTCGACAAAGCACGATGCATCGCACGTCCCAGTCAACACCGGTCGTCAACGTTTCGACATTCACAACCACTTCGTATTCACCGCTGTGGAATTTCCGCTTGATCTCGCCACGGCCCTCGATCACGGCGCCAGTCTTGCGGCTCCGCTTCGTCGCGTCGTCGTGGTTGAAGTCGAGGTAGCCGCAGCGCACGCCCGCCGCAATGAACTGCTCCTGCAGCTTCTTCGCGTGCGCACGATCGACGGCGTAGCACAGCGTCGGGCGCCGCTCGCCCAGTCTCACCCACGTGTCCACCGCGTCCCCGATCAGCGGCTGCATCTTCTCCGACAATTCCTGTTCGTGGTAATCGCCATTGACGATGCGCACGCCCGTGAGATCCGGATGGCTCGGCGCGTACACTTTGAAGTCCGACAGGAAGCCAGCGTCGATCATCTGCCGGATCGTCGCCGCTTTGTGGAAGTGGTCGAACCATGCGCCCAGTCCCACGGTCCACGGTGTCGCCGATAGTCCGATGAACGGCACGTTGCCCCATTCAGGCATCTTGTCTTTCGATAGCCAGCGTTCGTAGAACCGAAACCACCGATGCGCCTCATCGAGGATCACGACGTCGGCCTGTGGCAACGTTCGCTTCATCAAGGTGGCGATGCTGCAAACTTGGATCGGCTGCGTCCAATCCGTTTGATGATGCGTCGCTTGAATGACGCCCACGTCCCAGATCTTCTGCTTCGCGAACATGTCCACAGTCTGGTCGATCAATGAGATCGCTGGCACCGTGAAGAGGATCTTCTTCTGCTTCGCCCGCGCATTGTTGACCAGTGCGGCGGCGATCATGGTTTTCCCGCTGCCGGTTGGGCTCTGCATCATGATCCGACGCTTTCCCTGCGCCACCGCATCCCGCAACGCCTGCAGCGCGCTCTCTTGGTGATCGTACAGTTGCACGGTCATGGGCGCCGCTCCCATCGCTGACGGTTCACGATCTTGGTGATGTTCTTTCGACCGCAGCCATATCGTGCTGCAATATCTTTGTGGAAGACACCTTGCGCTGCTAACCTCCTGATCTCATCGACATCGTCCCACGTCAGAACCGCTGCGTAGTGCGTTTCTCCGAATGACATGTTGAGGCCAGTCGATAGCGCGTGCTCTTGCTGGTCGCTGTATGTCGCCCACTCCAGATTTTCCCAGTGAGCATCGAGCTTGATGCCGTTGACGTGATTCACGGTTGGCAGGCTGTCTGGATTTGGAATGAACGCACGCGCGACGAGATCGTGAATATTGAAGCGCGTGGACTCGCTCGCGCCTGTCGCCATCAACTGCACGTAGGGATAACCAGTCTGGTTGTTGATCGTCCACTTCAAGAACCGCGTCGCCCTGATTGTGCTGAATACGCTGCCCCAGTTGCCGATCTGGTATCGCTCGAAGCCGTCGATCACCTTGAATATTTCGTTCATCGACGTTGCTCCTTGATCGTACCGTGCAAACTGGGATCGAGCTCGTGCTCCTCGTGCGCCTTGAGCCACTCGCGCAACGGCGCGTCCTCTCTCATGCCCCGCTCGAACTGCTCGCGCGTGATCGCTTCCTCGTGCAGCAACTCGCGCCCGAGCATTTCATTGGAGCGCAGATAGTCGCGCATCGCGTCGATCAGTTTGACCAGCGCCTCGGGATAATGGAGCGGCATGTTGTCGAGGTGGCGATCGAGGTGCCTTCCGAATTCTTCGAACGGGTCACGCGGCATTGGCTTTGCTCCTTTGTTTTTGGATACATTCACACACAACATCGATACCGTGCAGACGCAGCGTCGCGTTCGCGTCGAGGCCATCGACAAACCTCACCGCGATCAGATCCGGTCTCACCGCGCGCGCCGCCTCCAGTGCGCGCTGACCAGCCGGATCGGCGTCCACCGCCACAACGATCTCTGTGAAGCCCTTGGCACGGCGCAGGCACTGCGCAATGCGGCCAGCCGCTCCTGCCGCCCACGCGGTCCCGCCTGCCGCCAGCGCCATCGTTGCCGCGTCCTCGATACCCTCGGCAATGAACAGATGACCCTCGCCGCCAGCCACGATGATCGGCCAGCCCGCTGACGGACCCAGCATGATCTTGACCGGCTCGACATCGGCCTTGCTTCCGTCCGCAGTGATGCGTGTCAGGTGGATGCCGCGCGTGCTGCCATCACGGCTGGAGAACCGGGCAACCATCGCATGGTGGTGGCGCCCCTCACCCTTCAAGAACCGGATGTTGGGCGTGTCGATCAGGCACCCACGGCGGCGCAGATACAATTCGGCAGACGTGCCCCGCAGAGGCACAGCGCGGCCCCACAGATGCGCGGCCAGTTCTGCCTTGTCTGGCTCGGGTGCCTTCACAAACTTGACCGGCGGCCTGCTGCTGCCGTTCTTGCTGGGGAAGGCCGAGCCCTTGGCCGTGCACCGCGCACAGATGTAGGTATAGCCATCGCTGCCATCGTCATGCGGCAGGATCGCCAATGTCCGGCGCCGACGATTGTATGGTTTGCGGCACTCCGGGCCGCAGAGCGGACAGGCCAGATGATATTTGTTGCCGACGCGACGTGCCGCACCAACCATCCGAACAAGCTCATCGAAGTTGAAGGCGGTGTCCATCATCGCTCCGTGATCTGGATTCCGGCATCACGAAGCGTCTCCTTCGAGAGCTCATCCGCCTCATCGTTATCGCCACGCCTGATCCATTCACCGTTGACCGACGTGAACCTCGCCAGCTTCTCCTTCGCGTCATGAGCGAACGGGACATAGGCGCCACTCTTGATCCGCCAGTTGCCGAAGCACTGCTCGATCACGAGCTTCGAATCACCGCGCATCAGGACCGGGCTCGCCTCCAGACTGCGCTCGATGAACCAATCGAGGGCGATGTTGAGAGCCATGTACTCCGCCACGTTGTTCGTGTTCGTGCTCGCGGCTGCGACCATGCCAGCCTTCCGAAAGACCCTCTGCTTGTCGGCGTCGTAGATCACCACGCCGTAGCCCATCGCTCCGCCCGGGTTCTGCGGCTCACAACATCCGTCAAAGTAGACCACGTATTCGCTCATTTTTAAGTTGCTCCTTCAATCTGGCACATCGTTTGCTACGCGCGGCTTCAGTAAGATTCTATCGTTGTAAGTTCTTGTTTTCTTTCTTTCTTCCTTTTCTCTCTCCTCCCCGTTGAGAGAAGTAAGTAAGAAAGAAAGAAGAGGCGGGCGCGCGAGAACGCGACCGGACATAGCTCCGCCTGCGCCGGGAAACGGGACAATTCCCCGGCGGGACAGGCGTCTCCAAACGACGGGAGCGACCCATCGCGCGTGAACCCGAAACCTTGAAGTGTGTGGGGAGTTGATGTTTAGTGCGGAACTGTTGTATGTTCGCGCACAAGACATCCGCGCCTTGCCACACAAGGTTAGTCGGATTTAAAGGGCGGTGCCGCTTGCTACGGTGCCGCCCTTTCTCGTTTCGCTCTCGCGAATCGTGAGCCCGAACCTTGGGCTCCGGAATGTCATCTGGTCAACATAAAACTCGATCACGAAAAATATCGGGGACATTGCCCACGAGGACGATGGACCAACATCAAGTGTGATTCGTTGAAAACCATACAGGATGTTGAATCTGTTCTCCTCCGCGTTCGCATCCGTTCGCTTCTCACCGTGAGCGCGTCCGGAAGAGCGGCGTTGTGCGGTGCGCCATCTGAGGATTGAGCCAACAGCACGTGTAATCCCACAGCGCCGCCGCGTCTGATTCGTCGGTCGTCTCGCAGCCCCAGCCGAAGTCGATGCACCGCTCCAACGTCATCGGCTTGGCGATCTTCGCCTTGAAATTCTGGCCGAGGAAGTGACATCGCACTTGGCTAGTCGTGGCTTCACGCAATTCAGCTTTACCGTACGCCCATTCCTCGACGTGCTCCGCGAGGCCGACCAGCATCCGCGTGGTGTCGATGTTCGTCTTGCCGCCCATGATCGACGGCACCGCCGGGCTTTCGTAGGCGATCAGATCCGGTATCTCCTCGCGCTGTCCCCACGTCTCGTCTAGCCACGTGCGGAAGGCGCGGTAGGTGTGCGCACGCGAAGATCCGGGCTTGGTGAACCGGATATGCCCGCATTGCGGATTCGATCCCGGGCACCCGTACGCCCAGCCGGTGGTTGTCGCCAAGTCCAACGCAAGAACGCGCCCGGTGAACGTCATTCGATCTTCCTCTCCAGTGCCAGCGCACGCAGATCGAACGGCGATTTCAGAATCGGATCGCTCGCCTCCACCCAATACGCTGGCCTGCCCTTGCGCCGCTCCTTCAGACGATCGTCGCTCGCCGCTTCATGTCCCCAGCACCAACCAATGATCCGGTAGTGCGGATGTTTCGCCGCGCAGACCAGAAGATAGGCGATGTCCGGTTTCCAGTATCGCAGATCGATCATCAGCGTGTGATAATCCTTGCTCCGCGTCTTCACGTCAATGAAGTCTGAGAAGTCGAGCTTGGCCTCGAACGGCCCATCGACCACCAGATGATTGATCGACCACGGGATGTCGGTGCCGAAGAAGATGCGCGTTGCGGCCTCGCCACGGTGGCCGTCGATCGTTGACCGAACCCGCTCCTCATACGGGCGCCCCTCATCATCGGCGCCCCTGTCGATCGAGATCTCAAGGCGCCGCATCGCGATCGGATCAACGAAGTCGCAGTGGGACTGATCGAGCTTCACCCAGAGATCGCCGTCAACTATCTTCCACTTCTTCCGCGCTTCACCGTCACGGTCTTCTTGACGCGCGTCTTCG
>Ga0070675_100004363_pt1 | contig 10785 bp, 10 predicted proteins | sample KBSM43metaG_FD_65343 | JGI IMG/M metagenome (GOLD analysis project Ga0070675, IMG submission 65343) | Miscanthus rhizosphere microbial communities from Kellogg Biological Station, Michigan, USA - KBS M4-3 metaG | ecosystem: Host-associated > Plants > Roots > Rhizosphere > Soil ...
GCCGCAGTGCAAAAGGACAAGGTCGAACTCAGCGAAACAGTTGCAATGCTAAACCTTGACGATGCCGTTGAGGTCCTGGCGCCGTTGCCTCCTTCTCCAAGGCTTGACGAATGGGTATTTGTGCAACCGCCGGGCCAACAGGCTAATCGCGGTTACGTCCATCTTAGGGATTTGAAGCATGTTGAAATCAGCGATAACCATGCATTTGACCTGGCGCATGCCCTCGAACGGATGAACGAGGTGACAGATCCCGTCGAACTTAAATCCCAGTTGGAAAGTCTCCCGCTTCAGGATACTGAGTCCGATGACATCTATCTCACAGTGATTCAGGGATACGTTCGGTATGGTGCGCTAATTGGTACCGACAAGGTCGCCTTGCAGGCGGCGGTCGACAAGGCCAAAGAATACTTCAGTAAGATCAGCCCGCCCGCGCAGTCTACCGAGCCGGCTCAGAACACTCTGAAAGCGATTCTCGCGCTGGAAGGCAAAGTGAAAAAATCTGCGCCTCCCCGCCCTCCACCTGAAGGTCCACAAACCTGGTATACCTCAGCATGGCTCGCCTGGCTCGCCGGACAAAGTGCTGAGACTTCATCTGACTTTTCCGGTGCGCTAAAGCAATACGGGATCGCTCTTGACTGGACTGAAAAAATTCTGGCAGACAAGCGGACGGACTCCCTGCTTAAGGAAAAAACGCAGATGCTTCAAGAGCAGGCAAAAGTCGCAAGAATAAGAGTAGCCAAGAAAGCATAAGCAATGACCACTCTTCAAATTTTCCCCACAGTGTTGACCCTCGTGGCGGCCACTATCCTGGGAGTGCTTCCGCCGCAGGCTTCGCAGAATGCGGACAAGACGCCGATGACAAAGGATGAAGTCATCCGACTGTTTAAGAATTTAGGAAAGGATGCCTTAACTCAGGAAGTCGTGCGAGTGGGCGTGGACTTCGAGCTCGATCCAAAGACCAATCAGGACTTCAGAGAACTAGGAATGGCTTCCGGGATCGTCGATCTTATCGGCCAGAACTCCAGGTTCACAGCCGTCACCGTCCTGTGCGAACCGGTTGATTGCGAAGTTACTATCAACAACGAACCCGTGGGCAAGACGGTCTCGAAGGCTCTAGTACATCGAGTAAAGCCCGGACAGACCACCATCAAGGTCAGCGCTCCTCCCAGCTATGAGGCCCAGGAAACCCAGGTAACGGTTCCGCCCTGGGAGAACGTAAAGGTACCAAAATTTACGATGCCCGAAGTCACAGGAGAACTGGCTGTGAGTTGTCAACCCGTGGAGGTTTGCGGAATCACTGTCAGACGACAGAATTTTTCAAGGAGTGGTCAAACGTCCAACCATCAATTCAATGTCAAGGGTCTTCCCCTGGGCCAGTATGAAGTTGAGGTACAGGCGTCTGAATACCTCACCAAGAAACAAACAGTCCAGATAGCCAATCGAGTCGTTCAGCCCTTAGCTGTTACGTTGGAGCCAGACCTGTGGGGGCCGCTGACCCCGCCGCAAGTCCTCGATAAAATCGTGGGCTCTCTCGGCGGCAAGGAAATAATGAATGTGAAGAATCTTAGAAATCAGGCCAGGATGCGGGTTGTCGGCGACCCGACATCGATCGGGAATTGGAACTCCGTCCCGGTCGTCGAATTTGTCGCTCCAAATCGGCTGCGGTGGGAAATGGTGATTGCCGGAAGCAAATGGAATGTTTTCTACGATGGGACGAAAGCCGGCTCGAAGGGTGACAACAAAAGCAGTGCCTCCGGTACAGAATTTGGGCAGGAACTTCAGCATAGCATCCAGTTGTTTTCCGCAATGAGGCTTCCGTTAGTTCTATCGACGCTTACGGAGAAACTGACGCTCAGGAAAGCACCTGGCTTTGTTCTCATCGCGGAATCGAGCGACGACCGCTACACTTTTCAATTGAACAGCGATTTCTCGCCTCAAAAGCTGCTCCACGAACATCTGACCATCCCGGTCTCGAAGGAGGAAATGGAGTTTACCCAGTACAAGTCGATTGGGCCGAACCTGAAGCTGCCTCACGTCCTCGTTCTGCGATATCCCGACCGCCCGAAGCACGAACACTCTTTGGTGTACGACAAGATGGAGACGGTCGCGCCAATAAAGGAAGAACAGTTCAAACGCTAGATTCTTTCTTACTGTGAAACGCGAAGCATTCGCGTTAAACCACGAGCTTGTATCCGACACTCTTTGGGGCCTTCGATAACCGCAGTTTGTCGTCGCGCCGACATCTGGTACCCTCCGCGCGTAACCAATCGGCAGAAGGTGTGATCTCCGCGATCCGCGAAAACCTTTCGCGACGCCAGGAGTCCAATGCGTTCCAACGATCACAAGGTGCTGTTATGCAGATACGCCTCTTCCTTATTTGTGGATTGCTGGTAACGATCAATCTATTCCCGGCCTGTCGAAAAACTCCCGCCACACCGGATGCGCAGGAGGCTGTGCGGATGGATCAGATCGTTGCCTTCCATGCCGGCAACGACGACTTCATGGGCTCGGTACTCGTCGCACGCGGCAACGAAGTGCTGTTCAAAAAGAGCTATGGGTCAGCGAATCTCGAGTGGAAAGTGCCCAACACCGCGACTACCAGGTTCAGGCTCGGGTCCGTCACGAAACAGTTCACCGCGGCAGGGATTCTCCTGCTCGAAGAACGTGGCAAGCTGAAAACGGACGATCCCGTGAAGGTGCATCTGCCGGATGCCCCGCCGGCGTGGAACAAGGTCACTATCTTTCATCTTCTGACCCACACGTCCGGCATTCCCAGCCTGACGGAGTTTCCAGACTTCGAAACCTGGAAACTCTCCCGGCGATCGATCCAGCAAAGCATCGACCTCTTTCGCGATAAGCCGTTGGAATTTCCTCCCGGCCACCGTTACAACTACAGCAATTCGGGCTACCTGCTCCTGGGCTACCTCATTGAAAAGATCAGCGGCGAAACCTACGAAACCTTTGTGAAAAAGAACATCTTTGATCCGCTCGGCATGAAGGATTCGGGTTATGACTCTAACGAGACCGTCATTTCTTCCCGTGCAGCCGGCTACACGCCAGGGCCGGACGGCATTGTTAATGCGGCGTTCGTCCATATGAGCATCCCTCATGGCGCGGGCGCGCTCTACTCCACCACCGAAGACCTGCTGCGCTGGACGAACGGGTTATTCGGCGGCAAAGTCCTGTCGGCCACATCGTTGAAAAAAATGACAACGCCTTTCAAGGAGGATTACGCATTCGGGCTCGTTGTGGCCGATGTGAATTGCCGCAAAACGATAAAGCACGGAGGCGGCATTGAAGGGTTCAATACCGAACTCACCTATCTCCCGGATGAGCGATTAACGATTGTCGTCCTTGCCAACCTGAATGGAGATGCGCCGGGACGCATCACCCAGCAATTGAACGCCGTCGCGCACGGGGAGAAGATCATCCTGCCGACCGAAAAGACTGAAGTGAAGATGGATCCCGAGCAACTCACGAAGTTCGCCGGCACTTATGAAGTTTCACCGTCGCAGAACATGATCATTACCGTCTCGGATGGCCGCCTTTCGGCCAGCGACGGTAGCGACAAACCAGACCCGCTGTTCGCGATGTCTCCCCACGCGTTTCTTTTTCCGAAAGGACGAAGCCGAGGTTGAGTTCGAACAGGACCCCGGCGGCACGGTAACCGGGCTAGTGATACACGTCCCCGACGGAAAGGTCCCCGGGAAAAGGGTTGCCGATCGTGTTGAGGTCGCGTTGCCGCCCGAGATTCTTTCTCGATATCCCGGCATCTATGAGCTGTCTCCGGGTTTCGATCTCACGATCACGCTCGAAGGCGGCAAACTGATTTCCCAGGCGACGGGGCAATCGAAAATTCCGATCTACCCTGAAGCGGAAGACAAGTTCTTTACCAGGGGGATGAACGCGCAACTCGACTTCGTCAGGGGCAAGGACGGTCGGGTCAGCGGAATGGTCCTGCATCAGGGCGGACGCGACATGAAAGCGCCGAGGAAGTAACCGCCGGGTGCGTACCCCATGCGATTTCATGGATCAAATTGCAGACGAAAGCCAGTCCGTAGATAATCTCCGGAAACGGAGTCGCATCGATGGTCCTACACTCTGGCGGCGCGCTTTTAGGCTTTGCCTATTTGGCGACGCTCATTACCGCTATTGGTCTCGTTATTTCAGTTGGGATACTTCTAGCCGGGAAGTTTCGTACGGCGGCGAAGGCAGCGGCGGCATCGGTGTCGGTTCTTGCGTTCTATTTTGTGGCGGCCACGACGATCTGGTGGGTTTCACCCGAAAGAGTGATCAAACTCGGCGACAGCTACTGCTGGGATCTCTGGTGTATGGGAATCGACGAGGTGAATACGACTCCTCGCGGCCAGGAGATAATTTACAAGATTGATGTGCACTTCTTCAGCGACGCGAATACGGTCACGACCGGCAGCGACGATGCGCTCATTTATCTGGTAGACGACCGCGGCAGGAGATTCCCACTGGTCGATGATCCGTCCGTGATTCCGATCAACTCACGCCTGGATCCCCGGCAGTCCTTAAGTACCTCGCTGACATTTGTTACGCCGGCCGATGCCACCCATCTCTTCCTGACAGGCGATGCTCCCTTGCCCGACCACGTTCCTCTGGAGTGGAGATTCTTCAAGATCTATGCCGATCTGCATTTCGGCTACGAAAAGCTGAAGCACAAGACAACGGTTTTGCAGGTGCTTTAGTACCGGTTGCTAGTGTCTCGTGTCACCAGTACGCCCACGTGGCCAACACGAATGTTATTGCACGATGTTGCAAGCCCAATTTAGGCTCTCGCTCATTCGCGTCCGTTATGGCAATGCCGTCCAATTCAAACGAAGACCTTGCGCGGGACCTCAACATCCTCCGTCAGCGATTCACGTCGCTGGAGACCATGGCTGAAGCGCTGCGCGCCTACGAGGGATTCGAGAATCTCAACCGGGCGACGCTCTCGCGATGGCTGACCCATCCGACAAAACGCGCGCGAGCTGCGCTCGAGATCCTGAATGCGAGACGGCCCCCGCCGCTGATCCGAATCGCAGAGAACAAGACACTGTCCGTGATTCCCTCTTCGATGCTCCAGTGGGATGTCGAGGAGGGCACACCGCACGGACTCCTCATCAGTCGATACGACATGAAACCCGAAGTTCATGCCACGCCTCACGGCGACGGCAGCTTCGAGTATCTGACGGGCGGGCGCGCAGACATCGCAATGATTCCCGGCGACCTCATCGCGCGTCTGCCTGAGTCGTGTGCGCGGCTGTGCAGGCTCTCGAAGGTCTACATTGCGGGCATCTCGACGAAACCGCTCACTTCAGCGTTCGACCTCCGCAACAAGCGATTCGCTGTCCTGGCCGGATCATCGTTTGTCGCGCGCCTGAGTTTCGAAAGCCGCAACTGGGGATTTGATCTTGTTCCGCCGCTCGTGCTGCCATCACTACAGGATTGCGTTCAGGCTGTCCTGGATGGACGAGCGCAGTGTGTTGCAGGATGGGAGCCCTTCGTGAGTCATGCGCGGCGCGCTATCGAACGAAAGAAACTTGTGCACCCGATCCCTCATGGCGTTCTCGGCTCGTTCGAGATGCATGTCGCCATCAATCTGAGAACGGCGCACCCGGGCGCCGTTCGCGCATATCTCTCAGGGCTGCAGGAGTCTGTCAGCTACACCAACGGCAGAAAGTCTGTCGCAGCATTTCATTCCGAAATCGGAAAGCGCTACAAGCTCGAGCCTTCGGAAACGCGAAATATTCTCTCCAACATCACCTTTTCAATTGCGGAACTCGATCCCATCACAACTCTCAAGCTATGGGAGCGCGAGGCCAGTCTTCACCGGCAACAACGCAACATTCTGCAACAAGATTCCGATCTTCTTTCCTGACCCTGCTGCCTTAGGATCGCGCCAATACATCGAGCCTAAAGGAGCGGATGACTCCAGTGGAAACCGAACTCTTCCCACGAATCGCAGCCTTCGAATTCGATGAGGCGCTCCCGAAATGACCTTCGCAGCCAGGCTCGCTAAAGACAACGGCTGGTCGAAGGTCTACGCCATGCGTGTGATCGACGAGTACCGCAAGTTCGCCTTCCTGACGATTGCCGCAGGCCACATCGCAGTGCCGTCGGATCAAGTGGATCAGGCGTGGCATCAACACCTGCTCTACACCCGCTCCTGGTCGGACTTCTGCGCCAACGCACTTCAGATGCCCCTTCATCACGATCCAACACGTGGAGGCGAATCCGAACAGGCTCGTTTCAAAGCGCTATACGAACAAACTCTGCAGTCGTACCGCCTGGTCTTCGGCGAGCCCCCGGAAGATATCTGGCCGGCAACGGATATCCGTTTCGGCCGCGACTTGTACTACCGGCGGGTGAATGTAGAACAAAACATCGTAATTCCCCGTTTCTGGATGACGGCGCTCGCTACAGGAGCCATCGCATTCGTGCTGGCAGCGGTCGTGGCAACTCTCAACTAGGAGGCGCAAATGAGCAACCCATTAACCGAAATGACCGGTCCCCACTTCCTCGTCCTGTTCGCGATCCTTATCAGCGTCGTCGCACTCGTCTGCTGGTGGCGGCAGTGGTCGCGGGACACGTCAGCAGAACTCTCGCCCCTGCCTTCACCCCAGACACCAGACCCCTACGAAATCGCATACTTGCGGGGAGGCGAGAATGAACTCGCGCGCGTTCTCATCGTCAGCCTGGCCGAGCGAAATTGCTTGAAGGTAACGGCGCCTGGCTCCACGTGGTGGAAGAGTCGGGATCAATACATTGAAAGAGTCACCCACCCTCACCCGCCAGCTTCCCTCACACCCCTCGAATTGGCAGCGCTCAACTGGTTCGATCGGCCTCGAACCGCGGAGTCCGTAATTCGAGGCCCGTCCGTGGCGTCAACACGGGACGACTTGCCCTCTGCTCTGAGGATGCACTCGTACAAATACGAACAGAGACTACGGACCGAACGGATGCTGACGTCCGATGACCACCGCGAAGAAGCCCGTGGAAACATTGCTGCCGGTATCGGCGTCGTGCTCGCGATCGGTTTGGCGCGCCTCCTTATCAGAGTCTTTCACGGCGGGATAGGAGTCTCTCACGGCCGGCCCATAGGCTTTCTGGTTCTCATGGGCCTGGGCGGAGCCATCGCAATCGTCATGCTCGGTCGGCCGGGCCGCCTGAGCCGCAGGGGAAAGAACTACCTCGATGCCACTCAACGCAGTTGGAGCTGGCTGAAGAACTCCTCGGACAACACTGAATGGAATGCATCTCTCGCGGCAGCCCTCTTTGGATTCACTGTGCTCGATGGAACTGCGATGAGTTCTCTCAATGACATGTTCACGCGGGCCAACCACAATATCTGGAGTGGTGACGACTCTGACGCAGGCGGCTGTGGTGGCGGCTGTGGTGGCGGCTGCGGCGGTGGCTGCGGTGGTGGCTGCGGCGGTTGCGGGGGGTAGAGCTTGAAGCAGAGAACGCAAGCTTAGGCATGATAGGATTATTGGACAACCTAAGAATATGCATCCCGACAGGCCCACTCTAATGCGACGAGTCGTCGAAGGTATTAAGCGACTTCTCAGAAGAAAACCACGACCAGAGCCGCTCGACCCCTATGAATACGTCGGCGCTCCACGGAAACCGAAGCGTGGATCGGGCGGTGCTACAGCAGTTGCGGAACGACCGGAAGAGTAATTAGTCAATCTGATTTCAAAAGACCCCACTACCCAAACTTGACTGCGCTCGGGACCAAGGTTGCCCGCGTGATAGACTGCCGCGAAAAGATCCTTATGTCCGTGGCAACGACGCATTGGCGGTGGAGTGCATTCCTATTCGCTGTCCTGGCGACTGCAATAGGGCTATTCGCCCAGGACCCGACCTTCCAGGTAACTGTGAACTCCTCACTGTTGCCTCTCGAAGCCGTCGTCAGGGACTCCAGCGGCCGTCCCGTCATGGATCTGAAGAAAGATGATTTTCAGATTTACGAAGACGGCGTCGCCCAGAAGATCAGTCTTTTCGAAATGGCCGAAACTCCGCGCAGCGTCATGTTGATTTTCGACCGAAGCGGGAGCGCTGAAAAACAGGAATCCACGGTGCTCCAGGCCATCAACGTTTTCATGCGAACAATCCGGCCTGTCGATCGCATCTCCGTCTTTTCATTTTCGAGGGAGTTTGAGATCCGCTTGAACTGGACGGGAATGGACAAGGAACGGAGCCCGAAGGTTTCGATGGGAACGATCCAGCCATGGTCCGCCGTCTATCAGACGCTCAGTTCCGTCGGCAGGCGTTTCGGGAAGGAAACGGGCAGGCGTGGCGTCATTATGCTCACCGATGGTTGTGACTCGGAGTTCCTGCAGGAAACCAAGGCGCTCGGCGGAGTGCGGGATATCGCACAGGACGGCAACTTCAAAACCATTTTGAAGAACATCTCAAAGCAGAATATTCCAATCTATTTCGTTGCGCTTCCAATAGACCCGACGGCCGAGTATGCATATTTAAGAAGCTCTGAGTATCGTAAGACCAACGAATACGTACGCGGCCTGCGGAGTCCCACAATTGCCGAGGATTACATTAAGGGATCGCTCCAACGAATGGCACGAATTGCAGAAGTCACCGGAGGACAAGTCGTTCCCGCACGTCTGGAAGATGTTGCTGGACTGTACGAGCAGATCGCCTTGCAACTCGGCATGTCCTACAGTCTGGGCTACACTCCCAGCAACACTGCTGCAAGCGGGAAATCCCGCAAGATCGAAGTTCGGGTTCTTCGACCTGGTCTCCAGGTCACGCAGTCTCGCGACGCCTATCAACCCTAAGAGGAATTCGAGGAACGTTAACGCCCAAAGGGCCCAAACCCTTACTTCACGTCCGCCAGGCCTTCCGTCATTTCGATATTCGTTCCCCAGGGATCTTTGATGAACGCGATTGCGATGCCAAGCTGAGGAACCTTCGTATAGGGACGATCCAGTTTGATGCCCGCGGCTTCGAGCTTCTTCGTGAATGCCTCGAGGTCTTTGATCTCGAAGCCGATGTGATCGAGCGCTCGCCCCGTTGTACCGACGGTCGGTGTTGGGGACGGCGTGAAGTTCAAGACCACGCCCGGCAGTTCATCCTGCACGAACGCGGAACCTGGATTGGCGGGAAGCATCTTCGCGCCGAACGTCTTCGCGTACCACGTCTGCATCTCGGTGTTCATCTCACCGAAGAAGTGTATGTGGTGGAGCTGAATCGGCGCCTTCTGCGATTTGACCTCGACAAACTCCACCTTCACGTCCTCGGGACCGAGAACGAACGCAATGTTCGTCGTCGGGTTCGCGGCGGCGATGTCGTCGGTGACCTTCACATTTGCGGCTACCGAATCGGTGGTGATCATTTTGTAGCCGTTCGCCTTTATCTTCGCGACGAGCGGCTTAAGATCCGGCACGGAGAAGCCGATGTGGTTGACCGTCGTTCCGATGGAACCGCCAGTCGGTGCCTGCATCGGACGGAAAAACATCAGCACATTCGGAAACTTGATGATCTCCTGCTGGCGATCGCCTGAACCGAACTGGACGAGGACGCCTCCGAGTGTGTTGACATAGAACTTCTTCTGCGCGTCCATGTTCGTCGTGTTCAGATGGTGGTGCCCGTAGACGACCGGACCTTGGCCGGCGACGAGAATCTGCGCGGTGCAGACGGAAGGCGCTGTAAGCAGCAGGATGGCCAGTCCGATTGGGGTGAATAAGCGTTTCATGAATATCTCCTCGGCTGACGTGTCAGCCGCTATTTTTTAAACGATCTAACGTTTGACGGGTGTCCCGTCTGTGAAGAACAGCGGGGTAGCCGCGCGTTACTCGGATTTTGCGGCCTGCTGTGCCAGATATTGATGTCATCATTCGCGCCGCCCAAGGCAGAACCCTTTTCTTTCCGTTGACCCGTTGGATTTTACGAATATCTGAACCCGTCTGCCAATTTCTTCGGAAAATTCCCGCATCTAAAGACAGAGGCATTTAGAGAAAGGGAGGTCAACAACGATGAACTCAGGAAAATCTCTCGCGCTTACGATCTCGGTCATCGTACTGGGCAGTGTCTTCACGCTGCCCTTGTACTCGCAAACCGCCGCGTCGACCTTTCGAGAACTTCAGGCGAATCCAACGCTCGAGCAACACGATACCGTTGAAATCACCGAGACAAATGGCACAACGTACAAGGCCAGGCTCACGTCTATTTCCGATCGGACGTTAACCGTGACAAGCGAGGGGGCCCCCCGGACTCTAACCGAGACGCAGGTGCTCCAAATCCGTCACGGCCGGCGCGACAGCTTATGGAATGGTTCGCTGATCGGTCTCGCTGCCGGCGCCGGAGCCGGCGTGGTGGCTGTCGCCTCGACCTGCCCCAATGACCCCGAATGTTCTGCAATCGCAACCGTGGTTTTCGTTCCCACCTTTGCGGCAGGCGGGGCCGCTGTCGGAGCACTGATCGATACCCTAATCCGGAAACAAGAAACGGTTTTCTCCCGTTCGAATACGACACAGATGCATATCGCTCCAATCGTAGGGAAGAAGGTGGCCGGTGTGCACGTGTCTTTCCGGTTCTGAAACTTCGCGGCAGCGGAAGCACAGGGTCGGACCACCAAGGTGCCGGTCCTCAGAATGCCGGCGGAACGAGGCGTGTCAGGTCGTGCGGCTGACCGGTCGATGCCAGAACACTGCTCCAGAGCGATCCTTCAGGATCGATCTTCTTGCGTTCCAGAACGGCAAGCGGAATCGGCACGTGCGTGATCTGATGGTTCCAGAAGCCGACGACCATGCCGGT
>Ga0070675_100004364_pt1 | contig 10785 bp, 11 predicted proteins | sample KBSM43metaG_FD_65343 | JGI IMG/M metagenome (GOLD analysis project Ga0070675, IMG submission 65343) | Miscanthus rhizosphere microbial communities from Kellogg Biological Station, Michigan, USA - KBS M4-3 metaG | ecosystem: Host-associated > Plants > Roots > Rhizosphere > Soil ...
CCTTGCTGGACGGGCGCCTCGACGCCCACAATGACTAACCTATTCCTGAACAGGCCCTAATGCTGCTCCAGCAGTTCTATCTCAAGTGCCTTGCGCACGCGTCTTACATCGTCGCCGACGAGCAGTCGAAGCAGGCGGTGGTGGTGGACCCGCAACGCGACATCGAGCAATACCTGACCTTTGCCGAAGAACACGAGCTGACCCTCGGGCACGTCGTGCTGACCCACTTGCACGCCGACTTCATCGCCGGCCACCTCGAGCTGCGCGACCGCGCCGGCGCGCGCATCTATCTCGGCGCGAAAGCCTCGGCCGAGTACGCCTTCACCGGGCTTGCCGACGGCGACGAGATCTCTCTCGGGCAGGTGCGGCTGCGGGCGCTCTCGACGCCGGGCCATACGCCGGAGTCGATCTCGCTGGTGGTGTTCGACGACACGAAGAGCCGCGAGGTGCCGGCGGCGGTGCTGACGGGCGACACGCTCTTCATCGGCGATGTCGGCCGGCCCGATCTGCGAGTCGCACTGGGCTGGAGCTCGGCGGATCTCGGCGCCATGCTGTACGACTCCCTGCACGACAAGCTCCTGGCACTGCCCGACGGCAGTCTGGTCTACCCCGCGCACGGCGCCGGATCGCTCTGCGGCAAGGCGATCAGCAAGGAGACGGTTTCGACCATTGGCGAGCAGCGGAAGTCCAACTACGCGCTGCAGCCGATGTCGAAAGCCGACTTCGTAACGCTGGTCACGACCGATCAGCCCGACGCGCCGGCGTACTTCACGTATGACGCGGTGCTCAACACGAAGGAACGCCCGACGCTCGACGAGGCGCTGGCGCGCCAGGTGCAGCCGATTCCACTCGACAGCGTGCTGGCGCTCCAGGAGTCGGGGGGGCAGATTCTCGACACCCGCGAGGCGGGCGAGTTTGCCGCCGCGCATCTGGCCGGGAGCATCAACGTCGGTCTCGGTGGGCAGTACGCCACCTGGGCGGGCACCGTGCTCAACCCGGAACGGCCCGTGGTCATCGTGGCCGGACCCGGCACCGAAAAAGAGTCGGCCACCCGGCTCGGCCGGATCGGCTTCGATCAGGTCCTCGGCTATCTGCAGCACGGCCTCGAAAGCCTGGCCGGACGCCCCGAGCTGACGCGCACCACCGAGCGGCTCGGCCCCGACGTGGCCGCGGCGCGCCTGCGGGATGGCGCGGTGCTGATCGATGTGCGCGGACCAGGTGAGCGCGCCAAGAGCCGCATTGCTGGCAGCCTGGCGATTCCGCTCACGCAGCTCGAGAAGCGGATCGGCGAGGTGCCGCGCGATCGCCATCTGATCGTTCATTGTGCCGGCGGCTACCGTTCGTCGGTGGCCGCGAGCGTCCTGGCCGCGCACGGCATCACCGACGTCAGCGAGCTGGCGGGCGGCATCGCGGCATGGGAACAGGCGAAGCTGCCCGTCGAGGGGCCCGTCGCATGAAGTACGAGGTCACGCCCGGCTGGCTGACGTATCACCCGAACCCGTCGGTGCCGCAGTTCAAGGTGCCGCCGGGTGCCGTGGACGCGCACTGCCACGTGTTCGGGCCCGGCGAAGTGTTCCCGTACGCACCCGAGCGCAAGTACACGCCGGTGGACGCGTCGAAGGAGCAACTCTTCGCGCTGCGCGATCTGCTTGGCTTCGACAAGAACGTGATCGTGCAGGCCACCTGCCACGGCACCGACAACCGTGCGCTGCTGGATGCGCTGCGCGCGTCGGGCGGGCGGGCCAAGGGCGTGGCGACCGTCGACCGCGGGGTGACCGACGCCGAACTGCGCGAGATGCACGAGGCCGGCGTGCGCGCCACGCGCTTCAACTTCGTCAAGCGGCTGGTGGACTTCACGCCGCGCGAGGTGCTCAGCGAGATCGCCCATCGCATCGCGCCGCTCGGCTGGCACGTCGTGATCTACTTCGAGGCCGTCGACCTGCCGGAGCTGTGGGACTTCTTCACGGCGCTCCCGACGACCGTGGTCGTCGATCACATGGGGCGGCCCGACGTGACGAAGCCGGTGGACGGTCCCGAGTTCGAGCTCTTCGTGCGGATGATGCGGGAGTATCCGAACATCTGGTCGAAGGTGAGCTGCCCGGAGCGGCTGTCGGTGGCGGGACCGCCGGCGCGCGACGGCGAACACCGGCCGTACCGCGACGTGGCGCCGTTCGCCCGGCGGCTCGTCGAGACGTTCCCAGACCGCGTGCTGTGGGGCACCGACTGGCCGCACCCCAACCTGAAGAACCACATGCCCGACGACGGCCTGCTGGTGGATTACGTTCCGACCATTGCGGTCACGCCGGGGCTGCAGCGGAAGCTGCTGGTTGAAAACCCGCTTCGTCTGTACTGGTTCAGTTAATAAAGTCTCATTTCGCGAAGTATTTCCCCTTCAATTAGCCGGAGGTGCGATTTAAGCTCCTCGCACGTTCAGGGATCGCGAAGGAGTGTGTGCGCTCCTTTCGAACTGATTCCCCCAGATTGGGCCACCCTCAACGATCGTTGTCGATAAGGAGCTGCTATGCGTCACCACTCATGGACTGCCGTGATCATCATGGGGACCACGCTCGCTCTCGGCACGCCCGCCGCGGCCGAGGTGGTCGCGGACTGGAACGTCTGTGCCCAGCCGATCATTGCCACAGGACGGGCGACGGTTCAGTTCGGCGCCGGCCCCGCCGGTCAGCTTGATCTTGCTACGGTGCATCTGGCCATGCACGACGCTGTGCAGTCCTATGATCGACATTTCGAGTCGTACGCCGGCGTCATTGCCAATGGCGGCGGCTCTGCTGTCGCAGCCGCTGCGAGGGCCGCCCATGCAGTTCTGCTGGCAAAGTTCCCTGCGCAACTGGCGGCGATCGACGCCTGCTATGCGACTTCCATGGCCGGCGTAGCGCTCTCTCCGGCGGATCTTGCCGCGAGCGACGCGGTGGGACAGGCGGCGGCGACGAATGTGCTGCTCTCCCGTACTGGAGATGGCAGCTTTCCGAGCCCGGTCACGCCGTTCGTCGGCGGCACGGCGCCGGGTCAATGGCGTCCCAATCCCGGCACCGCCAGCATGGTCGCGCCGTGGCTCGGCGCGGTTCGGCCCTTCGCGATCGAGAGCGTCCAGCGCTGCCAGCCGGACGATCTGCCGCTGCTGACGAGCCTCGAGTACGCGGAGGCGTACAACGAGGTGAAGAGCATCGGTGCGATCAACAGCGCGCGGACAGAGGACCAGGGGCACATGGCCCGGACGTTCTCTGGAAACTTCGCAGGCCAGTTCAACCGGCTGACGCGTGAACTCGCGGCCGCCTACATCGGTGGAACCGACCTGGCAAGCCTCGGTAATCGCGCGCGCCTGTTTGCCCTTCTCAACACGGCCGGCGCCGACGCGATCATCTGCGCCTGGAACTCCAAGACGGCGTTCAACTTCTGGCGGCCGATCACGGCGATCCGCAACGGCGGCTCCGACGGCAATGTCCTCACCGACGAAGATGCGGGCTGGACGCCGTACATGCCGACGCCGAACTACCCGGATTACACGTCCGGCGCGAACAACTTCGGCGGATCGATGACACGGATACTCGAGCTGTTCTTCGACAGCGACAAGCCGTTCGACACTCCATTCCGCATGTACGCGCTCGCCGGGGCGGTGCCATTGCTGCCCACGGACCCGATCTACCGTGAGTACACGAAGTTCTCGGCAATCGCGAAGGAGATCATCGACGCGCGGATCTATCTCGGTATTCACTTCCGTTTTGCCGATACCGAGGCGCGCAGCCAGGGGCGACGTGTGGCGAACTACGCGTTCAAGAACATCCTGGAACCCACCGACAAGAAGAACAAGAACCACTAGGCCGCTGACGGCCGCGGCGGCGGGTGAGGGGCCGACGTGCTAGCATCGGCCCCTCTTATCTGCTGCTGCGAGGACACATGGCCAAGAAGCGCCCCTCACGATCGGCTCGTCCAAAAACGAAACCCCGCGCGGCCGCGTCGAAGAAGAAGACGGCGGCGCGCGGGACCGCTGCGCGTAAGGCCGCGAAGAAGGCGGCTCCCAGGAAGACGGCTCCGAAGGCCACGCGGGCCGGGGCTCGGCGGCCGAGCGAGCTCTTTGCGCCCGTAAAGGGTGCCGAACGCCGCGAGATCGGCCACGTGCTGCTCGAGGTGGGCAAGGCCGGCAACGCGCGCGTGAAGCGGATGGTCTATCCGGTCGGATTCCGCTGGTCGCGGGACATGAAGCCGGTCGTCGGCACCGACCTCTGCATGCACGGGCACGTGGGGTTCCTGGTGCACGGCGAGATTCACATCGAGTATCCCGACGGCTGCGTCATCGAGCATCGCGCCCCGCAGATTGTCGTGATCGACCCGGGGCACGACGGCTGGGTGGTGGGCAAGGAGCCGGTGGTGATGATCGAGTTCGACTTCGAAGGCGACACCATCGCGAAGCTCGGTCTGCCGACATCGCACACACATACGCCGGCACCCGGTCCCGGGAGCGTGCCGTCGTAGGCAGAGTGGGCAGAGTAGGCGGAGCAGGGAGCGCCGCGGCGCTTTTCCTATTTGCCTTCGTCATCCGCGTTCGCGGGCTCGAGTCGCACTTCTGGCTGCTCGGCGACCAGATTCGCGACTGGGGCATTGCGCTGCGCCCGTTCCACGAGCTGCCGCTCGTGGGACCGGCGACGCACGTCGGCGGCTACACGATCGGTCCGGCCTACTACTGGATCATGTGGGCCATCCGCGTCCTCGTCGGCCCCTGGTTCGACAACCTTCCCCACGCTGGAGGCTATGGGCAGGCGGCCATAGAGTCGGCGGCCGATGCCCTGCTGTTCGTGGCGCTCTGGCGCCGCGTGCAGTCACCCTGGGTGGCGCTCGCTGCCGCGATCGTAATCGTGACCAGCGGCTTCGACGTGGCGCTCTCCGCGATCGATTGGACTCCGCCGATTGCGTCGGCGCTCGCCAAGGCCGCCATCGCGCTGATCCTGCTGGACTGGCATCGCGGCGGGGCGCTGCGCGTGGCCGTGGTTGCCGCGCTGGCGTGGAGCGCCCTGCAGGTCTACACCGGCGTCGTCTACGTCACCGCCGGCGTCGGACTGGCGCTGGTCGCGGCTCCGTTGGCCCGGCGCGACTGGCAGACCGTGCGACGCGTCGCGGTATCAGTGGCGCTGGTGGTGCTGACCCTGCAGCTTCCGTATCTCGCCCATCGTGTGCTGCACGCCTCCAGCGGTCCGGCGATGGGCGCGGTGACCGGCGGAGTCACCCAGATTCTCTCCGGCCGCGCGGAGCCGGAAGTGACGAAGAGCCTCGCCGGTTTTGCCGGCGCGTTCAACTACATCGAGGTCGAGCCATGGCACACGCCGCTGGCGCTCTGGGCGCTGGTCGTGTGCAACGCGATCGTGATGGTGCGCTATCGCCGAGACCCGTCGGTTCTGGCGCTCGTGCTGGCGCCCCAGGCGCTGGCGATTGTCGGATACGCGCTCTTCCTGAGCACGCTGGACCACTACTACTACATCCCGGTGATGCCCGTCACGGTGCTGGCGATCGCCTTTGCCGTGGCCGTGCCGTCGGGGTCGCGCGCGGGGCGTGCGGTGGGCATCGCGCTGGTGGCCGCGGCCGTGGCGATCGTGCCGTCGAGGCTGGCCTTTGCCGCGACCCTGCACCGGCTGCCCGAGTACCGTGTGCTCGTCGCAGCGTCGCGTGAGATCGTGGCCAGACACGAGGCGGTGCGGGCGATCCGCAGCGAGTTCACCCTGCCGCCCTCGACCGATCCCGAGTTTCTCTACAGCATTCTCGGCGGTCGAATTGATCCGACCGCGCCACGCTGGGCGCTCATCCAGACGGACGGATCCGTTCGGTATGTAGTCGGCGGTCTTCCGCCTTCGCCGAAGGCTTCGGCGGACTCGCCGCAGCGCTAGCGGAGGCGGTTAGACCTGCCCTGGGGGTCAGCGCGAACCGCCGGCGGCGCGTTCGGCCACGCGAGCGGCGCTCAGGATGTTGGGCAGGCCGTAGTTGCCCTCGTGGCACGCGTACTCGTAGATGGGCCCTTCGAAGCGCCGGATCGGCACCTCGCCCGACCACGGGGCCGCCCACGTTCCCGGGTCTTCTGCCGTGAACTCATAGCGGATCGTGTCGGCGTCCACGCGCGTGAAGCGCTCGATGACGTGAAGCCGGTTGCTCGACCGGATGTCTTGTCGCGTGTTGGACGGCGAGCCGCGGAACGGTGTCTTGTCGGTGAAGTTCGTCGTATCCACGACGAGCGTGTCGCCCTCCCACCGCCCGCGCGCGTCGCCGTAGAGATACCGTACGCCAGCGCTCGGGTGCGGCCGTCCGTCGAGCGGAATCATGCGCATCTCGTGCATCAACTCGTGACTGATCAGGACGTAGTCGGCGGTCTGGAGAATCTGGAAGTTGGCGTAGTAGGTAGGCGGCAGCATCGGCGGTCCGACGTTGCCCCAGGTGATGCAGCGCTCGCCGAGCGAGCGGTCCTGTGCGCTATCGGCGGGACCGCGGCCTTGCCGGCTGGCCGCGTCCGCCGCCTCGCGACGCTTGGCTTCCTCGGTCAGCGGGGGCAGCTTCCCGTCAGCGGGGCTCGTGATCAGCGACGTCCGCAGGTTGGCTTCCTTCTCGTAGTTTTCCTTTTGCCAGATCGCGTCGTCGTAGTGGATGTCGGAGCGAGACTGATTCTCGAGCCGATCGAGACGCGCCCGTACGAACGCGGCCGCCTCTTGCGGCGTGAAATGCGACTTGCCGGCCAGCTCCGCCGGGCGCTCGAGCGGCGTGTAGGAGTCGTTGGTCCAGTAGCCCTGCAGGTCGGGTTGTCCCTCGGCGGTACGGGGCATCGCCTGCGCGGCGCGGGGCCGGGCCGTTGGGGCGGTTTGACCCGCCGGCAGCGCCACTATGGCGGGGAGTGCGGCGAACGCGAGGGCGACGACCCAGCGGGAACGGCTCATCGGGGACCTCCAGCAAGACAGGACCGGACCGGACGGCCCAAAGCTACCGCCACGGGGCGCGCGCGTCAATCCCGCGCCAGCCGGGCGACTATGTTATAAAACTCGCACAGTGCGGATGCCCCTGACGGCCGCGGTCGTGATCGTGTGCGCCGGTCTAGTGGGGGTTGCCGCCCGCGCCCAGGACGCCGCGCGTCGTCCCGCGGCGCGCCTCGATCCGATGTCCCAGATTTTCGACGCCTTTCAACGGCACGAGGTCGTGGCCTTGAGCGAGGGACCGCACGGCAATACGGCGGCCCACGCCTTCCGGCTGGCGCTCGTTCGCGACCCGCGCTTCGCGCCCCTCGTGAACGACATCGTCGTCGAGAGCGGAAGCGCGCGCTATCAGGCGGACGTGGATGCGTTCACGCGCGGCGAATCCGTGTCCGAGGACGTGGTTCGCGACGCGCTGGAGAACAGTGCCGTCGCAACGCCGGTGTGGGACCGCCCAATCTTCCTGGAATTCTTCCGCGCGATACGCACGCTGAACCAGACCCTGCCGCCCGATCGCCGCCTGCGTGTCCTCATGGGCGACCCGCCGATCGACTGGACGACGATCAAGACCCCGGACGACTACCGGCCGTGGCTGCTGCAGCGCGACTCGTATCCCGCCGACGTCATCCGGCGCGAAGTGCTGGCCCGTAGCCGTCGCGCCCTGGTGGTCTATGGCGACGGTCACCTGCAGGCGCGGAGCGAGCGCCCGGGACGATCGCTGGCCGGGATCCTGGAGGCCAGCGGCGCCCGGATGTTTGCCATCACCAGCACGTTTGCCGACCTCACCGCGTTCCAGCCGGACGTCGCCTCGTGGCCGGCTCCGAGCCTGGCGCTGTTGAACGGCACTGCGCTCGGCGTGATTCCCTACGAGCACCTCTTCGGTCCGCCGCCGCCCGTCGAGTTCTTCCGGGCGCACCCCAACGTCGAAGATCACTTCGACGCGGTGCTCTCTCTGGGGACTCCAGCTTCCATGCGTCTGGCGCCTCCCTCGTATCCGCGATGCGCCGAGCCGGCGTACATCGAGCGCCGGGTCGGGCGGATGGTGGCAACCGGAATGCCGCCCAGCGTCAGAGACCGGTTGGCGCAGGACTGCCTGGCGGCGAAGCCACGTTAGCGGCCCCGTTTGCACCGCGGCTACAACGAATCCGTCCTGGGCAACTTTTCGGTATGCCATGCCCCGACCGCCGCGCCCACCGCACCGAGCGTGAGGGCAAACGCCGTGGCAATCGCAAGGAGGATGCACCCAATGACCAGGATGAAGGGCTTCTCCACGATGGAGGCGAAAAGCGTCGGGCCCCCGAGCGTCATCGCGTAGGCGGCGAATATCGCGAAGTCGATCAGGCCGAGGGCGCCGGAGCTGACGACGCCAGTGGCGACGCGGCCCGTTCGACGCGCTGCGTAGTAGCCGGTGCCCAGGAAGAACAGCGCATCGAGCAACGAGACATTCGGCGCCGGAACGAGGCTCGGGTTCCATCCCGACAGCGGCAACAGCATGAACGCCGCGAGCAGCCACTTGACGGCGACAAGCGCGAGAGCGAACGGCCAGACCGGTCGCCCCGCAACGCTGAGAACGTGGAGGACGTACCAGGCGTCGGCCCGAGGCCGCCCGAGTGAAGGTCGCCTGACTGCGCGGTATTCCTCGAGCAGATCGCCTGCAATCGACTCGGCATCGTGAGGCCGCAGCGCTATGTGCAAGAGCATCTGAGCGATCCGCGGAGGGTTGGCCCGTTCGTCGATCATGTTCGCGCCTTCAGCGGCCGTGCGAGGCCGCGCCAGAGGAAGTCGCTCGCCGATTTCGCATCGTTCAGGGCTCGAATGCCTGCGCCGGTTGGGGCGAAATAGCGCCTGGCGCGGCCGCCGCGGATGGCGGTGCCCGGAGCGAGCCGAGAAAGCGCGAAGCCCTTCGCTTCAAGGCGCTCGAGGGTCGCGTAGACTGCGCCGGCGGAGACTTCACGCTCGAGCCGCTTCTGCACCTCGTTCAGGATCGCGCGGCCGTAAGCATCACTCCCCAGGCGGACGAGCGCCACGAGAACTGCCTGTTCGAAGTGGCCGATGACTTCCGCCATGCTTGTGTCTACAGTGTAGACATAGACGCGACAGTGTCAAGAGAAGTGTGAGCTAACGCCAGACATCAGTTCGCGGTTGGCCGCTCGATGCGGTCAACGACGAGGGTGTTCTGTTCAGCCCTCGACGATCGAAGCCTGAGACCCAGCTGCTCTCGAACGGCGCTTGAGAGGGGAGGGCCGCCGTCCGGCAGCGGAAGACCCAAACGGGAAACCATGTCGCCGTAGATCAGCCGCACACGGTAGCTGCCGGACAGCCCCGTCTTGTCGACGACCTCACGGCCTAACCGTGCGCGCAACGAGGGGACAAAGGCAGCGATCGTCGTCTCTCCTGCCAGCAACAAGTCGTAGCGGCTTGGACCGTGAGGTTCGAAGCGCAGCGTGCATGGGCGCTGCAAGCCTCGATCTGAATCTTGCGGTGGCGGCCACGGCAAGCCGGCTGCAATTGCGGCCTTTGTCTCGGCCTCGCGCAACGCGTATTCGGCCTCGCAATCAACCGCCACGTGCGTCAACCCCGGGCCGAGCTTGCCGTCGCGTCGCGCCAGCACGAGGTCGTAGGCCGGCCGTGTGCGTTTCTCGAAGTGTGCGACCAGCCCGAAACGGTCGGCCAGCATCGCTCGCCACATGGCGAGGCGTTCGTCGGCTGTCGCTCGCGACAGCGACGATGTCGCGATGACGTCGTACAGCCCGGTCTTCGCCCAATCGGGCAGCCCGACGACGTCGTCGGGGAATCTGAGCTCATAGGCCCGACCAATGAGGTGACTCGCAGCGAGGGCCGTCAGCGAGAATCCGCCGTCTGGACGTTGATACACAACGTTGCTGACCGGGCCGTCTTCCGGGTGAATCTTTATCGAGACAACGTCGAAGGTTGGCCGGCCAGTATCAGGATACCTGAGCTACCGCCAACCTGACGCATCGGCGGCACGTACGACGCCGAAACTCATCCCGATGAATTGGGGAATCTCCTCGGTGTATATGGCCTTGTAGATCACGAAGGTCCTCAGGGGCGTCAGGCTCTCGAGCGGGTAGGCGGCCACGAAGGCCACGTCGTCGTACGGAAGCGTCGCGCCGAATGTCTCGAGCAGTTCACTTGCCGGCTTCGACCAGACCGGAGGCACTCCAGCCCTGACCGTGCTGAAGGGAACAGCCGCCTTCTCGACCGATGGGGGCGGCGTCCGGAGCATGGCCACGCGCGGCCGCGTCGCCGCAAACTCCTCCGCCCGGCTCGGGTCGACCATGCCGGCGCGACCGTACCACCTGAACGCGATGTAGGCGAGCGGCTCCGTCAAGGCGGGGCTCACGTCGGCCGGCTCGAGGCGCTCGCGCCGCTCCACGGCTGCGTGCGAAAGGAACGCCACACGAAGGAACGGCGTGTACACGGCACCAACAACCATCGGGTTGTCTTCCCTGCCGGCGTGGCGCAGCAAGTACGGCCGGAGTTCGTGCGTCGCCCCGAACTCGATGGCCTCGGCAATCTCGGCGCGTGTCAGGGCTCGGGGCTCCGCTTCGACCCTTGCCCACCCGTGACACACGAGGATGGCCACGAGGCACGCCAGCACGGCAGATGCGTTGGCCATTCTTACGGCACCCTCCCGCGTCGGGATCCTACTCCTGGTCAGGCCCGCGGCGCGTTTGCCTGCGGCCACTCGGCGAAGTACACTGCTGGTTTGCAGTGGGTGAGCCGCACCGCGGCCCGGACCCTGTGCAACTTCAGCCTGCGAACCGCGTCAGGGCCGGAAGGCAGCAGCGCTAAACAGACCCTGAGG
>Ga0070675_100004369_pt1 | contig 10783 bp, 6 predicted proteins | sample KBSM43metaG_FD_65343 | JGI IMG/M metagenome (GOLD analysis project Ga0070675, IMG submission 65343) | Miscanthus rhizosphere microbial communities from Kellogg Biological Station, Michigan, USA - KBS M4-3 metaG | ecosystem: Host-associated > Plants > Roots > Rhizosphere > Soil ...
GACGCGAGACAGGGATGTGGGTCCAACTCGACACCACTTCGGCAATATCTTCTTCGGTTACTTCTTCGCGGAGGAGCTGCGGTTTTCCGCTTTCCGTTTCTTTGGCGCTCAGTTCCGCCAGCTTGCGCTCCAGCTCCGGCATTCGTCCGTATTGCAGCTCGCTCGCGCGGGCCAATTCACCGCGGCGTTGGGCGCGTTCGAGTTCGGTGCGAGCGGCGTCGAGTTCTTCCTTCAGTTTCCGTTGCTCATCGATCAGACCTTTTTCTTTTTGCCACTCGGCTTTCAAAGCAGCGGATTTTTCTTTCAGTCCGGCCAGGTCCTTCTCCAGCTTCGTTAGGCGCTCTTTGCTCGCTCGGTCCTTTTCTTTCTTCAAAGCCTGGCGCTCCATCTCGAGCTGCATGAGTTCGCGCTCGATCACATCGATTTCGGTCGGCATGGAATCGAGTTCGATCTTCAAACGCGAGGCCGCTTCATCCACGAGATCGACCGCTTTATCCGGCAAGAACCGATCGCTGATGTAACGATGAGAAAGGACCGCCGCGGCAACGAGCGCTGCGTCCCGGATGCGCACGCCGTGATGCACTTCGTAACGCTCCTTCAAACCACGCAAAATCGCGATTGTGTCTTCGACCGTCGGCTCATTCACCATGACGGGTTGAAAGCGTCGCTCCAAAGCCGCGTCTTTCTCGATATACTTGCGGTATTCGTTCAGCGTCGTCGCGCCGATCGTGCGCAGCTCGCCGCGCGCTAATTGCGGCTTGAGGAGATTGGAAGCGTCAACCGAGCCTTCCGCCGCGCCCGCACCGACGATGGTGTGCAGCTCGTCGATGAACAAAACGATCTGCCCCTGCGAATCGGTCACTTCCTTGAGAAACGCTTTCAGGCGATCCTCGAATTCGCCGCGGAACTTTGCGCCGGCCACCATCGAGCCAATGTCCATCGCGATCAGCTTTTTGTTCTTGAGCGACTCCGGGACGTCACCGGAAATGATCCGCCGGGCCAGACCCTCAACGATCGCGGTTTTGCCAACGCCGGGTTCGCCAATCAGCACCGGGTTGTTTTTCGTTCGTCGCGAGAGCACCTGCATGACGCGCCGGATTTCGTTATCGCGTCCGATGACCGGATCGATTTTGCCCCGGCGCGCCATCTCGGTCAGGTCGCGGCCGTATTTTTCCAGCGTCTGATATTTGCCCTCGGGATTTTGATCGGTCACGCGTTGCGAACCCCGGACCTGTTGCAAGGCCTGCATCAACTTGTCGTGCGTGACCCCGAGCTGCTTCAGAATCTGAGCCGCGGGAACTTTCGCGCTCGTGAGGGCGAGGAGATAATGCTCGGCGCTGACGAATTCATCCTTGAGCCTGGCCATTTCCTTCTCGGCCGCATCGAGCACGCTCCGCAAATCGTTGCCAAGACGGAGATCGACGTTCGCGCCTTGGACGCGAGGTAGTTTTTGCAATGCGGCGCGAAGTTGTTCCCTGAGCGACTGGACGGGAACTCCCATTTTCTCGAGGAGCGGGCGAGTGATGCCTTCGCTCTGATCAAGAAGCGCGAGGAGGAAATGCTCGTTCGTAATTTCCTGCTGATTGAACTCGGAGGCAACATCTTGCGAGGCTTGAACGGCCTCCTGCATTTTTTGCGTGAACTTATCGATGCGCATGGGAACACACTAAGAAACGCGACTTGGTGGGCAAGCGGCCGTTGTCCCGTTCGATTTGAATTTCGTACCTCGCGAAGAACTCCATATAACCCGTTCTGGACGATTGGCGTATCACGTGCTAGAATCCCAAGGATTCGTGCACCAAGATTGCTTGATTTCCTGCTAGACGGTCCGTCCCCCTTCGACTCCGCACCCATGAAGAATAACCTCATTGCTGTATTGTGTTGTGTTTTGGCGCTGGCCGGTCGACCGGCGGCTCGAGCTAACACGTCGGTCACTATTTCGCCTGAGCGCGCCGGGCATTCCGCGACACTGTTGGATTCTGGAATGGTGCTGATTGCCGGCGGCGTGAACGAGAGTGGCAATACCGCCAGCGCACTTCTTTACGACCCCTTTTCAAACACCATCGCTCCGACAGGTTCTCTCGTTTCGGCGCGGGCAAATCACACTGCAACCAAACTCAACGACGGACGGGTCCTTATTACCGGCGGCGAGCTGGTCGATGGCTCGCTCTTGAAATCGGCCGAGATCTACGATCCCGCGACCGGAGTGTTCACTCAGCTATCGCGCGCCATGTCCATTGGCCGAACCAAGCACACGGCCACTCTTTTCCCGGATGGCACAGTGCTGATCGTCGGTGGTAAACAGGCCGATATCTGGGATCCGGTGACGCAGCTTTTTACGACCGTGCCAAGCCTGCCGCTGAATCGGAGCGCTCATGCCACATCACTTTTGCAGGACGGAAGGGTTCTCGTGACGGGCGGTTATGTCGGCGGCCTCTCCAGCGAAACCGCTGAGATCTATGACCCTGCCACTCAGCTTTTCAGCGCCCCCATCAACATGATTATCCATCGGGCAAACCATACCTCAACGGTCATGCAGGATGGCAGAGTTCTCATAGCGGGTGGCTTCGCTGGCACCAGTCCTCAGGATGATGTCGATATCTTCGACCCGGCCACAGAGACATTCACGGCCACGACGCCTCTGACGTATCACCGTTCAAACCATAGCGCGGTCCTTCTTCCTGACGGCGTCGTCATGATCATCGGAGGTACCACCCTGGAAAGCGGTTTCCTCAATGTGAATGAAGCCTACGACCCGACCACAGCGCAATGGCACTTGGTGAATCCGGATATGAATCAGAATCGCTCGGGATCCACTGCGACTATGTTGTGGGACGGGACAATTTTCGTCGCAAGTGGCGTAACCGGCAACTTCACCCTGCAGACCGCAGAGATTCTTGACCCTGTTACCCAGACTTTCACACCGCTGCCAGATCTCGTAGTTGGTCGAAATCAGCACACGGATACTGTGCTGCCGGATGGCAGGGTGCTTCTCGTCGGCGGTAGTCTGGATTCGATCTTTCTCAACGAATCCGAGTTATTTGATCCGACGACGAATTCCTTTTCGCCCGGTGATAACATGCTGCATGTCAGAAAGAGTCATACTGCGAATCTTCTTTCCGATGGCATCAGTGTCCTGGTTGCCGGCGGTAAGTCTGACGATGGAGATCTCAATGAATCGGAGATCTACGATATACCTTCGGGCACCTTCAGCCGCGTCGCGCAGTTAAATACCGGCCGTTCACTTTTTACTTCCACCTTGCTGCCAGACGGCAAGGTCTTGCTCGCCGCTGGGCGCCATGGCGGGACGCCAACTCCGACGGCTGAGCTTTTCGACCCGTTTGCTTTACCCGATCCCGTCTATACCTACACAGCGCCCTTGAATCTGCATCGCAAGCGTCACCGCGCCATCCTCCTCAATGACGGAACCGTGTTTGTGTCTGGGGGCGCCGCGCTTTCCAATGATCAGCAACCTAACTCTGGTACCCCAACCTGTGAGATCTATGATCCTATTGGGGTCACTTGGACTTATACGCTTAACGAGATGCATGTCGGGCGAACCGAGCATGAATCGACGTTGCTGCCGGACGGAACAGTCCTCCAGAGTGGCGGCTATCTCCTCCCAACTCAATGTGAAGTGTACGACCCGGTGACTCAGACCTTCACGTTGGTAGGAAGTTTGATCGAGCCACGCAATCGACATGTCGCGATTCTTCTTAGTAATCCCGTGTGGGGATCCCTTATGAACAAGGTCCTCATTATTGGCGGGGCGAATACGGGCAATAGCGTTTTCGGCGGCCTCGAGAAAGCACTTCCTTCAGTTGAGCTCTACGATCCTTCGACTCAAGCGTTCACCTTCTTCGGTAACATGACCGAGCCGCGTCAAAACCATACCGCCAGTCTTTTGCAAGACGGTCGCATCATGGTGGCCGGCGGCGTGAGCAGCCCGGAGGTTAGTGGCACGGGGGAAATTGTGGAAACTGGCGTTACCCCGACGCCAACTCCAACCCCCACGCCGACCCCAACTCCTACTCCAACGCCCACACCGACCCCGACTTCAACCCCAACACCTACGCCGACTCCAACCCCTACGCCCACGCCGACACCCAGTCCCACGCCGGTCGAGTTGGGTAATATCTCTACGCGACTAAGTGTCGGCACGGGCGACAATGTTCTGATAGGTGGTTTTATTGTAACTGGGAGTCAGGCGAAAAAGGTTATCGTCCGAGCAGTCGGCCCATCACTCGGTGCCGATCTGGCGGAGCGTCTCCGAGATCCCTATCTCGAAGTTCACGACCACACCGGCAAGACCATCGCTAGCAATGATGATTGGCAGGATGGTGACAGACTCGCTGTTTTGGCCAGCGGAATACCTCCGGAGGACAAAAAGGAGCCCGCTGTTGTTCTTACTCTGGACCCCGGTAACTATACCGCCATTGTCAGCGGGGTTGATAACACTACCGGCATTGCTTTAGTCGAGGTTTACGATCTTGAACCGACGGTGCCGGCAAAACTTGCCAACATATCTACGCGAGGTCTCGTCCAGACTGGAGACAACGTTATGATTCTCGGCACCATCGTTCTCGGTGATTTGCCCGCGAACGTTATCTTTCGTGGGATTGGCCCATCGATGGGAATTCCAGGCGAGTTGCAAGACCCGACGTTGGAATTGCACAACGAGGATGGCGACACGCTTTACACCAACGACAATTGGCGCAGCGATCAGGAGGCCGCCATCGTTGCCTCCGGTGTTGCCCCGGGTAACGACGCAGAGTCAGCCATAGTAATGACTCTTGCTCCGGCCAAATACACCGCAGTGCTGCGAGGGGCAGGCGATACCACGGGCATCGCACTGGTCGAAGTATTTCAGTTGCCGTAACTTCATATCTCTTGAGGATACCGCGCCGTGCGCGGATTCCCCGGGATTGGGGAGCGCGGGCGCCCTCGCCCGCTGGTGACGGCGCCCTCGCCGGCACGACCTTTTATTCCGCCTTAGGATCTGCGAGAGCAGCGCCACGCAATCCCAAAAAAACCGCGCCGTCGCCCCGGTCGATCCACGTCGGTGCGCGTGGGCAGAAGTCACCGTGAGACACCGACTGCGCGGTGCCCTCCAACGTTATTGTCCCTGAAACGCCTGTGCTCTCTTGAGGTCGGTTAGCGTCGCTTATCGAACCGTTAGAGGAGCAACCAGAAGATCGAAATGTGAGAGCGATCCGTCCGGGTTAGTGCCAGTGGAGTTCGAGTTATCCGCGGCGGAGAAATACATTCTGCCATTGTAGAAAGCGAAGCCACTGTAGTCTCCGTAGTCCACCCCGCTTTGGGCGCCATTATCGTTGGACACACCCATGGAGATACGCTGGTTTGCTCTAAAGGTAGCTCCGTCGTCTCGGCTGACGGTCGAGTAGATCATGACATCATCGTTAACCTTGCCATTTGTATCTCCGCGCCCGTGGTCCCCCAGGTCGTTGCGCGCATCGTACCAGGCGATCGCGATGTTGCCCGAGACAGGATCGAATTGAATCTTGGGATTGAACTGGCTGCTCGTGCCAGTGTCGTCATTCACGCGCACCGACGTACTCCAGGTCGCCCCGTCGTCATCGGAGTAACGAAGGTTGATATCGGTGTTGCTACTCTCCTGCGGCTCCTCCGAGACATAAATAAAGAAAAGTCGACCAGTGGTACGGTCCCAGGCGAGGCCGGCTTCCGCATCAATGGAGCGGCCCGATTGTGCCGGGATATAGTCGAAACCGCCAACGTTGGTTGTCTGGATCGCTTTGCCCGCGCCGAATCCTTGTGGCCCCAGACCATCCGGATCAAGCGCGCCATAGATCGTGGCCGGACCTTCGCCACCGGTTGGCGTCTGATAGACGACGAAGACCTGTCCATCGGGACCCACCGCCGTGTCGCCATAATCCCCGAAGCCATTTCCCGGGACAGTTTGCGCGGGACTGAACGCTCCCACCTGGCCTAGTCCTGTCACAGCCGCTCCGCTCGCCGCAATCGCTCCGCTAGAAGAGGTCCATGAAATCCAGACACTGCCGGCGCCCGTGGAGATCGAAGGTTGATCGCCACCGACTGCCTGGCCGATGCGGGCGAGGCTTTTCCACGGGAATGCCGGGACGCCCATCGGCAAATTATTCAGAAACGGAAGCGGTTTAAACGTCGCTCCGCCATCGGTCGAAACCGCCATTTTGACCGAAATATCCGACGACAGATAAGTGAGGAAGATATTACCGAAATCATCCGAAGCGAGCTGGGCATCGCAGCAGGCGACTCCGAGCGCGTCGCCGTCGGCAATCACATCATGTTGCCAGGTCTTGCCCCCATCGGTGCTCCAGCTGTGAAATGTTCCCGAAACCACTTCCAGATTCGAAACGGTCGTTATTTGCTGCGGATTGGCGCGGTTGATCGCCACAGCTGTCTCGGCTTCATTCCCACGGCTTACGCTCATATCCACGTTCTTGGGAACCTTGCCGGCATCAGGATCGGCCAACTGGCCAAATGCGATTCCACCTACACAAAGAGAAAACAGGGCGACGAGTTTCTTCATAAAGGGTGCGATCCTGAGCAGATCCTCCTCTGCGATGCAAGCTTTTTCCGTCAAAACGTGAATAGCGGCGTCGTTGGCATTTACAAGTGTTCTGTTCTGAGAAGCTTACGAAAATAGTTTGCTTCTTAGAGCAGGCGATCGTGGTCGGGGCGGCGATAGAAAACGTAGACAAGGCCCGCGAGGAGCACAATTGCGCTGCCTAACGTTCCGGCATAGAACGGCAGCAAGCCTGCCATTTCCGGAAAAGCTGCCTGCCCCGAAGTCGTAAACATTCCCCATCCGCAGAATCCGACTAACATCAGACCAAAAAGGAGAAAAAGACTTAGAACGACTTTCATGAAGCGCCTCAATGTCGCGCCACTCCTACCTTGATGGGACTGAACTGTCTGTCGATCAGAAAAAGACCGTTGCAATTTGATCCCTTCAGGAAGAAGGGAAGACGGCGATTATGCCTAAGAAAACTCGCAATCCCGCTCTCGTTAGTGTCGTCATGGGGAGTGCTTCGGATTGGGAAACGATGCAGCATGCGGTTGCGCTTTTGGAGAAGCTGGGTGTCGCGAGCGAACATCGAATCGTTTCGGCGCATCGAACACCGGATCTGATGGCGAAGTTCGCCCGCTCCGCCGCCAAGCGTGGCGTTCAGGTGATCATCGCAGGCGCCGGCGGGGCTGCTCACTTACCGGGAATGATCGCGGCGCAAACCTGGTTACCGGTGTTCGGGGTCCCAGTGGAATCTCGCGCGTTGAAAGGCCTCGACTCACTCCTTTCGATCGCCCAAATGCCGGCGGGCGTCGCGGTCGGCACGCTCGCAATCGGAACCGCCGGAGCCAAGAATGCGGCGTTGCTTGCGGCCAGTGTCATCGGACTGCATGACGCAAAAGTGCGGAGAGCGGTTGAGGAATTTCGGAAGCGCCAGACCAAAACAGTTCTCGCGCAAAAGCTCCCATGACAGGTGAGACTCCGTTTCTTCCAGGCGCGACCATTGGCGTTATGGGAGGCGGCCAACTCGGCCGCATGTTTGCCATCGCGGCCCGCCGCATGGGTTATCGTGTCCATACTTTTTCTCCCGAGAAGAATGGCCCTGCCGCCCAACTTTCAGATTTTTCGACGGTAGCGAGTTATGCCGATGAAGAGGCCGTGGTGCAGTTCGCCCGCGAGATCGATCTTCTCACTTTCGAATTCGAAAATATTCCGGCGGCCACGATTGAGTGGGCGAAGCGCGAACAGCCAATCGTTAGGCCAGATAGGGACGTCTTGCTCACCGCCCAAAACCGCCTGCGCGAAAAAGAGTTCCTGGCTAAAGCCGGATTCCCAGTCGCGCCGTTCTACCGGGTGACGAGTGAATCCGACCTAACGAGTGCGATGCAGGCGCTCAACGGCTCCGCGATTTTGAAAGGCGCGGCCTTCGGCTATGACGGTAAAGGCCAGGAGCGAATCGACCCCGGTGATGACCTCACAGTGGTCTGGTCTGGGCGCAAGAACGAAGAATGCGTTCTGGAAAAGGTGATCAATTTCGAAAAAGAAATCTCGGTGATCGTCGCACGAAGCTCGAATCAAACGACCGGCGTCTTTCCAGTCTGCGAAAACATTCATCGCAACCACATCCTCGATCTCACCCTGGCGCCGGCTCGGGTAGACGACCGAGTGGCAACGGCGGCCCGCCAACTCGCCTGCGACGTCGCCATCAACCTTGATCTGGTCGGATTGCTCGCGGTCGAGATGTTTTTGAAACGCGATGGGGAACTGATCATCAACGAACTCGCGCCGCGACCACATAACTCCGGCCATTGGACGATCGAAGGCTGCACGACGAGCCAGTTTGAACAGCATGTTCGTGCTGTTTGCGGCCTGCCGTTAGGCACAACGGATTTGTTGCGCCCATCGGCCATGGTGAATTTGCTTGGTGACGTCTGGCAGGAAGGGGAACCTGCTTGGGAGGCGGCGCTGGCAGAACCCAGTGTTCAACTGCATCTCTATGGAAAACGCGAACCCCGACCTGGTCGCAAGATGGGGCATCTCACAGCGGTGGCTGAGACAGTCGATTCAGCGGCAGCGCATGCGGTTCGCGCGCGGGAACGTCTGACCGAACGAGAGTGAAGACCGAAGTGGCGAAGGCCATTGGGCCCGGCGAACAGGAAAGAACTTTGGCACATGCAGTTCAACTACTGCGTGCTGGGGAAGTCGTCGCGCTTCCGACCGAAACGGTTTATGGACTCGCTGCCGATGCGCTTGCCGCTGACGCGGTGGTCAAGATTTTCGAAACGAAAGAGCGGCCGCGGTTTGACCCTCTCATTGTCCATCTTCCGGCGCTCGATTGGCTCGAGCGCGTGGCCGTTGTCGATCACAAGATTCGGTCGATGATTGACGGTCTAACGAATGCATACTGGCCTGGTCCCCTCACGCTTGTTCTGCCAAAAACGGAGACGATTCCTTCGATCGTGACCGCTGGCCTAACGACCGTCGCTGTCCGATTAAGTGCTCATCCTGTCTTTGCCAGTGTCGTCGAGACCTTCGGAAAACCGCTCGCTGCGCCGAGCGCCAATCGTTTTGGTCGAATCAGCCCAACTTCGGCCGCCGATGTGGCAGAGGAATTGTTCGGCCGCATCCCATTGATTGTTGATGGCGGCAAAACTGAACATGGGATCGAATCGACGGTGGTCGCCTTGCGCGAGAGAGCGATTGAAATTCTCCGCTCCGGTCCGATCACGCGTGAAGACCTGATGAAATTCGGCGATGTTCGTATCCGCGGCTCGGACAAAACGGAATCTCCCGGACAATTGCCATCGCATTATCGGCCGCAGACGCCGCTCATGGTTGTTGACGATCTGAGCGCTATTTCTGTCCCGCACGGCAAACGATTTGGAGCGTTACTTTGGAGCGATGCGCCATTTCCCCAGACATTTGTCGAGTCGCGGCGTCTCAGTACGACCAGCAATCTGCGCGAAGCGGCCGCGAATCTCTTTCGTCAATTACGCGAGCTCGATCACGCGCAGCTCGATTGCATCGTCGCTGAAGCCATCCCGGAGAAAGGACTTGGTGTTGCGATCATGGAACGGTTGCGAAAGGCGGAGCATTCGTTGTAGCCGCTTCGCTGTGCGATGCGCGGGTTTTCGCTCCGCTAGCACAATCAACTCTCACGTCGTCCACAGGCGACGGCTAAACTACGCCGGCGCAGCTCCGAAGCCATTGGGGTGATGACTAACTCATCCGAGCAATTCGCGTGATCTGCGGTTCAAAGTCTGCGGCACTAACTCCCTGTCTAAAATCGAATTGTCTGTTGTCTGTGTCACCTTGTGCGCATTTAGCTTTACTTTTCGCCTGTTTTTCCTCTAGAACATCCGCCATGAAACCGCTCGGATTCCTGCTTCTTGCCTTCTTCATTCTCACTTCTCAGTCTAGCTACGCCGGCAGCGCCACCTGGAATCTCAATCCCGCCAGCAATGACTGGAAAACTGCGACGAACTGGACACCGAACACGGTGCCTAACGATTCTTCCGATATAGCGACTATTGATGTTTCAAATGTCACCGCGATCTCGGTGGCGGCTAACATCGAGCTTTCTGAAATCGTTTTTAATCCCGGAGCTAGTTCTTTCACGTTCAACGTGCCCGTTGAATCCCTGGCTCTCAACCAGTTCGTTTTCAGCGGCGCTGGTATCGTTAATGATTCCAAGGTAATGCAGAACTTTGTTACCAATGGCGCGACCGGAGGCCTAACCCCCAGCCGTCTGTTTCTTTCCGGCAACTCGACGTTAGGCGATCTGGTCACAGTCACGAATGCATCGACGCCACTGGGACAGGGAAGTAGCGGGGACGGTGGATCCAGTGAGTTCTACGACTCATCCAGCGCCGGCAACGCAACAATAATCAGCCGGGGCGGCCTTTGCCGCCGATGCGGGGGCGGCCATGCGCAGTTTACCTACAGTTCAACCGCCGGGAATGCAACCATCATAAGCAACGGCGGCGAAGTTCCCGGAGCGTGGGGAAGCTACACATTATTCGGCGACACCTCGTCGGCCGGTCGTGCTACGGTGATTGCCGAGGGCGGTGTTGGCGAGTGGGCGCAAGGCGGACGGGTGCTATTCGGTGGTTATGGAAATGGAGCAGATGCCACTTTGATCGCCAGGAGCGGCCGCGACCATGGAGGAGCTGGCAGGATTGTTGTTACCCAAGACGCGACCGGCGAACGAGCGCAGGTGCAGCTTTTCAAAGGCGGAAGCCTCGATGTGAGTGG
>Ga0070675_100004370_pt1 | contig 10783 bp, 6 predicted proteins | sample KBSM43metaG_FD_65343 | JGI IMG/M metagenome (GOLD analysis project Ga0070675, IMG submission 65343) | Miscanthus rhizosphere microbial communities from Kellogg Biological Station, Michigan, USA - KBS M4-3 metaG | ecosystem: Host-associated > Plants > Roots > Rhizosphere > Soil ...
GCCGAATCCGGTTTCGATCCGCTCGCGCGAACCTGCCGGTTCATGCTGACCGAGGAAGCGCATCACATGTTCGTCGGCGAGACCGGCGTCGGGCGCATCGTCCAGCGAACCGCGGAGGTCATGGCCGAACACCACCTCGAGGATCCCGACGATGTGCGCGCGCTCGGCGTCATCGACCTGCCGACCATCCAGCGCTACTTGAACTTCCATTACAGCGTGACGCTCGATCTCTTCGGCGGCGACATCTCATCCAACGCCGCAAGCTTCTACACGACCGGTCTGAAGGGCCGCTACGAGGAGACGAAGATCGACGACGACCACGTTCTTTCCGATGCGACCTACAACGTTGGAACGGTCAAGGACGGGCGCGTCTTCGACGAAGAAATCCCGGCGCTCAATGCGCTCAACGAGCGGCTTCGCGACGATTACATCGGCGAGGTGCAGGCGGGCGTCGATCGCTGGAACAAGATCATCGAAAAGACCGGCATTCCGTTCCGGCTACGGCTGCCGCACAAAGGTTTCCATCGGCAGATTGGCAATTTCGCCGGGCATCACATCAGTCCGGAGGGTGACGTGATGAGCGAAGCGGCCTGGAGGGCGAAGCGCGATCAGTGGATGCCGAGCGCGGGCGACTACACCTTCGTCCAGGCGATGATGGCCGGCCGCGTCGTCGAACCCGGCAAGTTCGCGAATTGGATTGCGCCGCCGCGGCGCGGCATTCACACGCAGCCGATCGACTTCGAATACGTGAGATTTAATTAAGACTATCGAACTCGATTTCGAGTCGCGTAGCACGATACTTTCAGCGCCCGAACGTCTGTTCACTCCCGGCTCCAACGTTCTTCGAACCCGCATGGCCGCGTCGGCGATTAGTTGATTGTCTCCGGCGGTTCCTACAAGTCGTCGACCGTCACCTTCGAGTCCGCGTTCTTCCACGCCTCGCGGAACTGCGTATCGATCCACGCGGCGTCGGCATCTTTCTTCTGCCGGACGAGCGCTTCATGCAGTCCCAGCAGGGATCGGGCATTGCGCGGATGGCGGACAAGATCTTCTCGGAACACGCGTTCGGCCTCTGCAACTCGTCCCGCCCTCAGCAACGCCGCGCCGAGTGATTCACGGACCGGATAGAACCAGACGGGCGGCTCGTCGTATGGCAGGCGATCGGCAGCAGCCACCGCGGTCGTCCACGCGGCGATTGCCGCATCGTTCTGGCGGCGGGCGTCCGCGATGCGCGCATCGAGCACGACGCCGGCAATGGTGACGACCGTACGGGCACTCTCGAGGCCGGTGCCGCCGAACAGAGCCGAGTCGGGGATGCGATTTGCGGTGTCACGCAGCTGCGCGCGCTCCTTCTCAGCTTCCTCGACCCGCTGCAACCGTGCCTGTGCGACGCCTCGGGCGAAGTGCCACCACGCCACCATCACCGGGCGGTTCTCGGGCGGAGCAGCCTGCTTCAGCACCTCTTCATGACGGCCGAACCGCAGGAGGACGTTCAACGGGCTGACGGCCATCGACTCGATCATCGGCATCATTTCGGCGTGCGGCAGCAGACGCTCCGCCAGTTCCGCCGCGGCCTGCTGCGCTTCGGCAAAGCGGCCCTGCATCATGTCGGAATCGGCGAGGAAGTGCAGGTTGTGTGAGTAGTACGCCATCCCGTAGAAGGTCTCGGGTGGCATGTTCTTCAGATAGACACGGTCGGCGTTGGCGCCGGCGAGATTGGCCCGCGCCGCGGCCGCGTGATCGCCGGTGCGTGCGTAGACATGCGCCGGCATGTGCACGAGATGCCCGGCAGCGGGCGCCAGCGTTTCAAGGCGGGCCGCGCTCGGCAGCGCGCGCTCCGGCGACGTAGACGCTTCCGTCGCATGGATGTAGTAGTGATTGGCTCCCATGTGATTGGGCGCCCGCTTCAACACCGACTCGAGCACCGCAAGAATCTGCGGCGTGTCTTCGGCGGGTTTGCCGTCGAGCGTCCACAGCTTCCACGGCCGCAAGTTCATCAGGCTTTCGGCGTAGAGCGTAGCGGCGTCGAGATCGTCCGGGTAACGGCGCACCAGGTCCGCCGTCGCCTGGCTGTAGCGGCGCGCGAGCGCCGGGCGGTCGGCCTTCGGATCCGGCGAGTAGCGTGTCGCCATGGCCGCGACGTAGTCACGCTCAATCGGCGAGCCGTCGACGCTCAGCCTCGTCGCGGTGTCGATCGCTTCAAACGCGCGCTTCGCGCGTGGATCGTCGATATCGAGGTTGTAGTTCGGGCCAAGCGACCACGCGATGCCCCAATGCGGCATCGGCGCGCGCGGATCGAGTTCGGCCGCTCGCTGGAAGCTGCGGGTCGCCTCCTCGTGGTTGAAGCCGAAGACCAGGGCCATCCCCTGATCGAAAAACTTCTGCGCCTCCGGACTCGTCGTCGCGATCGGATGATGGTGAGCGCCCACGCCCGCCAGGATGCCTGCGCTCGGAGTTGCCGGTGTGGTGGACGCCGCGTTCGTGGTGGCGCCCGTGTTGGTTTGCGTCGCGGGTGCACGGCATCCCACCGCGAAGAAAAACGTGGCGGCGATCACGATCGCGAATCTCATACCGCGATCGTACCTGATCGAACTGGAACGGAATGTAGCGTCTGGAGCGGAGTGGAGCGGCGCGCTGGCAGTAGCGGCGGACCGTTAGGTCCGCCTACCGCTCACCTCGCCTACTGCGGCATCCTGCAGCTGAAGTTTGCTGCGTCCTTCACGTCACCCTGTCCTGAGTACTGCGCCACCTGTGGATACGGACACAGCGGACGCGTCAGGTCCGCAACGCCGTTGGTCATGTGAGCCCCAGGCAGTACGTCGGGCGCCTGCTTCTTCTCGATCCAGTTGGACAGCGCGGTCACCGCGTCGAACGTGTTGGGGCCAGGCCCGCCGCCGCAGTGATTCATCCCGGGGACCATGAAGAGACGCATGAACTCTCCGGTCTTCTGCGCCCCCTGTTGAAAGCCGGCATCCTCCCGCGCGGAGGCATCCGTTGCCTTCGGTCCACCGGTCGTCTTGTCGACGACCATCTTGAAGTAATTGATCGTGTTCAGCGGCGAAATCGCATCGTCGCCCCACCCGTGATACAGAATCAATTTGCCGCCGCGGTCACGAAACCGCTTCAGATCCGGGTTCCAGGTATCCATCACGGAACGGTTCTTCTGGTCCGACTCGAGTTTCTGCAGGTCTTTCGTGAAGTCCCACGTGCGATAGTCCCACTCGGGATTCGCGAACACGAAGTACTTCATGTAGCCGGTGCCGTAGCTATAGAGAACGCTTCCACCGGCCGCCTGCCCCGTGGTGAAGTTTCCCCATCCGCGCTCGACGCCGGGAAGCCGTCCTGGATACACGGTGCGTCCGTCCGACGATTTCGCCCCTTCGTAGATCTTCGTCAATGCCGCCGCCTGCTTCGGTGTGAGGCAGCTCGCCGCATCACCGTCTTTGCAGACGATGGTCGCCGGGTCGAATCTGCACGCACGCGGATCGGCCACGAGGCCGTCCTTGATGCCGTCGCTCAAATCGCATGCGGCGAGCGATGCGTCGTTGATAGCCGGCAGCTTCGACGCCGGAATGTAACTGTCCGGGTCCTTCAGCGTCGAGAGCGCCACCCACACGCCACTGAGAAGCAGGTGCGTCCAGTCGATCGCCGGTGCACCAGCAATGATGCCGTTGTAGTCGTCGGGGAACCGCTGCGCTTCTGACAGTCCCTGCCGGCCACCGGTGGAGCATCCGACGAAGTAGCTCTCCTGCGGTGCTCTTCCATAGAACGCTTCGGTGATCTGCTTTCCTTTAACGGTCATCTCGTGAATGCCGCGGTAACCGAAATCAATCACGAGCTCGGGATGCCCAAGAGCAAATTCGGGCGTATTGCCCTGATGTCCCGTGTCGGTGCTCGCTGTTGCATAACCCGCTCGCAGCGCAGTGGCGAGCGCTGGATAGGAGATGATGCCGGCATACCCGCCGCCGCCGACACCCTCGAACTTGCCGTTCCATCCCGTTGCGGGCATCCATACTTCGACTCGAATTTGCGGCACGACGGTGAGCTGCACGCGGCAGAACGACGGAACTGGCAGCGGCGCGCCCGCGCGTGCTCCCGGCACTGGCGGTGCGGGCGGCGCAAATGGACCTTCCTGCACCAGCGTTGCGGCCGTGATCGTCGTATCGGGCAGCTCCAGCGATGCGAGGGTTTCGCACGGCTGCGCGGCCGCCGCGAGTGGTGGCGTCCACAGGCCGATCAGGGTTCCCGCGATGACGACCGCGAAGATGTACGTGTTCATGGCGGCTGATCCTACAATGACGGCCGCCACGGAGGGATCCATCAAAGCGCTCGCCTTCGACGCGTACGGAACGCTGTTCGACGTGTTTTCCGTCACCTCGCTCTGCGAACAGATGTTTCCCGGCAACGGGACGGCCCTCGCCATGATGTGGCGCGCGAAGCAGCTCCAGTACACGCTGCTGCGCAGCATGATGGATCGCTACAAGGATTTCTGGCAGGTCACGCATGATGGGCTCGTCTATGCGGCGCATGCCCTCAAATTGGATCTCGACGCGAACAAACGCACCCGACTCATGGACGCATACACGACGCTCGCCGCCTTTCCCGACGTCAAGCCCGGCCTTCAGCAGTTGAAGGCGATGGGGCTGCGCCTCGCCGTGCTATCGAATGGTGAACCGAAGATGCTGGAATCTGCCGTTCGCAACGCCGGCATTGCCGATTTGTTGGACGCGGTGATCAGCGTGGACGAAGTCAAATTGTTCAAGCCAAGCCCGCGGGTGTACGAGCTGGCGCCGACGCATTTGAATGCCCCGAAACACAGCATCGGATTTGTCACCTCGAACAACTGGGATGCGCACGGCGCTGGCTCGGCGGGCTTGACGACGTTCTGGATCCAGCGTGCGGCGACGGAACCAGCGGAGGAGCTGGGCTATCCGCCCGCCCATGTCGTACATCTGCTGACAGATCTTCCGGCGCTTGTCAGGCGGACCTGAAGGCCTGCCGCCGCGTCTGGCGTCGAATATAATTCGGAGTTTCTAACCCAAGCCCAGGAGGGGTGCCGTGTCTGAGTCCTCGTCCGCAACAGTCCGCGCGGATATTCTGCAGAAATATTCCGACCTGTTAGGCACCAAGACCGTGAACGGCCGCCAGGTCAATGTCGAAGGCCTGATTGCGCGGCTGACGCGCGCCACGCGCGGCGATTTTGCGTCGCTCATGCAGGCACGGCATCAGCTGCACAATCGCGTCGCGCATCGGCAGGTGCAGTACGAATTCCTCGAGCCGTCCACACAAGTGACGGATCCGGACGGAAACCGCGCGACGGTTGCCGACATACGCCAGGGGATGCTCGACGGCTTCTTTGGCCGCAAGACCTCGAAGGCGTGGCGCGTCGGCCCGACGGTGCCGATTCCGGCGGATGTCACCAGGCCTGGGCTGGAAGGTACAGGCCCGTCGATCGACTTGGGCATGGCGTTCGGCGCGCTCAACAGCGGCGCGTCGCAGTGGATGTGGGACTGGGAAGACGCCGGCGGCGATTACAAGGCACAGCTCTACGAAGCGTGGACCAACCTGAAACACATCCTGGCGCACCAGTGGGACGGCAAGCCGTACGACCATCCGACGAAGAAGCGGACCTATCGGATCGAGACGGCGAAGGAAAGCTGGCCGACGATCTTCCATCGCGTCGCGGGCTTGCACCTGCGCAATCGACAGATGTTCGTCGACGGCCAGGAAGTGCCGGCGATGATCCCGGGTCTCGTTATCCACACGCTCAACAATTACGAGGCGCAGAAGAAGAACGGATCGGGCATCTACTTCTATATTCCGAAGCTCGAATCGTGGCAGGAAGCAACGCTCGTCGGAACGCTCCTCAAATCGATCGAGGAAGCGATTGGCGTGCCGCGCGGCACGATCAAAATCAAGACGCTCAACGAGCGAGCCGAGTTCGCGTTGCAGCAGGAAGCCATCGAGTGGGTGCTGCGCGAGAACCTGATTGGACCGAACGTCGGCCGGTGGGACTACATCAACAGCCGCGAGGACATGTTTCATCACGACGCGTCGATGGTGTTCCCGAATCCGTCGGCGGTGACGATGACCGAGCCGTCGATGTCGTACTACACGCGCCGCAACGCGCTGCTGGCGCTGCTCGCCGGGGCGATGCCAATCGGCGGCATGGCCGCGCAGATGCAGAACCCCCGCGCGCCGGAGAACGACGGCAAGGCGCTGCGCGACATCTGGTTCGACAAGCTGCGCGAGCGTCTCACGGGCCTGTTCATCATCGACGGGACGCTGCACGACACGTATCGACAGAGCTGGGTGGCGACGGTCGCCAAGGACTACGTCGCCGCTGGCCGCGAATCGCTGGTCACTGACTACAGCGACCTCCAGCGTATCGTCGATAAAGCGACGGCGCCGGAGAAAGAGCGGCTTGAAGCGCTTGGCCTGATCAAGAACGGCAAGATCTCGCCGATGGAGCTTTCAGAATCGGATTTGACGGTGGAGAAGCTCTGGTCGCCGCAGGCACGCGAGCAGCTGCTCAAGCGTCCGAACGGGCCGACGACGGAAGATGGCATGCGCTACGCGATGTACATGGCGACGGAGTTCATGTATCAGCAACTGCACGGGAACAATGCGGCTGCGATCGACGATCCACTAACCGGCAACCGGTTCATGAACGACCTCGCGACATACGAGATCTTCTGGCATTTCCTGTATCTCACCGTTTACCACGGCGCGGAGCTGACCGATGACGGGAAATATGCGAAGAAGGGCGAGCGCGTCACACCGCAGTTGTTCGTGCAGCTGATCGACGAGCGGCGCGACACCGTGAAGGAGCTGTTCAAGAAGCTGAATCAGAAGTACGAGGACACTGACGCCGAGTTGGTGCTGCAGATTCTGAAACGCCAGGTCGTGGACGACGCGAGCGGCAAGCTGGAGCCACAGAGGCGATGGATTAAGTACGGCTCGCGCGTGCTGTTGTCGCTCATCGAGCAGAGCGCAGCGGATCGCGCCGTCATCATGGATGCGATCTTCAAGGACTCGCGCGAGCAGCTTCTGAGCCGCGTTCAGCAGGCGCGTGATGCGCAGAGCCGCGACCTCGCGCTGCGCGCCCTGAAGGCCCACGACTATGTGTTCGACGTCTTCGAATCGGCTGAAGGCGTGGCGGCGTGAACACGACCACGCGCGGCGCGGACCCTCTCGGGTCCGCGTTCATCGCGGGGCTGCGCCGCATTGTCGGCCGCACAGGCATCGTTACCGAACCGCTGGAACTTCTGACCTACGAGTGTGACGGGCTTCCGCATCTCCGTCACGCTCCGCCCGCCGTCGTCCTCCCATCGTCGGCTGAACAGGTGCAGGAGGTGGTGCGCCTCTGTCATCGCCAGGACGTGCCGTTTGTGGCGCGTGGCCATGGGAGCGGGCTGTCGGGAGGCGCGCTGCCGATTCCCGGCGGGGTGGTCATTGGTCTCGCGCGGCTGAATCGTGTCCTCGACGTCGATATTCCGAATCGCCGCATCACCGTCGAGCCAGGCGTCACCAATCTGGAGATCACGCGTCAGGTCGCCGCGCATGGCTTCTATTACGCGCCCGATCCTTCGAGCCAGCAGGTCTGCTCGATTGGCGGCAACGTCGCCGAGAACTCCGGCGGCGCGCACTGCCTGAAGTACGGCTTCACCGTGCACCATGTGCTCGCCGTCGAAGCGGTATTGTCAAACGGCGATCTCGTGCATCTCGACAGCTCGATCGCGGATGCGCCCGGCCCCGATCTGCTCGGGGTCCTCATCGGGTCAGAGGGCACGCTCGCCGTCGTCACGAAGGTGACCGTGAGGATCCTTCGCCGCCCCGAAGCGGTGCAGACGTTGCTCGCGGCGTACGATTCGGTCAGCGCTGCAGGGACGGCTGTGTCGGAGATCATCGCAGCTGGCATCATTCCGGCCGCCGTCGAAATCATGGACGGTGTGTCGCTCATCGCCGTCGAAGCGGCGGTTCATCCCAACTTTCCGCCTGCCGAAGCCATCCTCATCGTCGAACTCGACGGACCGGTCGCGGAGGTGCACGAGCAGTTCGCGCAGGTCGAAGCTATCTGTCATCGCGCGGGCGCCACGATTGTTGAGGTCGCACGCGACGAAGCGCAGCGCGCGCGCATCTGGAAGGGACGCAAAGGTGCGTTCGCGTCGATGGGACGCGTGACGCCGAACTACTACGTGCAGGACGGCGTTGTGCCGCGCACCAAACTGCCCGAGGTGCTCGACCGCATCCGGCAGCTCGAAGCGCGGTGCGGTCTCCGCATCGGCAACGTGTTTCATGCCGGCGATGGCAATCTGCACCCGCTCATCTGCTATGACGAGAAGATTGCCGGCCAGTCGGACCTCGCCGCGAAAGTAGGCGCGGAGATTCTGCAGTACTGCATCGATGCGGGCGGATCGCTGACCGGTGAACATGGCATCGGCGCAGACAAGGCCGAATACATGCCGAAGATGTTCTCGGACGACGATCTGGACGTGATGCTGACCGTCCGGCGCGCGTTCGATCCGAAGGGACTCTGCAATCCAGGCAAGGTGTTTCCGACGCCCCGGCTGTGCGGCGAGGTGCCGGGACCCTACCACGCGCATCCATTCGAAAAGGCGGGGCTCGCCGAGCGGTTCTGACATGCAGCTGGTAGGCGAGCGCAGGGGCGGACCTTCAGGTCCCGCCGGCATCGACGGTGTCATGCCGCGTGAGATAGTCGAGCCGGCATCCGCAGAGGATGTCGCGGCGGTGCTCGCATCGGCCTCGAAGCAGCGGAGCTCGGTCGTCATTCGCGGCGGCGGGACGAAGGTGGGCTGGGGCCGCACGCCGTCTTCGCTCGATGTCGTCCTGAGCACGACACGACTCAACGCCGTCGTCGCTCACGAGCACGCCGATCTCACCGCAACGGTGCAGGCAGGCGCCAGGCTCGACGAGGTCAATCACATTCTGGCGCGCCACGGTCAGTGGTTGCCGATTGAATCAGCCTTTGACGAATCGACCATCGGGGGCGCCATCGCCACCAACGACAGCGGGCCATCGCGGCATCGGTACGGGACGCCGCGCGATCTGCTCATCGGCATCCGGCTCGCGCTGACCGACGGCCGGTTGATCAAAGCTGGCGGGAACGTCGTCAAGAACGTCGCCGGGTACGACATCGGGAGGTTGATGAGCGGATCCCACGGCAGCCTGGCAGCAATCGTCAGCGCGACGTTCAAGCTCTCGCCGCTCCCGAGCGCGACGCAGACGCTGGTTGCGACCTTCGATCGCGCGGATGCGCTCATTGCCGCGGTATCGGCCATCACCAGCAGCCAGCTCGAACCAGCCGCAGTCGACGTGCGCATCGGGCCGGCTACAGCCGGCCCCTACGTACACGACGAACCTGCAGCACCGGTGGGGTCCGGCTTCAGCCGGACCTTGAACCGCTACGAACTCCTTCTCAAATTCGAATCAACACCTGCCGCGCTCGACACGTACGTTCAGCGCGTCCGTGCGCTGATGCCATCCGCAGAGTCGCAGGTTGTCTCGTCGCAGTCCGAAGTCGACCTGTGGCGCGAGCACATCCGCGCTCCCTGGCGATCGCGCGGCATGGTCGTCAGGTTCGGATGGTTGCCAGCGTCGCTCGGCACCGTGCTCGCCTTTGTCGAGGAATTGCGGAATACCGTCGCGGACGCGGAGCTGATTGGCCGCGCCGCACTCGGATCCGGTCTGCTTCGGATTGATGCTGACGTCCGCGTGCAGCGCAACGTCGTCGAGCGGATGCGATCGCGTGGCGATGTCTTCCGTCACGTCGTGTTGCTTCGCGCCGAACCGTCATTGAAGCAGCAACTCGACGTCTGGGGACCGCTCGGCGACGCTGGTTCACTTGGCGCGTCGGTCAAGCACGCGCTCGATCCAAACGGAATTCTGAACGCGGGCAGAGGGCCGGTGTGAGTTCGAATCCCGAACCCCGCCTGTCCGCCGAAGCTCGTGGAGTGAAGGCGGAAATCCCGAATCCCGGCCGCGCATTCCACGGTCCGGATCAACCGTCAATGGCACTCATCGACGCCTGCGTGCATTGCGGCTTCTGCCTGCCGACGTGTCCCACTTACGTGCTGTGGAGCGAGGAAATGGACACGCCTCGCGGCCGCGTCTATCTGATGAAAGCGGGCCTCGAGGGGCGCGCCGCGATGACGCCCACCTTCGTCGGCCACTTCGACGCGTGCCTCGGCTGCATGGCGTGCGTGACGGCGTGCCCATCCGGCGTCCAATATGGGCCGCTCATCGAGCGGACGCGCGCGCAGATTGAGCGTCATTACGACCGTCCACTCGGCGAACGTGCATTCCGATCGCTGCTCTTCGCGGTACTACCGTACCCGGCACGCCTGCGGCTGGCCATCGCGCCGCTCGTGGTTCTCGGACCGATTCTCCGGGCGCTCGAACGAACCGGAGTCTTGAACCTGTTGCCAATCCGGATTCGGTCGTTGATCGCCGTCGCCCCGCAGCCGTCGCTGGCGTCCCTTACGAGCAACGGCCTGCCGGAACATACGTCCGCGGTAGGTACATCACGCCTCAGAACAGCGGTGCTCACCGGATGCGTGCAACGGCTCGCGTTCGCCGGAGTGAACAAGGCGACGGTTGACGTGCTCGCAGCGGAAGGCTGCACCGTCGACGCGCCGTCCGAGCAAGGGTGCTGTGGTGCGCTGTCGCTGCACGCCGGCAATATCGATCAGGCTCGCGAACTGGCGAAGCACAACATCGAGGTGTTCGAACGCGCCAACGTCGATCGCATCGTCGTCAATGC
>Ga0070675_100004372_pt1 | contig 10781 bp, 9 predicted proteins | sample KBSM43metaG_FD_65343 | JGI IMG/M metagenome (GOLD analysis project Ga0070675, IMG submission 65343) | Miscanthus rhizosphere microbial communities from Kellogg Biological Station, Michigan, USA - KBS M4-3 metaG | ecosystem: Host-associated > Plants > Roots > Rhizosphere > Soil ...
TTCTTCAAGGAGCGCGGCTTCGACGTTCAGATCGTCGACGACCGCTGGCTCGCCCGGGTCACGCGCGGTGAGCTGTTCGTCGACATCATAACCAACATGCCGACCTCCGCCACCCATGTGACGGACGAATGGTTCCAGGACGCTCCTGAAGCGCTCCTGTTCGACACCAAGGTTCATCTGGTTCCGCCGACTCAGTTCGTCTGGTCGAAGATCTACGTCCAGGATCGTTATCGTTACGACGGGGCGGATGTGACGCACATGATCCTCAAGAGATCGGAGGACATCGACTGGAAACAGTTGATCTCGAGCATGGAATTGCATTGGGAGGTGCTGCTGGTCGCGGTGCTCAACTTCCGCTTCATCTACCCAAGCGAGCGCCACCTGATCCCCCGTTGGGTAATGGACGAATTGCTCGAGCGCTTGCACGCGCAGCTGCAGATGCCGTCGGCCGGCAAGAGGGTGTGCCGCGGCCGGATCTTCAGTCCTCGCGACTACCAGATCGACGTCGGCGAATGGGGCTTCTCCGAAGCCGTCGGAAACCTCGAAGAGAATTATGCAGCAGCACAGTGAGACAATCACGGTCGCCGCGATCGGCGATCTTCACGTTACCGAAAACAGCAGCGCACCCTATCGCGAAATGTTCGCCGAAATCTCCCGGGTCGCCGACGTGCTGGTGCTTTGCGGCGATCTCACGAACTTCGGGAAAACGAGCGAAGCGGAAATCCTCGCAGAGGATATCCGGACTTCCGCGATTCCCGTGATCGGCGTGCTCGGCAACCACGACTATGAATGCGGGCAGCCTGAAGTGGTCGCCGGCATCCTGCACGAAGCCGGGATGACGGTGCTCGACGAGCAGGCGATCGAGATCAAGGGCGTCGGCTTCGCGGGCGTTAAGGGCTTCATGGGCGGATACGGCCGGGGCGAGCTGGCGCCGTTCGGCGAGCCCATCGCCAAGGCGTTCGTCGACGAGGCGATGAATGAGGCGCGCAAGCTGGAGAATGGGCTGCGTTCACTGCGTACCGATCGAAGCGTCGCGGTGCTCCATTACTCGCCCATAGTGGAAACTTTGGAAGGCGAACCGCTGGAGATCTTCCAGTATCTCGGATCGGCGCGGCTTGCGGACGCGATCGACCGGTTCGATCATGTGAAGGCCGTCGTCCACGGCCACGCGCATCACGGCAGCTATGAAGGCCATACCGTTCGCGGAACGCCCGTCTACAATGTCGCGCAGTTCGTGGTCCGCGAGCAGTTCAAGCGTCCATACGCACTGCTTGAGATTTGACTGCGACTTCGATGTAACCTCCGGCAGATAGGCCGGGAAAATGACGATGGCGGAGACAGAAACGCGCGAAAAACCGCTGGCGATCTTCGCGCGCTTTCTTCGCTTCGGCCTCCTCGCCTGGGGCGGACCCGTCGCGCAGATCGCGATGATCAAGCGCGAGCTGGTGGAGGAGGAAAAGTGGATCTCTCCTGCCCGCTTCAACCGCCTGCTTGCCGTCTACCAGGTCCTTCCCGGCCCGGAAGCGCACGAGCTGTGCGTCCACTTTGGGATGATGAAGGGCGGTCGGCTGGGCGGCTTCCTGGCCGGCCTCGGCTTCATGCTGCCGGGGCTGATGCTCGTGCTTGTTCTCGCGTGGCTGTATCAGCAGCTCGACCTGCAGCAGCCTTTGCTGAAAGCCCTCTTCCTGGGCGTACAGATCGGCGTCATTGCGTTGATCATCCGGGCGGTGCACCGCATCGGCGAGCACAGTCTCGAAAACCGATGGCTTTGGCTGATCGCAGCCGCAAGCGCCGCCGGAGCCGCAATCGGAGTCAGTTTCTGGATCGCCTTGCCGGCCGCGGGACTTGTGCATGCGGCGCTTGCCGCTCGGCGATACGCCCTGGCCGCGTTGATTACTGCAGCCGCTGCTGCCCTCGGTTGGTGGTCAATATCCGAGCCGGCCCTGATCGGGTCGAAGTTAGCTGCGCGCACCGGGCTCGTCGAAGCCGGATCGGTGAGTGCGCCGGCGCTGTTCCTGTCCGGACTGAAGGCGGGACTTCTGACCTTTGGCGGCGCTTACACCGCCATCCCCTTCGTGCGTGGAGATGCAGTCGGGCGAGGCTGGGTCAGTGAGCCGCAATTCCTGGACAGTCTGGCGCTGTCGGGGGTCATCCCGGCGCCGCTGATCATCTTCGCGACATTTGTCGGCTTCATTGCCGGCGGCTTCGGCGGAGCGCTGGCGATCACGGCAGGTATCTTTCTTCCGGCCTTCGCCTTCGCATTGCTGTTCTACGACCGGCTGGAACGCGTGATCGAGGACGAGCGCCTGCATCGGGTCCTGGAAGGAGTTGCTGCGGGCGTTGTCGGCCTCATCGCCGTCACCGCTGTGCAGCTCGGATGGAACGTCGCGCAGGCCCTGCCGGCACCGCTCGCGGGAGCGGCGATTTTCGCCGCGTCGCTGGCCCTGCTTTACGCCTGGAAGTCGAAGCTTAACGTGCTTGTGGTGGTGCTCGGATCAGCCGCAGCAGGTGCGGCCGCGTTCGCCTAGCCTTTCGCTTCGCCGGGGATCGGCGTGGCCGTATCCAGCGTCTCGATCACGTAGAGCCGCTTCACGAGGACCATCGTCACCACCGCAAGCGGTGCGGCCAGGATCACGCCTAGTGTGCCGAACAAAGTCCCGAAGCCGATCAGCGAGAAGAGAAGGACGGCGCCCGGAAGATCGACTGCATATTGCTGAACGAGCGGCGTCAGCACATTGCCCTCGAACTGCTGAACGATGACGTAAAGCAGGGTCACCCACAAAGCGAGTTCCGGACTGACCGCCAAAGCGAGAAGGACGGCTGGAACTGCCGCGATAATGGGTCCGGCGAATGGGATGAATTCCAGCACTCCGGCGAGCAGGCCGAGGGTCATGGCGGAGGGCATTCCAAGGAACCAGAGTCCAAAGCCGGTCAACAGTCCGACCACGACCATGGCGATCGCCTGCCCCTTGAGCCACAGCCGAAGCGCGCGCTCGGATTCGAGCATCGCTTCCGCCGCGATCTTGCGCCGCGTCGGCGGGACCAGCTTGATCGCGCCGACCCGGTAGAAATTGGGCTGCGTGGCCAGATAGATTCCGGCGAATATCACGACGAGCAGATCGGCGAGGCCGCTTCCAACGGAGAGCAGCGTCCGGCCGAAGCCGGATAGACTGCCGCCGCCCGGCTTGGTGATTGTCGCCACCAGCTGATCCATCTGCTCGCTGAGACCGATGTCGCCGACACGTTGCTCCAGCGTCTTCCACGCCGCCGGCAGAGTCTCTCGCAACGTTGTCACCTGCTGCGCGACGTGGGATCCGAACAAGGCGGCCAATCCCGCGAGAGAGCCGAGCACGAGCAGGATAGACAATGCCGTCGAAAGAGCGTTCGGCAACCGCGTGTACTTGCAGATCATGTCCGCAACGGCGCGGAAGATCGACGCGATCACGATCGCGCCGAACAGCATCAGCAGCAGTATCCGAAGCTGCCAGATGAGGAAGAAGACCGCCGCTAGACCAAGGACAATGAGGACGTGGCGAACGAAGAGGTGTTCGCTGCCGCCTTGCTTCGTCGCCATACGCTACTCCGCTGCCGTTTCGCCCAAAGCGCTCGGGTCGATCAACTGTTCCGCTTGAGGAACGATCGCAGCTTTAATGCTGTTGCGGCCAGCTTTCGAGAATTTCCACGAAGCGCGTGAGCCAGGCGTTGGTCTGGTGCCCGTCGACGACGCGATGGTCGATGGTCAGCGTCACATAGGCCATGGGCCGGACGAGGATCGCATCCTGCCCGTTCACCTCGCGCACGATCACGCGTTTCTCGAGCTTTCCGATGCCGAGGATCGCTGCCTGCCCCTGATGCAGGATGATGGGTGCAGCGAGCAGCGACCCGGACACGCCATGGTTTGAAATAGTGAAGCTACCGCCGGATACGTCGGAGCGGTCGAGCTTCCCTTCGCGGGCCTTGCGCGTGAGCTCTTCGAGCTGGGCGCCAATCTGTTGAAGCGACAGGCTGCCGGCATCCTTCACGACCGGCACCACCAGGCCCTTCTCGCCGAGCGCGGTGCCCACACCTACGTCTATCGTCGGCGCGATGGCGATACGGTCCTTTTCCCACCGTCCGTTGATCGCCGGCGCAACGGCCATGGCGTCGGCCGCCGCCTTCACCATGTAGGCAGTGTAGCTAAGCTTCGCGCCCTTGGCCGCCATCGCTGCCTTGTGTGCGGCAATCGCGGAGAAGTCGGCCTCGAAAACAGCGGTGACGTGCGGCGCTTCGCTGACTGCACGGACCATGTTCTCGGCAATCGTTATCCGCATGCGGTCGTGCGGAATGTCCTGGGCCGAGAATTGGCGCGGCTGAGCGGTGGTCGGTTCGCCCACGCTGACGACGGTCGCGTCGGAAACCGCGCGGTCCACGTCCTCGCGAGTGATGCGGCCATTGCGCCCGGTTCCGCTGATCCGGGTCGGGTCGATGCCGTGCTGCAGGCAGGCCCGTCGGACCGAAGGGCTCAGCCGCGTTTCGATCTCGCCGGTCGGTTTAGCCGCGCTCGGTATCGACGGTGCAGCCGTTGCTTCTGGCGTGTCAGCCTTTGCCTGAGCACGCGATGCTTCGTCGGTAGAGATGCGGCCGAGCAAAGCCCCCGGAACAGCTTCGGCATCGGTGTCGAGCACGATCTCGGTCAACACACCCGCCGCGGGTGCAGGCACCTCTTGCGTGACCTTATCCGTCTCTAGCTCCACGAGCGGATCATTTTCGGCGACCGAATCGCCGATCTGCTTGAGCCAGGCGCGGACGACCGCCTTGGTGCCCTCCTGCTCGTCGGGAACGCGGATCTCGATCAACTCAGAACCCCACCAGGCGGTCGATCTCTGCGCGAATGCGCTCGACCGAAGGCACTGCCCACTCCAGCAGGCGCGGGTGATGCGGGCTCGGAATGTCGGGCATGGTTACGCGGGCAACTGGAGCGTCGAGGTCGAGGAAGGCTTCGTCCGCAACGACGGCGGCAATCTCCGCGCCGAAACCGCCGGTGCGGAGGTCCTCATGCACGATCAGGCAGCGGCGCGTCCTGCGAACGCTTTCGAGTACCATGTCGCTGTCCCAGGGCATCAAGGTGCGCAGATCGATCACATCGGCGCTGATGCCCTCCGCCGCGGCCTCGCAGCGGGGCACCATGGCACCCCAGGTCACGATCGTGATCTGGTCGCCTTCGCGCGTCTTCTTCGCGCGTCCGAACGGAAGCACGAAATCATCGCCCGGCCACGGACGGCGGGCCCAGCTGTCGTCGAGCATCGCGCGATGCTCGAAGAACAACACCGGATCGTTGCCGCGAAGCGATCCGCGCAGAAGCCCGACCGCATCCTCGGCATTCGATGGGACAGCCACCTTCCAGCCCGGATTGTGGACGAACTGCACTTCGTTGGTCTGGCTGTGCCAGGGATCGCCGCACTTGAAGAAGCCGCCGGGCACGCGAAGCACCATCGGAGCGGCAAAGCGGTTGTGAGTCCGCCAGCGCATGGTTCCGGTGTCGTTGATCTGCTCGGTCGCCGGCTCGGCATATTTGCGGAACTGGATTTCCGGCACCGGCATCAGGCCGGCGAGCGCCATGCCCACCGCGCGGCCGACGATGCCTTCCTCATTGAGCGAGGTATCGAACACGCGATCCCGCCCGAATTTCTCCTGTAAGCCGAGCGTCACCGCATGGACGCCGCCCTTCGGCCCGACATCCTCGCCGAACACGCAGACGCGGGGGTTCGTGGCCAGCTCCTGGTCCAACACCCGGCGGATCGCCGTCACCATGTTGATGCGCTGGCCTTCGGGCTTCGGGTCCTGTGCTGACGGCGGCGCCTTGTATCCCGCGTTCCATAGGCCGCCGACCTTCTGCATCTCGCCTTGGAAGAAGACGTGGTCGGTCACGACCTCTGGGCTGGAAATGCCGCGGGCTTCCGCTTCCGCACGAGCGGCCCCGACCTGCCACGCGACTTCGCTTTCCAGCCGCTCCCATTCATCGTCGCCGATTTGAAAGCCCGAGCAGTGCGCCTTGAGCCTGGGCAGCGGATCGCGTTCCCACTCCGCCGCAATCTCAGCCTCGGACTTGTAGCCCTGCGTATCCTGGAAGCTGTGACCCTCGAGCCGGGGAACGGTCAGGCGTAGCAAAACCGGGGCCCGTTCGGTCCGAACGTGCTTAACGGCCTCCTTGACCAGCAGCGCCGCCTCTTCGGGATCGGTGCCATCGCCGTCGAGAATTTTCAGACCGGAGAAGCTCGCCAGATTGGCCGCAATATTCTTTCCAGGTGTCTGATATTCCGAGGGAACCGAGATTCCGTAGCCATTGTCTTCGACATAGATGAGAAGCGGCAATTGTTGAGTCGTGGCAATGGTTAACGCAGACCAAAATCCGCCTGTGGCGCAGCTGGCGTCGCCGCCGAGCGCCACTGCAATGGCGTCGTCGGGACCTTCCTTCAGGACCTTCGTCTTATAATCGATCGCCTGGGCCCAGCCGGCCGCTGGAGTATACTGGGCGCCTACTCCGCCGCTCATTGGAAGGGCGTGCGCACCGCCTGGGTTCGGATAGTTGAAGACGACGCCGATATCCCGTCCGTCGGAATAACCACCCGCAAGACCCATCCCTGAACCGAGCGCGTCAGCAAGCGGGACGTCCAGCGCCAGCAGCAGCGGCCGCGAGCGGTAATAACCGCAGACCGCGTCTCCATCCTTGAGCTGAAGGCCGAGCAGAACCTGGGCCATGTCGTGGCCGCGCGCCGAGAACTGATAGAGGACCTTCCTGGCGGGGACTAACTCCTGCTCCTCAAGCCGGTCCATCTCGCGACTGGTCATGACCAGCCTCGCGACGTCGCGCCAATTCACTTCTGCGGAAACCTTGCCCGGGTCGCGATCTGCCATGGCGAGTTACGCGTCCAACGCCTCGACCACGGCGGCGGTAAATCGATCGACCTGCGCGTCGCTGAGGCCCACGACGTTGAAGCGCCCGCTGTCGGCCATGTAAATCGCGTGGCGATCGCGAAGCGCGAACACCTGATCGCGGCTCAGCGGAAGCATCGAAAACATCCCGAACTGCCGACCGATATACTCGAGACGCGGGTCGGCCGCGGCGATCCGCTGGCGAACGGCATTGATACGGTCGCGCATGGCGGCAAGCTCTCCCAGCCAGCGCTGCTTCAACTCCGGAGTGTCAAGCACGATCCGGACGGCCGCCGCGCCGTGGTCAGGCGGCATCGACCACATCTCGCGGGCCCGCTGGGCGACGTGCGCCATTGCCCGCACGGTTGCGTCCGTCGAACCCGTCTTCACGAACAGGGAGCCGACACGGTCGCGATAGACGCTGAAATTCTTGTCGCAGCTCTGTGCAGCGATCACCTCGTCGCAGGCCGCAAGAAGACCGCGAAGCCCACGCGCGTCCTCATCGAGCCCTCGCCCGAAGCCCTGATAGGCAATGTCCACGAAAGGCAGCAGCCCGCGCTCCGCGACGATCCGGGTGACCTCCGCCCATTGGCCCTCCTCGAGGTCCGCACCGGTCGGATTGTGACAGCATCCGTGCAGAAGCACGACGTCGCCGGGGCGCGCTTCCTTGAGCGCCGCGACCATCGCGTCGAAGCGGATGCTGCAGGCGTCACGGTCATAATAGGGATATTCGACGATCTGCAGGCCGACGGAGTGAATGATCGGAGGATGATTCGGCCAGGTCGGCGTCCCGACCAGCACGCGGGCGTCGGGATTGGCCGTCGCGATGAGCTCGAAGCCCAGGCGAAGCGCGCCGCAGCCGCCGGGCGTCTGCAATCCCGCGATCCGGTCGTCGTCAGCATGTTCGCCGAGCAGGATCGGCCGCAGAAGCTCGGTGAAACGCTTGTCGCCCGCGCTACCCAGATAGGCCTTCGTCTCCTGCGTATCGCGCAGAATTTGCTCAGCTTCCTTTATGACCTTGAGGATCGGCGTTCGGCCCTCACCGTCGCGAAACACGCCTACGCCAACGTCCATCTTCTCCGCCCGGGGGTCGGCGTTGCAGAGCGCGATGAGCGCTAGCAAAGAGTCGCTCTGGACCGGTGGAAGATCGCCCAGCCCCGTCCTTGTGCTGGAATCCTGGGCGCGGGCGTCTGTTTCGCTGAGCATGGGTGGCGTCTAGCGCGGCTAGGCGTCGTAATCCACTGCGACCCCGTCGCTGACCGGGACGGACTGGCAGGTGAGGACATAGCCCGCCGCAACTTCTTCGTCGGTGAGGCCGTAGCGCGCGACCATCTCGACCTTGCCGCTGGTCACTTTCGCGCGGCAGGTCGCGCAGACTCCGGCCTTGCAGGCAAAGGGTGCCGGAAGGCCCGAAGCACGCGCGCTGTCCAGGATGTTTGCCTCGGTGAAGGCGATGCGGCGCGTGCGGCCGTCGAGCGTGACCGACAGGGTCGTGCCGGCCGCCTGCGTCTGCAGCTGCGCCATCTCGGCGGCCAGCGCGGCCGATGGGCGATCCGCAGTGAAGCGCTCGATATGGATGCGTTCCTTCTCGATCTGGCGGTCGACCAAGGCGCCCTCCGCCGCGTCCATCATCGGACCGGGTCCGCAGATGAACCATGCGTCCACGCTCGCGGGATCGCCGACGAGAGAGACAATCGCTTCGTCGCATCGTGCGCGGTCCAGCATGCCGTTGAACAGGTCGATGTCGCCCTCTTCCTCGGCAAGGAAGTGATGGAGCGACAAGCGGCCGACGTAGCGGTCCTTCAGGTTCGCAAGCTCGTCGAGAAAGATGATCGAGCTGCTGTCGCGGTTGCCATAGAGCAAGGTGAACTGGCTCTCGGGCTCTTCCTTCAACGTGGTCCGCAAAAGCGACATGACCGGCGTGATCCCGGATCCGCCCGCAATACCAACCACGTGACGCTTGGCGGCAGGCGCGAACTCGGTCGTGAAGCTACCGTGCGGAGGCATAACCTCGACCGTGTCACCGGCCTTCAGCGTGTCGCCGACCCAGTTGGAAAAGATTCCGCCGGCGATCCGCTTCACCGTCACCATCCAGTCCTGGTCATCCGGAGCAGTGCAGAGCGAATAGTTGCGGCGCACTTCCTCGCCGTCGATGGTCGCCTTGAGCGTCAAATGCTGGCCGGCATTGAACGCGAAGGTCTCGCGTAGCTCCGGCGGGATTTCGAAGCGGATCGAATTGGCTTCGGCGGTCTCGGGAACGATCTCCGCGACCCGCAGCGGATAGAAGTGCGCGCTCATTACCAGGTCGCGTCGGGGTATGTGCGCGGCAGGAACTGCATAACCGCGAGCAGATGTCCGAGATGCTCGCTGTGGTGGCCGCGGCGTCCGCCCAGGATGGGTCGCTGGTCCGCTGGAACCTCGAGCTGAGCCTCGGCGAGCACCGCCCCGATTGCGGAGCGATACTCCTCCTCGAATTCACGCGGGTCCGGAGCGATAGCGCGATCGATCAAAGGCTGGAGCGTCTCGTCGACCTCGAACAGCTCCGGCACGAAGCGCCAGTTCCAGTCGAGACCCTCGGCCATGCGCCGAGCGCTTTCCTCCGTTCCGTCGCCAAGGCGGACCGTCCATTCGGAAGACAGCTCGCGATGGTAGGCGACTTCCTTCACGGCCTTCGAAGCGAACTCGACAAGGAAACGGTCGCTGGACCCAGTCAGCCATTCGAACAGCATGTGCTGCCATGTTGAGAAAAGCAGGTGTCGCGCCATCGTGCGCGCGAAGTCGCCGTTCGGCTGCTCGACGAGCAGGCAGTTGCGGAAATCGAGCACGTCGCGGTGGAAGGCGAGTTTGTCCCCGTCACCAGCATCTTCGAGCAGGTGCGTAGCCTGGCCGATCAGGTCCAGCGACAGGTTCGCAAGGCTGAGGTCGACCTCCAGCACCGGCCCATGCCCGCACCACTCGCTGAGGCGCTGACCAAGGATCAGCGAGTCATCGCCGAGGCGCAGCAGATATTCAAAACGCGCGGCGTCCGGCTGCCCGGCCGAGGGCGCGTCGAAGCTGCCCTTCCCGGTCGCTCCGGTCGGCACGTCGATCGGCGGCAGCGAAGCCATCAGATGTGCTTCACCTCGTCAGGAATGTCGTAGAAGGTCGGATGGCGGTAGATCTTGTCGGCTGCCGGCTCAAACAGCTCGCCTGCCTGCTCGGGGTCGGACGCCGTAATCTCCGCGGAAGGCACGACCCAAATGCTCACCCCTTCCATGCGCCGAGTATAGGTGTCGCGCGCGTGGCGGAGCGCGAGCTCCGCGTCAGGAGCATGAACACTGCCAAAGTGGCGATGCGCAAGGCCGCCCTTGGTGCGGACGAAAACCTCCCAGAGCGGCCAATCATGGCTCACGCCGCCTTCCTTTCACGGCGCTTCGCTTCGTGCGCGGCTGCGGCGTCGCGGACCCAGGCACCGTCTTCCCAGGCCTTGCGGCGGGCTTCCATGCGTTCCTTGGCCACCGGGCCCTCGCCGCGGACGACCGAGTAGAACTCCTCCCAGTCGATCTCACCGAAGTCGTAGCCGCCCTTGTCCTCGTTCCACTTGAGATCGACGTCAGGGACCTTGAGGTTAAGATAGTCCGCTTGCGGCACGGTGATGTCCACGAACTTCTGGCGAAGTTCGTCATTGGTCTCGCGCTTGATCCGCCAGCGCATCGATTGAGCGGTATTCGGGCTGTCGGCATCGGGCGGGCCGAACATCATCAGCGACGGCCACCACCAACGATTGAGCGCGTCCTGCGCCATCCTCTTTTGCTCCGGCGTGCCGTTCGCCATGGCGATCATGATCTCGTAGCCCTGGCGCTGGTGGAAGCTCTCTTCCTTGCACACGC
>Ga0070675_100004374_pt1 | contig 10779 bp, 10 predicted proteins | sample KBSM43metaG_FD_65343 | JGI IMG/M metagenome (GOLD analysis project Ga0070675, IMG submission 65343) | Miscanthus rhizosphere microbial communities from Kellogg Biological Station, Michigan, USA - KBS M4-3 metaG | ecosystem: Host-associated > Plants > Roots > Rhizosphere > Soil ...
TCGGCCGCGCCCAGCGAGCGGGGCAGCTCGAACTTCGCCTCGCTCCCGACCGCTGCGACCGGGGCGCCGTTGAGCGCCCGGACGATCTGGACCGCCGCGGTCCCGACCGCCCCGGCGGCCGCCGTGACGAGCACGCGCGCGCCGAATGCGATGCGAAGGAGCTCAGTGAGCGGGATCCAGGCGGAGAGGAACGCCATCGGAAACGCCGCGCCCTCGGCGAAGCTCGCAGAGGCCGGCAGGGGGAGGAGCCAGCGCGGATCGACCGCGACTCGCTCGGCGTAGCCGCCGCTCTCACCGAAGCCCATCACACGCGCGCCGTCGAGCTCGCCCGCGACCTCCGAGCCGAGGATCGTCGGCAGCTCGGGCATCTGCGGGTACTGGCCGATCCGGACGAGGACGTCTGCGAAGTTGATGCCCGCGGCGCGGACGTCGACGATCGCCTGGCCCTCGGCGATCTCGGGATCGGGCACCTCGTCGACGACGAGCTGCTCGGGCCCGCCCACGCCTTTGAGGACTGCGGCCCGCACTATCTGCCGACGAAGTTCGGCTCGCGCTTCTCGATGAACGCGGCGACCCCCTCCGCACCGTCCTCCGACTCGAGGCAGCGCCGGAAGCCGTCCGCCTCGCGGCGAAGGCCTTCCTCGAGCGAGAGGTCGCGCGTCGTGCGGGCCAGCTCGCGCAGGATCCCGACCGACACCGGCGAGCGCGCCGCGATCGTCCGGGCGATTCCGAATGCGGTGTCCCGCAGCTCCTCTCGGGGAACGACCTTCTCGACGAGACCCCAGTCGTATGCGGTCGACGCGTCGATGAAATCCCCGGTCAGGTTCAGGAGCAACGCTCGCCCGGCACCGACCAGGCGTGGCAGCCGCTGCGTGCCGCCGCCGCCCGGGATGAGCCCGAGCTTGATCTCCGGTTGGCCGAGCTGCGCGTCCTCGGATGCGATCCGGACGTCGCAGCACATCGCGAGCTCGAGCCCGCCGCCGAGGCAGAAGCCGTGGATCGCCGCCACGAACGGCGTGTGGGCAGCGTCCATACGATGCCCGAGCTTCTGGATCCCCCGGGCCGAGCCCTGCTCCTGGGCCTCGGCGGCCGCCTTGCGGAGCGAGGGGAACTCCTTGATGTCCGCCCCTGCGACGAATGCGCGCTCACCCGCGCCGACGAGCAGGATCGCGCGAACCGCGTCGTCGTGGTCGAGCCGGTCGATCTCGGCCTCGAGCTCTTCCAGGAGCGGCGCCGACAGCTGGTTCATCGGCGGGTTCTCGATCGTGACGACGGCGACGTAGCCGTCCATCTCGGTGGAGACGAAGTCGGCCATTTAGGCGGTCTCCGCCGGCTGCTGGGCGAACTGCTCGCGCAGCGCGGTCTTGCGGAACTTGCCGACCGCCGTCTTCGGGATCTCCTCGACGAACTCGAAGCGCTCGGGGAGCCACCACTTGGCGAAGTCGGGCGCGAGGAAGTCGCGGAGTTCCTCCGGCGAGACCGCCTCGCCCTCCTTCAGGACGACGACGGCGAGCGGTCGCTCCGACCACTTCTCGTCCGGCACGGCGATGACCGCGGCCTCGGCGACGGACGGATGCCCCATGAGTGCGTTCTCGAGCGCGACCGTCGAGATCCACTCGCCGCCCGACTTGACGAGGTCCTTCGCGCGGTCCTGAACCTCGACGAAGCCGTCGGAGTGGATCGAGACGACGTCGCCCGTCCTGAACCAGCCGTCGTCCGTCCAGCGGTCGGTGCCTTCGTCCGAGGCGTAGTAGGCGGACGAGACCGACGGGCCGCGCACCTCGAGCTCGCCCATGGTCTGCCCGTCCCACGGGATGAGGCCGTCCGCGCCACGCGCACGGATCTCGACGAACGGGATGGGCAGGCCCTGGAGCGCCCGACGGGTGTACGCCTCCTGCGGTTCGAGGCCCGTCTCCTGGCCGGGAATACCGGACATCGTTCCGACCGGGGTCATCTCGGTCATGCCCCAGCCGTGGACCACGTGCAGGCCGTGCCGCTCGGAGAACGCCTCGATCATCGCGCGCGGCGGCGCCGCGCCGCCGACCGTCATGATTCTGATCGACGAGAGGTCCCAGCCTTGCGGGTTCGCGTCGAGTGCCTGCAGGATCCCCATCCAGATCGTCGGCACCCCGGCCGTGATCGTCACCTTCTGCTCGGCCAGGCCGTCGAGGAGCGTTATCGGGTCCATGTGTGGCCCGGGGAAGACCTGCCTGGCGCCCACCATCGTCGAGGAGAACGGAAAGCACCACGCGTTCGCGTGAAACATGGGGACGACGGGAAGGCTGACGTCGTCCGCAGTCACTCCGAGGCACGCGTTGATCGTCAGCGCGTGGATCGCAATCGCCCGGTGGGAGTAGAGGACGCCCTTCGGACGGCCCGTCGTGCCGCTCGTGTAACACATGGCGGCCGCGGAACGCTCGTCGAGATCGCGGTACACGAACTCCGACTCGTCGGCATCCGCCAGCAGGTCCTCGTAGTCGATGGTGCCCTCGGGCGCCGGGCCGTCGCCCACGGCGATGACGTGCTCGAGCGAGCATCGTGGCACGAACTGCTCGGCGAGCGGCCAGAGGACCTTGTCGACGAGAAGGACTCGGTCGCCAGCGTGCGTTGCGATGTACGTGTTGTCGTCGGGGTGTAGGCGGAGATTCAGCGTGTGCGTCACGAGTCCGCCGGCGGGCGCTCCGATGTACGCCTCGAGGTGCTGCGAGTGGTTCCACATGAAGGTCCCGACGCGGTCGCCGTCCTCGAGGCCCAGCGTGCGGAGCGCGACGATGAGCTTCTTCGTCCGTGAGACGAAGTCGGCATACGTGTACCGGTGCCAGCTCTTGTCGGGCTGGCGGCTGACGATCTCGCGGTCGCCGTACAGCTCGTCCGCCCGCCGGAGGATCGCCGGCACGTTCAGCTGGTAGTCCATCATCAGGCCGTCCATGGCGACCTAGCCTCCTTGGGAGACGGGCACGGGTGTCTGGGTGGTGCTCGCAGGCTCGCGCTCGATGAGCGACGCCGCGATCTCGGCACGCAGGCGGGTGCCCGACGCGCCGAAGCTCTCGATGGCGAGCGCGCGCTTGTACAGCCGGTGCAGGCGGTGCTCCCAGGTGAAGCCGATGCCGCCGAGCGACTGGATTGCGGTCTCGCACACCCGTACCGCGCTCTCGCCCGCGTACGACTTGGCTGCCGCCGCGGCGATGGTCGCCTGCGCGTCATCGGTCGCGACGCACCACGCGGCCCAGAGCGCGAGCGACCGCGAGAGCTCGACGAGCGTGTACGCGTCTGCGAGCGGGTGGGACACGGCCTGGTAGACGCCGATCTTCTTGCCGAACTGCTCCCGCGACGAGGCGTAATCGATCGCGTCCTCGAGCGCGAGCCGCGCGACGCCGCACGCCTCGAGTGCGAGGGCAGTCTGCGAGCGGGCCCCGATCTCGGCGAGCACGGACGTGTCGGCCAGCGGGCGACCGGGCTCGCCGCCGCGGACGACGCCGAGCGGGCGCGACGAGTCGGTCGTCGCGAGCACCTCGCGCTCGCCGCCCTCGAGCTCGTAGACGGTGTCGCCGCCCACGATCGCGACCCGCTCTGCGGTGTCGAGGTCGGGCACGAGCGGCCCGAACGCGAGCGTCCAGCTCGTCTCTCCGGCTGCGACCTCCGCGCGCAGCTCCGAGGGGAGCGCCGGGAGGGTCAGGCCGATCGTCGCGAAGTACGGGCCGTGGTAGAGCGCGCGCCCGAGCTCCTCGAAGATGACCGCCTCCTCGACGAACGAGAGGCCCGCACCGCCGTCCTCCTCCGCGATCGAGACACCGGTCCAGCCGAGCTCCGCGAGCTGCGCCCAGGTCGGGTCGGGATTCGCGGCGAGGAATTCGCGCGCCTGATCGCGAAGCGCCTCCTGCTCGGGTGTGAATGTGAAGTCCATGGATCAGCGGGAGTAGGGGAGGCCCAGCACTCGCTCGGAGACGATGTTGCGGAGCACCTCCGAGGTGCCCGCCTCGATGGTGTTGCCGCGGCTGCGGAGCTGCTGGTACTGCCAGTAGCCGCCGTACGGCGCGTTCTCCTCGCCGAGTGCGCCGTCCGGGCCGAGGATCTCGATGGCGAGCTTCGTGACGCGCTGGTTCGCCTCGGACCACACGAGCTTCGAGATCGAGCCTTCAGGCCCCGGCAGCCCGGTCTTCATGAGCGCGGACAGCGAGCGGTAGTTCGTGAAGCGCAGCGCCTGCATCTCGACCCACTCGCGCGCGATGCGGTCGCGCTGGAGGGGGTCGGCGCCGCGGTCGCGGGCGAGCGCGACGAGCTTGCGGATCTGAACCTCGAGCGTCGCCTGGAGCGCGAATCCCAGCGTTCCGCGCTCGTGCAGGAGGGTCGTCATCGCGACCTGCCAGCCACCCCCGACGTCGCCGAGGAGGTTCTCGGCGGGAACACGGACGCCCGAGAAGAAGATCTCGTTGAACTCCGCCTCGCCCGTGATCTGCCGCAGTGGCCGGACCTCCACGCCCGGCGCATGCATGTCGACGATGAGGTACGTCAGCCCGGCGTGACGTGAGGACTCGGGATCCGAGCGGGTCAGGAGGATGCAGAAGTCGGCGATGTGCGCGAACGACGACCACACCTTTTGGCCGTTCACGACGAAGTGGCCGTCCTCGAGCGTCGAGCTCGTCCGCACGCCTGCGAGGTCGGATCCTGCGCCCGGCTCCGAGAACCCCTGGCACCAGATCTCCTCGGCGGAGAGGAGGGGCTGCAGGTAGCGCGCCTTCTGCTCCTCGGTGCCGTGGGCGATGATCGTCGGCCCGGCCATCCCGATGCCGATGACGCCGATGTGCGGCGGCGCCTCGGCCCGCGCCATCTCCTCGAGGAAGATCGCCTGATGCGTATACGGTGCGCCGCCGCCGCCGTACTCCTCCGGCCAGGTCAGACCGACATAGCCGGCCTGGCAGAGCGCCCTGCTCCACTCGCGCATCTCCGGCCCCTCGAAGCGCGTCGCCCCGCCGCGGTGGCCCTGGAGGCCCTCCGGGAGGTTCTCGTCGAGCCAGGCGCGCAGCTCGGCCCGGAAGGCGGCCTCCTCGGGCGTGTCACGCAGATCCATCGACGCGATCCTAATCACGCAACAGCCGTTTGCCAGTTGATCACCAGGACTTACAAAGCCCTTACGGCGCGCTGAGCTCGGCCTCAAGTCGCTGGGGAACGGTAGAGGATGGCCCGAGGGGGGTACGTACGGAAGATGTGGCCTAGGCCATCGCTTCGCCGTTGCCTGATATCGCTCGCCTGCGCCGCCGTCGCCGTGGCGTTCGTCGGCGGCGGGACGGGCGCGGCCGCACGACCCGCATGTGCGGAGGCCGTTCTCCACGACTGGGCCAGGGGAGCGCTCGGATCCGGGTACGCGCCCGAGTGCTACGAGGCAGCGATCGACGAGCTGCCGGAGGATCTGCGCGCGTACACGTCGGCGGCCGACGACATCACCCGCGCTGCCATCTCGGCCGGCCGTCATGCGAACGCGACGCGTCAGCTCGCGGACGTGCCTGTGCACGACGACCCGAGCGCGTTCCCGACCGAGGTCGTCGTTCTCGTCGGGCTTCTGCTCCTGACGGCCGCCGCCGGGCTCGCCGCGGCGCTCGTTCGGCGGGGACGCGAGGAGTGAGCGTCGCGCTCCGGGCATTCGTTACGGGCGTCGCCGTCGCCTGCGCCTCGCTTGTCCTGACGACCGCGGGCTCCGGCGCATCGACGGCGTCGCGGGAGGTCGCCTTCGGCGTCGCCGACGATGCCTGGCTCACCCACGGGCCGCGCACCCTCGAGTCGCGGTTGAACGAGCTGTCGAAGCTCGGCGTCGAGGTCGTCCGCTACACCGTTCGCTGGGACCAGGTCGCGCCGCGACGGCCGCAGGATGCACGCGACCCGTCGGACGAGGCCTATGACTGGGCCGAGATCGACGGCGTCTTCCGGGGCCTGCGTCGCCATGGGATCGACCCGGTCGTCACCCTCTTCGGCACGCCGAGCTGGGCCAACGGCGGTCGCGGGCCGAACTGGGTGCCGAGCTCGAGCCGGTCGTTCGCGTCGTTCGCGTACGCCGCGGGGCGACGGTATCCCTGGATCCGGTACTGGACGATCTGGAACGAGCCGAACCGTCCGACGTTCCTCCGCCCGACGACGCCGAAGGCGTACGTCAGTAGGCTCCTGAACCCGGCGTACGCCGAGCTGCACTCGGCGATCGGTCGCGTCCAGGTCGGTGGTGGTGTGACGGCGCCGCGCGCCGGCGACGGTGGGGGCGTGGCACCCGTCGCGTGGATCCGCGGGATGTCGTCGGCTCACGCGAAGCTCGATGCGTACGCCCACCATCCCTATCCCGGCAGCCCCGGGTCGGAGACGCCGTGGGGGCCGAAGTGCGTGAACTGTCAGACGATCACGATGGCCGACCTCGAGCGGCTCGAGCGTGAGGTACGGCGAGCCTTCGGCCACAAGCCGATCTGGCTCACCGAGTACGGCTACCAGACGAATCCGCCCGACATGCTCCTCGGCGTCACGCCCGAGCAGCAGGCGACCTACGTCGCGACCTCCGCGCTGCGGGTCTATCGCTCGTCCTCGGTGGCGATGCTCATCTACTTCATGGTTCGCGACGACCGGGCGCCCGCCGGCTGGCAGAGCGGCCTGTTCACCGCGGACGGGATCGTCAAGCCGGCGTACGCCGCGTTCCGCTCGCCGCTCGTCCAGGTCGCGCGCGCCGGAGGTCGGGTCGCGCTCTGGGGACAGATCCGGCCGCGGTCCGGTCGGCAGCCGTTCCGGGTCCGCCTCGAGGAGGACGACGGTGCCACCTGGCTTGGAAGCAGCCGCTGGACCGACGAGAAGGGCTTCTTCTCGATCACGGTCACCGCCCCGGCGGGCGCGCACCTCCGGGTCTGGTCTCCGCGCGACGACGCGTACGGGCACGAGATCCTCGTGCGTTAGCGCGCATTGCTACCGCCGCGTGGGCCCGTTTAGGGTTGGCGAGCGATGGCCCTCCTCGAGGTACGGGACGTCACCCTGCGCTTCGGCGGCATCGTCGCGCTCGACGGCGTCTCGTTCGACGTCGAGGAAGGGCAGATCTCGGGGCTCATCGGCCCGAACGGCGCTGGCAAGACGACGGCGTTCAACGTCATCACGCGGCTGTACCGGCCGGACTCTGGCGACGTGCGCTTCGACGGCGTGTCACTCCTGAAGCAGCCCGCGTTCAAGATCGTGCGCACGGGCGTCGCCCGCACGTTCCAGAACATCCAGCTCTTCCGGACGATGTCGGTGCTCGAGAACGTCCTCGTCGGCGCTCACGGGCGAGGCAGGAACGCGGGAACGGCGGAGGCGCTCGAGGTCCTCGACGTCGTCGGTCTGCGCGAACGCGCGTATTTCCCGGCTGCGGCGCTTCCGTACGGGATCCAGAAGCGGGTCGAGCTCGCTCGCGCGCTCGTCGCGAAACCCCGGCTGCTTCTGCTCGACGAGCCGGCGGGCGGACTCAACCACGAGGAGGTCTCGGAGCTCGGGGAGTTCATCAAGAAGCTCCGCTCCGAGTTCGAGCTCTCGGTCTTGCTCGTCGAGCACCACATGAACCTCGTCATGAGCATCTCCGACCACGTGAACGTCATGAGCTTCGGGCGGAAGATCGCCGATGGCACCCCTGCGGAGGTTCAGGCCGACGAGGCCGTGATCGAGGCCTACCTCGGCACCGACGACCACGAGGACGAGCAGTCGTGACGACGCTCCTCGAGCTCGACCGCGTCGCGGCCCGCTACGGGCCGGTGCAGGCGCTGACGGACGTCTCGCTCGTCGTGCGCGAGGGCGAGGTCGTCGCCGTGCTCGGCGCCAACGGGGCGGGGAAGACGACCACGCTGCGTGCGATCTCGGGAACCGTCTCCCGTACGGGCGGCATCGAGCTCGAGGGCAAGCAGCTGAAGGGCGGTCCCGAGGCGGCGGCCAGGGCCGGGATCGCGCACGTCCCCGAGGGCCGGGGAACCTTCGTCGACCTCACCGTCACCGAGAACCTCAGGCTCGGGGCCTACACGCGCCGCGACGGCTCGGTGAAGGCAGACGTCAAGCGAATCGGCGAGTACTTCCCGTGGATGGTCGAGCGCGGTGGCCAGCGGGCCGGGACGCTCTCCGGTGGCGAGCAGCAGATGCTCGCGCTCGGCCGGGCGTTGATGAGTCGCCCGCGCCTCATGCTCCTCGACGAGCCGTCACTCGGGCTCGCCCCGCTCATCGTGCGCGAGTTCTTCCGCATCGTCCGTCGGCTCAACGAGGAGGAGGGGCTCACCGTCCTCGTCGTCGAGCAGGACGCGAGGATCGCACTCGCCGCGTCGTCGCGCGCCTACGTGCTCGAGGTCGGCCGGGTCGCGCTCACGGGCACGAGCGCCGAGCTGAGCGGCGACGAGTCGATCCGACGGAGCTACCTGGGGTACTAGCGCATGATCGTCGCCGCCTTCTCCGACTTCATGCAGCAGGTCGTCTCGGGCCTCGCGTCTGGCGGCATCTACGCGCTGCTCGCGCTCGCGCTCGTGATCATCCACCGGTCGACGGGCGTCATCAACTTCGCCCAGGGAGAGATGGCGACGCTCTCGACGTACATCGCGTGGATGCTGATCGCCCATCACGGTTGGCGCTACGGCCCCGCGTTCGTCGCGACGCTCGCCCTCTCGTTCGTTGGCGGCGTGGCCATCCACCGGGTCGTCATCAAGCCGGTCGAGCGGGGAAGCGTCCTGCGGATCGTCATCGTCACGATCGGCCTCCTCGTCGCGATCAACGGCTTCGTCGTCTGGGAGTGGGGCGGTGAGCCGCAGCAGCTGCAGAGCCCGTTCGGCACCGATACGTTCTCGGTCGGCGGAGTCATCGTTGCCGCGCACGACATCGGCACGATCGTCGTCGCGCTCGGGATCGTCGTGCTCCTGTGGGCACTGTTCCAGTTCACGAAGCTCGGGCTCGCGCTCCGCGCCGCTGCCGTGAACCCCGAGGAGGCACGGCTCGTCGGGGTGCGGGTGAGCTGGATGCTCGCGCTCGGCTGGGGCCTCGCGGCCCTCCTCGGCGCAGTCGCCGGCATGCTCACCGCGCCGACCGTCGGGCTCGACCCGAACATGATGGCCGCCGTCCTCATCTACTCCTTCGCGGCGGCGGTCCTCGGTGGGATCGACTCGCCGCTCGGCGCCGTCGTCGGGGGGCTCCTCATCGGGGTGCTCCTGAACATGCTCAGCTACCTGAGCCAGTACGGGATCTTCGACTGGTTCACGGAGGAACTGCGGCTGCCGATGGCGCTGCTCATCATCCTCGGCGTGCTGCTCGTGCGGCCGCAGGGCATCTTCGGCAAGCCGGAGGTGAAGCGCGTATGAACCCGCGGACGCAGCGCGTCATCGGCGTCGTCGCGTTCGCCGCCCTCGTGGTGTTCGTCGCCGTCCTGCCCTCGTTCGTCTCCGACTTCAAGGCGCGCGAGTACTCGTACGTCGCGATCTATCTCATCGCGCTCCTCGGCCTGAACGTCCTCACGGGCTACACGGGCCAGATCTCGCTCGGCCACGGCGCGTTCATGGCGATCGGCGGCTACACGTCCGCGATCCTCATGGCGGGCAACGAGCAGTTCGGCGGGCCGATCCCCAATGGGATGAAGGATCTCTGGACACTCCCGATCGCCGGCCTCGTCGCTGGGCTCGTCGGCCTCGCGTTCGGCCTGCCGGCGCTGCGCCTGTCCGGGCTCTACCTCGCGCTCGCGACGTTCGCGGTTGCGGTCGCGATGCCGTCGACGGTGAAGCGCTTCGAGGAGTGGACGGGCGGAGGTCAGGGGATCCAGCTGTTCGGCATTCCGGAGCGCACGGGCGGCATCTCGAACGTCCACGTCCTCGGTCGCTCGTTCACGCCGAACGAGTGGATGTACTACGTCGCCTGGTCGATCGCGCTCGTGGCGTTCGCCGTCGCGTGGCTCATCCTGCGCGGGCGGACCGGACGCGCGTTTCGCGCCGTGCGGGACAGCGAGACCGCCGCGGTGTCCTCCGGCGTGAGTCTCGCCCGCTACAAGACGCTTGCCTTCGGCATCAGCGCCGCCTACGCCGGCGTCGCGGGCGGGCTTTTCGCGATGGCGAACGACTTCGTGAACCCGGACACGTTCCCGGTCGCGCTCTCGATCTTCCTTCTCGTCGGCATCGTCGTCGGCGGCCTCGGGGGGCTGTCGGGCCTCCTGTTCGGCGCGATCTTCGTCTACTACCTGCCGCTCTGGTCACAGGGAAAGGACCTCGGCTCGATCCTTCCCGGCCGGATTCTCGAGGAGACGCAGAAGCAGGGAGGTGCAGCGATCGTCTACGGCGTCGTGCTCATCCTCCTGATGTTCGTGCTCCCGAACGGCGTCGGCGGCCTCTTCCGACGCGTGGGCCAGCTTTTCGGGCGCCGCCGGTACTCTCCGCCGAGCTAGATGCGCCTCCGGTCGACACTCGTCGCCACGGCTCTCGCGGTCGCCGTGGCTGCTCCGCTCGCGCTGGCGGGTTCGTCGGCCGACCCGGGTGTGACCTCGACGACGATCCTCCTCGGCGGCACCTCGCCGCTCACCGGGCCGGCCGCCTCGTACGCGTCCGTCGCGCGCGGCGCGAAGGCCTACTTCGACTCGGTCAACGCGAAGGGCGGCGTCGCGAAGCGGAAGATCGAGTACGACATCGTCGACGACGCCTACAACCCGGCGCTCACCGTGCAAGGTGTTCGGCGGCTCGTCGAGCAGGACAAGGTCTTCGCCGTCTTCAACACGCTCGGCACCGAGTCCAACCTCGCGATCCGCGACTACCTGAACCAGATGAAGGTGCCGCAGCT
>Ga0070675_100004376_pt1 | contig 10777 bp, 7 predicted proteins | sample KBSM43metaG_FD_65343 | JGI IMG/M metagenome (GOLD analysis project Ga0070675, IMG submission 65343) | Miscanthus rhizosphere microbial communities from Kellogg Biological Station, Michigan, USA - KBS M4-3 metaG | ecosystem: Host-associated > Plants > Roots > Rhizosphere > Soil ...
GTAGACTCCGCCATGACCGACCTCCTTTGTATGCGGCTCTGCGTTGAGCTCTCGCAGGTCCAACGTAACCCGCGCGAGATGCAAAGCCGAGGTCGGTCTTTCCATATGGTCTAGGGCCGCGCTTCGCGCGGTGGGGCGGGTAAGGCGGGTGGGCTGGTAGGTCGGGGGGCGGGTCTAAAGACCCGCCCCTACGAAAACACGGACCTGGCCCCTACGAGACAAACGTTCGTGGGGCCGGGTCTTTGGACCCGGTCGTTTGCGTCGCGCGCCGGCCCCACCGGCGCGACACCCACGGGTGGGAGAAGACGATCCCCATGATCAGCGCGACCCCGAAATAGAACCCGGGCTCGAGGTCGCGCTGCTCGTTCAGCAGCACGATCGCCAGCGCAATTGCGTACACCGGCTCGAGATTCACGGCCAGCGTGGTCTCGAACGCGCTTAAGTACCGTAGCGCCACCAGCGCCAGCGCGTAAGGGAAGAGTGTGCACGCCAGCGCGAGCACCACCAGCAGCGCCGCGTCGTGCGCGCTCGGCTGCACCACCACACGCTCGGCCGCAGGCAGCAACCACGCGAGCGGCGGCAGCAGGAGCGCGCCCGCAGCCATTTGGAGGCCGGTCACGGCCAGCGCCGGGCTCGACCCGATCGCGCGCTTGTTGAGCGAGCTGAAGATGCCGGCGATCAGCGCCGACACGGCGCCAACGGCGATGCCGGTGCGCATGCCGGCCGGCGTGCCGCCCACGACCAGCGCCACACCCGGCAGCACCGCGACGCTCATCCCCACTTCCGCGAGGTGCGGCCGCCGCCGCGCGAGCGACGGCTCGATGATCGACACGAACACCGGCGTCAGCGCCATGCACGTGGCCGCCACCGAGGCGTTCGACAGCTTGATCGAGCCGTAGAAGGTGATCCAGTGCAGCGTGACCAGGACGCCGATGCCGAGATAGACGGCGACGAGGCGCGGCGGCATCCGGCGCAGATCGCGCCACACCGGTGGCCACGCCGCCAGCGCGACGGTGACGAGCAGCATGCGCCACCACACGAGCGGCAGGGCCGGCATCGTGATCAACCGGCCGAGGATGGCGGTGAAGCCCCACAGGACGACGCAGACGTGGATTTGCAGCCAGGCGCGTGCGTGGGGCGTCATCGAGTCCGGCCGTCATAGTACTGCCCGGGCGCGGGGCTGGGGCGGGTTGCGCGTCGCGCCGCTCGCCCGCCCTTTTCACGTACTGCAACCCAACCCAACCATCCAGGCCGCTGCGGGGTCTACACGCTGTGTGACGGACGACGAGCTGATACGGCTCGCGCGGGCGGGGGATGTCGGCGCCTTCGACCAGCTTGTCGTCCGGCACCAGGCTGCTGTCTTTCGCGCCACGCTGGCGGCGTTGCGCGACCGGGCGGAGGCCGAAGAGGCGGCGCAGGACGCCCTCGTGCGGGCCTGGCAGCGGCTGGGGTCGTTCCGTGGCGACGCGACGTTCCGCACCTGGCTGCTGAGCATCGCGTGGAACCGGGCGATGAGCCGGCGCCGCTCGCTGATGGCGTGGTTCTCGCGTCGTGCACCGCTGGCCGACGCCGACGGCGTCGCCGAAGACCGGCACGGACCGCTTGAGATGTTGCGTCACCGCGATCTGGCGCGGCACGCGACCGTGGCCATCGAAGCGCTGTCGCCGAAGCTCCGTGATGCGCTGCTGCTCGCGCAGTCAGGCGACTATGGGTACAACGAGGTGGCCGCGATGCTGAAGGTGCCAGTTGGAACCGTGAAATGGCGGGTGTCGGAAGCGCGCCGGCAGGTGCGCCAGCGGCTCGCTGCCCTGGGGTTCGTGGATGGCGATTGAAAGGACCGGCGGGGTGGATGCGGCGATCGACGGCGCGGCGCGGGCCATGACCGCGGCGGCACCCCCGCCGTCGCTTCGGCTGGCCGTCTCCGCGCGAGTCGCGGTGGCTCCTGGCCTGGGCCTGACCGCAGCGACATGGCTCGGGGCCGCGTCGGCGGCGCTCGTGGTGGTGGTCGCCGCCGTGCTGTGGATGTCTGGGCCGTCGCCGGTCTCGACACCAGACACCGGCGGCATGCCCGTGACCACCGCGGCGACTCCCGCACCGGTCGGCGCAGGGGCGGTGGCAACGCCGGAGGCGGTCCGCGCTCCCACGCCAGCGAGGGTCGTACGACGAGATTCATCGGTCACGCAGCGGCCGGCGGCCCGCACGGTGCCGCCGAGCACCATCGAGGTGACGCCGGTCGCGATCGTTCCGTTGAGTACCGAGGCGGTGGCGGTGGAACCCGTGCCAGCGCCGGAGGCAATCGAGATCACGCCAATCGCCGTGGCGCCGCTGTCGATCGGCGTGGCCGGCGACGCGCTCGAGGAGTAACCCGTGAGAAGAGGAGAGTGGTCATGAACCGTCTGTTCGTCCTGCCGATCCTGTGCGCGCTGGCGACGTGTCCCGCGCTGGCGCAGCAGTCGGCGCAGCCGCTGGCGCCGCTGACACAGCCCCTGCAGCCGCTGACCCAGCCGTCGCAGCCGGCGCTGCTCGTCCCACAGGCGCCCGCGCCCGCACCGCCGGCGGCGCCGCCCCCGCGCTCCTCGCGCGCGCCCCAGGCGCCGCCGGCTCCCGCGCCAGTACCGTCACCGGCGCCTGCGCCCGCCCCTGCGGCTCCCCCGGCTCCGCCCCTCCTGGTAGTGGACACGACGCCTCCACAACTCGTGAACATTCAGCTCGACATCACCATCATGGAAGAGGCCACCGGCGCCGCGCCGATTCGCAAGACGGTGACTCTCACGGTGGCCGATCGCGAAGCCGGCTCCTCGCGGGCATCCGAGCGGTCTCCGGGTGCCCAAGGCATCCTGAACGTGGACGTGCTGCCCAACCTGCAGAAGAACGGCCGCATCCTGACGCGCGTCGGCCTCGAGTATCAGAACGTCAAGGAGCAGCCCTTCGTGCAGGTGCGCGCCCAGCCGCTCCTCGAGTCGGGCAAGTCGCTTCGGGTCTCGCGATCGGCCAGCCCGAACGGCGACCGCACCGTCACCGTGGACGTCACCGCGACCGTCTTGAAGTAGTCCCAACCGGCGGAATTGCCGGCGGTTGTGGCTCGTCTGCAGGTGCTACGATCATCGGGCCTTGCAGAAGATCCTGATCGCCAACCGCGGCGAGATCGCGGTGCGGATCATCCGCGCCTGCCGCGACCTCGGCCTCGCGTCGGTGGCAGTCTTCTCCGAGAGCGACCGCGCGGCCCGACACGTCCGGATGGCCGACGAGGCGGTGGCCATCGGAGCCAGCCCGCCCCGAGACAGTTATCTCCGCGCCGACGCGCTGATGGCCGCCGCCCGGGCGGCCGGCGCCGACGCCGTACATCCCGGCTACGGCTTCCTGGCGGAGAACAGTGCGTTCGCCGCCGCCTGCGAAGACGCCGGCCTCACGTTCATCGGCCCCACCTCGCGGGCGATGGCGCTGATGGGCAGCAAGACCGCGGCGCGTGACGCGGCCCGCGCCGCCGGCGTCCCTATCGTGCCCGGCACGGACGCGCCGCTGGCGCCCGAGGCCGGCGACGCCGAGCTCACGGCCGCGGCGAAGCGCGTGGGCTATCCCCTCATGGTGAAGGCCGTCGCCGGCGGTGGCGGCAAGGGCATGCGCACGGTCGCCGCTCCCGGTGAGCTCCTGAGCGCCGTGCGCGCCGCGCGATCCGAATCGGGCTCCTCGTTCGGCGATTCGGCCATCTACTTCGAGCGGCGGCTGATCCGGCCACGCCACATCGAGGTGCAGGTGCTCGCCGACCATCACGGCACGGTGCTGCCGTTCGTCGAGCGCGAGTGCTCCATTCAGCGCCGCCATCAGAAAGTGATCGAGGAGACGCCGTCGCTGGCCGTCTCGCCGCGCCTCCGGCAGCGGCTGACGCGCGCGGCCGCCGCGGTCGCCGCCTCCGTGGGCTACACCAACGCCGGCACCGTCGAATTCCTGGTGGACGAGCGGGGACGCTTCTACTTCCTGGAGATGAACACCCGCCTCCAGGTGGAGCATCCGATTACCGAGCTCGTCACCGGTGTGGATCTGGTGACCTGGCAGATCCGGATCGCCCGTGGCGAGCGCCTCGACCTGGCGCCGCGCGAGGTGGTGCGTCCGCGCGGCCACGCGATCGAGTGCCGCGTGTACGCGGAAGATCCCGACGCCGGTTTCCTGCCCTCACCCGGGCGGGTGCTTGGCCTGCGGGCGCCCGACGGCCCCGGAGTCCGCGACGACAGCGGCGTCGAAGCCGGCGCCGAGATTTCCATCTACTACGATTCGCTGGTGTCGAAGCTCATCGTCTGGGGGCGCACGCGCGACGAGGCCATCGCGCGCATGACACGGGCGCTCGGCGAATACGAAGTGTCCGGCATCCGGACGTCGTTGCCGTTCTTCCGCTGGATGCTTCGCGAGCCCGCATTCGCGTGCGGCGAATTCCACACCGGATATCTGGACGAACTCTTGCAGTCGCGCCGCGGAGAACCCTTCGAGACGCCGGATGTGTCCAGGGTCGAGGTCGCCGTCATGGCGCTGGCACTGCAGGCAGCGGCGTCTGGTACCGCGCCGCCGGCGGTCATGCCGGTTGCGGGAACGCGGCCGCGAGACGAGGCCGCCGGCCCGGGCAGCATCGCCTCCGCCCGGCGCGCCGGATGGAAGGCCACCGCCCGCCGTGAGGGGCTGCGGGCGTGAGAGTCGACGTCGAGGCCGAAGGACGACCGCGCGCTGTGGACGTGACGGCGGACGATGACGGCTGGCGGCTGACGGTCGACGGCCGCGCCTGGCACGCCTCGATGGTTCGCGCCGGGGATCGCTGGTCGCTGCTCGTGCGCGATCCGTCGCAGATGCCGCCCGGGTCCGCCCACAGCTACGATGTCGGCTTCGAGCCGGGTACGGGAGGCGCGTGGCGGGTACACGTCAACGGCACCGCGGTGCCGGCGGCCCTCCGCACCTCGGCGCGGGGGCGGCGGGCCGGCGCGTCCGATGCCGGCGACGGCCGCGTCGTGGCGCCCATGCCCGGACGGGTGGTGAAGGTGCTGGTGGCGGCCGGGACGCGCGTCGAGGCCCGACAAGGCGTGGTGGTGGTGGAAGCGATGAAAATGGAGAACGAGCTGCGCGCGCCCAGGGCGGGCATCGTGCGCGAGGTGCGGGTGGCCGAGGGCGCCTCGGTCGAGGCCCAGGCCGTGCTCGTCGTGATCGACTAGCGCGTCCGGATCACCCGTGAAGTTCCCCGATCTCCGCGCCGCCGTCTCGCACCCGATCACGCAGCGGACGCGCGTCATCGTCCGGCGCGTCGTGGCCACCGTCGCGGTCGTGGTGGCGGTGGCGATCGTCACCGGCGTCACCGTCGACCTCGGCCCGGCGCTCAAGGCACAGGCCGAAACACAGGGGTCGCGGTTTATCGAGCGGCCGATGCACATCGGCAGGCTCAGCGTCCGTCTCTGGAACGGTCAGTTCGAGATCGACGACTTCGTCATCGAAGGGCTCACGCCGCAGTCGCCCGCGTTTCTCGCCGTCAAGCGCCTGCGCATCGGTATGCCCTGGAGCACGCTCTTCACGCGCCGCATCGTCCTCAGCTCGATCGACATGGACGGGTGGAAGATGTTCGTGGAGTCGATGCCCGATGGCAGGACCAGCTTTCCCGGCTTCGGCCGCGGCCGTCCCCGGCAAGGGCGCAGCGCGTGGACGACGACGCTGCAGTACGTGCGCGCGCGCAACGGCGAGACCACCTACAAGGACTACGGCACGCCCTGGAGCGTGGTGACCCCCAACCTCGACGTCACGGTCGCGCGGACCAACGATCAGTACCGGGGCCTGGCGCGCTTCCACGGCGGCACGGTGAAAGTCCAGGACTACGAGCCGTTCGATCTCGACATGAACTCGGCCTTCACGATCAGCGAGGGCCGCCTCGTCTTCTCCCACATCGACCTCGACACCGGTGGAACCAGGACGCGACTCGTCGGCGACGCCAGCCTGTCGTATTTCCCCGAGCAGATGTACCGCATGGAGTCGGAGATCGACTTCCCGTGGATGCGGAAGATCTTCTTCGCCAAGGAAACCTTCGAGCTCTCGGGCAAGGGCACGTTCAGCGGCACCTTCCATCTCTTCCGCGAAACGATGCCGGGTGGCCGCATCCGCACGGGCCGGGAGCTGAAGGGCACGTTCAAGAGCCACGCCGCCGGCCTCAACACGCTGCGCTTCGCCGACCTGCAGGGCACGGTGAAGTGGGTGCCCGAGTTCGTCGAGGTGAGCGACACGACGAGCCGGTTCTACGGCGGGCAGCTGGCCCTGGGCTACCGCATGGCGCCGCTCGGCACCCCCGGCGTGACCGCGACCTACACGTTCGACGCCGCGTATCGCGACATCAGTCTGACGGCGCTCAGCGACTACCTCGGGATGCAGGGGCTGCGCCTGGCCGGCAGGGCCTCGGGGCGCAATCATCTGGAATGGCCGCGCGGCCGCTTCGCGGACCGCAACGGCAAGGGCGAGATCGCGGTCAAACCGCCCGCGGGCGCCGAACTGCAGACACGGGAGATTCCGGTGGCGCGCATCGCGGCGCAGGCGGCGGCGGGCGAGCCCTTCGGGCCCTTCAGCAATCACCGGCCGCTGGAGCCCGTGCCGATCGGCGGCAGCCTGAGCTACACGATCGAGCCCGGCTGGATCCACATCGGCAGCAGCCAGCTCGCCACGCCGACGACGCTCGTCGAGTTCGAGGGCAGCACCGCGTACGGCACCGACTCCCGCATCCCGTTCCGCGTCACGAGCGCCGACTGGCAGGAGAGCGACCGCCTCATGGCCGGCATCCTGACCGCCTTCGGCGCCCCCACCAACGCCATCGAGATCGGCGGCTACGGCACCTTCGAGGGCACCATGCTGAACGCTTTCCGCAGCCCCCGGATCGAAGGCGCCATCGCCGGCGAGCACATGCGCGCGTGGGGCGTGGACTGGGGCGCGGTGAACGGATCGGCGGTCATCGAGAACGGGTACGTGGACACGAAGGACGTGATCATCGGCAGGGGCGCGCAGGAGATTCGCGCCGACGGCCGCTTCTCCGCCGGTTTCCCCCGCCGCGACGGGGGCGAAGAGCTCAACGCCCGCGTCCGCATCACCGACTGGCCGGTGGAAGACCTGCGCCGCGCGTTCGGCATTCTCGACTACCGCGTGGACGGCGTGCTGTCGGGCGAGTTCCATCCCTACGGCCCCTACCTGCGCCCGTTTGGCTTCGGCACCATGACCATCTCGAACGGCGTCGCCTACGGCGAACCGTTCGATCAGGCCTCGGCCTCGGTGCGGCTCGAAGGCGACGGTGTGCGCCTCGACAGCATCCAGCTCGTGAAGGGTGACGGCCGCGGCACCGGCGCCGCCTATGTCGGCTGGAACGGCACTTATTCGTTCACCCTCAACGGCCGCGGCATTCCCATCGAGACGGTCAGCCTGTCGAAGCGCTCATCGGTGCCGCTCTCGGGCCTCATCGACTTCACGGCCGGTGGCAGCGGCACTTTCGACATGCCGCGCTACGACGTGCGCGGCACGGTGCGGGATCTCTTCGCCGGAGACGAAGGCATCGGCGAGATGCTCGGGGAAATCGGCGTCGCCGGCGACCTGATGACGCTCAAGGTGGAGGTGGCGTCGTCACGCCTGGCCGTTTCCGGATCCGGCCGCATCGCGCTCACCCCCGAGATGGACGCGGAGCTGTCGATCCGCGTCACCGACACCTCGCTCGACCCCTATATCCGCGCCTTCGAGCCGCGGCTGTCGCCCTATACCACCGCGGTGGTGAGCGGCAGCGTGCGGGTCGTCGGCGAGCTGGCCGATCTCGACCACCTGCTGGTCGACGCGACCGTGGACAGCCTCGACGCCCGCTTTTTCGACTACCAGCTGCGCAACGCGGCGCCGATTCACCTCGCGCTCGACCGCCACGTGATCAGAATTGCCGATCTGCGGCTGGCCGGCCAGGACACCGAGCTCGAGGTGACCGGCACCGCCAACCTGCACGACGAGCGCATCGCCGTGCGGGTGCGCGGCGACGCCAACCTCGGCATCCTGCAGGGCTTCGTCCCCAACGTCCGCAGCTCGGGCCGGGCCTCGCTGGAGGCGACGCTCGAGGGCGGCCTGCAGGCGCCGCTCTTCACCGGCACGATGACGGTGCAGAACGGCCGCATCCGGCATTTCGACCTGCCCAACGCGCTCGAGAACGTCCTCGGACCGATCCGCTTCGATTCGCGCACCATCCGTGTCGACGAGGTCACCGCCCGTCTCGGCGGCGGCTCGGTGGCGTTCGGCGGCACGATCGGCATCGACGGCTATCAGCTGGGCCGCATCGACCTGTCGATGACGGGCACAGAGATGCGCCTGCGCTTTCCCGAGGGCGTGCGCTCGCTCGTGGACGCGCAGCTGGCCGTGCGCGGCACCACCTCGGCAGCCACGCTCAGTGGCGTCGTGAACGTGCGCGAGGCGATCTACACGCGGCCGTTCAACCTGGGTCCCAACTTCGGGGAGCTGGGCGGATCCTCGGCCCCCGCCGCGGCGAGTGGCACGGCGCCGGCGGAACCCACGGTGCCGCTGCGCTACGACGTCCAGATCAACGCTCCGTCCACGCTGCAGGTGCGCAACAACACGATCCAGATGGTGGCCCGGGCCAACATGCAGCTGCGGGGCACCTACGACCGGCCCCAGCTCTTCGGCCGCGCCGAGATCGACCGCGGCGAGTTCCTGTTCGAGGGCAAGCGCTATCGCATCACCCGCGGGTCGATGGATCAGGCCAATCCCACCCGGCTCGATCCGTTCGTGGACCTCGAGATGGAAACGCACGTGCGCGTGCCCGGCGAGACCTATCGCGTCACCATCACCCTCAACGGCACCTTCGACCGCGCGGTGCCCGGTTTCGCGTCCGATCCGCCGCTGGCCGAGCCGGAAATCCTGGCGCTGCTCTTCAGCGATGTCACGCCGGGGCAGGACGTCGAGTTCCGCCGCTACAGCACCGACGTCACGCCGCAGCAGCAGCTGGTGCGCGAGCGCGCCACCCGCGCGCTGACCGGAGCGGTCACCTCGGAAGTGGACCGCGTGGCGCAGCAGGCGTTCGGCGTGGACACGTTCCTCGCGCCATCGCTGGTCGATCCCAACACCCAGTCGTCGCGGTTCGATCCCGGTGCCCGGCTCACCATCGGCAAGCGGATCTCCAACCGGCTGTATCTCACCTACTCGCGCAGCCTTTCGTCGTCCACGCGTGATCAGATCGTCCTGCTCGAATACGATCAGACGGATCAGTTCTCGTGGATCCTGTCCCGCAACGAAGACGGCACCTACGCGGTGGACGTGCGGATGAGACGCGCGTTTTGACGGCGCGCCCGGCGGCCGCCGGGGCCGTGCTGGCGCTCGCTCTGCTCACCGCGTCCTGGGCCGCCGCCCAGGCGCCTCCTGCGGCCTCGACGGCGCCGCCGATCGTCGACGAGGTGCGCGCCGAGCGCGAGGGGCGCGCGGTGACGACCCCGGCGATTACCAGCCTCATCGAAACCTCCGTCGGGCGTCCGCTCCTGATGCGGGAGGTCCGCGAGACGATTGCGCACCTGGTGAACCTGAACCTGTACGACGACGTGCGGGTGCTGTCGGAGCCATCCGGCGGCGGGGGGGTGCGGCTGATCTACCGCCTCGTCCCGATTCACGCGGTCGATCGGGTGGAGTTCCGCGGCATGCTCGGCCTGCCCGAGGGCGACCTGCGGCGGGCGGTCGACGCTGGCTTCGGCGAGATCCCGCGGGCGGCGCAGGCCGAGAGCGTGGCGGCCCTGCTTCGCACCCTGTATCGCGAGCACGGCTATCCGATGGCCACCGTCAGCGGCGAGGTCGTCGAGACCCACGAGCCGGACCGCGCGACGCTGGTGATGAACGTGCAGTCCGGCCCGCGTCCGCCGGTCGTCGACGTGCAGCTGACACAGCTCGACGCCGACGCGCAGGGGCTGGTCGACGAGCGTCCGACGCTGCGGACCGGGGTGCCCTACGACAAGGCCGCCGTGGATCGCGAGCTCCAGCGGTGGACCGACCGGATGCGCGGCCGCGGCTACTACGAGGCTCGTGCCAGCCACGGCGTGCTGTTCCCGCCCGATGGCGCGGTGCTGAGCGTGTCGGTGTCGCGCGGCCCGCACATCACCGTGGCGTTTGCCGGCGATGACCTCGACAACGGCGATCGCGAGCGGCTGGTCCCGATTCGCGCCGAGGCGTCGGCCGACGAGGACCTCCTCGAGGACTCGGCGCGCGCGATCGAGGTGTTCCTGCGCGGCCGTGGCTATCGCCAGGCGCGCACCACCTACACGCGCACGCCCGGTCCCCGCGAGGTCGTCATCACCTTCGACGTGCGCCGGGGCCCGCACTTCGTGCTCGGCGCCCTGGACGTGACCGGCGCGGCGGCGCTCACGCCGGCCGAGGTGCGTGAGTTCCTGGTGCTCAAGGAGGGAGAGCCGTTCACCGAGGCGGCGCTCGCCGCCGGCGTCGCCGCCCTGCGCAACGCGTATCTGGCCCGCGGCTTCGCGCTCGTCGCGGTCGCGCCGTCCGAGGCGGTGGTGGCGCCGGAGACCTCCGGCGCCGATGGACGCGTGAACGTCACGGTGCGTGTCACCGAGGGCCCGCGCACCGCCGTGCGGACGGTGGCGTTCGAGGGGCCGCAGGCGGTGCCCGAGGCGACGGTGCGCGGCTTTGCGCAGCTTACGCCGGGCAAGCCGTTCTCGGCGAGCGAGCTGGCGCTGGACCGCGACCGCATCGACCTCGAGTACCGCAACCGCGGCTACGACCAGGTGGC
>Ga0070675_100004379_pt1 | contig 10773 bp, 9 predicted proteins | sample KBSM43metaG_FD_65343 | JGI IMG/M metagenome (GOLD analysis project Ga0070675, IMG submission 65343) | Miscanthus rhizosphere microbial communities from Kellogg Biological Station, Michigan, USA - KBS M4-3 metaG | ecosystem: Host-associated > Plants > Roots > Rhizosphere > Soil ...
CGATATCCAGGTTGACGACGGTGGCATCCTGGCCGCTGCGGACGAGGACACACGCGAGCGCTTCGTCGCGGCTGGCGTTGATCTCCTGATGCGGCACGAACGGCGGGACGTAAATGAAGTCTCCAGGTCCCGCTTCGGCGGTGTATTCGAGCCTGTCACCCCATCGCATCCGCGCGCGGCCCGACACGACGTAGATCACGCTCTCGAGTTCGCCGTGATGATGCGCGCCGGTCTTGGCATTGGGATGGATGGTGACGGTTCCCGCCCACAGCTTGCTGGCCCCGGCCCGCGCGTGCGTGATCGCCGCCGCCCGCGTCATGCCGGGCGTTTGCGGTGTGTTCAAGTCGAGGTCCGAGCCCGACACCACGCGAACGCCGTGATCGCGCCAGTAGTCGGCGTTGTGCTCGCTCATGGCGATAGTATGCACCGAGGCCACTTGATCCCGGTGCTCTCGTGTTCCGTCCGAACGTGCGGCCTGCCGCTCGAGCGCGCCGATCGTGTGTGGCGTTGCGGACGCGGCCATTCGTATGACGTGTCGCGCAGCGGCTACGTCAATCTCCTGCAGCCGCGCGACCGCCGGTCCGCAGCTCCGGGCGACTCGCGCGACGCGATTGAGGCGCGAGCCCGCACCATCGCCGGACCAGGGCGCGAGCTGTTCGAACGCTTTGTCGAACGCGCCGCCACGCTGCCGCTTGCCGACCACAGCGCCGTCGTCGATCTGGGTTGTGGTTCTGGTGAACTGCTCGCCGCGCTGGCCCAGTTCCGACGGATCAACGCGATCGGGCTGGATCTATCGACCGCCGCCGTCGACCGCGCCGCGCGGAAATACCCGGGGCTGACTTGGGTGGTCGCCAATGCCGACCGTCGCTTACCGCTCCTCGACGGTCGGGTGTCGCTGCTGTTGTCGCTGCACGCCCGCCGGAATCCGCAGGAGTGTGCGCGCGCGCTCGGCAACGGAGGCCATCTGCTGGTAGCGGTTCCCGCCGATGATGACCTCGCCGAGTTGCGTGAGGCGGTCCAGGGGTCGGCAACTCGACGAGACCGCGGTGAATCGCTGATCGATGCGCACCGGGAATGCTTCACGTTAATCGACCACGCGACCGCGCGTTACACCGTTGACGTGACAGCCGAGCAGCTGGTCGATCTGCTCTCCGGAACCTATCGCGGCGCGCGGCGGGCCGATGCCGGACGCATCCAAAATCTCAGCCAGATGACGGTAACTTTTGCCTCAGAGTTTTTTCTTTTTGCCCGTGGCTGAAGCGTAGAATCCCCCCTATGAAAACACTGAGACCCTGTCTCGCTGAATTCCTCGGGACCTTCTATCTGTGCTTTGCAGGCATCGCGGCGATTCTCTCGAACACTCCCGCGGTCGGCGGTATGTCCGGCCTGCTGGGGATTGCGCTGGCGCACGGCATTGCGCTGTCGATAGCGATCAACGTGTTCGGTGGCGAATCGGGCGGGCACCTGAATCCGGCCGTGACTAGCGGATTCCTCGTAACCGGCCGCATTGCACCCGGCCTCGCCGGCGCCTACATCGTCGCGCAGCTGCTCGGCGCAACGACTGCGGCCGGCATCTGCCGCATGCTGTTTCCGGTCGAAGCGGTGAATGCGACAACGCTCGGCCTGCCGCTGCCCGCGGCCTGGGCGACAACCGGCATCGTCCTGACCGCCGAGTTCGTGATGACGTTCCTGCTGATGACGTCGGTCTATGGGACGGCTGTGGATGAGCGCGGCAAGGCGGTGAAGATTGGCGGTTTCGGCATCGGCCTCACCGTCGCATTCGACATCCTGGCCGGCGGCGCTGTCACTGGCGCATCGATGAACCCGGCACGCTCGTTCGGTCCCGCACTGGAGATGATGCACTGGGAGTGGCACTGGGCGTACTGGGTCGCACCGATCGCCGGGGCCTGTGCCGCGGCGTTGCTCTACGAGAATGTGCTGCTGAAGCCACTAAAAACACGGTAGTGATTGGTTAGGGATTAGGGATTGGTGGTGGTTCGGTGATTAGTCACTGCCGCCACTAACCCCCAATCACCAATCACTACTGTCCCGGCCGATAAGTCCGCTCGGTGTGTCCCTTCAGTTGATCCGGATAGAAGTACACCGGCCGGAGGTTTCCGGTTGCGTATCGCTCGGCCTGATCGTTGAAATGCTTCGAATCCATCCGACCGCTTTCACCGCCAGCGGTGACGGCTCGTGCGCTGACGCGATCGCCGAACTCGACGACGGCGACGAAGCTGTTGCCGGTCGTGCCGTAGATCTTCTTCGACCCTTTGTAAGATTTTGCGCCAAACGAGGCGAGCGATCCCCATCGCGCCGAAGTGAATCCCACCGGGATGCTCGGCTTCGCATCGTCGAACGGATGAACGAGGTCGGGACTGATCCGCTGGAAGCGGTTGATGTCGCCCCACGGCGTCTGCCACTTGCCGAAATCGGCGGCCAGCTTATCGGAAGCGGTGGCCAGCGCTTGCAGCATTTGTTCAGCAGTCGCGTGCGCAACCGCGTAGTCGTCAGCCGAGATGCCTGCCTTGCGTGCATCGGCAGTGAAGGGACGCGCCACTTCCTCGCCCCAGTACACAGCCACCGAAGTCGGTACCGAACTGGCGGCCCATCGCCGATCCCAGCCGCGCAGCATCGCAATCGGTTCGGACACTCTTTTCTTGAGCGGGTTCGTCGCCGGCGTTTGATCGTAGGCCTTCAACAGCGGCGGCAACATGACGTCGAATTCCGGTAGGTAGCTGTCGTAGGCGGCGGTAACCAGTGAGTCGAGGGTGAAGTCTTTCCTGCCGTCGAGCACCTTGATCGCGTGGATGCCGCGCGGGTTTTCGATATTGCGCTCGACGTAGACCGGAAAATCTGCCTTTTTCGGACTGCTGGCGCCGGCGGCGCTCCATGGCCAGTTATTCGTGTTGTAGAGCCAGCCGCTCGCCGGATTCATCAAGCCCGGTGTCTCATCGATCGACAGAACGCCGTTCCATTCGGTTGCCGGATCACTGCCGTCAACCGGCTTGGTCCAGTCGAATTTCGGATCGCGGCGCGGGATGAAGTTCGAGTGAAAGTAGGCAATCGTGCCGTCGGCGTCAGCGTAGATCGTGTTGTTGGACGAATTGGTGTGCAGGTCCATCACCTGCTTGTACTCTTGGTAGTTCTTCGCCTTCGTGCGCGAATAGCTCTGGTTCAGCGCCTTCAACGGCTCTTCCATCAACCGAATCGCAATCCACTTGCCGTCTGCCTCGCGAACAATCGGTCCATGATGCGTGCGGTAGACGGTGAATTCCTTCTGCGCCATCCCGTTCGCCGTCTTGTACGGGACGACGACTTTCTTTGAGACGACTTTGCGTTCTTCCGAGCCGTATTTGTAGTAATTGCCGTCCGGCTTCTGGACGATCGTTTCGAGATACTCGTCGATGTTGTCGACGCCGCTCGAAGTGTGCATCCAGCCGACGCGTTCATTGAACCCCTGATAGATGAAGAACTGCCCCCAGGTAGAAGCACCGTAGGCGTTCAGTCCTTCATCGCTGGTCATCTGTAGTTCGGAGCGGAAGAAGAACGACGTATGCGGGTTGATCAACAGCAGCGCGTGCTTACCGATAGTGTTCGACGGCGCGACCGCCGCACCGTTCGAACCGGTCGGCTCGACGTAGGCGGGGAGCTCGAGCGACGCCTGCGTCGCCGGCTTCGGCGTCTTCCCGTAGAACGTTTCGAGCTGGGTCAGGTTCACCTTTTCGATATCGCCCCCGATACTGCCTTCGCTGAAGGTCAGCGCCATCCACGGTTCGAATCGCTTGATCACCCGCGGCTTCACTTCGGGATGCTTATATAAGTAGTAGTTCAGCCCCGCGGCCCACCCGTCCATCAGCTTCTTCAGCCAGGCCGGGCTCTTCTCGTACTGTCCCTGCATGTCCGCCGGATCGATGAACAGCTTCATCCGCAGATCGCGATAGATCTCGGCTTCGCCTTCGGCTTCGGCGAGGCGGCCCTGCGAGTTGATGAAATTGGTTTCGACCCGATTGAAGTCGTCCTCGGCCTGCGCGTAAATCGCACCGAACACGGCATCTGCGTCGGTTTTACCCTTGACGTGGGCGATGCCGAGGTCGTCGCGCGTGATCGTGACGTTTTGCGCCTGCTGCTCCCAGGCGGCGACGTCTTTGTCGGCGGCGGCCTGCGGGGGCGGCGCACAGGCTGCCGTGGCAAAGACGAGAATGAGGATGAGTTGCTTCATGAATAAACTCCGACGTAATGGTAATCGGGAAGTCTGAAGTTTGAAGTCTGAAGTTTGAAGTTCTGGTATGCTGTTTCTCGACGGGCTTGCCCGATGAAAATCTCCCACTGACCTCTTCCGCGTTTTCTCGTTCGTTCTAGCCGCCACGCGGCACATCTCTCAGTAGTTCTGTGTCTTTGGAGTGTCCGATGCCTGACATCGCGATACGTGTGGACCATCTTGTCAAGGATTTCGGCGGGCGCTTCCGCGCACGCACGCGCGCCGTCGACGATCTGAGCTTCAGCGTCACACGCGGCACTATCTTCGGCCTGCTCGGGCCGAACGGCGCCGGAAAAACCACGACGCTCCGCGTGCTGACGACACTCGTCCGGCCGACTTCAGGCGACGCCCGCGTAATGGGATTCGATGTTGTCAGGCAACCGACGGACGTGCGCTGCAACATCGTCGTCGTCATTCAGGAACATGCCGCCGAGCTGTTGCTGTCGGTGCGCGACAACCTGCTGACGTTCGCGCGGTTCTACGGCCAGAGCGGCGCGGCGATCCGCCGGTGCGCCGATCGGGTCATGGACGAATTCGGTCTCATGCCGGAGGCCAACCGCAAGGCGCAGGACCTGAGCGGCGGCTTTCGCCGGCGCATCCAGGTGGCGAAGGTCTTCATGGTCGACACCCCGGTCGTGTTCCTCGACGAGTTCTCGACGGGCATGGATCCGATCCTGAAGCGGACCGTGATGGATCGGCTGCGGCGCGAGACCGCGCGCGGCCGCACGATCGTGCTGACCACTCAGGTGCTGAGCGAGGCCGAGGATCTCTGCGACGACATCCTGATCATCGACAAAGGCCGGCAGGTAGCCCGCGGCGATCTGAACGCGCTGAAGCTGCTGACGGCGCGGATCTGCGAAGTTACCGTCACGTTCGACACCGCGCCCGGCAACATCGACGCGGTGCTCTCGGCATTTCAGCCGATCAGCGTGCGAACGAGCCAGAACACGGTGCACATCACGCTGAAAGACGAAGAGGCGCGCGCTCTGGAGCTGGCGATGGCGCTGGCCGCGCACCATCGCGTGCTGCGGCTCGAGATCAACGGCGCCAGCCTCGAAGACATCTTCATCGAGCTGACCCAGAAAGGAGCGCCGTCATGAGCGCGCTTACCGCCGTGATGACGCGCGAAGCAAAGATTCGCGCCACCAACCTGCTGTTCATCTTCTGGGACCTGCTCTACCCGCTCGGCTACCTGCTGGTGTTCGGGGTCGGCATCAACGCGTCGCTGGGGTTCAGCAGTGGCGATGCCGCCGTCGATTACAACGGATTTTTTCTAGCGGGGGTGCTGTCGATGGCGAGCTTCGGCATCGCGTCGAACACGTCGTGGTCGTTTTTTCTCGATCGCGACAACGGCATCTTCTACGAGATGCTCACTTATCCGATGAGCCGCTCGGAGTATCTGGTCGGCAAGGTGCTGTTTAACGTGCTCATCGGCGTATTGCAAGGATTGATCACCGTACTTCTAGCTGCGATCCTGCTCGGAGTGCGGCTGCGCCCGGCCGGCTTGCCGCTGCTGGCGCTCGGCATGACCGTTGGGACCGCCGGATGGTTCTTCTTCTACGCCATCTTCGCGCTGCTGATCCGCCGCAACGATGCGTTCAATACCGTCAACTCAATCTGCTATTTCATCTTCCTGTTTGCCAGCTCGGTGTTCTACCCGCTCGATCCGTTGCCGGCGGCGTACCGGACCATCGCCTACGCGAATCCGATCACGTGGCAGGTGGACCTGCTGCGCTACGCCACGGTCGGCCTGGGCGATCCGGCGCGCGTGGCGCTTGAATCGGGCGCGTTCGTCGTCTTCACCCTCGCCGCCTTCGGCGCCGCCGTGTTGGCGCTCCGCCAACAAGAGTGACTTTTGACTTCAACGCACCCGTTCCCAGACCAGCCGGCTCTCTTTCTGAGTTGCCGGCAGCTCCGCCGCGTCGATTTTCAACGACAGGCGATTTCCTTCCAGCGTGAACCAACGCTTGCGACTGATGCCGATATTCGCCGGCGATTTCTCGAGGTCCACGTGATGAACCACGAAGCCGGCCTTCGCATCGACTTCGTAGGTGCCGCAGTAAGCGACGATGCCGTTGTAGGCGGCGCGAATGTCCTCGTCCGTTGGCGGACGAGACGGCGTTTTGCGTGTCGGATCCATCAGCACGCCGCACATCCGTCCCGAGTCGGAATAGATCAACGAGCCGACGCTCATCGGGCTCTTCCGGACCGTGCCATCGGCCTGCGTCGTCTCCCACGAGACGAGCTGCCAGGCGCCGATCAGAGCTTTCGGATCGATGCCCTGCGCACTCGCGCGGGACGCTGCGGCAACGAGGAGGGCCGCAATCAGAACACGAGCAGCGAGCATGACGAACTCCTTAATCGATTCGGTGATCCCTGGTTTCCGACGCCAGCAGGACCGAGACGATCGTAATGACAGCCATCGCGACAAGATAGGCGGCGAGCGCACCGCGCCCGTACGGCAGCAAGGCGGTGGCAATGAACGGCGACAGGCCGCCGGCGATGACCGATGATAGCTGAGCCCCGAGCGACGCGCCGCTATAGCGCACGCGCGTGCCGAACAGCTCGGACAAGAACGCCGCCTGCGGCCCGTACATCGGCGAATGCGCGAACACCAGCGCAACGACGAGCGCCAGCCAAACCAGCGGCGTCGATCCGCTATCGAGCAACATGAACAATGGGTACGCAAACAGGCCAGTCATGCAGGCGCCGAACAGATAAACCGGCCGGCGACCGAACCGATCCGACAACGCGCCGCAGACCGGAATCGACACCAGGGCGCACGCCGACGCGATCAGAATCCCGGTCAGCACCGTCTGCCGTGGCAGGCCGACTTTTTGAGTCGCATAGACCAGCGAGAACACCGTGTATACGTAGAACGCACCGTTTTCCGCAAGGCGCGCGCCCATCGCCAGCAGCACTTCGCGCCGGTGTTCGCGCAACACTGTCATGATCGGCCGTTGCACCTCGGTGCGTGTTTCCTTGATTCGTGCGAACGCCGGGCTTTCAACAATGCGGACCCGAATCAGTAAACCGACAGCGACCAGCACAATGCTGACGAGAAATGGAACGCGCCAGCCCCACGACAGGAACTGCTCTTCCGGCAGGCGCGCGAACTGCGCGAACACCGCCGTCGACAACAGCAGACCGGCAGGCACGCCGATTTGCGGCCAGCTTCCGTAGAAGCCGCGGCGGCCATGGGGAGCGTGCTCGACGGCCATCAGCACCGCTCCGCCCCATTCGCCGCCGACGCCAAAGCCTTGAGCGAGCCGCAGCACGACCAGCGCCACCGCCGCCCACGGTCCAATCTGTTTGTAGGTTGGCAGCAGCCCGATGCCAAAGGTCGCGACGCCCATGATCACCAGCGTCAGGATGAGCATCGACTTGCGGCCAATCTTGTCGCCGTAGTGGCCGATGATGGCGCCGCCGATTGGCCGCGCCACGAATCCCACGGTGTAGGTGCCGAACGCCGCGAGCGTGCCCATTCGCGGATCGAACGTCGGAAAATACAGGCGGTTAAACACGAGAGCGGCAGCCGTGCCGTAGAGGAAGAAGTCGTACCACTCGATGGTCGTACCGATCAGGCTGGCAAAGGCGACGAGCCGGACTGAACCGGGCCGGCCCGTCTGAGCCTCTGCATCCAAGCTACGACTTTCCGAAATTGTCGATCTGCACTTCGAGCAGATGATTGACGCGGATGCCGTAAATGCCGTCGGTCTTCAGCCCGGCTTTCGGCATCGAGTGCACCACGGTGCCGTTCACGGCGAAATCGACTTTGTCCGCGCCGACCCGGACCTCAAGCGCGTTGATCGACTTGCCGTCCGCGCCTGGCTTCTTCACCGCGTCGTTCATCGCCTTACCGTGAATGTCGGACGTATTGGTGTCGCCTTCGCGCTTTTTGATCAGCCACGACCCGTCCTGCGCGACCAGGAAATACGAATACGACTGGGTCGCTTTGTCCAGGTCGCTACCACCGAACACAATGCCGTAGTAGTTCGTGTGTCCGCTCGGCTTCAGCAGCGTAAACGTGCCCTTGACGGTGTAGGCCCCGCTCGCGGTGTTTGCGGGAGTCCAGTAGACGGCGGCCTGCGGGTTCAAGGCGTGGAAGCTGTTTCCGGTCTGCGTAAATTTGATCGAACCAGCGCCATCGGGATCTGACGCGGTCGTGCTGCGATCGGCACGCACCATCCAACCTTTGGGTGACTGCGCCGACAGTGTGGCGGCGGCCACTAGGGCGAACATGGCAACGACTACATAACGCTTCATCGAACTGACCTCCAATAGGAACGAAAAATAACCGTCCGCGCATGATACCGGATTCCGGCCCGGTCCAGGCGGTTCGGCCTATCATCGGGTTATGCCGCGCTGCGACGTTCTGCTGTCCAATGCTCGTGTGTTGACGATGGACGAGCACTTCACCGCACACGCGTCGAGCGGTGTCGCCGTCACCGGCGATGCCATCGTCGCGGTCGGTCCAGAGGCGATGACCTACGAGTCGGCGACGACCATGGACTGCGGTGGCCGCGTGGTGATGCCCGGCCTGATCAACGCGCATACCCATGTACCGATGACGTTGTTGCGCGGGCTCGCCGACGACCTGCGCCTCGACGTCTGGCTGATGGGCTACATGATGCCGGTCGAACGCGAGTTCGTGAGCCCCGATTTCGTGAAGCTCGGCACGCAGCTGGCGTGCGCCGAGATGATTCGCTCCGGCGTAACCTGCTTCGCCGACATGTATTACTTCGAAGACTCGATTGCGGCGGCGACCGCCGACGCCGGGATGCGCGCCCTGTGCGCCCAGACGGTGCTTCGCTTTCCGACGCCCGACGCGACCAGCTTCGAGGATTCCCTGGCCCGTGCGCGCGACTTCATCGCACGGTGGAAGGATCATGCGTTGATCGTTCCGGCGCCGGCGCCACACGCGCCTTACACCTGCACGCCGGAAATCCTTCGCGCCTGCGCCGAGCTCGCGGCGGAATTCGACGTGCCGCTGCACACACACCTGGCCGAAACGGCGTTCGAGGTCGAAGAGCTGCGGAAGGCGAACGGCATGCCGGTCATTCCGTACGTCAAGAAACACGGACTGTTCGGCGCAAAAGTGCTCGCCGCGCATTGCGTCCACGTGGACGATGGCGAGATACGTGCGCTGAAGAATGCCGGCGCCGGCGTCGCGCACTGCCCGACCAGCAACTTGAAATTGTCGGCCGGCATCGCGCCGGTGACGCGAATGCTGGAATTGGGTGTCAATGTCGGGATCGGCACGGATGGTCCGGCGTCGAACAACGACCTCGACATGTTCGAGGAAACACGTCTCGCGGCATTGCTCGCCAAGGGATCCGGGGATCCGACGGCGGTTCCGGCACGAACCGCGCTGGCGATGGCAACTCGCCTTGGCGCGGCGGCGATGCACATGGATCGCATCACCGGGTCGCTCGAACCTGGTAAGCGTGCCGACCTGCTGGTCCTCGAGGTCAACGTTCTGCACAACGTGCCGTCATTCACGCGCGACCCGAACGCAATCTATGCGCAGATTGTCTACGCGTCGAAGTCCACCGATGTGCTCGACGTGATGTGCAATGGCCGCTGGCTGATGCGCAACCGACAGCTGACGACGCTCGACGAGGCCGGATTGAAGGCCGCGGCGCGCGACGCAGCGCGGCGGGTTGATGCGTTCCTCAGCAGCCGCGAAGTCAGCGTCCTGCAGAAGCTGGTTGCGGTCGGAGGCGCGGTGGAAGAAGAAAGTTTTGAAGTGCAGGTGAAGGCACGCGTCGCCGGCGAATCACAGGTGCTGTCCGTGCTCGAAAGTGACGATGTAACGATCGTTCGGTCCAGCCATTATCACCAGTTCGACACCTACTGGTCGTTTGGTGATCCAGGCGAGGGCTGGCTGCGCTACCGGGAAGATGAGATTTTCGACAAGGGCGGTGCGTTAGTCACCGCGCGATCGCGCCTGACGCTGACCGGTCGCACTCGCGAAGAAACGTTCGGGAACGTCATGTTGTCGCGCTCGCGCTATTACGCACCGGCGACGCATTCAGTGCGCTTCTACCGCGAATACTTCCGGCCGGCTTCGGAGCGGGTCGTGGAAAAGGATCGACGGCGGTGGCTGGTGGTGTTCCGCGGTGTGGAGTTTTACGTACATCTCGACCGGCTGACCAATCCACCCGCGGATGGTTTCTTCGTGGAAGTGAAATCACGCACCTGGTCGCGCCGCGACGCGCGAGACAAGGCGGCAGTGATCGCCGAGTTTCTCGCGCTGCTCGGCGCCAGGCCTGACGACACGATCAGCGATGGCTACGTCGATCTGATTGCGTCGCGTTCCTGACCGATGCGGCGACGATCTTCTTCAACGTCGGCACATGCACGTCCGACAGGCGCTTGATGTACAAGCAACCCTTGCCGCATGCGTGCGTGCCGAGATCCCTCAGTAATTCGTCCTGGCCTGCGAAACCATTGACGTACAACGTGATGTTCGCCTTGCGAGGCGAAAAGCCGATGACCATCCAGTCGAT
>Ga0070675_100004382_pt1 | contig 10768 bp, 8 predicted proteins | sample KBSM43metaG_FD_65343 | JGI IMG/M metagenome (GOLD analysis project Ga0070675, IMG submission 65343) | Miscanthus rhizosphere microbial communities from Kellogg Biological Station, Michigan, USA - KBS M4-3 metaG | ecosystem: Host-associated > Plants > Roots > Rhizosphere > Soil ...
GTCGGCTGTGGGGTCTTTGTGTTGTGACAGCCCACGCAATACTGATTGAGAAATGCTCGAGAGGTATTGGCGTCACCGGCTTGCGTCGGCACCACAGAGGCCGCAGAGGGCGCCACCGGCTTCGGCGCTGTCGGCGCCTGCGCGAGCATTAAGGCGGTGCCGGCACAAATGACGGCGGCACTGGCGATCCACTTCGTCATTTTTTCTCCGTGACCTTCTTGTCTTGTTCCGGCAGTGGCGGTGGAACGGGAGCTGGATCGTTGGGTCCAAGGTGCATGAGCTCACGCACGGTGGCGATCACTTCTTCACGCGAATCACGCCGCGGGCGCCAGGCACGGGCGTCCGTGTTGTTCCCCGGCGGCGGCGGCGGTTCCGGCTTTTCGGCGAGCAGCAAGGGCGTGAGGTTGTCTTTGTTGACCGCATCGAACTTCGCGCCCGCAGCGGCGAGTGCGCGGATCATGTCGGTCCGGCGCGACGACACGGCCTGATGGAGAAGCGTCGCTCCGTCGGATGTCTTTGCGTTGGGATTGGCGCCGGCATCGAGCAGCACTTTGAGGGCTTCACCGGGGTCACGGTTCGACGGCTCCCGGAATGGCGGAGCGATCAATCGTTCGAAACCGGGACCTGCGGCAAACGGAGCGCCACGGCCACCGCCCATCGCCATCATTGCGGGCGTCTTGCCGACATTAGCGTTGAGGCCGCGTCCACCGCCGCCTCCGGCCGCGTCACCTTCCTTCTTTTCCTTTTTGACCTCCGCCGGGCTCCAATCGACTTGCGCGCCGTGTTCGATCATCAGCTTGAGCACTTCGACATCGGCTGCGATCGCGGCCCGGAAGATCGGAGAAGAGTTCTGCTCTGGGTCGCAACACAGAGACGTGTTGTGAATCTGGCCGACAAATGGCTTGTTGGGATCGGCTCCCCGCTCGAGCAGCAGCTTGACAAGGTCGAGCGCCGTCAGCTGATTGGGATAATCCGCGCGCAGGCGCGAGCCGTCATGGGCACGCATGTCGGTCGTTGCGTCGTGCATGCCGACCGCGAAAAACAATGAGCCATCGTTCGGATCGGCACCGAGGTCAAGCAGCGTCCGGGCCAGGTCGAAGCGGTCGTTTTCGATCGCGATCGATGTCGCGGTGACACCGTCACCGTTGGTGGCCTTCAGATCGGCGTCACCCTTGACAAGCGCACGCACAACATTTTCGTGACCGTTGCGAACAGCGAACATGAGTGCGGTGAAACCGCCCGTGGCGTGGTCTGCGTTTTTTCGTGTAGTCAGTGGCGAAACATGCGCCTTGGCGTTTGGATTGGCTCCGGCAGCGAGGAGCGCATTGACAACCTCGACGTGCCCTTCTTCAGCCGCCCACATCAGCGCCGTCTGCTTCTGATAGCTGTCGGTGGCGTTCGGATCGGATCCGGCTTTGAGCAGCAGTTCGACAGCGCCGAGCTTGCCCGTTCGTGATGCGGCCATCAAGGGCGTCTCGCCTTCAGGATGAACGGACTTCCTGACGTCGGCGCCCGCCTTCAGCAACTCCGCAATCATTGGCGTGTCGCCCGTGCGACTGGCCTGCAGCAACGGCGTGATGCCATAACGGTTGGGCGTATGGAAATGCGCGCCGGCCGCAACGAGCGAGCGCACCATCCCGAGGTCGGACTGATACACCGCCCAAAGCAAAGCCGTGGAGCCGTCGCGAGCCGGCTCGTTGACGTTGACGCGTTTAGCGAGCAGCGTGCGCACCGCCGTGGCATCACCGTCTCTTGCCGCGACAACGAGCGCCGGATCGTTCGCCGCCCAGAGGATCGTGGCGAACATCGTCACGAACAACAGCATCGAGATCAGCAGCCGTCGAGTCGAGTTTCCTGGGGTACCCATCCTTGCCCTACCTTTTAAGAAGCTGCAATGTTAACGCGACAGATCCCGCCCAGCGACACCTGCCCCGCATAAGCCGCAATTTAGGCCGATTCTATATCCTCCCTACCGACACAACAAGTCGATTTACTGGGGAGAAGCCGTCCCCGCCCCAGCCGCCCCAGGGGCCGATCATTGGGTTGGTTTGACAGGGCGGCCAACCGGTCGAGGCAATATCCCCTCCTTAAGGAGGGGCAGCCGCGCCGATCTAAGAATGTAACGCTACCTGAACGCCATCGGCGCGGCGTGGGGAGGTCGGACAACCGCTTCCAGGAAAAAAGGAGGCTCATGCCTGACCTCCCCCGCTCCGCCCTGGTTAAGGTAGCGTTGCATTTTCTTAGAGGGCTCAGCGCCCCCTCCTTAAGGAGGGAGAATCAACTTCCCTTGGAGACCGGCCTAAATTTCAAACGGCACCGTGGTGTGCCGTTCTGATCTAGAATCCCTCAAAGGAGGAGAACCGTGAAAAACACCTTATCCGCCCTGGCAGTTGTCATTCTTGCGCTGGTCGCCGCTGCCGTCCCGCTGTCCGCCCATCACTCGTGGCCTGTGGACATGTCCAAGCTTGTAACGGTGAAGGGGACCGTTACCGAGTTCATGTGGGAAAACCCGCACCCGATGATTACCCTCGAGGTTCGGACCAATGACGGGAAAGCCGAGAAGTGGGTGGTTGGCGGGCCGGCCATCAACCGAATGGAAGCAAACGGCTGGACCAAGGCGACGGTCAAGCCCGGCGACCTGATCACGGGCACTGGCTATCAGTTTGGCGACGGCCAGAAGATCATCAGACTCGAAAAGGTCGTGCTGGCCGACGGCAAGGAGATCCGCGTCTACGCCCGTTAGTCCGATCGAACATCGCTTCACCTTACGCGATACGAAGGTATTGCTATATGATCGCGGACACGGAGTTTCATTATGAGTCGGCTTACCCACTGCGTTTTCGCGGTGCTGTTGGTTTTGGAAACCACAGCAGCAACGGCCGGCGCACAAGGGCGCGGGCGCGGTAGTTCTGGCGGTCCTTCACGTATGGGTCGAACGGGTGAAGCGTCGGCGCCGGCACGTGCGGCGTCCACGCCTGCTACGAGACCTCAAGCACACATGGCGTCGCCACCTTCTAGTAGGCCTATCACCGCGCCCCCTTCGCGCATTGTCATGCGACCTAACCGCCACGTCTTTATTGCCCCTGTGTATCCTGGGTTGTCCAACGGCTTCTACAATCCGTACTGGGATTCGCCGTTTTACTCAGGACCCTATTTCCCATCCTATGCGGAGCCTTACCATGCCGAGGCACCACAGAGTGAAAGTAATGGGGATCTGGCATTCCAGGTGCAATTGCTAGTAAGAGAAGTCGAGCGCTTACGAGAGGAACGGTCCTATTCGCCCTCACCAGTGTCAGAGCCACCCGTGCAACTACCTGCACCGGCCCCACCATCACCACCGCGAGCTCCTGAGCCGCCGCCCACACCTATTACTTTGGTATTCTGCGACGGCCATCGATTGAACATCCAGAACTACGCATTTGCCCGGCAGACGCTTTGGGTTCTGGGCAATCAAAGCTCGACGAAGATTGCTCTAAGCGAACTCGACCTTGACGCCACGCAGAGAGCGAATCCGGGCCGCGTCCTGCTCTTCAATCAAGCGAAGTGAGCTTCTCGCAAGGAAATTAGGGACAGAGAGCAAATTAAACGGGAGAAGGACTTTCAGGCTTGAAAATTTTTCATCCGTTTAATTGCTCTCTGTCCCTAATTTCCTAATCGACCATACGCCTATGGCTGAAGAACACTCGGCACCAGACAACACAGCGGTGCGCGTCGCCTTGTGGCGCGCGTTACACGTAGAAGTCGATTCGCCGCCGCATGTGCTCGAAGACGAAGTCGGCTTGAAGCTCGCGGCTCCAGACGACGATTGGCGCAGCCGTCCGGACATGAGCCCGTTCACGCGTCCCTTCCGTGCCGCCATCGTGGCCCGCACCCGCTTCATCGAAGACCTCGTCGCAGAACAAGCTGCCCGTGGCGTCGGGCAGTACGTCATCCTCGGAGCGGGCCTGGACACCTTCGCCCAGCGACGGCCGGAGCTTGCCTCCCGTCTGCTCGTGTTCGAGATTGATCGGCCCAGCCCTCAGGCGTGGAAGCGGCAACGCCTCGTCGACCTCGGCCTCGGCATCCCGTCGTTCCTGCGGCTCGTGCCAGTCGACTTCGAGGCAGGCGACGCGTGGTGGGAGCGGCTTGCAACGTCGGGCTTCGATTCCGGGCAGCCGACGGTCGTCGCGTCCACCGGCGTCAGCATGTACCTGACCAGGGACGCGATCATGGCGACACTGCGCCATGTCGCTGCGCTCGCTCCGGGCTCCACGCTGGCGATGTCGTTCCTGCTTCCGATCGAGCTGGCAGATCCCGACGTGCGTCCCGGGATGGAGCGAGCGGTTGCCGGGGCGCAAGCAAGCGGCACGCCCTTCATCAGCTTCTTCACGCCGGCAGAGATGCTGACACTGGCCCGCGATGCTGGCTTTAGAGAGGTCCAGCACGTATCGGCCGTTGCGCTTGCCCAACGCTACTTCGCGGGTAGAACAGATGGCCTTCGTCCGCCAAATAATTCCGAGGAACTGCTGGTGGCGACTACCTGAAATCTCAGGGTTTGTCCTTAAGACGATCGCGAAAGTGTACCTTCCAGTTGTCGGGCAGTGCAGGAAGCTCGATGGCGCGGCGAAGAAGGTCCTGGTTGTTGGACTCGCCCGTGTGGAGATTGACGATATCCGCAACTGTCAGTCCCTTAGCTTGCTGGTCGTCGCGATAGATCGGATCATCCTCGGTCACGTGTCCTTCGCGAATCACCGCGAGGTAGAACCCGCTGCGTTTGCTTTTGAGGAAGTTCCGCACCATATCCATATCGCCGAATCGAATGCCCAGCTTGAAACACGGTAGCCGAGGCTGTGTCACGATGAACTCGGCTGAACCGATCCGAAGTCGATCTCCGATGTGCACCTGACCTTCAAGCAATCCTTCTGTCGTGAAGTTTTCGCCGAAGGCGCCCCAGGCCAGGTCCGCATCGGGCAGTTGGATTCGCCAATATGTGTAGTGTTCACTCGGGTAGACATAGACGGCCTTGTCGGCTCCGCCATGCACCGTCAGGTCGGATTGGCGGTCGCCTTCAAGATTGAACTTTGAAACACGAACCCGTCCATCGACCGGCCCTTTCCAAATGGACGTTTCCACGAATTGGCCTTTCCACCTAACTCTTCTTGGAAGACCGACGTTGACGGAGAGTAACTGCACAATCCCATCATGCCATCGTCAGGAAGGATTTCCGTTGTCCTCATCAATCGGGTGGCAGGTATCTTTTAGGTCATTGGAAATGTATCCAGCGACACGTAGGATCAGCCGACAATGAGACACACGATGCGAGTTGCGTTTTCCATAGTGACCGTCTTGGCTGTTGTCATTGCAATTACGAGATGTGGTCGCTCGACCTGCAAAACGTGGAATCCAGACGCCCGCCTTCAAAGTGTGGGCGGAAGAGCTTCAGCCCTGGCTCGATCGGTTCGTTCGTTGACGCAGGCGTTTGGTGTTTAGGCACCATGCAGACTATCTACTTCTTCTCGGGCATCAGTGTCACCTGTACTCGATTGTTCAAGTTGAGATAGGTCTTGGCAGCCGCCTGGATTCCCGCGGCATCCAGCTTGTTGTAATAGTCCGGCAGCTTCCATACCTCCGCGGGATCTTCGTTGAACTGGTATCTCCCCATCAGTTGCCCGATTAGAAAACCGTTCTGCCGACTGTTGGTCTCATAGGTGCGCAACAGTAGGGCCTTGATGTTGCTGGTCTCCTGTGCCGTAGGTCCTTCGGCCTTCAGCTTCTCGATCTCCTGGTATACGCGCTTGACGAGATCAGGAACACGCTGGGGATCGCAGCCGAACTGAACAGAGAACGTATACTCCTTGCGTGGAATCCGTTGGCCCCCGCCACTGGCCGAAATGCTATAGGTGCCGCCCAGTTCTTCCCGAATCGCCTCGCGCAGCCGCTCTTGCAGCACCTGTCCCATGGCTCCGATTTCGATGCGTGGCATGGGCTCCCACTCGAACGGCCCATTGAAGAGGATGGAGACCTGACTCTTGGGTTCGATGCCTTTCTCCACGGTTTTCTCAATGACACCCTGGGCATAACGGGCACCGATGTCTTTCCAGGTTTCCACCCGGTGCGTCGCCGGCAGTGAAGCCAGATACCGCTCGGCAAAAGGCTTGATGGCCGCAAGATCCAAATCCCCGACGAACACAAATGTGAAGTCACTGGCGTCCGCGAACCGGTCTTTGTAGAACGCCAACGATTTTTCGAGGTTCCATTGATCTACGGTCTCAACCGTATCGGGCCGCCGCCGCGGGTGGTTTTGGTAGATGGTTTCCGTCCGCATCTTCGAGAAGGCGAAGTCGGGAGCCGCCGCCTGGTTGGCAAGAATCGTTTTTATCTGGGTCTTCTGGGCATCGAACGCATCCTTGTCGAGCCTCGGTGCCGTGAACCTCAGGTAGACGAGCTGGAACATCGTTTCGAGGTCTTTCTTCGAACCACTGCCGCTCATCCCTTCCTGCAGTTCCCCGATGGACGGCCCTGCCGAAGCAACCTTGCCCGTGAGCACCTTGCGAAGGTCGATGGCGTTGAATTTTCCAAGGCCGCCGGTGGTAACCGCGCTCACGGCTGAACTGATCGGCGGGTAATCGGCATCGCTGACCAGTGACGAGCCGCCCGGGCTGTGCGCTTGAAAGAGGATCTCGTCCGGACGGAAATCTGTTGGCTTCAGGACAACTTTCACGCCGTTCGACAGTTCCCATTCCGTGATTCCGGGTTCCCGAGTGGAGGTCTTCACAATCTTTCCGGGCTCGGGCAGCGTATCCATCAGAGTCTGAGTCCCTACAGTATCGACATAGGCGGTAAGCGGTTTCGCAGCGGCGTCCTTTAGCAGAGCGGTCATCTGCGATTCCGTGGGCAGCGGCAAGCTTTCTTTCTCCGGTCCGGTCACAATCACCAGGCGATTGTTCAGCCCGCCGAACCATTCCTTTGCCAGAGCATTGACCTCAGCGAGCGTGATCTGAGGCAGAAACCGCTGAGCCAGGGCGTTCTCCAAATCCGCCCCGGGTATGGATTCGCCGACAATGAAGTTTCGAATGTGCTCTGCGGCATGGCTTGCGGAGGTCCTTGATTCCTTCTGGATCACCATGCGTTCGTACGAGCGCGCCACGTTTTGCTTTTCGCGCTCCAGTTCGGTGGCCGTGAAGCCGAAGCGTTCCACGCGTTGCGCCTCTGCGATCAGCGCCTCGGTTCCCTGCCCCACGCCCCCGTCCTTGACCAGGGCGCTGAGTGCCGCAGCGTCCCTGGTTTTCGCAATGAACGAACTACGGGACGCCGATGCGGCGACGAACGGCGCTCCAGGCTTTTGAGCGATTTCGGAAAACCGGGCGGACATCATGGTGGAAAACAGGCGATTCACAAGACTCTCGCGATAGGCTTTGACCGTCCCTTCTTCGCTTGCCGGCAGAAGGTTGTCTATTTCGACGCTGGTGGTTGTCATCTCCTTGTCGGCAAGGATGGCAAACAGCGCACCCGAATGGTCGGGAATGTCGTATACCTTGCGTTCACGGGCCGTTGTCGGCACCGCAGGAATCGATCCGAACCGGGCTTTGATCATTCCCTCGATCGCAGCCTTGTCGAAATCGCCTACCGCCACCACAGCCATCAGATCGGGACGATACCAGTCCGTGTAGAACTGCTTCAGGCGGTCGTGCTTGAAGTTTTGGATCACCTCAGTCTTGCCGATCGGCAGCCGGTCCGCATAGCGCGAGCCTTCCAGCAGAAGCGGAAACAGTTTGTCGTTGATCCGGGCCCCGGCGCCGCGCCTCAACCTCCATTCTTCCATGATCACGCCACGTTCCTTCTCCACTTCCTCAGGGTCGAAGGTGATGTTGTGCGCCCAGTCTTCGAGAACCTGGAAGGACTTCTCCACAAGCTCAGGTTTGTCGGTGGGAATTGTCAGCATGTAGGTGGTTTCGTCAAACCCCGTACTTGCGTTCACGTCGGCGCCAAACCGCATTCCCGTCGCTTGAAGAAACTTCACCAGATCTTCATGCGGAAAGTTCTTGGTGCCGTTGAAACCCATGTGCTCCACAAAGTGGGCCAGCCCCTGCTGGTCATCGTCTTCAAGAACAGACCCCGCCTTGACGACAAGCCGCAATTCCGCGCGGTTGAGCGGTTGCTTGTTGGCTCGGACGTAATAACGCAATCCATTAGGAAGTGTCCCGACGGTAATGGAGGACTCGACCGGAATAGCCTGGTTCAGTCCCAGTGAGGCCGCAGCAGGCGCGGCAGCCGGCTGTTGTTGAGCAACAGTCGAACCTCCTGCGAGAAAAACCAAAAGCGGCAGGAAGGTGAGCCAGGTGAACAAGCGTTTCATGGGTCCTCCGGGTTAGGCTTTAACGGTCAGATATCCGTCAGAGTGCGCCAAGCGGAACATGCCGTCAAAGGATTTCAAATGGCCTTTACATCGTACTGAAGAGGAAACCCGTCTTTGTCACGCAGGAGTTCAGAGTATCGAGCGGTTGAATGTCCGAGGAAACTATATCTCCGAAAACGACTACAGCCCGTTTCGGCTTGGTTCCGAACGGGCTGTGTCTTCTTGCACCCAAAGTCGGGGCGAGAGGATTCGAACTTCCGATCAGCAGACCTGACTAGAGACCCTTCGATTTCGTCACCCAGTTCGCGTTGGTACACAGCTCGCAGTCTTTGCCCGCGAACATCTTGCCGGCTTCCTTGTTTCCCTTCAACTGCCACCGCGCCCAACTCGAGGCGACGTTAGCCCACTCGCCACCTCCGGGGTGATCGACAGTCGCCGTGTGGCCGGCGTTCTTCCGCGCTCCGTAGAATGCGGGCAGATTCTGGATCGCGTTGAACGTCGCCTCTGACGACGCCATCAGGAAGTCGCGCTCGTGGCCGTTGATCAGAAGTACCGGGCCGTGCAGCTTCGCGACGGTACCAGCCGCATCGCCCTGCGCGCCGGAGTTGAAGACGCCGATCGTGTCCACGCGCGGATCGGCGCCGAGTTCGAGCGCCATGAAGCCGCCGCACGACTGGCCCATTACGGAGATACGGTCGAGCGCGATCTTGCCACTGAGCGGCGATCCGTCGCGCGTGTTCTCCGCCTCGGCCCACGCGATCGCGGCGCGCAGGTGGTCAGCCGTAGCGCGATTCACGCCGGGCTGGGCGGCTGTTGCCATCACCACAAACCCGTGTGATGCGATCGTCGTCAGGAAGCCCGCATAGCGATTGCTGTTGATCGCACAACCGCCATTGCCCCAGATGATCAGCGGCAGCGTGTCCTTGCTGGGGAATGGCGTGAGGTCCGACGGTCGATAGACGACGTGACCTGGAGAGTTGAAGGCAGGGCCCGATTCGATTTTGTAAGGACCCGGCACCGCCAGCGGTGCGCCCTCCAGCGGTAATGCGGTCGCGACCGCCGCCGGGTCGATGCCGCCACGCTGCGCGAGGAGCATGCCGCCGAACGCCAGCGAGAAGGTCAGTCCGAGAATGAGTGAAGTCTTGATCACGGTTATTCTCCTTGGGTCCGTCTGAAGGCGGGCACTACCAATGACAGCTTTGGTGGCCTCGATGCTCGACGTGTTACCCGCCGACATTCAGTGCCTTCGGCCCGGTGGGAAGATAGTTCGGCCTGACACGCCCTGCAACATAAAAGCGTAAGCAAAAGCGGCCACGATCCGGAGTCTCCCGAAGAACTCGGACCTTCGACCCTGTTGAGAAGGCAGGTTCTGGTCATCAGGTTGTTGAGGTGGAAAGATTCTTGCGAAAATCTCATCTACAAAATGTCATGAAGTATGTGGAACCTTGGCTGAAAAATGGAAGTTCCCATACACTACACTGGCAACGATTCTTCTGAAGGAGAGATGAGAATGATCAGGGCATTTATTTCACTTACACTCATGGGCTTATTGAGCTGCGTTTTGCTGGCAGCGAACAAGCCCGTCACCGTTACGTTGAAAGACGGAATGGGCAAGGAAGTCGGAACGGCGAAGATTTCTGATGGATCGGGCGGCAAAGGTGTGAAGATTGCGCTGGATCTCAAGAACTTGCCTCCGGGCGAACACGCGATCCATATTCACCAAACGGGAAAGTGTGAAGCTCCGGCATTCACCACCGCGGGCGGTCACTTCAATCCGGAGAATGCGCATCACGGCATGAACAATGCGGAAAGTCCAAAGCCACATGCCGGCGATATGCCGAACTTCACGGTCAAAGCTAACGGTACGGCAAAGTTGACGGTCGACGCCGCGAAAGTGACGTTGGGTGAAGGCGCAAATTCCGTGTTCGCCGGCGGTGGCACCGCGTTGATGATTCATGCGAAGGCCGACGATCTGAAGAGCGATCCGTCGGGAAATGCCGGCGATCGTATCGCCTGCGGCGTTATCTCGAAATAGTTGGGGATACCCTCCTTTTTGGGGAGGGGCCGGGCTCACGGAGTGAGCCCGGGGTGGTGACCAAATCAGAATCTTGAAAGAACAGCAGGGCAAACCCCTGAACACCCTAGGAATCTTGTCTTTGGTAACGCATCCGCTGCTTGTTCGGGTCGGCTCCGATCCGCAACCTTTCGGGGGAAATCACGGTGTCCTGAGACGGGAATCCGCCCCTCCACATGCATTCGCATTAGACATACAAACTATAACCAGTTTTCGGCGGTTGCGTGATATATGATCGATCCTCAACAATCGCTCGATTCGTTGTTCGCAAAACACGGGGATGACTTTCTCGATCACGGAGATTTAACAGCATGCGAAAACATTATCTCTCGCTTCTCTCACTGCTCTTTGCGGGCTTT
>Ga0070675_100004383_pt1 | contig 10768 bp, 8 predicted proteins | sample KBSM43metaG_FD_65343 | JGI IMG/M metagenome (GOLD analysis project Ga0070675, IMG submission 65343) | Miscanthus rhizosphere microbial communities from Kellogg Biological Station, Michigan, USA - KBS M4-3 metaG | ecosystem: Host-associated > Plants > Roots > Rhizosphere > Soil ...
TTCTGCTGGGTGGCCGAATCTTTGTAGCCAACGCCCTTGCGATGGTCGGAATTGTGCTGCCAGCTCTGCTTGTTGTTTCCGGCGCGATTGCTTGCCGAGTTGTTGCCCGCGCGATCGCCCCCGCGATTGGTGTTGTTGCTGTTGCGGTTATTGTTGATTTCGTTGCGGTTGAAATTGTTCTGGCGGTTGATGTCGATGTCTACGTCGTTGCCGCCCCAGTTGCAGTTGCCCCAGATGGCGCCGCCGACGATCACGCCGGCCGTAAATGACCAGAACATCGCGCCACCGTAATACGCCGGCGGGTAGTAGGCGTAGGGCGGGTAATAAGGATAGGCCCATGCGCCGTATACGACGGTGGGGTTGTACGACGGTACGTAAACCACCTCCGGATCCGGCGACTCGATGATGATGGTCTGCGGTGCGGGTGAGCCGGCCGGTGCCGGCTCTTCCTTGACCGTCACTTCCTTCGTGCTCTTGAGATTGCCGGTTTCCTTGGCCTTGTTGCGCAGAACCTGCACGGCCTGCATGACTTCTTTCTGCTGGGCCAGGAATGCGTCGCCGAGCTTCTGCGTCCAGTCGATCTTTTCGTTCATTTTCTCGAGGACGGTCGGGAACGCCACCAGCGACTTCACGCTCGGGTCCCAGGTCTGGCTCTGCACGGCACCGGCCACGGCGTCACCTTTGACATCCGGGTGCTCCTTGGACCAGCGCGCGGCCTCGACGATCTCCAGCGGATACGTCGAAGCCATGAAAATCTGCGCGAGCAGGGCGTCCGGATACAGCGCGATGGGAGCGAGGATTGCCTCGAGCTCCTCTTTCTTGAAGGGGGGCGTCTTGTTGGCAGTCCCTTCTGCCGCGGGTGCTGCGGTTTGAGCAGCGGTTGTTTGTGCGTTGACTGACGCCTGTCCCGCGAGCACGGTCGCGATGAGGGCTCCGCAAATCACTAATGCGCGATTCATTTCTTCACCTCACGCTGCTCCCCTGGCCAAACACGCGCCACTGATACAAGTCTGGAGCGCCGTCGAGTGCCCCGATATGGTCCCAAGTGCCTACATCCCTAATGGAACCTTCGGTGGGCGAGAAATCCGGCAATTGGCACGCACCTGTGAATCAAGGACCTACGAAGCACCCCGCTTAAGCACATCCCGGCGCGCTTCACCACCGGGCCGTCGCACACTAAGCTCGTCGCCCACGTGGCTTGGGGAAGCCACGATCGGCAGATCGATGCAAAGCGCGGAAGCGCATGAGATCTGCCAGGCATCTGGCGGCGCTGACGGGACTTCCGCCTCCCGATAGTTAGAAAGGCTCTTGCCGGTGCGACTGGCGGGACGGGTCGGCTATGCACGAGGGGAGAACATGACGGGTACCGCGGTTTCATTCGGGACGCTCGATTGGACGATCGTTGCGCTCTATTTCGTGGCGAATACCGCCATCTGCGTGTGGGCTGCGCTCAAGAAGGAGAAGGACACCGCCGACTACTTCCTCGCAAGCCGCAGCGCCGGGTGGTTCCTGATCGGCTCATCAATCTTTGCTTCGAACATTGGCGCGGAGCATCTGATCGGACTTGCGGGATCTGGCGCCGGCTCCGGCATGGCCTTCGCGCACTGGGAGCTGCATTCCTGGCTGGTGCTGGTGCTCGGCTGGGTGTTTGCACCGTTCTACCTGCGCGCCAGGGTGTTCACGACTCCCGAGTTCCTGGAGCGGCGTTACACCCCGGGCACACGCACGTTGCTGTCAGGCATCTTTCTAGCCAGCTACATCCTCACCAAGGCGTCGGTGACCATCTTCGCCGGCGCATTCGCGATTCAGACCATCCTCGGTTACCAGACGATCAACCTGCCGCTGTTAGGCGCGGTGGACTTCTTTTGGTTTTCGGCGGCGTTCCTCGTGATCATCACCGGCGTATTCGTGATCGCCGGCGGCATGTTGTCCGTGTTGTGGACCGAGGCCATGCATGTGCCGGTGTTGCTCGCCGGTTCCGCCGTATTGCTCTTCGTCGGTCTGGACAAGATCGGCGGCTGGGATGCGCTGCTCGCGGCGAATCCGGAGAACCTGCATCTGTGGCGTCCGCTCTCGACCACTGCGGAGACCCAGGGATTCCCAGGATTCTTGTTTGACCCTGGCGAAACACCCTGGCTCGGCGTGTTGCTGTGCTCGCCCATCATTGGTCTCTGGTACTGGTGTACCGATCAATACATCGTGCAGCGTGTGTTGTCCGCTCGCGGGCTCAAGGAGGCGCGCCGCGGCACCATATTCGCGGCGTACCTGAAAATGGCGCCCGTGTTCATTTTCCTGCTGCCCGGCATGATTGCCGTCGCGTTGTTCAAGCAGAAGTATCCGGGCTTCGAGAACATTGGTGCCAATCCCCAGGCCGCTTTCCCGACGCTGGTTTCCAATCTCTTACCCATCGGGTTGCGCGGCCTCGTGCTCGCCGGCATGTTGTCGGCGCTCATGAGCGCGCTGGCGTCGCTGTTCAATTCCACGGCGACGTTGTTCACGGTGGATTTCTACAAACGGCTGCGGCCGCAATCGAGCGAACGGCATCTCGTGCGCGTCGGACGAATCGCGACTGCGGCCGTCGTCGTCGTCGGGATGATCTGGATTCCGATCATGCAATCCATGAGCAAGCAGCTCTACAGCTATTTGCAGCTGGTGCAATCGTTGCTGGCGCCGGGCATCGCCGCGGTCTTCATGGCCGGCATCTTCTCGCGCAGCGTGACGCCCAAGTCGGGCCTCGTCGGCCTCGCCACCGGATTCGCGTTCGGCATGCTCCGCCTGGTGTTGCAGGCCCTGCATCAGAGCGCCGGGATCGAATGGCCGTCGCTGATCCAGGCGTTCGTCGACATCAACTGGCTGTATTTCAGCTTCCTGCTGTTCGCGTTCACCTGCGCCACGATCTGGGTGGTGAGCCAGTTCACGCCCAAGGCATCGCCCGAGCAACTCGCCGGGCTCACGTACAGGTCGGTAACCAGCGCTCAGAACGCGGAAGACCGCCAAACCTATGGGTTCTGGGAGATCTTCCACACCTGCGTGATCGTCGGGATCATCGCCAGCATCTACATTTATTTCTGGTAATGGTGCCGGCTTAGGTATGATGCGACCCCCGCGAACCACCCCGTTCGCGGGGGTCAAAACTGGTTTCTCGGGCGGGACGTGGCGCAGCCTGGTAGCGCACTTGCATGGGGTGCAAGGGGTCCCGAGTTCAAATCTCGGCGTCCCGACCAATTCCACTTCGCAGATGCGTTCGCGTGCTGCGTTCTTTCACCCACAAGATGTCAACTCGCGCGATCACTGCGCACGGCAATGCGACGCCCGTCTCACTCCAGATAGTTAGGTGGGACCATCAGCAGAGTGGTGACACTTCTATTAGTACAGAGCCTGTCACCACCTGACGGGCATAACGCCGGCGGACCGATGTCTCACTTCTTCATCAACAACTTCTCGCAAGCGGACGGCAGTCACGAAGTGCACCTGCTGGGCTGCAATCGCATGCCCCCCGACAAGCGGTACCTGGGCAATTTCTATTCGGTCGCCGAGGCGCTCATCGAAGCTCGCAAGGATTTTTGGCAATCGAGCGGCTGCGAGCGCTGCGCGCGTGAGCTGCCCATTTCCGCCAAAGCTCACGGGGGTCGAATCGGCGCCTTTGGCGTCGGGTCCTGGGGCCGGTTCCGGTAAATACGACAGATTGATCATGGAGCGCGGACTTCGGCCGCTTTATGATTTGCTCCATGAAAGCACTGCTGAGTCTTACCACCATTCTGCTGGTCGCATGCGCCGCCAAGCCAACGGCCCTAGACCCACAAGTCATTGAACCGGACCCTACAACCGAAGCGGACGAAAATGCGCAGACCGCGGCCGATCGTCGATTCGCCGAAGAGACACGCGGCTACAGGCGGGTCGAACGCAACGGCCAGAAATACTATTGCCGGGCGGAGCGGGCCTCTGGCTCAAACCTCAAGACAATGAATTGCTTCACCGAAAACGAGTTGCGAGTTCGCCTGGAGAATGCCGAGGCCTACCGCCGGCGCTCTAAGGCTTCATGTGCGCCGGGCTGCGGCGGCGGCTGAGCGGGGGTCAGGGTGCCGGTAAATCCGGTAGATTGATCATGGAGCGCGGACTTGGGCCGCTTTATGATTTGCTCCATGAAAGCACTGCTGAGTCTTGCCACCATTCTGCTGGTCGCCTGCGCCGCCAAGTCGCCGGCCCCGGAACCAAGAGCCATTGGACCGGCCGCAACCATTGAAACGGATGGAAACGCGCAAACCGCGGCCGATCGTCGTTTCGCCGAAGAGACGCGCGGCTACAAACTGGTCGAACGCAACGGCCAGAAATTCTATTGCCGGCCGGAGCGGGCCTCTGGCTCAAACATCAAGGCAATGAATTGCTTCTCCGAAAACGAATTGCGGGCGCGCGTGGAGGATGCGGAGGCGTACCGCCGACGGTCCAAGCCTTCAGTGTGCGCCCCGAACGATCCGCGTTGCGGCGGAAGTTGACGGATCGTGGCAAGCGTCAGCCCCAATTGCGCGCGCTCGCCAGCGCGACTTCGGGATACGTCACGCGGTCCAGGAAGTCGCCGCGCAGAATCCGCAGCGCAATGACCTCGTCGTGAATCTCCGCGGAAGTGCGAAGGCCCAGCCGCCGCAGCAGCGGCAACGGCGGACACCAACCCTGTAGCGCGTGCTGCAGCAGAAAGCCGGCCACTGCGGCAGGAAGCAGGAAGAATCGGCGGTCGACGAACAGTCCCAGCCCGAGGCCAGCCAGAAAAACCGAAGCCGCATTCGCCTCGAGGGTGCGCTCGATGTCCCATTCGCGTTGCAACTGGCTGATCCGCTCATCGATGAACACAGGATCGGCGCCGATGAATCGCGAGACATCGTGCAGCGTTCGTGCCTGAATTCGGTCGTTGACGGAAGCGCGCGTGGCGCGAGGTACTCGCTCGTCTGTAGTGGGCAACACCGTGTCGTTCATGACGCGAATGGTGGCCCGGGGACGCGGGCGAGACTGTCAGAGTTCGCCGCGCTTTTCGTTCAGCAATTCGCGCAGAGGCTTCAGCAATCCGGCAGACTGAAGTAAAACGCGGCGCCCTGATCCTGCGCCCCATCCACCCAGACCTTGCCGCCGTGCCGCTCGATGATCCGTCGCACGATGGACAGTCCGACGCCGGTGCCTTCGAACTGATCGGCGCTGTGCAGGCGCTGGAAGACGCCAAACAACTTGTTCATGTACTTCATGTTGAAGCCCACGCCGTTGTCCTTCACGAAGCAGACCAGCGTACTGCCATCTTTGCGATAGCCAATCTCGACGCGCGCTTTCGCACGCTCGCGCGTGAACTTCACGGCGTTCGAGATCAGGTTGACGAACACCTGTTGCATGAGACCCTGATCCACCTGCCAGGGCGGGAAATCGGCGATCACGAAGTCGATGTCGCGCCCTTCAAACTCTGAGCCCATTTCATCGATGACGCGGCGAGCGAGGTCGCCGAAGCGCACCGGCTGCTTGTGGAGCGCCTGGCGGTTGAGTTGCGACAACCTCAGCAGGTCCGTGATGAGCCGGTCCATGTGGGCAGCGCCGGCATTCACGTTCTGCAACAACCGGCGTCCTTCTTCCGTCAGGTTGCCGACGTGCTCGGAGAGCAGCGACTGTGTGAACACCGAGACTGCGCGCAGCGGCGCTCGAAGGTCGTGTGACACTGAATACGAGAAGGCCTCGAGTTCGCGATTGGCGATCTTGAGTTCCTCGGTGCGTTCGCGAACGCTCTCCTCGAGCTGCTTTTTTTCGACGCGCAATTGACGCACGGCCAGCGCGCGCTCGAGCACGGGAAGGGTGGTGGAAAGCTTGATGGGTTTCTGGATGTAGTCGAGCGCGCCGGCTTTCATGGCCGCGATCGCAGTTTCGAGCGCACCGTGCCCGGTCATGATGACTGCGACCAGCGTTGGATCGATGAGCTGGGCGGATTTCATGAGATCGATGCCATTGGTGCCTGGCATCTGCAGGTCCGCCAGCAACAGATCGAAATGCCGCTCCCGCATCGCGGCCAGGGCTTCAGCGGGAGTGGTGAATCCGCAGGTTTTGTAACCCTCGTATTCCAGTGTGTCGCACAGCGCGCGCATCGAGGCCGGTTCGTCGTCGACGATGAGCAGTGTTAGCTTATGTTCAGGTTGCGCGTCGGCGATGTTGGTATTCACGGCTCCGAGAATCCTGCTAGGTGGGACCCCATATGTTTGTTACGCCGTAGTTTCCACCTGCCCGAGCCAAAAGACCTAATGCCTAGGGCGAACTCTGGCACGGCACCGTCAGAAAAATCCTACACTTCTCCGCCGAATTTGTCCGAGCCTGCGCGCTATCTACTGGGTAGTCTGTTCGCGTGTGTGCGAGTTGCGTCACACGCCGACGAACTGGCGTGGACTAGATTGCACAGATCTGCAGCCGTCGGGGGACGCGTAGCGCTGCAGTGAAAGTCAGGCGACTGGCGAAGCCGGCATTTAGGGAGTGCCGGCACTAACTAGTCGCGGAGAAGAACTAAAGTCATGCATCCCGTACGCCTGATCGTAGTGGAAGACATGCCGATGGAGGCGGAAATCGCCATCCGTCAACTCGAGTCCGGCGGGTTTACGTGCTCCTGGAAACTCGTTGACTCGGAATCCGCGCTGCGAGCGGCGCTCGCGGAATCCCGGCCTGACATCATCCTTTCCGATTTCACGCTGCCCGGATTCGATGGGATCAGCGCGCTGGAGATTTCCTGCGAGGTCGCGCCGGACACACCTTTCATCTTCCTCTCGGGGACCCTCGGCGAAGAGCGCGCCATCGACGCCTTGCAGCGCGGCGCGTACGACTATGTTCTCAAGACCAACATGGCGCGAATCGTGCCCGCGGTGCGCCGCGCGCTCAATGATTCCGCCATCCGCCGCGCGCGTGTCGCTCTCGAGCAGCACTTGCGCGACATCGTAGCCACCTCGCAGGACTGGATCTGGGAACACGATCGCGATGGAAAATTCACGTTCTGCAGCAACTCGGTACGCAGCACGCTCGGATACGCGCCAGAAGAAATGATTGGACGGAATGCTTCGCAATACATTCACCCGGAGGACCTTGCGGCAATCGATTTCGCGACCCACACGCTGGGCCCGAACCAGCGCACCGCCACCAACCTGCAGGCGCGATGGCGCCACCGCAACGGCAGCTATCGATGGCTGGAGCGAAACATGCTGGTATTGCTGGGCGAGAGCGGTCAGCCGGTGGGTTATCGTGGCACGGAGCGCGACTTCACCGAACGCAGGCGCCAGGAAAAGCACATCGGCCGTCTGACTCGAGTCCTGAAGATGCTGAGCGGGGTCAACAGCGCCATGGTGCGCATCCGCCAGCGGCGCGAGATTCTTGTGGAAGCGTGCCGTCTTGCGACGGCCGTAGGCGGATATGCGAGCGCGATGGTGGCGCTCATCGAGCCCGGCACGCGCACCGCGCGGCCCACCGCGTGGTCAGGCAGTTTCGACGGTCAGCTCGCGCAGCAACTCACGTTCAGCATCGCCGAATCGCCCGCCGAGGATTCGAGCGTCATCGGGCGCGTCTTGCGCACCGGCGCTGCCCTGGTCTGCAATGATCTGCAACAGCTCGAGATGGGGCTGGCGGCGCGCGCTGCGCTCATGGATTCCGGCTTCAGGAGCGTGGTGGCCTATCCACTGCTCGTCGACCGCACGCCCGTCGGCGCGATGATGCTCACCTCCTATGACGTCGGCGCCGTCGGTGACGAAGAGTCGCGCATGCTGCGCGAGCTGGTCGCGAACCTCTCATTTGCGCTCCAGTACCTGCACAAGGAAGACGAAGTCCGTTTCCTGTCCTACTTCGATCCACTGACAGGTCTCGCCAAGCGCGGGCTGTTCTGTGAGCGGCTGGTGCGGGCGCTGGAGCCGCGTATTGGCCGGCGCGGCACGCCGGCGGTTGCGGTGCTCGACATCGAACAACTCTCGAGCATCAACGATTCGTTCGGCCGGCACGCCGGTGACCAGTTGCTTCAACAGGTCGCCGATCGTCTGAAGCGCCACCTCGACTCCACCGAACTACTGGCGCACTTCGGCGGCGGCACCTTTGGCCTCATCATGGAAGCCGACGGCGACGAGGATGAAGCCGTGCACTGGATGCAGGAGCGGGTGGCCGAAGTATTCCGCGGCCCGTTCATCGTCGATGGCCGCGGCATTCCGGTGGACGTGAAGTGCGGTTTTGCGCGTTACCCGGATAACGGCAATGATGCCAACGCACTCGTGCACAACGCCGAAGCCGCGTTGCGTGTTGCCAAGAACACGGGCGAGAAATATCTGCCGCATCGCCTCGAGCTTTCCTCGGCGGTGGTATCGCGCATGACCATGGAACATCGACTTCGCGCCGCGGTAGAGCGCCAGGAATTCGAGATCCACTACCAGACCAAGATAGATGTGCGCTCGCGCGAAATTCGCGGGCTGGAAGCGCTGGTCCGCTGGCGCGACTCGGAAGCGGGGCTGGTACTGCCGGGCGCGTTTCTGCCGCTGATGGAGAGCAGCGGTCTCATCGTTCCATTGGGTGACTGGATTCTGCGCCAGGCCGCGGCCGACTTGCGGCGCTGGCAGGGTGCCGGGTACCCGGCGATCCGTGTCGCCGTGAACATATCCCCGGTGCAGCTGCGCCGCCGCGCGTTTGCCGATCACCTGCTCGACATCGTCGGGGAATGGCGTAACGAGAACTTCGGTGTCGACATCGAAATCACCGAGGGCGTACTGATCGACGATGTGAGCTCAGCCGTCTCGCAACTGCGGGCGCTACGCCGCTCCGGGGTCCGCGTGGCCATCGACGATTTCGGCACTGGCTATTCATCGCTGAGCCGCCTCGCGGAGCTGCCCGTTGACATGCTCAAGATCGATCGCAGTTTCATCAACGGCCTGACATCCACCGGCCCTGGCCGTACGGTGGCCGAAACCATCATCGCGCTCGGCCGTGCTTTTGATATGACCACGGTGGCCGAAGGCGTGGAGACACCGGAGCAATTCGAGATGCTGGCGAACATGGGTTGCGACCAGTCGCAGGGCTATCTGCATAGCCGCCCGCTGGCCGCCGCCGACATGGAGTCCCTGTTGCGCAATGGGACCGGCTCGTTCCTGAAGCTCCCCTTGAGCCGTGAGGCAACGCCGCTCGCCCTTCGTGGTTGACAGCAATCGATAACTTTTTAGGGGAACGCGTTGCCCCCTGACTGATCTACACTTGGGCGCGAAAAGCGCGCCACGTCAGATCGGATACGAACTTGCTCAAACAACTTTCCCGCGCCCGCCTCATCTGGCTGGTCGCGATCGTTTTCGTCGTACTGTTTTTCCTCTATCGATGTACCGCCGGTCGCGACGCCGCTCCCGACTACCAGACCGTGACCGCGGAAGTTGGCAACGTCGTATCGCGCGTCAGTACCTCGGGAAGCCTGCAGGCGGTGGTCACCGTCGAGGTCGGCAGCCAGGTGTCGGGTCGCATCCAGGAGCTGTTCGCGGACTTCAATTCTCCGGTCAAGAAGGGGCAGTTGATTGCCAAGATCGACCCCTCGTTGTTCGGTGCCGCAGTGGTCTCGGCCGAGGCGAACGTCACGGCCGCGCGCGCCAACGTCACGCGGCTGACGGTCACGGCCGAAGACGCCGAGCGCCAGGCCAAGCGGGCCGAGGAAGTGTTCAAGCTGCAGCTCATCTCGGCCACGGAACGTGACAACGCGGTGGCTACGGCACGCGCCGCCCGCGCGGGCGTGGAACAGGCCGTGGGCCAGCTCGCGCAGTCTCGCGCCGCACTCGAAACTGCACGCACCAACCTGCGCTATACCGACATTCTCTCGCCCACCGATGGCGTGGTGATTTCGCGGGCGGTGAACGTCGGTCAGACGGTCGCCGCGTCGCTATCGGCGCCGGTCATTTTCACCATCGCGCAGGATCTGCGGAAGATGGAGGTTCATACCAACGTCGCCGAATCCGACATCGGGCGCCTGAAGCCGGGAATGCGAGTTTCGTTCACCGTCGATGCGTATCCGGGCGAGCCGTTCCGCGGTGCCATTCGCGACATCCGCAACGCGGCGCAAGTGGTGCAGAACGTCGTCACTTACGACGCGGTCATCGACGTCGGCAATCCGGATCTCAAACTCAAGCCCGGCATGACGGCCACGGTGAGCATCGTCACCGACCGGCGCCGCGACGTGTTAGCCGTGCCTAACACGGCGCTTCGCTTCCGGCCGGATGGGGTCCCCGCGGGTGCTCAGCCTGCGTCCTCCGGCACCGTGCAGGCGGGCGCCGGCCAGCGTCGCGACCGTGCGGAAGGCGGTCAGGCTCAGGCCCAGGGACAGGGCGGCAGCTGGAGGCTCAAGAGGGATGGCGATTCCGATGGCGAGGATGTCGCAGGTCCAGTGGTGGTCAAACGTACTGTCTACGTGCTGGTCAATGGAGCCGCGGTTCCGCGCGAAGTCACCACGGGACTCACGGACGGACGTGTCACGGAAGTCACCGGCGGAGAACTCAAGCAGGGCGAAGCCGTCATCGTGGGAATCGCCGGCCAGAACAACGGCCAGGGTCAGCGCGGTGGGCAGCAGCAGCGCGGACCGCGCATTCTTTAGATTCGCGCAATGGCCCTCATCGAACTGCGCAACCTCGGGAAGATCTATCAGTCGGGCGATACTGAGTTTGCCGCCCTGCACGATGTGAATCTTTCCATCGAGCGCGGCGAGTTCGTGGCAATCACGGGTTCGTCGGGTTCGGGCAAGTCGACGCTGATGAATCTGCTC
>Ga0070675_100004388_pt1 | contig 10761 bp, 13 predicted proteins | sample KBSM43metaG_FD_65343 | JGI IMG/M metagenome (GOLD analysis project Ga0070675, IMG submission 65343) | Miscanthus rhizosphere microbial communities from Kellogg Biological Station, Michigan, USA - KBS M4-3 metaG | ecosystem: Host-associated > Plants > Roots > Rhizosphere > Soil ...
GCTCAAGATGCTGGGAGCAGCAGCTCGCGTGTAGATGGCGACGACGATTGATCCGGTCGAGCTGACACGCAGTCTCGTCGACATCGATTCCACCACCGGACGTGAAGGGGAGGCCGGCCATTGGCTGGCCGGATGCCTGCGCGATCTCGAGTACGAGGTCGTCGAGCAGCCGGTCTCCGATGGCCGCTTCAACGTCTACGCCCATCTCGGCACGCCGCCGTCGATTGTCTTCTCGACCCACTTCGACTGCGTGCCGCCGTTCTTTCCGAGTCGAGTCGAACGCGGCCTGGTGTTCGGACGCGGTGCGTGCGACGCCAAAGGCATCCTTGCCGCGCAGGTGACGGCGGCCGGTCGGCTGCGCGCCGCCGGTGAAACGCGCATCGCCCTGCTGTTCGTCGTCGGCGAAGAACGCGGCAGCGACGGCGCCTACGTCGCCAATCGTCAGGCGCCCGCGGGCGTGCGGTTCCTCATCAACGGCGAGCCCACCGACAACCGCCTCGGGGCGGCCACTCGTGGCCTGCTTCGCGTGCGTCTGCACGCCAAGGGGCGGGCGGCGCATTCGTCCTTTCCCGAGCTTGGCGATTCAGCGATCGACAAGCTGCTCGACGCGCTGATGGTGATTCGCGGCGTGGCGCTGCCGGACGACCCGATGCTCGGTCGTACCCACTACACCGTCGGCCTGATCGAAGGCGGTGTGGCCCCGAACGTGGTGTCGCCGCATGCCTCGGCGGAGCTGTTGTTCAGGACGGTGAGCGAGGGGACCAAAGTGCGCGACGCCTTGCGCGTCGTCGAAGGCCTGGTCGGCATCGAGCACGTGCTCGATATCCCAGCGGTGCGCATGCATACGTTGTCAGGGTTCGAAAGCGCAATCTTTCCGTACACGACCGATGTCCCGCAGCTCACGAATTTCGGCACGCCCATCCTCATCGGACCGGGATCCATCCACGTCGCGCACACCGAGCACGAGCACCTGTCGATCGACGAGCTTCATGCGGCTGTCGGTCTCTATGAATCGCTCGGGACGCGTCTGCTCTCGACGCCGTAGATCGCCGGCATCGCGTCGTTGAGCTTGGCCGCGGTCACGGGATATACTGAACGGCTCCGGGTCCAGCCCTATCGTCGAACAATCACGACCGTCTGTGTGGCTCTCATGATCACTACGGACTTCGGCGACCTCATCGGCGCGCGCATGCGCGACGAGCACCAACAACTCGCGGCGCGATGGTTCACGCGCCTGCTCGATCTGGTGCCGGTCAACGCACGCGACGTCTTCCCGACGGAAAGCCTGCTCGACCACGTGCCGGCATTGATTGTCGAGATCAGCCACTACGTCTGTCAGCCGCAGGCCGAAGCGATTGCATCGAACACGGCGATCCTCAAGAAAGCCAGCGAACTCGGAGCGCTCCGCCACGCGCAGCGAGCGTCGCTGCATCAGGTGCTGCGGGAATATCAGCTGCTCGGCGGTGTGCTGGTCTCCTTCGTCCTCGAAGAGCTGGAGCGAACAAGCGCCTCGCCGACGGCGAGCGAGACCGTCCAACTCGTGTCGCGGCTTCATGACGCCGTTGACGTGCTGTCGCAGGCAACCGTCGAGGCATTCGTTGGCCTGTACACGCAGACAATCGCCGACCAGTCTGAGCGCCTCGAGCAGTTGACTCGGATGGCGGCACACGAATGGCGTCAGCCGCTGGGTGTCCTGCAATTCGGCATTCGCCTGCTTCGCCGACCGGACGTGGATCCTGAGCTGATCGATCGGACACTGGCCTCGGTGGAGCGCAGCACTCAGCATCTGGTCGATCTGACGCGAAGACTGGAGGCGATGGCACGCCTCCGCAGCAGCGACGACAACGCCGTCGTGCAGACCGTATCGGTGACAACGATCGCTCAAGAAGCCGCCAGGCAGCTTCGTGAGATGGCCCAGGCTCGCGGTGTCGAGGTTCGCGTCGCCGAGATGCCCACGCTGACGGTCGATGTCGGTCGGCTCGAGCTGGCCTTCGTGAATCTCCTGTCCAACGCCATCAAGTATTCGGATGCCGACAAGGCCGAGCGCTACGTCGAGGTGCAGGCCGCGATCAGCGAGGACGGTTTCGTCCGTATCGAGGTTCGCGACAACGGCGTCGGCATTCCGGCGGCTGCGCTGGCGACGATTTTCGAACGGTTCACTCGCGCGCACCTTGATCAGACCGAATTCCGGCACGTCGCGGGTATCGGGCTCGGGCTGTCGATCGTGGAAGACTGCGTCCGGGCGATGGGTGGTCGCATCGAGGCCCAATCAGTCGAGAAACAGGGCAGCAGGTTCATCTTGATGCTGCCGGCCGCACCCGCGTGAACCCGACCGTGTAGGACGGGTTTTGCTCTGTAGACCCGCCGCGTACGTTAAACTCACGTTTTGGGTGAGCCGCACCGCGGCCCGGACCCTGTGCAACTTCAGCCTGCGAACCGCGTCAGGGCCGGAAGGCAGCAGCGCTAAGCGGATACTGCAGTGTGCGGAGGTGCACCGGGTCGCGGTGGGGCTCATTCCATTGGCAACTCCCAACGCCCAATGCCCAACTCCCAACCACGTCCGACTCCCAACTCCCAGTAGCACGCCGTAATGGCCTATCAAGTCCTTGCTCGCAAATGGCGACCGCAGAAGTTCGACGATGTCGTCGGGCAGACGGCGGTGACGCGTACGCTGCGCAACGCCATCGCCAGCAACCGGATCGCGCACGCGTTCGTGTTCGCCGGCCAGCGCGGTTCCGGCAAGACGACGACCGCGCGCATCCTGGCCCGGGCGCTCAACTGCATCAACGGCCCGACAGTGGATCCGTGCGGTGAGTGCGACGCTTGTGTCGAGGTCGCGCAGGGCCGCGACATGGACGTCCTCGAGATCGATGCGGCGAGCCACACCGGCATCGACAACATCCGCGAGGTCGTCATCTCGGGTCTCTCGATTTCGCCCGTTCGCGATCGCTACAAGATCTTCATCATCGACGAAGTCCATCAGCTCTCGACGCCGTCGTTCAACGCGTTGCTGAAGTCGATCGAAGAGCCGCCGGCGCATGTGCTCTTCATCATGGCGACCACCGAGCTGCACAAGATCCCCGACACGATCCTGTCGCGCTCGCAGGTCTTCGAGTTCCGCGCCTTCCCGACCAGGGTCATCGCCGATCACTTGAAGCGGATGGTGAAGGAAGAGGGCATCGAGGTGCCGGACGCGGCGCTGGCGCTGATTGCCCGTGCTGCCGAGGGCAGCATGCGCGACGCGCAGAGCGCGCTCGATCAGGTCATGGCCTTTGCCGGTCAGACGATCACGGTGGACGATGTGGCGACGGTGCTGGGTCTCGTGGGCCGCGACCTGCTGTTCGAGGTGATCGAGGCGGTGATTGCCGAGGACGGCCCGCGCGCGTTCGCGGCGACCGATCGTGCGGTGGAATCCGGGCACGACCTGCGGCTGATCATCCGTGAGCTGACCAAGGTGGTCCGCGACATGATGATGGTGGCCGTCGATCCGTCGCGCGCCGGCGAAGGCGATCTGGCCGAAGGCGAGCTTGAGCGATTGACGGTGCTGGCGAAGCAGTTCTCGCGAGAGGACCTGATGCGCGCGTTCGATCTGCTCGCCAAGGCCGAGCAGGACATCCGCACTGCCTCGCACCCGCGCTACCACGTCGAAATGCTGCTGCTGCGGTGGATGCACCTGCGCAAGCTCGTGCCGCTCATGGATCTGCTCGAGGGTGGCAGCGGTGGAGCCCCGGTCCGCAAGCTGACGCCGCCCGCAGCAACGGCAAAGCTCGGAGTCACCAAGACCAGCCTCGGGCCGGCCAGCGATACGGTCGCCCCGACCAGAAACATTGTGGCGCCCGTGAGCGCCAAGGCCGCTCCGGCTCCGTCCCCTGCGAAGCCAGAGAGTGACACCGTTGCCCCGGGCGGAGCACTGAAAGACAAATTTCTTGCGGAGATCCGTTCCAGCAAGAACACGCTCTACAGTCTTGCGGTCGCTCAAGCGCAGCGGATCGACGTCGCCGACGATCGCATCACCTTCACGTTTGCCGCGAATCAGAACGTCGCGCGCATGCAGCTCGATTCGAACAAGGAATGGCTCGAGGGTGTCGCGCAGCGTCTCACCGGACGACGCATTCAGGTCACGTCCGCGCAGCTACAGGCCGCCGACGCGGCACCAGCAACCAGCGCGGCGTCGTCTGGTGCGTCCTCGGCTCCGAAACGTGATCTGAAGGAAGAGGCGCGTTCCTCACCCTCAATACAGGCCATGCTCGATGTCTTCCCGGCTGACATCCGGGACGTCGAAGAGATGTAACCGTAGACCGTAGACCGTAGACCGAAGAGATGAACATCCTCGAAGTGATGCAGCAGGCCAAGCAGATGCAGGAGCAGCTGCAGAAGCGCATGAGCGAACTGCGCGTCGAGGCGTCCGCCGGTGGCGGCATGGTCACCGTCGTCGTCAATGGCGCGAAACAGGTGCAGTCGATCACGATCGATCCGGAAGTGGTGTCGAAGGATGAGGTCGAGATGCTGCAGGATTTGATTGCCGCTGCCGTGAACGATGCCAGCCGCAAGGTCGATGAACAGCTCGGACAGTCGATGTCCGGACTTCTCGGCGGGCTGAAGATCCCCGGCCTGTCCTGACCCCTTGGCGCTGCCTGATCCTCTCACTCGACTGGTCGAGCAGCTGCAGAAGCTGCCGGGCATCGGCGCCAAGAGCGCCCAGCGCCTCGCCTTCTACGTGCTCAAGAATCCGCGCGAGGATGCGGAACGTCTGATCGAAGCGATCCGCGACGTCAAGGATCGCGTCACCTACTGTTCGAACTGCAACAACATCACCGACACCGACCCCTGCGCGTTCTGCACCAGCGCGACGCGCGATCAACGGCTGATCTGCGTGGTCGAGGAGCCGCAGAACGTCAGCGTGGTCGAGAAGACGCGCGAGTTCCGCGGGGTGTATCACGTCCTGATGGGTGCGCTGTCGCCGTTGCAGGGCGTCGGGCCCGACGATCTGAAGATCAAGGGTCTGCTGACGCGCGTCGGGGCTGGCGCAGTCGACGAAGTGATCCTGGCGACGAATCCGACGGTCGAAGGCGAGGCGACGGCGCTCTACCTGGCGCGGCTGCTCAAGCCGCTCGGCGTCCGCGTGACGCGCATTGCGATGGGCATTCCAGTGGGATCCGATCTCGAGTATGCGGACGAAGTCACGATGAGCCGAGCGATGGAAGGACGAAGAGATCTCTGATGCTGCCGGCGGCGTATCAGGTTCCGGCAGCCATTGCCCTGGTTGTGGGCGGTGCTGTCGCGTGCTTTTTCGGCTATCGACTGTTCCGTGTTGTCCTGTCGATCTTCGGGTTCATCCTCGGCGGCTTGATGGCGAGCTCGCTGGTCGGCCCGAGCGACACGGCCTGGATGATCGGCGCGTGGATCGTTGGCGGCGTGATCGGGATGGCGTTGTTGTATGCCGGCTACTACGTCGGCGTGGCGCTGTCCGGCGCCGCGCTTGGAGCCGTAGTGTCGCACCTGGCCTTTAACGCGGGCGGTCAGGATCCACCGTTTCTCATCGTGCTCGTCGCGGCGGTCGTCGGGGCGATCGCCTCGATGTATCTCCAGAAGCACGTGATCATTCTGTTCACCGCATTCGGCGGCGCGTGGACGTTGATCATCGGGGCCATGGCGCTGCTCGGGAATCGTGCGGCGATGGCGGCGGCAGCCGCCGGGAACGTCTGGGTGATCTACCCGTTGAACCCGGCACCGGGGCAGCGGTGGCTGCCGTATGCGTGGGTTATTCTGGGAATTATTGGTGCGGGAACACAGCTGGGGTTGGCCGGCGGCGGGGGGAAGATCCGTCGAAAGAAGAAATCATCGTAAGATCGAGGAGACATGAAGAATACGGTTGCAGTACTCATCGTCGGTGGATTTCTGGCGTCGCTCGGAGTGGCCGTTGCCGCGCAGGCGACGCGTTCGGTGAACGAAGGCGTCTACACGGTCGACCAGGCCAAGAAGGGCGAGGCGACCTACAAGGAACAGTGCGCCGCATGTCACGGCGATAACCTCGAAGGCTCTGGTCCGATGCCGCCGCTGGCGGGCAAGGACTTCCTGGGGAACTGGGGCGGTAAGACCGTCGGCGATCTCTACGAGAAGACGCAGACGACGATGCCCGCGACCGCGCCGGGGACGCTCACGCCGGAGCAGGCCGCCGACGTCGTGGCGTTTCTCTTGAGCAAGGATAACTTTCCGACCGGATCGGCGGCGCTCGAAGGCAAGATGGAGCCGCTGCTCAAGATCAAGATCGAGGCACCGAAGCAGTAGACAGGCGTAGTGTCCGGCTTCAGCCGGACCTGCGATGATCGTAGGGGCCGCCTTCAGGCGGCCCTTTCTATTTCGGGCAGGGTTCGCCGAGCGGCCGGAATCCTTCCACGTCGATCGTCGCGTTCATCGACTGCGGCGCGCGATTCACATCGCCACCGCTTCCGGATACCGGAGCACCACCGCCGATGCGCACGCGGCCGCCGCCGAGCGAGACGCCGCCGGGGCCTTCGAGGTCGTTGCGGCGGACGATGCCCGTCACGGCGATCATGTAGCCTTCGCGCGCCTTGATCTCGTTGAGGAGTTCCTTCTTGCCAGTCAGCCTGAACCGGCGTCCGGGCTTGATCTCGATGCTCTGACGCTCGCCTTCAGGACTCTCGGTCACGACGAAGGCGCTGCCCTTCGAACAGCCGGGGATGGACACGCGGACCGAGTCCTTGGGAACGGGCTTTTCCTCCTGCGCTGAACCGGTGACGCTGATCGCGATCAAGAGCAAGGCAATTCCGTACTTCATCTGTCTATTCTGACGTCACGGTTGCGTGGACTGGCGGCTTTTCGCTACGATCGGAAGGTTCGACTGCCCGCGGTCGCCGATACCGTGGGTACACGCCATATTCCTCGGTAGCTCAATGGCAGAGCATCCGGCTGTTAACCGGAGGGTTGCTGGTTCGAGTCCAGCCCGAGGAGCCATTTCGCCGTTCCGCGAAATTGGCACCCCGGGCTGCCTCTAGTTCAGTTCCGCTCTCGCGCTGCGCGCTCGCGCGGATCAGTGCGAGTCCAGCCCGGACTCCTTGGCGCCCCCGAGATCGAAGAGCCAGGCCAAGCCGCGATCGAGAAGCTCGTCGCCAAACTTAGGATCAAACCGACCGACTGGGGCGATCGAGTCCAGACCGGCGGGCCCCAACTTCGGACTCGTTCGTTGACGCCGAGCGATCAACTCTGGAAAACGCTCGCCGGTACGACAGTGGGCTCGTGCCGACCACGGTTCCGAAGCGCTCGCGCATCACCGCGGCGGAGCCGAAGCCTGCCTCCGCCGCCACTTGCTCGATGGCCAGGTCCGTCGTTTCGAGCAGCCGCTGTGCGCGACGCACGCGCGCGTGCGAGAGCCACGCGGCCGGCGTCGCTCCCATCTGCTCCCGAAAACGACGACTGAGCGTTCTCGTGCTCATCGCCGCCCGACGCGCGATGACTGGCAGCGGAAGCTCGCGCGAGAGGTTCTGTTCGATCCATGTGAGCAACGGAGTCATGGCGCCGGGCGCTTCGGATGGCGGCGCATGTTCGATGAATTGCGCCTGCCCGCCTGCGCGTTCGAGCGGCATCACCGCAAGGCGCGCGACCGACGCCGCGACGTCGGCGCCCAGGTCGCGACGAACCATGTGAATGCACAGATCGAAACCGGCGGCGGCGCCCGCCGAGGTCAGCACGCGGCCGTTGTCCACGTAGAGCACATTCGCGTCGAGATCGATCGAAGGATGACGACGGGCGAGATCGGCGGCGGCAAGCCAGTGCGTCGTGGCGCGGCGCCCATCGAGGAGCCCGGTTGCCGCCAGCACGAACGCGCCGGTGCAAATCGACGCCACGCGGGCGCCGCGCTCGGCCGCCCGACGTATGGCCCGCAAGACCGAAGCGGGTACGGGTCGAGTGACGTCGTTGACACCCGGCACAATGACGGTCTCGGCCTGAGCCAGTGACGACAACCGCCACGGCACGCGCAGCGCAACATGCATCGATTCCACTTCCACCGACTCGCTGCAGACGCGGACCTCGTACGCAGGCCGCCCGTCCTTCTTCCTCGCCAGGCCGAACATTTCGCACGCGGTCGACAAGTCGCCGAGCACGACGCCGTCAAACGCGACGACCGCGACCAGGTGCGGCCCTTTCCCGTTCGCAGCTCGTGGCGTGAATCCTTCGATCATCGTCTTTTTAGCCACTGGCGAATTCTGCCACGTTTTGTAGGATTGCGCCATGGAGGAACGCCTATGCACCCCGTACCGCTCGCTGTCATGGACTACGTCGGACCGGCACTCGGCGCACTGCTCTTCGTGGGAGTGATGTCGCTCGTCGCGGAACCAACCCGTCGCACTCTCAACGCGATCATCCTTGCGGGCGCGAGCGGCGTGTACTTGAGTGGCGGCTTTGGTCTGTGGGAATTGACGTACCCCGTTATCGGCGCGGTGATCGCGTTTCGTGGGTTACGGTCGTATCGACTGGTCGGTGTCGGCTGGCTAATTCATGCGTGCTGGGACATTGCACATCACCTTTGGGGCAATCCCATCTGGCCGTTCATGCCGAGTTCCGCGTTCGGCTGCATGATTGTTGACAGCATGATTGCGCCGTGGTTCCTCGCCGGTGCGCCATCGTTCCTGAAGCGGCCCCACGTCGCGATGCGCGCCGCCGGTGCGTGAACGACGGGCTCCTCGATCGACTGCGTTAAGCCGTCGGGACCGTCCCACCGTCGATCACGTACTCCGTCCCGGTGATCGCCCCCGCCCTCGGTGAGATCACGAACGCGATGAGCTCGGCAACTTCCCGCGGCTTCGCCGGGCGTCCGAGCGGAATGCCACCGAGCGACTTCATGATGATCTGCTTGCCGCCCTCGTAGTCAGTGCCCGCGTCGGCGGCGAGACGCTCGGCGAGCGCCACCGCCGCCTCGGTCTCCACCCAACCCGGCGAGACACGCACCACGCGGATCCCCTTTGGCGTCACTTCCTTCGACAGTGCTTTGCTGTACGTCGACAGTGCGGCCTTCGCTGCCGCATACGCGGTGGTCGACTCCGGGAGCGGCAGCTCATGCTGGATGGACGTGACATGAACGATCACACCGGATCCCTGCGCGAGCATGGACGGCAGCATCGCGCGATCGAGCCGCACCGCCGGCATCAAGTTGAGATCGAGCTCTTTCCTCCACACCTCATCGTCGAGTGCGGCGAACCCGCCGGCCGGCGCCTCCGAGCCGCCGAGGACGTTGACGACGATGTCGATGCCGCCGAGGTGATCGAGCGCGCTGTGTGCAACAAAGGTGCACCCCTCGGCCGTCGTGATGTTTGCCGCGACGTAGTGAACGCCGGCAAGCGAGCTGCGAGGAATCGAGCGAGTCGTGGTCACTACTTGTGCGCCGTTCTCTCGCAGCACTTCGACGACGGCGCTGCCGATCCCCTTCGTCCCGGCCGTGACGAGCGCTCGGCGACCCGAGAGTCCGAGATCGAAGCTCATGCCGTGATCTCCAGCCTTGCGATTGAGGCACCCTCCAGTGTGAAACGGTACTGCAGTTCCACGGGACTGCCCGGGAAGTCTCCGATGACCCGCACAGTCACGCTTACCCCCGGCCCCGAGACATCGATCGCGAGCGGCTCACTTGTATAGTGGTACTTTGCGGTGGCCTTGGCCCTCCAGCGTGTGATGGCCGGTCTGCCTCGGTGTTCGCGTCGCTCATCGATCACGACGGCGCTTTCACTGAAGCAACGAGCTACCGCGTTGGCGTCAGACCTGTCTGCGGCGAAATAGACCGCGATGGGCAGAGGCAGGTGAATCGGCGCGTTGGCGTGTGTCGACATCGAGGTACTACATACCTGGAGCGTGATGACGCCGCAAGAGCGCACGCGAAAGTGAGGGACGCACCCGTGAGTAAGCGCGCACACACGCCCGCGTCGGCTGCCGCAGGGATCGAACAGGCCATCCGAAAGTTGGATGGTCGCTGGAAGCTCGTGATCCTCTTCCATCTTTTTGGCGGCAAGACGCTGCGCTTCTCCGAGCTCGAGCGCGCGATTCCTGGCATCTCGGAGAAGATGCTGACCCAACAGCTTCGGCAACTTGAGGCGGACGGCATCGTCGCGCGCGTTGTGCACGCCGAAGTCCCGCCGAAGGTCGAGTATCACCTCACGGAGTGGGGACAGTCTCTCTGTCCGGCTCTCGACAAGCTCCTGACTTGGGCCGAGCAACCGGCACCGGCTGATGCCGATCGCCCCCGCGGTTAGGACGACCCTGACGCCATGTCGAGGAGGGCGCGCGATCCGCGACGAGCTTCGCAGTTGAAAAGGGCAGAGGGAGGTGGGCGATGAAGGCGATCGTTGTGACGGACCAGGCTGCGGGAACGGCCGGGATGACGCTGGTGGAGCGGCCCGAGCCGCAGGCGGCCATAAACGACGTCGTCGTTCAGGTTCATGCGTCGGGATTCGTCCCGACTGAGTTAGGGTGGCCCTCGACCTGGGCCGATCGCCTCGACCGTGACCGAACACCTTCGATCCCCGGGCACGAACTGGCCGGAGTGGTCACCGCTCTCGGCTACGGCACGAGGGGGCTGTCGATGGGACAGCGGGTGTTCGGCCTCACGGACTGGTATCGTGACGGCACTTTGGCGGAGTATGCGGCTGTCGAGGCACGCAACCTCGCGCCGCTGCCGGGCGACGTCGACTTCACGGTGGGCGCGAGCCTGCCGATCTCGGGCCTGACCGCGTGGCAGGGACTGTTCGAGCACGG
>Ga0070675_100004389_pt1 | contig 10761 bp, 14 predicted proteins | sample KBSM43metaG_FD_65343 | JGI IMG/M metagenome (GOLD analysis project Ga0070675, IMG submission 65343) | Miscanthus rhizosphere microbial communities from Kellogg Biological Station, Michigan, USA - KBS M4-3 metaG | ecosystem: Host-associated > Plants > Roots > Rhizosphere > Soil ...
GCGCCGCCCTCCCGTACGCATTACTCGATCATACCCCTCCAGATGATCACCAGAACCGCGCTTCGCGGTACCGAGCCACGCCCTCATACAGGTTTCATGACGTCGGATTTTTCCAATCCTGCCAAGCTTTTGTCAGATGCGGCCTTGAGTCCGATGACTGCCCAAAGGATCATCGCGTCGGCAAAACGGAATGTTCGCAGTCTGCTTGGAATGGAACGTAACGATTAGCCGCGCGAACGAAATTCGGGTCGGCCCTGAGCTCCGACTTCCTTAGCTTTGCCTCGCTCGGTTGCGTGAGCAGGAACAGCGTCTAGGCTCAGCCGCGAAGGGATGAGCATGCGCCGCCTGATCCTGTTTCTGATCGCTTCGATGATGGCCGCTTCAGCGACCACTCTTTCGTCTCAACCCTCGGCCGGGACGGTGCTCATCTACTCCGGAACGACCGGATACCGTCACGATTCCATTCCGGCCGGGATCAAGGCCGTCAGCACCATAGCAACTCGCCGCGGACTGACCGTCGTCACGAGCGAGGATCCGGCGGTCTTCTCGCCGGTCAGCCTGAAACGTTTCAAGGCAATCGTGCTTCTAAGCTGCACGACGGACCCGAAGAACCCCGCGTCCGAATGGCTGGTCGGGAACCGCCGCGACGCCCTCCAGCAGTTCGTGCGAGGCGGCGGCGGGATCGTCGCAATCCATGCCGCAGCGGACTCCCATTACCATTGGCCCTGGTACGCGCGTCTGATCGGCGGCCGCTTTGCCCGGCATCCGGAAAGGACATCGAAGGGTCAGGTCACGGTGGTCGCCCCTACGGATCCTGCCGTGCTGGGCCTGCCGCGCAGCGTCGAGCGTACCGACGAATGGTATTATTTCGAAGACTATGATCCGGTCTCGAAAGTGCTTGTGACGCTCGATCCTTCATCGATCGGAGAACGGGACACCAACCCGAACCCCATCGCCTGGACGCGGCAGATAAACGAGGGCCGCGTCTTCTACACGGCCATGGGCCACACGACCGAAAGTTATTCCGAGCCCTTCTTCCTCCAGCACGTGGCCAACGGCCTCGACTGGGTGCTGCGGCGCCGATGATCCATCACAGAGCTTTCCTCGGAGGATTCTTTGCGCAGGGCAATCACGGTTTCGGGCTGCTTGCGCCGGCGATCTACCGGCGTCACGCTGGCCTGAAATGTTCAGCCTGTTCCTTCGCAGGTACGGGGGCTAGCTTCGACGCATGAGCGACAAGAAGCCGATGCATCCGGACACGAAGCTCATCGTCGGCGGTCGGCGAAAGGAATGGCTTCGCGGCATGGTCAACGTGCCCGTGTCGCGCACGTCGACTGTGCTCTTCGACAGCATCGAGCAATTGCATGCCGGCTATCCGCCCGAGGACGGACGGCTCAGTTACGGGCGCAACGGCACCTGGACCCAATGGTCGCTTGCGGAAGCGCTGACCGAGCTGGAGCCCGGTGCCGCCGGAACGCGCTTGTTCCCGTCGGGCGCTGCGGCCGTGTCGATGGCGCTGACCAGCGTCCTGTCGCCCGGCGACGAATTGCTTATGGTCGACAGCGCCTACGGTCCGACTCGCTTGTTTTGCGACCGCGAACTCAAGCGCCTCGGCATCGCCACGCGCTATTATGATCCTGTCGCTACGCCGGACCAGCTGGCGGCGCTCCTGTCCGCCACCACCCGTGCCATCTTCATGGAAAGCCCGGGCTCGCTGACGTTCGAGGTTCAGGACATTCCCGGCATTTGCGCAATGGCGAAGGAACGAGGGCTCACCACGTTGCTCGACAACACCTGGGCGACCTCCTTCTTCTTCACGGCCATCTCCAAGGGCGTCGATCTTTCGATTGTCGCCTGTACCAAATACATCTCGGGTCATTCCGACCTGATGATGGGCGCGGTGACGGCCGCGCCGTCGCATTTCGAGCGGCTCTCGCGGACCGGACGCAGCTTTGGCCAATATGTCAGCCCCGACGATGCCTATCTGGCCGCTCGGGGCTTGCGAACGCTCGGTGCCCGTCTTCGTCAGCATGAGCTTGGGGCGGTGAAGGTCGCTCACTGGCTGAAGGACCAGCCGCAGGTGGCGCTGATCCTGCATCCCGCATTCGCCGAATGCCCGGGCCACGAATTTTGGAGACGCGACTTTTCGGGCTCGTCCGGCTTGTTCTCATTCGCTCTCAAGGGAGGCGACGACGCCGCCTGCGACCGGATGGTCGACAGCCTCGAATTGTTCGGCATCGGCTATAGTTGGGGCGGATTCGAAAGCCTTGCCGTGCCCGCCGAGGTAGATCAGCTCCGCACGGCAGCCCGGCGCGAATATCCGGGCCCGCTGGTGCGACTGCACATCGGTCTCGAAGACCCCGACGACTTGATCGCGGACCTCGCCGCCGCGCTCGCCGACTATCCTCCAAGCTGATGCTCTACGTTGCCATCAAAGCGCTCATCTCGGGAGCGATCGTCGCTGGGGCATCGGAGATAGCCCGCAAGTGGCCCGGCATCGGCGGACTCATCGTCTCGCTTCCGCTCGTCTCCCTGCTGACCTTCATCTGGGTCTGGAAAGACACGAGCAGCAGCGAAAAAGTCGCCGAGCTTGCGCAGGGAGCCTTCTGGTTCTTCCTGCCCTCGATGCCGCTGTTCCTGGTGCTCCCGGCGATGCTCAAAGCCGGCATAACCTTCTGGGCCGCGTTCGCGATCTCGGTGACGGGAACCGCATTGCTCTACCTGCTGATGTTCTGGCTCGCGCCCCGCCTGGGGGTGCGGCTTTAGTCCATCGCCATCTGCGGCCGCTTGCCGCCCTGCTGGCCACGCCGCATCAGCAAGAGCAGCGGAAGGACGGCGAAGGTCACGAGCATCATCAGCTTGAAGTCGTCCAGATAGGCGATGAACACCGCCTGCCGAGTGACTTCGGCGTTAATCATTGCGATGGCGGTCGAACCTTGCGGAGCGATCGTTTGCAGGATCGTCGGATCGGCGGTGGGGATCGTCTGCTCGGTTATCCTGGAGGCTATGTCGGCGTGCGCAACCTGGCTCATCCGCACGAGCTGCGCACTGACCACGGAGATGCCGATCGAGCCGCCGATGTTGCGCGACAGGTTGAGCAAAGCGGCGGCCGTCGTCCGCATGCGCGGCGCCAGCGTTTCGAACGCCAGGCTCTGGAGCGGCACGAAGATGAGTCCGAGGCCCAGGCCCTGCACGACACCGCTGATGATCACCGGCCGCGACGGCTGGTCGAGTGCGAAGCCGGTCATCATCCACAGGGACACACCCATCAAGCTGACGCCGATGCCCACCAGAAGCCTCGCATCCATCTTGCCGGTCAGCCTTCCCGCTACGAGCATGGAGATCAGCGTACCGATGCCGCGCGGCGCCGTCAGATAGCCGGACTGAAGCACCGAATAGCCGTAAAGATTCTGCAGGAGCGGCGGCAGCAAAGCGAGACCCGCGAGCAGAAGCACGCCCGTCACGCCCATGAAGACCAGGCCGGTCGAGAAATTCCGGTCAGCGAACATCGATCGGTCGAACAAAGGATTCTTCGCGGTCGCGAGATGGACGACGAACATCCAGGCGGCCGCGATTGCAAGGCCCAGCTCGACGATGATTTCCCAGCTTTCGAGCCAGTCCTTCTGTTCGCCCCGGTCAAGGAACATCTGCAGTGCGCCAAGCGCGAGCGCGAGAAGCGCGAAACCAAGTATGTCGAAGTTGCGCTTCAGCGTCTCCGTCCTCGGCATGTAGCGAAGCATGATGAAAGTGCAGAGCACGCCGACGGGCAGGTTCACCAGGAAGACCCAGCGCCAGTTGTAATTATCGGTCAGCCAGCCGCCGAGAACGGGACCGAGGATCGGCCCGATCATCACGCCGCCGCCGAACAGCGCCATCGCCTGACCATGCTTCTCGCGCGGGTTGATGTCGAACAAAGTCGCCTGGGCGAGCGGTACGATGAAGGCCCCGCTGATGCCCTGGAGCGCGCGGAAAAAGACCATCTCCGTCAGCGAGACCGCCGACGCGCAGAGCACCGACGCGATGGTGAAGCCGACCACGCTGACCAGCAACAGGCGTTTCCGCCCTACCCGGTCGGCGAGCCAGCCGCTGATCGGAAGCGCGATCGCCGAGGCGACAATATAGCTCGTCAGCACCCAGTTGATGCTCTCCTGCGTCGCGCTGAGGCTCGCCTGCATATGCGGCAAGGCCACATTGGCGATCGTCGTGTCGAGCACCTGCAGCAGAACCGCCATCATCACCCCGATGGTGACGATGATCCGCTCCCGCGGCGGCAGCGGATGGGTCGCTACATGTGCCGGAGTTTCAGCCACGAGGCCTTAGTCGCCGAGATAAACGGTCACGTCGGAGGATAGACCGGCGATTAGCGGCTTGTCGGGATGTCCGTCGAAGGCAATCCGGACCGGCACGCGCTGCGTGACCTTTACCCAGTTTCCGTTGGCGTTCTGCGCCGGGATGATCGCGAACTCGCTGCCCGTACCGGCGCCGATGCTCTGAACATGCGCCTCGAACACGGTGCCGGGGTAAGCATCGATTTCGATCGTCGCGCGCTGGCCGGGGATCATCTTTCCGACGTCCTTTTCCTTGAAGTTCGCCTCGACCCAAGCGTCCTGGTTGTGGACGAGCGACAGCATGCCGACGCCCTCAACGGCCATCTGGCCCACCTGGAGGCGGTCGGCGTTGGCTATCGTTCCATCCATCGGTGCCCGGACCTCCGTGCGGGAAAGGTCGAGCCGCGCCTTGTCGACGGCGGCCTGGGCCTGTGCGATCGACGGCTGCTCGCCGGGCGACAGCGCCGCATGCGCGTTAGCGGCTCGCGCCTGTGCGTCCGCGAGAGCGGTTTCCGCGGTGCGCACTTCGTTGAGCGCATCCTCATAGTCGGCGCGCGTCGTGAAACCGCGTTTCAGAAGAGCCGCCTGGCGCGACAGGGCATTGCGCTTGATCTGCAGGTTGGCCGAGCCTCCGGTGATGTCAGCGCCCGTGCCCGCCGCCTGAGTCCGTAGCTGCGTCGTCTGGAGCTTGGCGGCGGCAAGCTGGGCTTCCGCATGCTCGAGCGCCACGCGATAGGGTGCAGGATCAATGCGGAAGAGAACATCTCCGCGCTTCACCGGGTCGCCATTCTTTACGGCGACTTCGACGACCGGGCCATTCACCTGGGCGCTGACGGAGACAATGTCCTGCTTTACCGACGCATTGTCGGTCGAGACCTTGCCTCCGCTCGAAATCCAGTAATAAGCCCCGCCGATCAGCAGCAGCGCCGGCACGATCAGCATCAGCACCGGACGCAGCCAGCGGCGCCTCGACTGCTGATCCCCATCGGCGGGAACGCCGGCGATGGCGGCGGCAGTAGCCTCATCCACCTCGGTGGGCTGGCCTGTAATCTTTTCCTGCTTCATCTCGCTCATGCCTCGGCTGCCCTCTTTCCGCGCTGTACCGCGGCGACATTTTCACGAACCCGCGCAAGCACTTCGCGCGCGCGTTCGATCTCTTCCCGATCGATTCCCTCGAAAGCTTCCTCGACCAGTTCGCTGCCCAGCGCGCGAAGCCTTGTGACCAGCGGCTTCGCCTTCTCGGTTACCTGCAGCCGCCAGGCGCGGCGATCTGCCGGGTCGGCGACCCGCTCGACGTGACCCGCGTCCTCGAGGCGATCCACGATCCGTGACAAGGTGATCGGCTCTACGTCCAGCATGTCGGCGAGCTCGACCTGGCGCAGGCCGGGCGTGCGGGTCAGCCGGAACAGCACTTTCCATTGCGCACGCGTGACCCCGAGCGCAGCGGCCCGGCGGTCGAAAGCCCGGCGCAACGCGTGAGCGGTCTCACCGATTTCGAACGGCAGGTCTTCCATGGGCTTCCATATAATGAGCTTGCTTATTAGTTCAACGCTCGAGTTCGGCATGAAGTTTCGCGTCGGCTCGCGTGTCCGTCCTGTGCGATGCACAGTCCGTCACAAGCAAACCTGGCTGGACTGGCGCTCGCCCATGCGAAGTGCTCAGTTGCGTTCGTTAAGGGCCGGGGGGTCCAGGTGTATTATCGACTTTATCTAATGCGCGGCGACCGCATCCGGGACGCCATCGAGATCCACGCGGCGGACGACGAGTCCGCGCTGCGAAAGGCCACCCAGAAGAAGGGTCCATTGCCGGCGGAGCTTTGGTGCCGCGGCCGCCGGGTTGCGACCTTCCTGCCGGCTTAACCCCGAAATCGGCGTGTCGAGCGTGCCACGGCGGTACGAACTGTTGATCCGGCTTCGAAACATTGGGCACGTACGAGCGCCTTTTTCGTTGAGCCTGATGCAGATTAAATTCGGAGCCGGGTTTGACGGAAGAGCGCATCGTCGCCGTCGGATTGCTCACCCAACGCGAAGTTGAGCTGTTGGGTCACGGCTTCTCGCGCCTTTGGCCGGTCGATGAGACCCCCTGCTTCACGGAATTAATCAGGGCCATCGACGACGCCGATCGGCAGTTCGAGATAGACCGCCAGAACAAGGTGGAGAGTCAGCCGGTGACCGGCGGCGGACGCTATTAGGTCAGTAGGCCCGGCGCTGAGCCGAGATCAGCATCCTTAGAAGCATCGCCACGGGCCGGGGCACACCCACCTTCCCTTCCAGCCACAGGCTGACCGCCGAACGGGAAACTCCAATTGCATTGGCAAGGTCGTTCTGGGTCCGATAGCCGAGGGTGCGCATCGCGCCGCGCAGCTCCTCGGGAGACATTGAGGCGAGCATTTCCTTGTTGGACGCGTCACCGTTCATCGGCCGCTCCTGTAGCTTTTCAGGAGCCGATGGGGAAAGTGTGTCAGATGGCGTCTGCGCCACGATCGCCCGTTCGGATGCGCACGGCCTGCTCGATATCCATAACGAAGATCTTCCCGTCGCCGATCCGGCCGGTCCGCGCGGACTCGGCGATCGCCTCGACGACATTGTCGACCAGGCTGTCCTCAACCACCACCTCGATCTTCACCTTCGGCAGGAAATCGATGACATATTCGGCGCCGCGATAAAGCTCCGTATGGCCTTTCTGGCGGCCGAAGCCTTTCACCTCGGTGACGGTGATGCCGGAAACGCCCGCATCGTGAAGCGCGTCCTTCACATCGTCGAGCTTGAACGGCTTGATGATCGCTTCGACTTTTTTCACCGAGCCTCCGCAGCAGCGAGTTGAGACACCCATGCCCAATCAGGGCCGCATTTGGAAGGCAGTGGGCGCGCGAAAGTCGACTGAAAGCCTCAAATGAAAGCCATCATCCTTTCCGCCGGACAGGGCTCGCGCCTGGGTCACCTTGTCGACGACCGACCGAAGTGCCTGATCGAATTCAGCGGCCGGACCCTTCTGGACCGCCAGCTCGACACGCTCGAATCGAACGGAGTGCATGAAGTCGTGGTCGTCACCGGCTTCCATGATGAGCTGGTCAACGAGGCGATCGCGAAGCGCAGCGGCGGGCCGTCGGTGCGGACGATCTTCAACCCTTTCTACAAGGTCGCCGACAATACCGGCTCGCTGTACATGGCGGCCGAGGAGTTGAGTGGTGATTGCCTGGTGTGGAACGGCGACACGCTCGTGTCGCGCGCGCTGATGGCGAAGGTCGTCGGCAATGACCGGCCGGGCATATGCGTCACCATCGACCGTAAAGACGGGTACGACGACGACGACATGAAGGTGGTCGCCGCCGACGACGGCCGCCTGCGCGCGATCGGCAAGCGGATTAGCGAAGGCGTGAATGCCGAGTCCATCGGCCTGCTGGCGTTTCGCTCAGGGGGAGCGGAGCAATTCCGGGATGCCATTGAGCGAGCGATGCGGACCAGCGAGGGCACCACTATCTGGTACCTGCGCGTGATCCATCATTTGGCCCAGAACGGCGAAGTGTGGACGCTCGACATCAGCGGCGCGGAATGGGGCGAAGTCGATTTCCCCCCTGATGTCGAGGCCGCGCAGCAGCTGACGGCCCGGTGGGACGCGGCGGGCGAGGCAGTCGCTGCGTAGGTAAACAGTCGCCGGTAGATCAGGAACTGGAGGTTATTGCGCGGCCGAAGGGCCCGGAGTGACAAAATCCTCAACGGCCTTCCACTCACCGTCCTTCTGTTTCTGCCACACGGTCAAATAGCTCCCTTTGGAAGTCGCCGGTTTCTTGGTCGCCGGGTCGGTCATCGTCAGGGTGTAGTGACCGCGCGTATAGGCAAGATCGCCCGAGGCAGCGACCTGCACTCGGTCGCTTGCAAACTGCACCTTCAGGTTGGGATCGGCCGCGAAGGCGCTGGTTTCCTTACGGATAGCATCGATGCCGGTCACGAGCGGAGAACCTGGATTGGCGAGCGCCGCGTCATCCGCATAGGCGCCCGCGAGCGCCGCAGCGTCGTGCGCCGCATAGGCTTGGTTCCACCTCGCCTCGTCTTGCTTGAGTTGCCCTTCGATCTCGGTCGTGTCGACCTTGCCGCTAGATTGTTGGCAACCGGCAAGCGCAGCAAGTGCGACCGCCGCAGCGAACAAGTTCAGTTTCATGATGGCGAACTCCAAATGCGCGCTACACGCACTCGAACCAATTGGTTCGGTACCGCAACAAGCATGATCGGCCGATCCACGCAAGGAGGGTCCGGAACCTCAAGGCGGAAATGTCCCCGCGCCGAAAGCGGATATTCGACCATCCTGTTAAGGAGTTGGCGGGAGGAACCTGCTGACGACGTCTCTCGCTAGACGAGCCGGGCGCTGAGTCACGGCGTCGAGACAGCACCAGCAGCTTTTCACCTCGCTGAGCACGTCCTGGCCACGGCGGACGATTGTGGTGAAATAGGCGCGAGTGCCTTCGACCTTTTCCGCGATCACCTCCGCGACGACATTGTCCTGGAGAAACGTTGGCCGGCGGTACGTAATCTCATGCTTGAGCGCGACCCACAGGTGTCTGGCGACGGCGTCCGGCGGGGCAACGCTCTGCCAATAGTCGATCACGGCATCCTGGACCCACTTCAGGTACACCGAATTGTTGACGTGACCCATGTGGTCGATGTCGGCCGGGTCGATAGCGACGGCGTGGCGAAACATGACTTGCTCGATTCTGCTGGAATCACGCTGTCATTAGCTGACATAAGTGTCAATTAGATGCTGCTCGATTTGCGCCGAGAGCAGGCTATCGCGAGATTAAAAGTCGAGTCCCAGGGCCACGAATCCGTGAAACTCGGCGGCACCACCGGCGTCACTGAACGTCGGGCCGCCGGAGGCGAGGAGGCGTAAGGGCTTTGGAAGCTGCAGTATGGCCCCGACGCCCAGGCTAGTTGAAGCGCGGCCTCCCACCTGGTCGTCACCCTGACGATCCGCTTCGATCCCGATCAGCATCGCGTCCGTGACTTCGTGCGTGATCGCGATTCCGCCGGTCCAATAGTTGCGATTGCCCTCTCCAGGATTGATGGCGTAGCCGCCGCCGCCGAAAATCGACCAGTGACCCAAGTCCTTCTGTCCCCAGATCGGAAGCAGGCCCGTGACATGGCCGCCGCCGCGGTGGTTCGTTGCTGTCGGTAAGCTGATTCCGGGGAAGGCTGCTATCTGAACACCGGCCGCTTCGTCGTGGAAGAAGCGATACTTCACCGAAAATTCGAGGTCCCCCAATCCGGAATGCGTTCCTGCATGGTCGTGAGAGTAGGCGAACGGCACCCCAACTGTGACTTGCACGTCTGGAGCGGCGCCGTAGTTAAATTCCGCGCCCAACGACCCCTCGTAATCGGAACCCTTGCCCTCGATCTCGAACAGAGGCGCATAAATCTCCCAGCGTCGCGGGTCCGTCGGCTCTGGATCGTCCGTGAGGAAGGGAGGTCCGGCGATCGCGGGCCCCGCAATCGAGCAAACGGCCGCCAAGGCCGCTGCGAGAAGCGGGCGGGCTATGTGGCCGCCTCCTCGGTCCGCGGGTGCCGCCCCGCCCGCTGCGGCATCACCAGGATCAGGACGATCATGGCGACCGCCAGCGCGGCCGTTGCGAGAGGTCTGCTGAGCGCGAGCCCGCCGTCCTCCAGCGGCTTGTCCATGAAATCGCCGACGGTTGCTCCCAGCGGGCGCGTGAGGATGAACGCTGCCCAGAACAGGAAGACGTGGGACAGCTTCTTGAAGAAATAGAGCGCGGCGAGCATCAGGAGCAGGGCTCCGAAGAAAAGCGCACCGCCGCCATAGCCGAGTGCGGAGTCGGCAATCCAGTCGCCCAGCGCGGTGCCCAGGGTTTGCGAAAAAGTGATCGTCACCCAGTAGAAGAGCTCGGCGCGCGGTGTAGCGACGGTGTTGATGTCGACGGTGCCGAGCGTGCGGTGCCACGCGAACAGGCTCAGCATCACGCAGGCGAAAAGAAGGAGCGAACCGCCCGGATATCCAATTCCGAGCGAACGGGTGCTGAAGTCGGCGAGCGTCGTTCCCGCCGTCGTCGATGCGGCGATCGTCCCCCAGTAGAGCCACGGATTAAAGCGCTTGGCCCGGACCTGCGCCCAGACCAGGACGATCAGCAGCGCTCCGAAGATCGCGGTCCCGACGAGATAGCCGTTCAGGCCCGCTTCGCCGGCATCCGCCGTGGTTTCGCCGAGCCAGCTCATGCTGACGCTGTCGCCGCCTGTCTCGCCAAGCGTCGTGGCAAGGATCTTGATGATCCAGAACCCCAGCGTAACGGCTGGAACTTTGGTCAGTGCGTCACGAGCAAGATCGCGATCGTTCATGAGGCCCCCTCATGCGATGCTATCAGCAATCAAGGAGCGGACAAGGCCGCCCGACTTGCTCAGTCGTAAGGCGGTTTGTCGAACCCGCCCGG
>Ga0070675_100004390_pt1 | contig 10758 bp, 8 predicted proteins | sample KBSM43metaG_FD_65343 | JGI IMG/M metagenome (GOLD analysis project Ga0070675, IMG submission 65343) | Miscanthus rhizosphere microbial communities from Kellogg Biological Station, Michigan, USA - KBS M4-3 metaG | ecosystem: Host-associated > Plants > Roots > Rhizosphere > Soil ...
CGGGAACAGCGTCCAACGAACTGCCCCGCGCGATCGCGTCCGTGCCTGCACGATCCTCCGCCCGCGCCAGGGTGACTGCGCGCGAGCCATCGCCCGGCAAATCGCTCGCCAAGATCTTCGCCGACGAGCGCGCCTTCGCCTGGCGGGCCGAGCCGCTCGCGGCGAGCGCCGAAGGCATTCGAACGTACGACGACCGCCTGGCCTCGGTGAGCCCGGCCGCGCAGGAGCGCAGGGCTCGCGCCGACCGGCGGTTGCTCGAGCGCCTGCGCGCGATTCCGCGGAGCAAGCTCGGTGCGCGGCAGCAGGTGAGCTACGACCTTTTCGAATTCATGCTGTCCACGCGCGTGACGTTCTCGCGCTACCGCGAATGGCGGATGCCGCTCAACAGCGACAGCGGCTTTCACAGCGAGATTCTTTTCATGCACGAGCTCGCCAATCCGCAGACCGTCGCGGACTACGAGAACTACGTCGCCCGCCTGCGCGACGTGCCGCGCTACTTCGACGAGAACATCGCCAACATGCGCGAGGGGATGCGCGACGGCTTCACGCTGCCGGCCGCCATTCTCGACGGCGTGGCGCAGAGCATCGCCGGCGAGCAGTACGACGACCCGCAAGAGATGCCGCTGTGGCAGCCGTTCGCGAAATTCCCGCACGCAGTGCCGGAATCCGAGCGCGCGCGCCTCGCGACCGAGGGACGTGCGGCGCTCGCCGAGGCGGTGATCCCCGCCTACGCGAATTTCCAGCGCTTTTTCAAGGAAGAATATCGTCCGGCGGCCCGGGCGACCATCGGCGCCGCGGCATTCGCCGACGGACGTGACTACTACGCCGACCTGGTCCGCTATTTCACGACGCTTCCCGATGCCACGCCCGAAGGCGTCCACGCCACGGGCCTGCAAGAGGTTGCGAGGATTCGGTCAGAGATGGAAGCGATACTCCGCGAGCTCGACTATTCGCAAGGACTTGCAGGGTTCTTCGAATTCCTGCGCACCGATCCGCAGTTTCGGCCGCAATCCGGGGAAGACCTCCTGCGCGAAGCTGCGTGGATCGCGAAGGAGATCGACGGCAAGCTGCCGCCGTTGTTCGGGAAGCTGCCGCGGATGCCGTATTCGGTGAAGCCGGTGCCCGCTGCGCTGGCGCCCAACTACACGACCGGCCGCTACAATCCGGGCCCGCTTGGAGCCGCCGGCGAGTACTGGGTGAACACTCACGCGCCGGAAACGCGGCTCACTTACACGCTGCCGGCGCTGACATTGCACGAGGCGGTGCCGGGACATCATCTGCAGATCGCACTCGCGCGCGAGCTCACGGACCTGCCCGTCTTCCGGCTGAATTTCTTTCCGCACGCTTTCGGCGAGGGCTGGGCGCTCTACAGTGAGAAACTCGGCGAGGAAATGGGGGTCTACCACACGCCGTATCAACGCTTCGGCCGCCTGACGTACGAAATCTGGCGCGCCTGCCGCCTCGTCGTCGATACGGGTATGCACGCGCTGGGCTGGACGCGCGAGCGGGCACAGGACTATCTGGCCGCCAATACCGCGTTGTCGATGCACGAGGTGCGCACCGAGGTCGATCGCTACATCGCCTGGCCCGGGCAGGCGCTCGCGTACAAGATCGGCGAGCTCAAGATCGTCGAGCTGCGCCGGCGGGCGGAGGCGGCGCTGGGGAAGCGCTTCGACGTGCGAGCCTTTCACGACGCGGTGCTGGAGGAAGGCGGCGTGACGCTGGCGGTGCTCGAGCGGCGGATCGACGCGCACATCAAGTCCCGAAGGACCGCAAAATCGGGAAACGGAAGGTAGGAACCAGAAGGTAAATGACGTGGTGACCCGCGGCGGACCCGCCCTTGCCAAGCTGACGCGACCGAAGCTCTACGACGCGGTGCCGCGGCCGCGCCTCTTCTCGCTGCTCGACGAGGCCGGCAAGCGGCCCATCGTCTGGGTATGCGCCCCGCCCGGCGCGGGCAAGACCACGCTCGTCGCGAGCTTCCTCGAGGCGCGGGGACTGCGCCACATCTGGTACCAGGTCGACATCGCCGACAGCGATCCCGCGACGTTCGTCCATTACATGCGGATGGCGGCGCTGCAGCTCGTGGGAAAAAAGGCGTCGGTGCTGAAGCACTTCAATCCCGAGCCGGAGCAGGACATCGCCCGCTTCGCCCGCACCTACTTCCGCGAGTTCTTCAACGTTCTGCCGCGCCCCACGGTGATCGTGCTCGACAGCTTCCAGGACGCGCGCACGACGCCGGAGCTGCGCGGCGCCTTCGCGCACGCGCTCGAGGAAGTTCCCGACGGCATCACGGTGATCGCCATCTCGCGCAGCGATCCGCCGCACGAGTTCGCCCGGCTCGGCGCAAGTCGCCGCGTCGCGCGCATCGAGCCCTCGGCACTCGCCTGCACGCCGGAGGAAGCCGAGGCGATGCTCGCGGGCCAGGAGCTGGACGAGCAGGCGGTGGCCCGGATCACGCGACACAGCAACGGCTGGGTGGCGGCACTCGTGCTGCTGCGCGAGCATATGAGCCGCGCCGATGCGACGCTCGACGAGTCGATCGGCGAGGGGAAGGACGCGATCTTCCAGTATTTCGCCGGCGAGATCTTCAATCGCGCGCGGCCGGAGAATCAGCGCGTGCTGATGCTGACCGCGGTATCGCCGTCGTTCACGCCCGAGGAGGCCGTGGCGCTGACGGGCAGCGAGAACGCCGACGAGCTCCTCGACTACCTCTACCGGCGGCATCTCTTCATCGACCGTCGCAAGGGCACGCCGACCACGTATCACTACCACGTGCTGTTCCGCGAATTCCTGCTCGAAGAGGCGAGGAAGCGCCTGTCGATCGCCGAGCGCCGCGTGGCGGCCGCGCACGCCGCCGAGCTTCTGAGCGCCCGCGGGCAGGCGAACGATGCGCTCGCCCTCTACCGTGACGCGGGGGATGCGGAAGCCATGCGCGGCCTCATCGTCGCGAATGCCCTCGAATGGGCGCGCCAGGGCCGCGCCCAGACGCTCTCGGACTGGATCGAGGCACTGCCGGACGCGATGCGCGAGGCCGATCCCTGGCTTCAATACTGGTACGGCCGCGCCTGGATCTTCGTGCGCCCGCCGCGCGGACGGCCCCCGCTCGAGCGCGCGTACGAGGCGTTTCGCGAAGCCGGCGATCTCAAGGGGCAGGCGCTCGCGCTCAACACCATCGTCACCGGCTATTACTACGAGTGGGCCAACTTCGCGCCCCTCGATCGGTGGCTGCCGGAGTTCGACAGCCTGCTTGGACCGGAGACGACCTCGAAGCTCGATCGCGAGAGCGAGCTTCGCGCGCGCTCGGCGCACGTGATCGCACTCCTGTTCCGGCGTCCGGAGGATCCCGAGCTCGCGGCGTCCGCCCGTCGCCTGGACGAGCTCATCGACGGCGAGGCCGACGTGAACGCGAAGATGATGGCCGCGTCCACGCTGTTCAACTATCTCAACTGGACGACGAAAGGGGATTCCGCCGATCCGCTCGTCGCGAGGATCACGCCGGTTCTCGCGGAGCCCGCCGTCACGCCGCTGATGCAGGTCTGGTGGCGCACGCACCTCTCATTCTGGCATCACGTCAACGGCCGCTACGACGAGGCGGCCGAGGTGATCGGCGAAGCGCGCGGGATTGCCGAGCGGTACGGGCTCGTCGCTTACCTGTTCGAAATCGACCACGCGGTCGCGTCGGCGCTCATCAGCAAAGGCGATTACGCCGCCGGGGCGGAGCTCCTGCAGGCGATGCAGCGCCGACTCTCGCCGGCCCGTCGCATGGACTGGGCGTACTTCCATCATCTGCAAGCCAATCTGGAGCAGCGGCTGGGTCACTTCGGGAACGCGGCGAAGGCTGCCGAGCAGGCCGTTGCGCTCGCGCGGGAAACCGGGCTCCCTTCGGTGCAAGTGCCGCACTTCCTCTTTCGCCTCGCGCACAGCCGCATCTCTGCCGGCGACCGGGAAGGCGGCATGCGCGCAATGGAGGACGCGATCGCCAAGGCGTCCGACGTCGACCGCAAGACATTCGAGCAGCAGCGTGAGCTCGTCTTCGTCGACGAGGAGATCGCCGCCGGCCAGACGGAGCAAGCCAGCGCGCGCCTCGCCGCGGTGCTTACGCACTACCGGACGCGCGGGACGGTGGTGTTCCTGCGCAACCGCCCCGACCTCGCGGCGCGCCTTGCCAACTACGCGTTGATGCAGGGCATCGAGACCCAGTTCGTCCGGATGCTGATCGAGCGCAACAGCCTCGACGCGCCGCCCGACGCGGCGCCGGAATGGCCGTTCCGGTTGCGCGTTCGCGCGCTCGGCGGATTCGAGCTGACGCGCGACGGAACGCCGATGCGCTTCACAGGCAAGGCCCAGCAGCGTCCGCTCGATCTGCTGAAGCTTCTGGTTGCGCTCGGCGGCAGCGACGTCGATACGCAGCAGCTTACGTCGGCGCTGTGGCCGGATGCCGACGGCGACGCCGCGAAGGCCTCGTTCGACACGACGCTGTTCCGTTTGCGAAAGCTCATCGACGTCGACCGGGCGCTCGTCTTGTCCGCGGGCAAGCTCTCGCTCGCGCGCTCCGTCGCCTGGACCGATGTCGGAGCGCTGAAATTCGTGCTCGACGCGACGGACGACGCTCCCCCGCAAGGCCGGCCGGCGGAGTCGGTGGCGCAAATCGCGCGGCGTCTGCTCGACGCTTATCCAGGCCCGCTCCTGGGCGCCGAGGAGCAGGCATGGATCGCGAAGCCTCGCGATGCTCTGCGCGCTCGCTTCGTGCGCGCGCTCTCGAAGCTCGGCGAGCGGCTGGAGCAGCAGGGCGACTTCGCAACCGCGATCGACGTCTACCGCCACGGCCTGGAAGCCGACAATCTTGCCGAGACGTTCTATCGCGGCCTCATGCGCTCGCTTGCCTCCACGGGTGACCAGGCGGAGGCCCTCAATGCGTTCCGCCGCTGCCGTGAGCTCCTGTCCATCGTCCTGGGCGTCAAGCCATCCGCCGAAACGGACGCTCTATCGCGGGAAATCGCCGCGGGCGCGTTCCCGCGAGCCTTTCCGGCGCGCGCTGTAAGTCATCCGTAAGCCCGTTTGAAGGTCGTCAAGTCGCCGCTCGGCGACATAGCGCGGTCACGGCCGCTGCAACGCGCCTCGCCGCCGCGCCATCCCTGAATACCTTTATGCAACAGTAAGTTAGCGCGCCGGCTCGCGCACGCCGCGCCGGTTTCCTGCGCCGCCGCACGCCTTCGCGCATTTGTCAGCGATCCGCAAGCGCGGCGCTCCCACACTGCGCTCCATTGACCGAAACGCAGGGCGCACAACGCCTCAGCCGACGGAAACAACTGGGGACCCAAAAGGATGAACACCAAGACGACGAAGCAGGCGGTAACGGGCGACACCACGAAGGCGAAGCCGGCCCTGAGCGGCAAGCAGTCGCGGCGGATCGGCGTGACCGAGGGGGCAGGCAGCCTGCCTGGCCCGCGAGTTGGACCTAGAGGGCAACGGCGCAGGAAGCCCTTCGTCTTGTAGCAAGCGCCGAAGGAGCCCGCGGACGCGGGCGAAATTGAAACCGGAACGAGAGAGCGAGCGAATGGACACCGCAATGGAAACCACAGTCGGAACCACGATCGGAAAGAGCGTCAAGACCTTCGGAGCGATGCTGCGGAAGGCCGGACCCTATCTTCTGCTCGAAATCCTGCTGCCCGGCGGGACGTTGTTCGCCCTCTTGCTGTTCCTCTATCGCCGGCGGCGCGGTGGCGCCGAAATGCCTCGGGCGATCTTCGTGATCGCCAAGGTGATCGACAACGTCTGCAGGAAGATCATCTGGGTCGGGCACTTCTACGGCATCACATCGCTATGGCGGGGCCGGGCGAGAGAGCGCGACGGGCTGGAGGCACTGGCGATGGCGCCGGGCTTCTAGGCGCGTTGAGGGTCACCCCGCGCTCATTTCGCACTCACCCCGCGGCATCGTAGGCACTGCGAATCCATGTCGTCAGCTCCGCGTTCGCATCGTCGATCGACGTGAGCTTGACGACGTGGCTGCACATGCCGCCCGGCGGCATCGCCACGACGCGACCGGCACCATCAACGCCCTTCAAGTTGAGACCGACTTCGACGCGCGTGTTGGTCGCCGGCCCGATCATCGCGAACTGCTTCTTCCGGCGCAGGCTCACGTATGTCTTCTTCGGCGCGATCTCGAACTCGCCAAATTGCACGACGTCCTCCATCACCTTGTCGTGAATGGGCCTTAGCGCCGCCTTGGCGCCTGCATAGATGACGGCCAGCGCGTCCTCCGGTGAAGCCGGGCCGGGCGCGCTCGCCGCGAGGACGTGGTGGACGAGCGTGTTGGCGTCGCCCGCCCCCATGCCGAGCTCGCGCTTCGCGTAGTCGCGCAGCTCGCCGTGCTTCTGAAGGCCGCTCGCACGCAGGATGTCCGCGAGCTCGCTCAGCGTCTTGCCCGTTCGCGTTTCGATGTTGGCGAGTTGGGTTGCCAGTGCTTTCGCGGGATCGGACATGGAAATCTCCTCGGCAGTCGCAAATCGATTTGATTGCTCGGCGTCCTTTGCGCGCTACTTCTGCTTCTGCATCCGGATGCGCCACGCTTCCTTCCATCCTCCGGGCACCTTGAGATGGCCTCGCGATATTTCGCGAGCAGCGCGAAGATCTTGTCGATCGGATCGGGAACGTTCTGCCACGCAGGCGACGGCAGCATCGCGTCGATGCCGTTGAGTACAGCTCGAGGACGGCGATCAGCACGTCCTGCTTGCCGGGGAAATAGTGGTACAGGCTGCCAACTGTGGACGCCTGCTCGCTGGAGCAGGTCGGCCACGCTCGTCGACTGGTAGCCCTTCTCCAGAGGAGCTCCATCGCAGCGAGGACGATGCGCGGACCCGTCGCCGCGCCGCAGCGGTGGAGGCGTCGAGTGGCGTTTTGTCTGAAATGGAATCTAGTCCGATCGTCATGCGCACAAGCGCGTATCAGCCCGGCGGGTCCTATGTTGCAAGCGCACAACAGTGTGCAAGGTCTCTTTGGCGAACTTCTGGTATGACATTGCGACGCGGTGTAGAGTACAAAAACGCCCTCATCCCGGAGGCGCGCTAACGCTATGGAGGGATGTTATGCGTGTACTGCGTGTACTGGCAAAGCTTGGTGCCGCCAGCGTTTTGGCGGCCACACTGATGACCGGCGCTCATGCGCAGGAAGTGATACACCCATATCTTCCGAATGCAGGCACGAGCGAGGTTGGCTTCTCAGCGACAATCAACTTTGATCCCAATAATTCCTATGGGGTGGTTGGCCGCTACGGCTACTTCTTCAACCGCAATTTTGAGCTGGGCCTTGACGCTTCCTATACCAAGGTGAAGAACGGTCACAGCGTAGACTTCTGGGATGCGGGCGTGTTCGGAAACTTTAACTTTCCGGGGTCCACACAGTGGTTGCCCTACGTAGGTCTGTTCGCTGGGGTCGCTGACGGGACGGATCTCAGTAGCTCGTTTTCGTGGGGCGCACAGGGCGGAGCGAAATACTTCTTCAACCCGAACGTCGCCGGCTTTGGGGAACTTCGCTGGCGCGATCTGGAGAAGGGCAACAACCAGTTAGGACTCTTCTTTGGTCTGTCGATCTTCTTCCGCTAGGTTCTTGCACAGAATCGGGTAGGAGGCCGGGGCGGCCCCTGCCTCCCGCCCGAGCGGGACGGTACCGGTGTGTCAGCCGGTCAAGCGCAAGGATCACGTCAAGTCGTGAGCCGTTGTCGTTGGTAACCCGCTACCAATTTCGACGCGGTGTCGCGAACGCGGCCCGGTCAGCAGCTTCACGACTCCGAGACCGCTGACCGCGCGGGGCGCGGGCGGCGGTTGCGCTACTGCGCCCGCCCGCCATTCGCCCTGGACCGGCCGCGCGAACCCGAGCGCCGGTGAACTCGAGGCCCAGGCGGCTCTTGCCAATGCCCGGCTCGCCAACGACCGTGACCAACGCCAGGTTGTCCTTCTCGCGCACCCTCTGGAAGGTCTCGGCGATGCGCGCGAGCTCGGCGTCGCGGCCGACCATCGGTGATTCGATTCCCTCGAGGCCGCGATTGACAACGCGGAACGCGCGCGGTTTGGCGCGCAGGACGAGATAGCTGCGCACCGGACCGGTGATGCCCTTGATCTCGATCGGCACCTGCGCCTCGACGTCGAACACACCGCGCACGTGGCGGTAGGTCTGGTGGCTGATCCTGAGCCCTCCCGGAGGCGCAGTCTGCTCCATGCGCGCCGCGATGTTCACCGGGGCGCCGCGAATACTGCTTTCGCCGTCGACGCCGCCGCCCAGTAAGACCCGCCCAGTGTTGATGCCGACGCGCAGGTTGAAGCCCTGCAACCCGTAGGCGGCCTGGACCTCGGCCGCCAGCCGCGGCGCCTCCTCGAGAATCGCGAGCCCGGCGCGCACGGCTCGCTCGGCGTCGCCCTCGAGCGCGTGCTCGGCGCCGAACGCGGCGAGCAGGCTGTCGCCGGCGTACTTCAGGACCTGGCCGTTCTGGGCGCGCACCAGCGCCGACAGCCGCTCAAGCGCGGTGTCCATCACCGCGTGCACGTCTTCTGGATCTAGGTACTGGCTGAGCTGGGTCGAACCAACTATATCCATGAAGAGAATGGTGACGGTCTTGAGCTGCTGCTCGCCCTGCGCTCGCGCGCGCAAGGCGATAAGCTTGTCGCGCAGCGGCGCGATCGCCATGGCGACCACCGCATCGCCTAGCAGCGGGCGCTGCGCTTCTAGCGCGGCAATGGCTGCTTCGAGCTGTTGTCGTTCCGTGGGCATTGGGCGCGAGGATAACAATTCGACAACCCGTTGGGCGCCCGCTTAATCTCGGATCGAGCGGAGCGAACGGCAGCTTTGAGCGCGTGTTGTCTACGACTGCTCATGGCCGACAGGCGACGCCGACTGCTATAACGGAGGCGCCCACTTCCGCAGAAAATCGCCGACCGAACGTGGGTCCATGCTCCGCATGGATTCGAATTCGCCGTCCTTCTGGCTGTAGATCAGCCGGCCATCGCCTTCGAGCACCGCGAGCGCCGGCACGCCCTTCTTGAGCGGTATGCCGTAGCGCTCCGCCACGTCATAGTTATCCGTGATTCCCTTGTCTCCGACATTAACGTGGACGACGACGTAATACCTTTGGACGAGCTGTGCGTTCTCAGGTTTGCGCAAATTGATGTCAAGGATCTTGCAATCCGTGCACCAGTCGCCACCGAAATCGACGATCACACGGCGCTTCGTGGCCGCCGCTTCCTTGAGTGCTGTGGCGATATCGGCCTTCGCCTTGGACACTGCGGGATATAAGCGCTCGGCCGCGGAGGCAGAGGCGGCGAAGGCGAAAAACACCGCGCTCAGGACAACGAGAAATAGACGGTGCTTCATGTCAGTCATAGTACGCCGGCGGGCGCTTCATCAGAGCGGCCGCCTAGTTCTCGCGTTGCGGGATCGCCGGATCGATCTCGTAGTAGTCGCCGGCACTCGCGCAGTAGATCTGCAGCGTGGTCTTGAGGCCCGTGGGCGGATCGAGCGTCCCGGCTGTGATCGAGACGTGATCCTTCTGCAAAGGGTCGTAGAAGAGCGTGCCGCCGCATTCGCCGCAGAAGCCCCGCCTCGCTTTCTCCGAAGACGCGTACCACTTGAGCCCGCGACCCTCGACGATCTTGAGGTTGCCCTTCGGCGCCGCCGTGTAGGCGCCGATGTGGCCGTGCGTCTTCCGGCACATCGCGCAGTGGCATTCGATCACGTCGCGCAGCGGCCCCGTGACCTCGTAGCGGACCGCGCCGCACAGGCAGCTTCCAGTCGCTCGCATGGCTAGCTCCAGGGGAACGGACTGTTGCTGACCGGATGCAACCGTCCTTCCGCGTAGCGCGAAAAGCGGAAGGGATCGAGCAGTGCGCCCTTCTCGCCCAGGAGCTCGCCGGCAACGAGGTCGCCGACGCCGATCATCTTGTAGCCATGGTTCGAATCGGCGATCACGTAGACGTTGTCGCGGAAGCGGTCGAATACGGGGAAGCTGTCCGGCGTGAAGCAGCCGATGCCGCCTGACGGCTCGTTCCGGTACTTGGGGTGCTGACCTTCGAAGCGCTTCTGGCAGAACGCGAGCGCCGAGGTCCACATGTCGGCGAAGTTGTCGGTGACGACGAATTCCGGCGACTGCGGACCATACGGATCGACGCGCACCTCGTCGGGCTCGCAGTCGACGTTCGCCGGCATCGCCCCTCCCTGCACGCCACCGAAATGGAAGTCGGGCTTGTAGTAGAGGCCCCACAGCTTGTCGGTGATGAGGTGCCCGTCGCGATCGGAGTGAAGCGGCGCATCGGTGTCGACGTGGATCACCGGCGGCATCCGCCCGTCGTTCAGCTTCTGGTACTCGGGGTCAACGCCGAGCGTGCCTTCCTGCAGCGCCATGTAATGCCACATCCGCACGCCGTCGTGCCTCTTGCCGTCGCGGCCCTTGACGCTGATGGTCTTCGGCAGCGCGAGCATGTTCCAGATCGAATTGACCCACGGGCCAACGCCGACGACGACTTCATCGCATGCGAGCGTTCCGGCCGACGTTTCGACGCCCGTGATCGCAGTGCTTCCGTTGCCGGACTTGAAGCCGGTGACGGTGACGCCCGGCACGATCTCGACGCCGAGCGCCGATGCTTTGCCCGCGAGGCCGCGCAGGGACGCCATGTTGTTCGCATAGCCGCCGCGCTTTTCGTGCAGGACCGAGGTGATGCGCTTCGCCTGCCAGTCGTGGAAAAGCCCTTTCATGTAGCGCATCGATTC
>Ga0070675_100004392_pt1 | contig 10757 bp, 8 predicted proteins | sample KBSM43metaG_FD_65343 | JGI IMG/M metagenome (GOLD analysis project Ga0070675, IMG submission 65343) | Miscanthus rhizosphere microbial communities from Kellogg Biological Station, Michigan, USA - KBS M4-3 metaG | ecosystem: Host-associated > Plants > Roots > Rhizosphere > Soil ...
GTGCGCTTCGTGATGAAGGGCGGCAAGGTGATTCGCCACGACGCGGCCACTGCGCCGGCCGCCGGCACGCGCTGACAACTTGCTGACCGACAAACGCCGGTTCACCGCCGACGAATATCAGCGCATGGGAGACGCCCGCATCTTCCCACACCGTGTCGAGCTCATCGACGGCGAGATCCTGACGATGTCGCCGATCGGGTCAGCGCATGCCGCTGCGGTGACCCGCGCAAACCGACTGCTCGTGCTCGCTACGGACGGACGCGCCCTCGTCGCCGTGCAGAACCCGATCCGGCTGAACCCATTCAGTGAGCCGCAGCCGGATCTCGTACTCCTCCGGCCGCGAGACGACTTCTACCGTTCCGCACATCCAGGGCCAGCGGACGTACTCCTGGTCATCGAAATTGCCGAAACGACACTGCGCTACGATCGCGACGTCAAAGCCCCCCTCTACGCGCGCAACGGCATCGGCGAATACTGGCTGGTCGATCTCACTGGCCACACGGTGACTCTCCATACGGCACCGGACAACAACGCCTATCGGGACGTCGCCACGCTGGCACGCGGTCAGATGCTTCGCCCGCTGCAGCTGCCTGACTGCGCGATCACGGTCGACGACCTGCTCGTCTGATTCGCCAACTGGCAAAACACCGGCAGGCCTTATCTCCAGTTGCCGACCTTAATCCTGTCACCGATCGCGGCCTCGCCTCGCAGCCCGTGCTAGTATCCGGCCGATTGTGGATCTGCTGAAGGGACGGGCGATCGCCGCCGGTATCGCCGTCGCCATCGTGACGACTGGCGGCCTCGGCGCGGCTCCGCCGCCCCAGGCCCGGACCGCTGCCGCGACAACTCGCTTACCGACATTCCGCGATGTCGCCCGACAGGCGGGGCTCGATTTCACCCACGTCAACGGCGCCAGCGACGAGAAGTTCTTCCCCGAGATCATCGGGTCGGGCGGACTTTTTCTCGACTTCGACAACGACGGATGGCTCGACGTGTTTCTCGTGGACGGCGGCTCGTATGCGGATCGCGCCGTGGCGGCACGGGCACGGCATCGGCTCTTCCGGAACCGGCACGACGGCACCTTCGAGGACGTGACGGCCGCGTCGAACATCCGCCACCGCGACTACGGCATAGGTGCGTGCGCGGGTGACGTGAACAACGACGGCCTCATCGACCTGTACATCACCAACGTCGGCCCAAATGTCCTGTATCGCAACGCGGGAAATGGACGGTTCGACGAGGTGCCGAACGCCGGTGGCGCCGACTCCGCCCTGTGGAGCACGAGCTGCGCCTTCGTCGACTTCGATCGCGACGGCGATCTCGATCTCTTCGTCACCAATTACCTCGATCTATCGAGCGGCAAGAATCAATTCTGCGGGTTTGCCGGCCCGCCGGCCGTCCGCGACTATTGCCATCCACTCATCTATCCGCCGTTGCCGAACGTGCTCTACCGGAACACGGGCAAAGGCACGTTCGAAGACGTCACCATGCAGGCAGGCATCGCCGCCTATCGCGGGAACGGCCTCGGCGTCGCGGTCAGCGATATCGATGACGACGGCTGGCCGGACGTCTTCGTCGCCAACGACAGCACGCCCAACTTTCTCTTCCACAACAACAAGAACGGAACGTTCAGCGAGATCGCCGGCCTGGCCGGCGTGGCGGTCGCCTCGGATGGCAAGGCGCGCGCCGGCATGGGCACCGCCTTCGGCGACTTCGCCGGTACGGGGCGCCCCGGCCTGATCGTGACGAATCACGAGACCGAGATGCACAGCCTGTTTCTGAACGAGGGCGCGCAGCTCTTCTCCGACGCGACGATTCACAGCGGCATCGGACCGGCGACGCGGCGGTATGTCGGCTTCGGCGTGGTCTTCTTCGACTACGACAACAACGGCTGGCTCGACGTCTCGATCGTCAATGGACACGTCATGGCCAACGTGGCGAAGGTTCGGGCGGGCGGCAAGCTGGCGCAGCGCAAACTGCTGCTGCGCAACGACACGGGAGCGCATTTCGTCGACGTCACCGGAACGTCCGGGTCGGGCTTTGCGCTCGAAGGTGTCGGCCGCGCGCTCGCTGCCGGCGATGTGGACAACGACGGCGATCTCGATCTGCTGGTGACCAACAACGGCGGACCGGTGAACCTGCTGCTGAATGACGGCGGCAGCTCCGCCAATGCCATTCTCGTGCAGGTGATCGGCACCAAGAGCAATCGCAGCGGCATCGGCACGAAGCTGACACTCACCACCGGGCAGCGCCGGCAGGTGCGCGAGGTGCAGTCGGGCTCGAGTTACCTCGCGCAGAATGACCTGCGCGCGCATTTCGGCATCGGCTCGGCGGCGGTGGCGGAACGCCTCGAGGTTCGCTGGCCGGACGGCTCGATCGAGGTAATTCCTGCGATCGCGGCCAATCAGATCGTCACGGTGCGGCAAGGAAAGGGACTCGTCAATCGCGCGCCGTTCACGCGGAGCGGTGGACCTTACCCGCAGCGTTGACTTGTGTTGATGCCGAAGGCGGGTCCTGACGCTGGCCACCCCCACCCGTCCTCGGCGTCAAATACACCTGTCACGAGAGAGACGCCTGCGCGGCGGGCGGGGGGCCCCCGCCAGCGCCACCCGCGATAGCATCAACACAAGTGAGCGGCGGTCTCGTACTGCCCTGCGACAACATGAAGACCACGCGGCTCGTCCCGTTCGTCCTCCTCGCGGCGCTTGCCGTCCCTGCGCCGGCGGCCGCGCAGCGCGACAGCTTCCTGAACGCGCTCGTGCAGTTTCACCAGACGCTGCGTGGCGCTTACGGGGACGAAGGCCCGCAGCTGGGCGCGCGACTCGACGAGATGGCGGCCGCGCTGGCGGCGTGGGACAGCCAGATCCGCGATGCGGAGAATCAGCTCCGGCCTCGCCTGAAGGGTGCCGATGTGCAGACGGCGCTGCAGGTTCACACCATCCTGGCGTCGCTCTACATGGAGCGCGGCCGCTTCAACGATGCGCTGCGCGAGTTCGACGCGGACATCACCATCGATTCCACCCGCGCGGCGTTTCACCGTTACAAAGGCGTGATCTATCAGGGCACCGCACGCCCGGCCGAGGCCGCCGGCGCCTATCGCACGGCATGGCTTCGCGAGCCGAACGATCCGCAGGGCGCCTACCGTCTGATCGTCAATCGCTCGTCGGCCACGACGGCGGCCCAGATCAGCCAGGCGCTTACCACGCTCGGGCAGATCGAAGGCGAGCTGATACGAGGGGAGCGCCCCGCGGCGGACGCGCCGTTCAGGACCGTGCAGGCGATCAACGACGACGTGGGCGGCACGATCGCGTTTGTGCCGCCGGCGTACGCCTCTGGATTCTCGCTGCTGCAGAGTGGTCAGTACCAGGAGGGTCTCGCGGCGCTTCGCACCGCTGCCGCGACCGACCCGCTCGTGGCGGACCAGGGCTCCCGGTCCGAGCAGATGGCGCAGGGTATCGCCGCGTTGCGTCAGGGGATGGTGGATGTCGCCGTCGAGCGCCTGGAGGCGGCGGTGGCACGCGCCGCCGATTCATCGGAGGCGCACCGGATCCTGGGCGTCGCATACGGGATCAGCGGCAACGGCACGAAGAGCGTACAGCACCTTCGCGACGCGGTACGCGTCAACCCACGCAACGAGCGGGCGTGGATCGCGCTCGCGCGGACGCTCGAAGACTCGGGTGACCTCACACTGGCCGTGGCTGCCGTCCAGTCCGGCATCGCCGCGCTGCCCGACTCCTGGGCACTTCACTGGCGCCTGGCGCTGGCGTCAGCGAGACGCCAGCGTACTGAAGAATCCGACCTCGCATTGCTCACGCTCGCCGATCGACTCGTCCTCTTCGCCGGCAAAGGCGAGCTGTACGGCCAGCTGGCCAGGCTTGCCCAGGCGCATCTGGACTACGACCGCGGAGTGGCCTTGCTCGAACGGCGCGTCGCGCTGACGCCGAACAACGCGGCCGCCCACAAGGCGCTCGGCCAGGCCTATGTCGATCAGGGGCGCGAGCCGCCCGGGTACGCGGAGCTCGTCATGTCGCTGCTGCTCGATCCGCGCGACGCCGAAACGCTGACGTCGCTCGGCCGGCTGCATCTGTCCGCAGGTCGCACGGCGCCTGCTGTTGCGGCGCTGCAGCGCGCGCTGACGGTCGACGCCAGCAACAGCCAGGCGCTGCGGGCGCTCGGTGAAGCGCTGATTCGCGCCGGCAGGACGGCTGAAGGCCAGCAGCGGCTCGAGGAGTCGGTCCGCCGTCAGGCGCAGGAGCTCGAGGAACAGCGGAGCCTGCGCAGCGTGGCGATGCTGACGATGCAGGCCGAAATGCACATGTCGCAGGATGAATACGCCGCCGCGATCGACATGTTCACGCAGGCGATCGCGGTGCGGCGCGACAGAGTGAGCCCGCTGCGGCTGGCTGACGCGCTGATCAAAGCCGGCCGGCTCGAGGATGCGGCGGCCGTGTTGCGCAATGCGACGTCGGCGAGCGGCGGGCCGGAACAGTACCGCCGGCTCGCAGATGTCTACGCCGCGCTCGGCCGGGCTGAAGACAGCGCCGCCGCGCGCCGGACGTACGAAGAAGGACGGCTGCGGGAGCTCGCGACAGGAGCTGACCCTTGACTGAGTGGAGTGCTTCTCCGCGGCGCGATTACGGGACGCCGGCGTAACCATCCTTGGCCAGCTGCGCCTTCGCCCACGAGAAGTTCGCGTCGGACGGCGGCGTGATGGAAACGTTCACGTACTCCGGCGGCAGGCGGTGGCCCGTGGTCTTGTTGGCGTCGAGCACGAAACGCTCCTGACGCGTCCAATGGATCTCCGCTACCGCCTTGCAGTTGCAGATCACGTAATCCTTGAAGACTGCCCGCCACGTCTGCGTCGACTCGGTGATGTAGTTCCACACCGCGCCCGGCTGCACGCTGTCGGCCTTGCTCGTCTCGACGAAGTTGGGCGCGTCGAGCATGGTGAGTGAATCCGGACGAACGATGTGCGCCGATCCGAACGATTCTTCATAGTACGGATTCGGAGGTCCCGTTGCGGTATCCGTGTGCCAGGTCCGTTCACGGTCGACATTGCTCGTGGAGAACGCGTACTGCCCGTCCTTGATGTGGAAGGTGCCGGCGACGAACTGCTGCGTGACCTCGTCGAACTTGTCCCGTGAAATGAACTGCAGGATGTGCGGATTCCGGCAGTAGCCAAGGTCGATTCTGATGCCGTCCTTCCCCTGTTCGGAGTCGATCCGTTCTCCTTTCGACGTGACCTGGTAGCCATCGATGTCGCTGCGCACGACGATACCGATGGGTTGCCCCTGACCTGGCACCGGGATCGTCAGGGTGTCGCCCACGCGTTTGGAGGTGGGATTGAGCGTCGAGGACGCGAAGAGCGTCAGATTCTGCGGCTGCTGAATCCAGGGGAGATCCAAGTCGCGCAGACGGAAGAGCGCACCGTAGTTCGCCAGTCCGCCGCCCTTCGTCATCCCGTACAGAGTGAACTTGAACTCCGGATCGTTCACGCCGAGCATTGCCGACAAGGGGAAGCTGCCGCTCACATACCACGCTGACGGGAAGGTATAGACCACCTCGTACTTGGAAAAGGCCGCGGGATCGAGACTCACCCGAAAGATCACACCGCGGGTGGCGCCGCCGTTGGCGGCAGCACCATACAGATACCGATGCTGCCCGGTGCCGACGGTCGACGTCGTCTCGATCAGCGGCGCAACTGGCGACGCCCCCTCGGTCGTGCCATTCAGCCGGTGCAGCACCAGGAAGTCCGAGCCATCCTGTTTCATGCGGAAGATCACGCCTGCCCCGCTACCGTTTGGAAGGAAGACGCCGCCAGACTGCGTGACGCCGTAGAGGTAGTCATCTGAGCCGACGATCACGCTGAACGGGCGCGCGCCGTCGGCGGCAGCGTTCGTGAAGTTGTGCAGTGTGGTCACGCGTCCGTCCAGCGTGGCCTTGAAGACCACACCGTTCGGCGCCTCCCTGGTGCTGCCGACAGTCGTACCAAAGAGCTCGAAGAGGCGCCTCGGCACAGTGCCGTCCTGAGGAGTCGTCGACGCCGTCAGACTCACCGGCAGCCCGCCACGCTCACCGCTGAACATGCACAGCTTCCGCAAGTCGGTGTCACCGATCTCTGATTCTCTCGGTGGCATTGCCCCACCGGCACAGAACGCGGTGATTCCGCTCTGGGAGCCATCGCTGGCCGTTGCGCCGGTCGCATCCACCCTGTAGATCACCCCGAGCCCGCCATTCGATGCCACGCCGTAGAAGTGGCCGTCGGCGGCCTGCACGGGTACCGACAACGGGAGGCCGGCCGCCGCGTTCATGCGCAGTTGCGGCGAGTAATAGCAACGCCGGATCGGATACTCGACGCAGACGTCTCTCGGGAATTTGTTCGGGGTCCCATTGCGAAAGAAGTGCAGGACCGTCGGCGGGCTGGTGCTGGCGCTGTCGAACTGATAGATGGTGCCGCCGCCCTCGGGATAGATGCCGCCCTGATAGGTTGTCCCGATGTAGGTGGTGGTGCTCATCGCGATGAGACCACCCTTCGGATTCTGTCCATGGCCGTTGTCGTCGAAGCTGTAAAGGACCTTCATCGTCCCGTCAGCGAGGTCCAACCTGAAGATGGTGCCGCGATTGGCCACCTTCGTGCTCTGGCCGCCCCCGCTCGTGGTGCCGTAAATCGCCTTGCCGTCGTAGGCGAGCACGCCCACCTCCTGCGGAGCGTTGGGATCGGACACCTTCATCCCGAAGTCGCACAGGACGCACATGCGCTGCGCAGGGGCGGGAGGGATGACGGTGGCACTCTGCGCGCTCACGACAATGCCGGCGAGCGCGCCGCTCACGACCACGAACAGGAGGGCGCAGAAGACGACGGACCATCGGGTCACGTGCATGCCTATCTCCAGTTGCCGATCTTAGACCGCGCGGTCTAACGCCGCCGCGCAGCCACCGCGCCCAAGACGCGCACTTCGGCGAGCACAGTCCGCGCTTCCTCCACCGGTTCGAGCGGCCGGGCCTCCTGCGCATGCCCGTGCTCACCCAGGCCCGAATCCCGATACGTCCGCAGGCGATCCACCATGAGGTCGCGGATCGCGTTGGCGTTGTCCACGCCCTCGAACTTGCCGACGTGTCCAAGCACGCCGCCTTCACCGCCGCCGCCCGCCGAATGGACCACGACATTCGCGAGCCCGAGCAATCGCTCGAGAGGATTCGCCGTCACCCGGATGTCCTGAATGTTCGCGAAGGTCATGGTGATTTCCTTCACCGCGATGATCCCGCTGCGAATGCGCAAGCTCCGGTCGGTCACGATGTACCAGCGCATCTCGTAGTTCAGCCGCACGATGAGAAAGGTGACCACCATCGATGCCAGGAGCACGGCCCAGGCCAGCATCTCCAGCGTGACCCACACCGTGCGCACCGCTGGTGCAATCGACGGTGCGGCCGCTGGTGCAATCGACGGTGCGGCCGCCGCGGCCGTGCTCACGATCAACGCCACCAGCGGCCCGAGATATCCCAACGCCGCCTTCACCAGCAGCAGCTTGTAATAGTTCTGCCCCGCCCGGAACACGCGCACGGAGTCGCGCGATCCCTCGGGCACATGCGGCTCTGGCGGCACCCGCGCCCACCGCAGCAGCTGCGCATTCAACGCCTCAGGCATCGCCCCGCTCCATCGCCACGCGGATCTTCCTCAACTCGTCTGCGATCTCGCGCAAAACGCCACCCAGCGTTTCCTGTTCGCTACTTTCGTGTGCGTGATGAGCGCCGCGCATGCGCGAGTAGAGGAAGTCGCGCATCGCCTCGGGATCGTCGATCCCCTCGAGCACCATCTCCGATCTGGACGATCCGCTCGCCGTCTGAATCTGAATCCGGGCCAGCCCCAGCCACCGCTCGACGATGTTCGACCGGAGATGAATGTCCTGAATGCGCGAGTAATTCAACATCACTTCACGCCGGAAGATGATGCCCCACGCCATGTGGATGCCGTCCGCGTCGATCCGATAGCGCATCGTGTGATAGCGGAAATACAACATCGGCAACGTCACGAAAATCAGCGGCAGCGACGCGAACGCCTGCAACAGGTAATAGGTCATCAGGCTGGCGCGTGGACGCTCGATCGCTGCGATGTGCGGAGGCACCGGAGCTGGCTTCATATCAGCCGCCAATTCTCTCACCCCGGCACTCTGTGCGCTCGAGACACCGCCGGCGAGGCGCCGATCACGATCACGCGCCGCAGGGCGGCGAAGACGAGGGACAATCGAGTCACGCGCATGCCCCTGCCCGCTTGTCCGCCGGTGTCGGGGGGCTGCCCCGGTCCGTCAGTGTCGACGACGATTCACGCGTCACGTCGGAGTGGCATGGCGGGGTGCCAGCCTGCTGGCTCGCCCGGCCGGAGCGGCACGATGGACCAGGCCGATTCAGTAGCGGCCGCACTCGAAGGTAAAACCAATGAACCGTGACGCCACAACCCGGGTCCTCTTCCTCATCCTCCTCCTCTTCGTGATGGTGTCCGCGTACCGCGTGATCGCGCCGTTCCTGGCCGGGTTCACGTGGGCCGCCGTCCTCGTCGTGTCATTCCGTCCGTTGCACGAGCGCCTCAAGGGCATGCTTGGCGGGAGACAGGCCGCCGCCACGGCCGCGGTGACACTGCTCGTCGCCGCGTTCGTCCTGGTGCCACTGCTCGCGGCCGGGGCGGCGGTCGTGCAGGGGGGAACCGCGGCCATCCAATGGATTGAAGCGAACGCCCAGAACGGCGGCGGGAATCTTGGATGGGTCGACCGGTGGCCGTGGCTCCAGGTCGCGATCCACCACACCGAAAAGCTGTTCGGTCCGACTGTCGATCTGAAGGCCGTGGCGATCTCCGCGCTCCAGAAGCTGGGCAACTTCGTCGCCACCGCAGGTCCCGCGCTCGTTGGCGGCGCCCTCGGCGTGGCGTTCTCGTTCGGCATGACGCTCGTCGCCATGCCGGTGTTCTTCGCGAAAGGCGAGCGCCTCTCTCAGGCCGTCGCCGACGCGCTGCCGATTCCCGCCGCCGATGCCAACAGGATGCGCAGAGAGCTGACGCTGATGACACGCTCCGTCTTCACGAGTGTGGGGCTGACCGCCGCGACGCAGGCGGCACTCGGGGGCACCGCCCTGCTCCTCCTTGGGGTTCCGTACGTCGTGCCGCTGACCGCCATGATGTTCTTTTGCGCGCTCATTCCCGGCGGGATCGCCGTCGTGTGGGTTCCCGCCGCGATCTGGCTCGCGGCCTCCGGCCATTCGTGGAAGGCGACCCTGCTGGTGGCGTGGAGCGCCGGCGTCGTGTCGACGATCGACAACGTGCTGCGTCCGCTGTTCGCCGGGAAGGCGGCCACACTGCCTGGCGGCGCGCTGTTCCTCGGAATGTTCGGCGGGACGCTGGCGTTCGGCCTCGTCGGACTGTTCCTCGGACCGATCGTGCTGTACCTGGCCCGCGAGCTGCTGGCGATCCTCCGGCGCGACACGCACGGCGCCGCCGCGACTGCCGCTGCTGACGTGTGACGCACTCGAGGCGGTGCACCGCCGCACCAGCTACGTTGGCCGCGACCGCTCGCGAGGCAGCGCTCGTCCCGGCCTCGCGTACACTCGGCCGATGACGCGAAGCATCTTTTTTCTGTGTGGCGTGATCTCCCTCACGAGTTGCACATCGGCGTCTCCCCCATCACCCTCGTCCGGATCCTCCCCCGGGTCATTCGTTACGGGTGCGCTCGTCGATCTGTCCCACACATACGACTCGACGGCGCTCTTCTGGCCGACGGCACAGCCTTTTGCCCTGGAGAAGGTGGCGGATGGCGAGACGCCGGGTGGTTACTACTACGCGGCCAACAACTTCTCTTCTGCCGAGCACGGCGGCACGCACATCGACGCCCCGATTCACTTCGCGCGTGGAGGGCTGACGGTCGATCGTATTCCGCTCGATTCGCTGATCGCCCGCGCCGTCGTCATCGATGTGACGCGGGCGAGCGCGGAAAATGCTGACTACCTCGTCACCACCGACGATGTCGCACAGTTCGAGCGCGAGCATGGCGCCATTCCCGCCGGCTCGATTGTGCTGATCAAGACGGGATTCGCCAGCCGGTGGCCGGACGCCGTGAAATATCTCGGCACGGCCGAGCGCGGTGAAGCGGCAGTGGCGAAGCTGCACTTCCCCGGGCTGCATCCCGACGCGGCGCAGTGGCTGGTGTCGAACCGTTCGGTCAAGGCCGTGGGGATCGACACCGCGAGTATCGACTTCGGGCAGTCGAAAGGATTCGAGACACACCGCACGCTGACTGCGCACAACATCCCGGCGTTCGAGAACCTGGCGTCACTCGACCGACTGCCGCCGACGGGGGCCACAGTGATCGCGCTGCCGATGAAGATCGGCGGCGGCAGTGGCGCTCCGCTTCGGGCGGTCGCAGTCCTTCCCGCCGCGCGCGCGAACGACTGACCGGGCCATCTGTTCACTGTCTTCCACTGGCCGTCCGGCACCCGGCCGGGTGCGCGCGTCCGGTCGACATTCTCGGCCCAAACCAGTTGACCGCGGGAGAGGTCGGATCGCTTGACTTTCTCGCCTTGAATGTTCGTCGACGGTATCACCGCAGTCTCGGAGGAGCCACGCGTGATCGAGTAGTCTCGTGGCCCGGTCATTGCTAGAGCGCCCCCGGGTCGCGAGCCGCGAAGACAATGTCCAGAACCGTCGCTGCGGCGTCTTGAGCGCCGTGGGCGCGTTCACACTCGTGAAGGTTTCAAGGCCGCGAGCCTCCTGGAAT
>Ga0070675_100004397_pt1 | contig 10751 bp, 8 predicted proteins | sample KBSM43metaG_FD_65343 | JGI IMG/M metagenome (GOLD analysis project Ga0070675, IMG submission 65343) | Miscanthus rhizosphere microbial communities from Kellogg Biological Station, Michigan, USA - KBS M4-3 metaG | ecosystem: Host-associated > Plants > Roots > Rhizosphere > Soil ...
AACATGTTCAACCAGCGCGGCTCGGTGGGCGCCGTCTACCGGTTGATTCCCGAGGAGATCAAGGGCTTTCAGGAGCTGGCGCTGCCCGCCGTACTGGCGACGCTCGCCGATCGGCCGCGGGGCATGGTGCTCGTCACCGGTCCGACCGGGTCGGGCAAGTCCACGACCCTCGCCGCCATGCTCGACAAGGTCAACCGCGAGCGGTACGAGCACATCCTCACCATCGAAGATCCGATCGAGTTCGTGCACAAGCACAAGAACTGCCTGGTCAACCAGCGTGAGGTGCACAGCGACACCAACAGCTTCTCGATGGCGCTGCGGGCGGCGCTGCGCGAAGACCCCGACGTGGTGCTGATCGGCGAGATGCGCGACCTCGAGACGGTGGAGTCGGCGCTGAAAATCGCCGAGACCGGCCACTTGACCTTCGGGACGCTGCACACCAACTCGGCGATGCAGACGATCAACCGCATCATCGACATCTTCCCGGCCGGGCAGCAAGGCCAGATCCGCACGCAGCTCTCGCTCGTGCTCGAAGGCATCGTCTGCCAGACGCTGCTGCCGAAGATCGGCGGCGGCCGTGTGGTCGCGCTCGAGATCATGATCCCGACGCCGGCGATCCGGAACCTGATTCGCGAGGACAAGATCCACCAGATCTACTCGGCGATGCAGACCGGGCAGGAAAGGGTCGGCATGCAGACGATGAACCAGTGTCTGGCGACGCTCTACCAGCGCAAGCAGGTCACCCTCGAGTCCGCGCTGGAGAAGTCGTCGAACCGCGACGAGCTGCAGGACCTGATCAACCGCGGCGTCGGCGTGGTCGCCGGCGCGGGCTTGCAACGGCCCCGCCCGGTTGGTGCGCCGACGCGGTAGGGTCCGCGCCTTTGGCGCGAGGCGGGGCAGGGCGGGTAGGAAGTGTTTCGTAGGGGCAGGCCTTCAGACCTGCCCGGAGCGGTAGAACGACATGGCCACATTTGCATACAGCGGACGAACGCGGGCGGGACAGAACGTCACGGGCGAGCGCATCGCTGAGTCCATGGAAGCCGCGGTCGCGGCGCTGCGCCGCGACCAGGTGATGGTCACCAAGATCAACCCGGTGAAAGAGAAGGCCGCGCCCGCGGCGGCCAAGGCGCCGGCGATCAAACGTAAGAAGGGTGTCTCGCCCAAGAGCCTGGCGGTGTTCACGCGCCAGTTCTCGGTGATGATCGACGCCGGCCTGCCGCTCGTGCAGTGCCTCGAGATCCTCGGCACGCAGGAAGAGGACAAGAACTTCGGCCTGGTGATCCTCGAGACCCGGGCGGAAGTCGAAGGCGGCGCGTCGCTCGCCGACGCGATGAAGAAGAACCCCAAGGTGTTCGACCCGCTCTACACCAACATGATCGCGGCGGGCGAGGCCGGCGGTATTCTCGACACCATTCTCAAGCGCCTGGCGACCTACATCGAGAAGGCCGTCAAGCTGAAGAACCAGGTGCAGTCGGCGATGATCTATCCGGTGGCGATCGTCGTCATCGCCGGCGTCGTCGTCGGCGTCATCCTCTGGAAGGTCATCCCCACGTTCGCCACCCTGTTTGCGGGCCTCGGCGCCGAGCTGCCGCTGCCGACGCGCGTCGTCATCGGCCTCAGCAACGGCCTGGTGCGCTTCATGCCGTTCGTGCTGGTCGGCATCGGGGCGTTCGTGTTCGGCATGCGGGCGTACTACAACACGCCGAACGGCCGCATGGCGATGGACCGGCTGCTGCTCAAGTTGCCGGTGATGGGCAATCTGATGCGCAAGATCGCGGTGGCGCGGTTCTGCCGCACCCTGGCCACGCTGCTCGCGTCCGGCGTGTCGATTCTCGAGGCGCTCGAAATCACCGCCAAGACCGCCGGTAACGCCGTCGTCGAGCAGGCGCTCTACGCCACGCGCAAGAGCATCGAGGGCGGCGAGACCATCGCGGCGCCGCTCAAGGAAACCACCGTGTTCCCGCCGATGGTGGTGCAGATGATCAGCGTCGGCGAAACCACGGGTGCGCTCGACACCATGCTGGGGAAGATCGCCGACTTCTACGAGGAAGAAGTGGACGTGGCGGTGGCCGGCCTGCTGACGCTGCTCGAGCCCATCATGATCGCCGTGCTCGGAGGCGTGGTCGGCGGCATCGTCATCGCGATGTACATGCCGATCTTCAGCCTGATCAGCAAGCTGACGGGCCAGTAAGACCCGTGAGCCTGGCGCAGGACGGCAACGACGGCGCGCGGCGTGTGACCCTGCGGTCCCGGGTGACGCCGTTCGTGGCGGGACGCGTGGTGATTTCCACCATCATCCTCGGCACCGCCACGCTGGTGCAGCTGGCGACGCCCGGCGCGTTCCCGGTCAATCCGTTCTTCTTCCTGATCGGCCTCACCTACCTCCTGAGCGTCGTCTACCTGGCGACGCTCCGCTACGTCGACGCGAACCCCTGGCTGGTCGACCTGCAGCTGACGGTGGACGCGGCCGTCGTGTCGGCCTTCATCTACGTGACCGGCGGCATCATGAGCGACTTCTCGTCGCTCTACCTGCTGCCGATTCTGGCCGCGAGCACGCTCCGCCACCGGCGCGGGGCGCTGCAGGTGGCCGGAGTGAGCGCGGCGATTTATGTGAGCATCGTCCTCAGCCAGTACACGACGCTCGAGACGTTTCCACGCTGGGCGGTGGGCCCCGAGTCGGGACTGCCGGCACCGCGTTTCGCGCAGTATGTGCTCGCCACCAACCTGTTCGGCTTCCTGGCGCTCGGGACGCTCGCCGGCGCCCTGGCCGACCGGCTGCGGTTCACCGGCACGCGGCTGGTCACGGCGTCGGAGACCATCGAGGACCTGCGGGCGTTCAACGAGCACGTGATCAACAGCCTGGTCAGCGGCCTCGTCACCGCCGACGCCGACTGCCGGATCCTCACGTTCAACCGCGCCGCGTCCGCGATTACCGGCGTGCACATGGGCCAGGCCATCGGCCGCCACGCCGCGTCGGTGCTGGGGTTGCCGTCGCACTTCGTCAACCGCCTGAGCACGCTCGGGCGCACCCGGAGCCAGCGCGGCGACTTCGCCGTCCGCACCGAGGACGGCCGCGACATCGAGCTCGGTGTCACGGCTGCGCGCCTGTCGTTCCCGGACGGCCGCACCGGGTATCTCTTCACCTTCCAGGACGTCACCGACGTCAAGCGTCTCGAGCGGGAGGCCGGAATGCGGCAGCGGCTGTCGGCGGTGGGGGAGATGGCCGCCGGCATCGCCCACGAAATCCGCAACCCGCTGGCCTCCATGTCGGGCTCGCTGCAGGTGCTGCGCGCCGAATTGCCGCTCAGCGACGACCAGGAGCAGCTGATGGACATCGTGCTGCGCGAGTCGGATCGGCTCAACGAGACCATCCGGTCGTTCCTGGCGTACGCGCGCCCGCAGCGCCTGAACGTCACCCGGTTCGACCTCGTGCAGGTGGTCAGCGACACTGCCAGGCTGCTGCGCAACGCGCCCGACGTGCGTGAGCACCACACCGTGGAATTGGACGTGCCGAAGGAGCCGGTGTGGCTCGAGTTCGACGACAACCAGATGCGGCAGGTGGTGTGGAACCTGGCGACCAACGGCCTGCGTGCCATGGCCGACGGCGGCCGGTTACGCCTGGCGGTCGAGCTGTCAGATGGGCAGACCGTGGGGCTGCGCGTCGAGGACGAGGGCTGCGGGATCGAGGCGGCGGATATCGATCGCATTTTCCAGCCGTTCCGCAGCTCGTTCAGCAAGGGCACCGGACTGGGCCTGGCCACCGTGCATCGGATCGTCACCGAGGCCAGGGGCTCGATCCACGTAAGCTCGCGGGTGGGCGCGGGCACGACGATGCGCGTGGTGTTGCCCGCCGAGGCCGGTGAGACCGGCGGCGCCGCCGCCGAACCCCAGCTCGTGGAGGCGGCGTCGTGACCCCGGTGGCGTCCGGAGTGGCGCAGGCGGCCCGTCCGGCCCCGGCCAAGCGGGTGGAAGCCCGCCTCCTGGTCGTGGACGACGAGCAGTCGATGCGCGACATGCTCAAGATCGTCCTCAAGCGCGACGGCTACGACGTGCAGGTGGCCGAGAACGGCAAGCGGGCCATCGAACTGCTGCGCCGCGAGACCTTCGATCTGCTCCTCTCGGACATCCAGATGCCCGACGCCACCGGCGTGGACGTGCTGCGCGTGGCCAAGGACATCAACCGCGACATCGTGGTGTTCATGATGACGGCCTTCGCGTCGACCGACACCGCCGTCGAGGCGATGCGGCTCGGCGCCGTGGACTACCTGACCAAGCCGTTCAACGTCGACGAGCTGCGCCTGAAGGTGCGGCAGCAGCTCGAGGCGCGGCGGCTCAAGGACGAGAACGTGCTGCTGAAGCGCGCGCTCCACGCGCAGCACGGCCTCTCCAACGTGATCGGCCGCAGCCCGGCGATGGTGGCGCTCTTCCAGATGGTCGGTACGGTGGCCAAGACGAACAGCACCGTGCTCGTCACCGGCGAGTCGGGCACCGGCAAGGAGATGGTGGCCCGGGCCATTCACGAGAACTCGCTGCGGCGCGAACACCCGTTCGTGGCGCTCAATTGCGGCGCGGTGCCCGAGACGCTGCTCGAGTCCGAGCTCTTTGGCCACATGAAAGGCGCGTTCACCGGCGCCGACACCATGAAGAAGGGCCTGGTGGAGATCGCCGAGCGGGGCACGATCTTCCTCGACGAGATTGGCGAGATGAACGCGATCATGCAGGTCAAGCTGCTGCGCGTGCTCCAGGACCGCCGTTTCCGCCGCCTGGGGGGCACCGAGGAAGTGCAGGCCGACATCCGCATCGTCGCCGCGACCAACCAGGACCTCACCCGGCTCGTGAGCGAGGGGAAGTTCCGCGAAGACCTCTACTACCGCATCAACGTCATCGAAATCCATCTCGCGCCGCTGCGCGAGCGGCGCGAGGACATCCCGCTGCTGGCCGACCACTTCCTGCCGAAGTTCGCCGAGCAGATGGGGAAGCCGATCACCTCCATTTCTCAGGAGGCGCACGCGCTGCTCGGGGCCTACGACTGGCCGGGTAACGTCCGTGAGCTGCAGAACGTGATCGAGCGCGCGGTGGCGCTCGAACCGTCGCCGGTGGTCCTGCCGGAATCGCTGCCTGCGCACCTGCGTGCAGGCCCGGCCGATCGGCCGGACGGCGCCGGCGACGAGACCGGTCTGCCGGATCTCGGCGAAGGCTTCGATCTCGAGGCGCGCGGCGAGGCGTTTTACCGGCACTACCTCGCACTGGCGCTCGAGCGCGCCGGCGGCGTGCAGGTGAAGGCCGCCGAGATGCTCGGCATGAGCTTCCGCTCGTTCCGCTACTACGCGAAGAAGTACAAGCTCAGAGAAGGCGACGAGTAGCGTATGTAGGGGCCGCCTTCAGGCGGCCCGGGCCGGTAGGGGCCCACCTTCAGGTGGCCGGGGCCGGCTGAAGCCGGCCCCTACGTACCGAGGCAATCGTGTGCCCAGGGAGTTCCGGGGGCACGCGCAATGACTGCCACTTCGTGGCACCAACCCCTGACAGTTAGTGTCAACCCTCCGGCACGCCGTGTCACCCGTCAGCGCCGCCGTTCTGCACGCGCCCGCACGGCGCGTCGTTCTCCTTCCGCGGGTTGCTACCCACCCTGAGCCTCCTGTTGCGTTGGCACCCCCGTTGCTCTTTCAGGAGCCATCGGGAGGCGCACGAGTCGCGGCGCCGATGACGAGGCAAAGGCTACCCGCACGGGCCAAGACCCGGGCGCTCATCCAAGGAGACTGACACGTGAAGAAGATGCAGAAGAACGAAGGCTTCACCCTGATCGAGCTGCTGATCGTGGTTGCGATCATCGGCATCATCGCTGCCATCGCGGTGCCCGGCCTGCTCCGCGCCCGCATGTCGGGCAACGAGGCGTCGGCGATCGGTTCGGTTCGCACCATCGCGAGCGCCGAAGCGACCTACGCGTCGGCGTGCGGCGGCGGCGGCTACGCGGTTGACATGGCGGACCTGGGCAAGGCTCCCGACGCGGGTGGTCCGGCGTTCATCCCGGCCGACATGACGGCGGCGATTGACGCGACCCACCTCAAGAGCGGTTACTTCTTCGTCCTCGCGGACGGCCCCTCCGGCACGACCGTGCTTGACCAGGCGGACACGTGCAACACCTCCGGTGCGGATTCGAGCACGCAGTTCTTTGCTTCGACCGAGCCCGGCACGCCCGGCACGACCGGTACGCGCTACTTCGCGACCGACCACAGCGGCATGATTCGTCAGGGCACCGACGTCCTCGCGGCCATCACGGACGGCATTCCCCTCCAGTAGCTTCGGCACTTGGGGTGAATCGAGGGGAGGAGCTTCTGCTCCTCCCCTTTTTCGTGTACTGGAGGGCCGCGGCCTTCGGCCGCGGTGGGGCGGTGCAGGGCGGGTGAGGCAGGTAAGAGCCTTCTGCATATCTCCCTACCCGCCCCACCCGCCTCACCGTCGCGCAGCGACGGCCCCACCCGCCCCAGCAAGGCCACTGTGACAGAATGGGCGTCTACCCCCTCGATCGGGGGAGGAGCCCGCGAATGACGCCACGCACCACCCAGGACGGTTTCACGCTCATCGAGCTGCTCATCGTCGTCACGATCCTGAGCATCCTCGCGGCGCTGGCCGTTCCCGGTTACCGCCGCTACGTGATGAGCACCAACGAGACGTCGGCGATCGCGTCGATGAAGGTGATTGCCGATGCCGAAGCCGCCTACGCGTCGGCCTGCGGCGGCGGTGGCTACGCGGTGTCGATGGCCGACCTGGCCAAACCGCCGGTGGTCGGCGGGCAGCCGTTCATTTCGCCCGACCTGGCCGAGGCCGTCAGCCCCGACAGCACCAAGGACGGTTATCTCTTCACGATTGCCGACAAGCCCGGTACCTCGAAGGTGGCCGACAAGGCGCGCACTTGCAACGCCGCCGCGGCCGATCCCAAGTCGGGATTCTTCGCCCATGCCGAGCCAGGAGCCCCCGGAACCACGGGCACCCGTTTCTTTGCCGTGGACGAGGCGAACCTGATCCGGCAGAACACCGCGCCGATGGCCGACGTTGCCAGCGGTTACAGGCTGCAGTAGCCAACACGGCGCCTCGCCCGCACGAAGTGCGGGCATTCGACCACTGTGCGGTTGACAGCCCCCATGGCCTTCCGTACGATTCCGACTGCTTATGACGAAGTACGGTCGCCCCTTGCTCCTCGTGCTGGCCCTGGTGGCCCTGGCCGCATCCATCGCGTCCCTTTACGTCCATTACCAGCTCATCGCTGATCCGACGTACGTCAGCTTCTGCGACGTCAGCGAAACCGTCAGTTGCGAGGCCGTCTACAAGAGCTCGTACGGAACCGCCTTCGGCGTGCCGGTGGCCGCGGGAGGCGTCGTCTGGGCAGCGCTCGTGCTCGTGCTCGCCGCGTACGGCATGCGGGCACCGCGCAGCGAGGCCGCGGGCCGCGCCGCCGGCTACGTGTTCCTCCTGTCGGTGGTGGGGTTGGCCAGCGTCTTCTATTTCGCCTACGCGTCGTTCTTCGTGCTGCAGAAGGCCTGCCCGCTGTGCATCGCGGTCTACGCGTCGGTCGTCGGCATCTTCATCGTGTCGAGCGCGATCGCGCCCGCGAAGCTCGGCTCGCTCCTGGCGGGCGCCGGCCGCGACATCAGCGGACTGATGTCGAGCCCCAGCGCGATGGGGCTGGCCGCCGCGTGGCTGCTCGGCTCGATTGCCCTGGTGGCCCTGTTCCCGCGTGAGGCGATTCGCGAGCCCGGCACCGCCGCGGCCGTCGCGCCGATCGAGACACTCGATCAGGCGCAGCTCGAGGAATGGCACAAGTGGATCGATGCCCAGCCCCGCGTGCCCGAGGCCATGCCGCCGGCTGGCGTGAAGGTGCTGGTGCTGAAGTTCAACGACTACCAGTGCCCGGCCTGCCGCATGACCTACATGGCCTACAAGGACATCATCGCCAAGTACGAGGCGTCGAACCCGGAGGCCTTCCGCTACGAGACGCGCGACTTCCCGCTCGAGAGCGAGTGTGGCCTCGGGGGCATCCACGCGTCGGCCTGCGAAGCCGCGGTGGCGGTGCGCCTGGCCAAGGCCAAGGACCCGGTGCAGGGGCGGCAATTGGAGGACTGGCTGTTCCAGCGCCAGGAGAGCATGTCGCGCGACGTGGCCAAGCAGGGCCTTGCCGAAATTGCACAGGTGAACAGTTTCGACGCCGATTATCCGAAAACCCTGGAAGCAGTGCGTGCGGACGTACGTCTGGGGCAGCAGCTCGGGGTGACCGGCACCCCCACGTTCTTCGTCAACGGGATTCGGGTGGGCAGCCTGCGTCCGGCGTACTTCGACGCCGCGATCGCATACCTGCTCAACAAGACTTAGGGCGGAGCTGCAGAGCCGAGCGCGAGGCGGCTCAGGCCTCGCGTGCGTATGGACGCCATTCGGACTGACGCTCTCACCAAACACTACCAGGTCGGGTTCTGGCGCCCCCGGCCGTACCTGGCCCTCGAAGGACTGACCCTCTCGGTCGCGCAGGGCGAGGTGTTCGGTTTCCTCGGCCCCAACGGCGCCGGCAAGACCACCACGCTCAAGCTGCTGATGCAGCTGATTTACCCGACCTCGGGTACCGCCGAAATCCTCGGCCTGCCGGTCGGCTCCGCCGCGGTGAAGCGCCGTATCGGTTACCTGCCGGAGAATCCCTACTTCTACGATCACCTGACCGCCGAGGAGTTGCTCGAATACTTCGCCAGCCTGTTCGGCTATGCCGGCCCCGAGCGGCGCACGCGCGCCTCGCGGCTGCTCGATGAAGTCGGCATCGGCGCCGAGCGGCGGCTGCAGCTGCGCAAGTTCTCGAAGGGCATGCTGCAGCGGGTCGGCATCGCCCAGGCGCTGGTCAACGACCCCGAGGTGGTGTTCTTCGACGAGCCGATGTCGGGCCTCGACCCGCTCGGACGGCGTGAAATCCGCCAGCTGATTCTCCGGCTGCGCGAGCGCGGGTGCACCGTGTTCTTCAGCTCGCACGTGCTGGCGGACGCCGAAGCGCTCTGCAGCCGGGTCGCGATCGTCGCGCGCGGCAGGCTCGTGGCGTCGGGCGCGCTGTCGGACATCCTCGCCTTCAAGGCGCATGGCTGGGAGCTGGTGGTGAGCCATCTCACGCCGGCCGCGCTCGAATGCGCGCGCAAGTCCGGCCGGGTCGAGAAGGCCGTGCCGCTCGGGGAAGACCGCTACGCGCTCGACCTGCCGCTGTCGGTGAAGCCCGAGGAACTCCTCGGCGAGCTCACGGCCGCCGGGGCCCAGCTCGTGTCGCTGGCGCCGCTGCGGGAGACGCTCGAGGACTTCTTCGTCCGCCAGGTGGCGGCGGCCAGGAACGATCGGGGGCTGGGATGAGCGCGCCCAGGACCATCGCCACAGTGGCCGTCAGCGTCTTCCGCGAGTCGGTCCGCGACAAGGTGCTCTACAACCTGGTGGCGTTTGCCGTGCTGCTCATGGCGGCGTCCTATCTCCTGGGCCAGCTCACCGCGGGGCAGGACATCAAGATCATCAAGGACCTGGGGCTGGCGGCGATTGCCACCTTCGGGCTGATGATCGCGGTGTTCATCGGCATCGGGCTGGTGTGGAAGGAAGTGGAGCGGCGCAGCATCTACAGCCTGCTCACCAAGCCCCTGAGCCGCGCCGAATTCATCCTCGGCAAGTACTGCGGCCTGGGCTTGACGCTGGTCGTGAACGTGGTGGTGATGGTCGTGGCCTGGTACGCGGTGCTGGCCTACATGGCGACCAGCGTGTCACCGGAGGTGCGCGCATCGTGGGCGGCGCCGGCCGCCGATCCGGCCATGCTGCGCGCCGTCGGCCTCATCCTCGTGGAGTTGATGCTGGTTACGGCGCTCGCGCTCTTCTTTTCCACGTTCTCCAGCCCGTTCCTGTCGGCCGGCCTCACGCTCGGGCTCTGGGTCATCGGCCATTTCAACGCCGACCTCAAGAACTTCGAAGCCGTCGTCGACTCGCGCGCCGCCGCCTGGCTGGCCCAGGGCCTCTACTACGTGCTGCCGAACTTCTCGGCGTTCGACATCAAGCAGCAGGTGGTGTACGCGCAGCCGGTGCCGGCGGCCTACCTGGCGACGACCGCGCTCTACGGCGCGGTCTACATCGCGCTCCTGCTCGTGGCGTCGGTGGCGGTGTTTTCGCGCCGCGACTTCAAGTAGTGATGCGACGCGCCGTGACGCCCGTTCTCCTCGTGCTGCTGCTGGCGTCGGTGGTCGGGCTGCAGGCGGTCCGGGAGCGCGATGGGGAGCTGCCGGAAAAATATGACGAGCTGCTCTATGTCCGCTCGCCCGAGGCGCTGCGACGCATGTCGCTGTCGTATCACTCGCTGCTCGCCGACGTGTACTGGATCCGCGCGGTGCAGGTCTACGGCGACACCAAGCTCGGACGTACGGCGGATAACGGCTACGGCCTGCTCTATCCGCTGCTCGATCTGACGACGTCGCTCGACCCCCACTTCGACGTGGCCTATCAGTTCGGCGCGCTCTTCCTCGCCGAGGCGCCGCCGGGCGGGCCGGGCCGGCCCGAGCTGGCGATCCGGCTGCTCGAGAAAGGGCTGCGCGCGCAGCCCGACGACTGGCAGTTGCACCAGGCGATCGGCTTCGTGCACTACTGGTCGTACCAGGACTATGGCGCCGCGGCCGAGTGGTTCCGCAAAGGCTCGCGCCTGCCGGGTGCGCCCACGTGGATGGAGCCGCTCGCTGCGGTGACGCTGGCCGAGGGCGGCAATC
>Ga0070675_100004406_pt1 | contig 10739 bp, 10 predicted proteins | sample KBSM43metaG_FD_65343 | JGI IMG/M metagenome (GOLD analysis project Ga0070675, IMG submission 65343) | Miscanthus rhizosphere microbial communities from Kellogg Biological Station, Michigan, USA - KBS M4-3 metaG | ecosystem: Host-associated > Plants > Roots > Rhizosphere > Soil ...
CTTCGATCTCCTGATCCAGAGTCAGGCGCCTTACCGCTTGGCCACTCGCCAGTGCGTCGACGCAGACCTCGCGGCCGCGTGCGGGGACCGAGTCTACCCCGGGTTCGCGGCAGCCTCAACCAACGCGCCTGAGTCGGTCGCGACACGCTAGCTGTCACAAGCCGCCCCTACGTTTCGCCCATGGATGCCAACACCGGCGGCCCCGACTCGATGCCTGACCGCTCGATCGCATTTCGGTTGAACGCGGATCGCGCTGCTGTCGAGGCGGATGTCCGATTGCGGCGAGTCGGCGATCGATGGATCTCGATCTCTGACTCGGCGGGTCGGGAGGTCACCGGCATCGGCTCGACCGCTCGCATGGCGATCGTGGCGAGCCTCGATTGGTTGGGCCCGAACGCCGTCCGAGAACTGCTGGCCGACCTGCGTCTTCTCGATGTGTCCGTGAAGGTGACCAGTGTCTCGAATGGCTGATCAGGCAGCCCAGGTCGGCGCTCCTACCGCCAGTCGACCGCCCTGGCCTCGACCGTCCCTCGGACGCCCTTGAGCTCGAGCTCACGCGGCTCGGAGAGGGCGTACGTCGACTCGTTCGATGCGGTGGTGACCGACGCCGTGGCGAGGATCTCCTCTCGTCCTGCCGCCGCCCCGACGCGCGCCGCGATGTGCACACCGCGCCCGGAGTAGTCGCTCCCGCGCCGCGTCGCCTCGGCCGAATGCAGCCCGATGCGCACCCACGGGGCGAACCCGTGCTCGCGACGGTGGCGGGCGAGGCGGCGCTGGATGTCGACTGCACAGTCGATGCCATCTCGCGCGCGATCGAATGCCACGAAGAACCCGTCGCCCGTGTGGTTGACTTCGTCGCCCCTGGCCTTCGCGAAAGCCTTCCGAAGCTCGCGATCGTGCCAGCTCAGCATCTCCTCCCACGCCGCGTCGCCGATCAGCTCGATGAGATCCGTCGACGTGACGATGTCCGTGAACATGAACGTCTTCGTCACGGTCGCTGCCGGTGCCGGCGCCGCGCCCGGCCCGTCGGCTTCGAGGATCGCGTCGACGCGCCGGAGGTCCCGAGTGGCGCCGAGAGAGTCGAACACCTTGCGTGCCGCCAGGAGGTCCCGCTTCGCACCATCGGCGTCGCCCTCGGCAGTCAGCGCCTCCGCATAGCGCAATCGAGCCTGGGCCGCTTCGTATGGAAGGTCGGTCGTCTGCCAAAGCCGCCAGGACTTCCCGAGGATGGGTGATGCCTCGACCGGTCTCTGTTCCCCGAGGAGCAATTCACCCCGCGCGGTGAGCGCTCCTGCCTTGTGGAGCGGTCGATCGAAGTCCGCTGCGATGACCTCGAGCTCCTCGACGGCAGCCCGCGCTATATCCAGGTCACCCCGAGCGAGCGCGATCTCCACTTGCGTCGGCAGCAGGCGACCACGCGCGGCGCGGTCGGTGAAGCCGCCGTCGCCGGTCGCGACGGCTAGCGCCCGTGCGATCGACCGTTGGGCTTCATCGATCTGCCCGTTCGCGAACTGCAGCTTCGCGAGCCCGGGTTGCGCGTCATGACCGAATTCATATGCCTGGTCAAAGGCCTCGGCGGCTCCATCGAGATCGCCCATGCGAAGACGGACGTCACCGATGGCGTTGTGGGCCATCCCGACCGCATCCAGGAGATGGAAGCGCTGGAGCTCGTCACTGGCTTGGCGTGCGTCCTGCTCGGCCTCCGACCATCGCCCGTGGAGCATCTTCAATTCGGCGCGATGGACGCGGCAGATCCCCGGGTAGCCGCCGGCGCCGTTCCGTCGCATCCATCGCTCGCTGGCATCCGCCCACTGCGCGGCTCGTTCGAGATCACCCAGGTTCCGGCAAGCGCCGATCGTGATGCACAGGATGTCGCTCGCGGCGCGCAGCTCGAGGTTCCCGGACATCGCTGCGGCTGACGCCTCATCGAGGAGCGCCATCCCTTCCTTCCATCTGCCGGCGATCACATCGCCCATCCCCTTGAACGCCATGGCGATGTACAAGGCCTCGTTGTTGCCGAGGTCGCGTGCCATCGCCATCGTCCGGTCGGCGTGCTCGAGCCCGGACTCGATCCGACCCTGGTCCATGTCGCCAGCGGCCGCGAAGACCCCCTCCCAGGCGTGGAGGGGCGAATCCGGGAAGGCCTCGAGAAGCCGGTTCGCGTGAGCCGCCCACCCGCCGGCCACCGCGAATGCCATCGCGCGCGACGCCTGGTATGCCATGTAGATCGCGACCCGCCCTGCATCCTCGGCACGACCCGCGGCTTCGTAGCCGGCAAAAGCTCGCTCCATGGCCTCGGTCGCATCGTCGGGGCGGCCCGCCCACCACGAAGCGTTGCCGAGCAGCTCGAGATCGTCGGGCGATAGACCCTCGGCGCGATCTGCCTCCGTCAGTGCCTCGACGGCCTCAGGCCACGCGCGACGGCTGGCCGCGTCCCTGCCGACTTCGAGCGAGGCGATCATGTCGTCACCGGGATCCATGGCGCCGGCGGACTGGCCGGCGAGGACCCGATTATCAGGGCCCTGCCTAGTCGGCGATCCGGGCCGTTCCTGACCCGTCTGCTACCCTGCCGCCCGTGTCAGGTGAGGGGACCGGCCCCGTCAAGCCGGTGAGGCCTGGTCGCGATCAAGCGCGACCGATCCGTGGCAACGGTGGATCGTCAGGGGGCGACGTTCGCCGTCGCTACGTGCCAGCACTTCTCGATGCCCTCTTCCCGGGGCTCGGTCACCTCTTCGCCGGGCGTCGGCGACGGGCGGCGATCTTCGGGATCCCGGTCATCGTGGCGATCCTCGTCGGCATGCTCATCGTCGCGACGAGCAGTCTCCCGCGGCTGGCAGCGACGCTGTTCGATCCCGTGGTCCTGTGGGGACTGCTCGCCATCCAGTTGCTGTTCCTCGTCTGGCGTCTGCTGGCGGTCGCGGCGAGCCTCTGGGAACCGAGCCTGCCCAGGCCGGGTCGCATCCAGGCGGTCCCGATCGTGGCCATCATGTTCCTCGCGGTCGTTGCCCCACAGGCGTACGCGGGTTACGCGACGGAAGTCGCGCGCGAGACCGCCGACGAGATCTTCGCCCAGCCCTCGGCAACGGCTCTCGCGGGACCGCTGCCCAGCGCCGAACCCGACCCGAGCTTCCTGATCCCGGCGTCGGCATCGCCGAGTGCGAGCGCGTCGGCGAGCCCGTCTCCGACCGTGACACCTGCCGAACCTCGCGTGAACGTCCTGTTGGTGGGCGTCGACGCGGGCGTCGGACGCAATACCTACCTGACCGACACGATGATCGTGGCCTCGCTCGATCCTGAGACCGAGACCGTGTCGATGGTCTCGGTACCGCGCGACATGGTCGATGTCCCGCTGGCCGACGGACGCCGATTCAAGGCCAAGGTCAACAGCCTCGTCTCATATGCGCGCCACCATCCGCGCCAGTTCCCTGGCTCGGATGGCACCGGCTTCGACGTGCTGCGGGGCGCGCTCGGCAAGCTGCTCGGCCTCGAGATCGACTACCACGCTGCGGTCACCCTCCAGGGGTTCGTGAACGTCGTCGACGAGCTCGGCGGCGTGAACGTCTATGTGGCGCACTCGTTCTGTGACCCGACCTATGACGAATATGGGTTCACGCGTGGCTTTGCGATCACGAAGGGCCGTCACCACCTGAACGGGCAACAGGCGCTGGGTTACGCCAGGATCCGGAAGGCCGCGGGCGAGAGCGACTTCACCCGACAGGCACGCCAGCAGGAGGTCCTGACAGGCATCCGCGACGCGATCGTCCACGGCGACTTCATCAACGACCCGATCGGGTTGCTGCGGGCGCTGGGCCAGACCATCACGACGAACGTGCCGCGCAAGATCCTGCCCGACCTGGCCGATGCGATGTCCAAGATCAGTCGCGAGGACACGTACCGTGCGGTGATCTCGTCGCCCCTCGTCTCGTCGGGCTACGACGCGCGCGGATCGATCCAGCTCCCGAACCTGAAGCGCATCGCGGCACTGTCCGATTCGATCTTCCCGGAAGGGAAGCTGCCGAACGAGCGGTACCGTGTCGCCAAGGCTGCCGGCGGGACGGCGATCTCCGGCGGGGTCGGTGGCTGCGCACCGGCGAAGCCCAAGCCGACCCCGAAGCCGACACCCAAGCCCACGCCGAAAGCGACCCCGAAGCCGACACCCAAGCCAACCGCGAAGCCGACAGGGACCCCTGCGCCGACCGCTGTACCGACGCCCACCCCGACCTGAGCCAGGGGACGGGCCGCGCATCGGCTCGCGGTACGTTCGGGGGAGTGGCATGTCCCCCATCGTGGATGGCACCCTTAGGTCGATGCGGAAGCCCGACCGCCGATCCCGATCCGTCCTGCTCTTCGCCGCCGTCGCCCTGGTCACGGGCATCGCGGCGACCTCGGCGTCCGCAGCTCCGGCCCTCCCTGCGTGCAAGGTCGCGGACACCCTGACGAAGTACCGGGGCTACGCGTACTGGAACCGGTCGCTGCTCGATCTCACGTACCGCCTCCCCAGCACCTACGCCCCGGGCGATCTCCGCTCGACATCGCTCGCCGGGCTGAACGGAGGCTTCTCCGTGCGGTCGCTCGTCGTCGCCGATCTGAAGTCGATGGCGTGGGCGGCACGCGTCGCCGGCGCTCGCTTCGCCGTGCAGTCCGCCTTCCGGAGCTATGCCACGCAGAAGTCGACCTTCGCGTACTGGGTGCGAGTCCACGGGTATGCCACAGCCCTCAAGGAGAGCGCGCGCGCCGGGCACAGCGAGCACCAGCTCGGGACGACGCTCGATCTGAAGGCCTACAACGGCAAGGCGCCGTGGGATTACTCGTACGACTGGGCGACGACCAAGGTCGGGGCGTGGCTCAAGAACAACTCGTGGAAGTACGGGTTCGTGATCTCCTACCCGAAGGGCAAGAGCGGCGTCACCTGTTACCAGTACGAGCCGTGGCACTTCCGCTATCTCGGTCGCGCGCGTGCCCGTGCGGTCCAGCAGAGCGGGCTGCCCTTGCGTGAATTCCTATGGCGTGAGCAGAATCCGACACCGACGCCAACGCCGACACCCACTCCGACACCGACACCGACACCCGCGCCGACGCCGACCCCCACGCCGACGCCCGACCCAGGAGGCTGATCCGCGACAGCGCTGACGGGGATGCGCTGACTCGGCCGAGATCGACACCATGGACAAGCCGTCACAGATGACCGTGCCGACGCTCACGATCAACGCCGACGGGACGATGGCCGACGCGAACGCGGCCGCGCTCGATCTGCTTCGTGTGACGCTGCAGCAGCTGCGCGAGCTACCGCCGGGCGCGTTCTCGGCCGAACCCGCCGATCCGGCCGCGGACGAGGCGTTCCGCGAGCAATGGGAGAACGAAGGCAACCCCGATATCGGGGGCGAGGGAACGCTGCGGCGTCCCGATGGCTCGTCCGTCCGCGTGAAGTTCGGCATCACCCCGCTCGACGACGGCCGCTTCCTCGCGATCATGGAGGAGGTGGAGGCGGAACATGACGCTCCGCCGCTCCTCTATACCGCCGGCCAGGCCCTGGCGGAATGGCGCGCGGCGGAACGGCGGCTAGCCGCGATCGTCGAGGGGTCGCCCGAATGGACGGCGGTCACCGAGGAGATCGAGGTCTTCCGCCGTCGCTACCACGCCTTATTCGACAGGCGGACCGGGGCGACGTAGGCACCGACCGGGTCGTCGCCGACGGTGATCCGAGCGGCCGCGGCCAGATCAGGGACCGCGTAGTCGGGCTGTGCCTCGGGTGGATACGACCCGCTGTCGCGCCATTCCTTTCCAACCAGGATCGTGCGACAACCGACCGCGCGGCCAGCAGCCATGTCCATCCACGTGTCGCCGATGAGCCAGGATCCCTCCGGGCTCGCATCCATTTCGACGGCGGCCTGCCGGATCAGACCGGCCGCCGGTTTCCTGCAGTCGCATGCGATGGCGTACTCGTTGATCCCCTCTGGCAGGTGCGGGCATGCATAGAAGCCGCCCCACGTCCCTCCTGCCTCGCGGATGATCGTCTCGAGGTGACTCGCGACCGCGTCGAGCTCATCGACCGTGAAGAGACCAAGGGCGACGCCGGCCTGATTCGTGACGATCGCGATCGGCCAGCCCTGGTCCGCCCATATCCCGAGCGCCTCGGTCGCGCCGCGGGCAAGGCGGATCCGAAGCGGGTCGACGTTGTACGGCTCGTCGTCGATCAGCGTCCCGTCCTTGTCCAGGAAGATCGCGGTGGTCATCGGGCGGCACCGGCTTCCTGACCGCTGCGTGAGGTGACCCGCTCCGATGTGGCGGCCGCCGCCGGCGTCGATGACCTGGCGACGATCGAGGCGGCCAGCTGGAGCCGGTGCTCCGTGAGCACCTCGTCGTAGACGTCGGACAGGGCTCTGGTCACGTGCCGCCATGTGAATGCGCGCAGCACGCGCGAGAGCCCATTCGCACCCATGGTCGCGAGAAGCCGCCGGTCCCCCAGCACGTGGGCAAGGCGGTCGGCCAGGGCCGCCGGGTCCCGCGGCGGGACGAGGAATCCATTCTCGCCGTCGCGGACCGTGTACTTGATCCCGCCGACGTTCGAGCCGATGACCGGAGTCCCCGAGGCCATCGCCTCGAGCGGGGTGATCCCGAACGGTTCGTACCACGGGGTCGAGACGAAGACGTCGGCCGCGGCGTAGTAGTCGGCGAGCTCCGAGCGATCGCGCCGCCCGACGAACGTGACGAGATCGGCGATCTCGAGCCGCTCGGCGAGGTCGATCAGACGACCAAGCTCCGGATCCGAGGCGCGGGTCACGATGCGGTCGGGGCCGCCGACGACGACTAGCCGGCTCCTTGACCCAGGGTCGCGCTGGAGAAGGGCGACCGCCTCGATTACCGTGTCGATCCCCTTCCGGGGGACGATCCGCCCCAGCTGGAGGATGAGCGGCTCATCGATCGGGAGTCCGAGTCGACGACGTGCCATCGCCTTGTCGCGCGGCGAGAATTCGGCCGGGTCGACGCCACATGGGACGATCGAGATCCGGCGAGGGTCGGCGCCGTAGAGACGGATGAGATCGTCCTCGTCCTGCGGGCACTCGGCGATGATCCGATCCGCCTCGGTCATGACGGCCGTTTCGATGTGCTCGCGCTCGGGCGGGAACGTGTCCGCTGCGCCCTGATGGAGCCGCCGGACCTTGCCGAGAGCATGGAACGTGATGACGAACGGGACCCCCGAGACGCGTCGAAGCTCGGCCGCGACCTGGCCGGACATGAAGAAGTTGGCGTGCACGAGGTCGTAGCGGAGATCATTGGCCGCCCAGTGCTGTGCCATCCAGCGGAGGAACGCGGGCATGTGCTCCAGGAGGCGTTCCTTCGGCAGACGGGTAGCGGGACCCGCCGCGACGTTGATCACACGCACGCCCGGTGACCAATCGACCGTGGTCGGTAGCGCCGGGTCATCACGCCGCGTGTAGATATCGACGAAGTCACCGGCAGCGGCGAGGTGCCGCGCCACCTGTGCCACGTAGACGTTCTGTCCGCCGGCGTCGGTACCGCCGAGGATCGCGAGGGGAGAGGCATGCTCGCTGATGAGGGCGATGACGCGAGTCATGCGCGACCCGTCGGAAATGCGGTTGGTGAAGCGCGGTCCGAGTCACCGAGCGAGTCGCGCTCGCTGCGGGTGGCGTGCCCTGTCGGGACGCAGACGGGGCGCGGCATCGGGGGGCTCGACGGCATGAGGTATCTCCCCGGTCATCGCACTAAGGGACGGTGACTGCAGTCTCAGCCGGGAGTGGTTGCCGTCGCGCCGGTGCGGCACCGGTCCGGGTTACAGGGGGCTCTAGGAGCCGCCTGTCCGCCGACGCTCCGCTCGGGCAGTCAGCTGCTCTGGCATCGGGAGACGCTCGAATGCGACGACCGCCGCGCTCATCACGTCGTGGTCGCTGCCGAGCTCGGTCAGGATGATGTCCGCCGAATCCCGAGCGGGGCCCATGGCGTCGCGCAGGGCGGCGTCGCGGACCGGGACGAGCAACTGATCGCCGACTCGCGTCACACCGCCACCGAGCACGACGAGCGCCGGGTTGAAGATGTCGAGGACATTCGCCAACCCCGATCCCAGCATCGCCATCGTCTCGTCCCAGATCCGGACTGCGAGAAGGTCGCCGGCCAGGGCGTGCGCCGCGACCTCCTTGGCCGTGACCGTCGGCACGTCGCGCAAGCTCGATGACACGCCGGACTCGATCGCCTCGCGTGCGCGTGCCGCGATGTTCGTGCCGGATGCATACGCCTCGAGGCAGCCGCGCCGGCCGCAGCCGCACTGACGGCCGTCGTAGTGGACCGTCAAGTGGCCGAGCTCCCCGGCGTTGCCGGCCACGCCCGTGTACAGGCGTCCGCCGAGGACCAGGCCGCCACCGATCCCCGTCGAGATCGTGAGGTAGATCAGGTCGTCCACGCCCCGTGACCGGCCCGCTCCGAACCACCACTCCGCCAGCGCGCCGGCCGTCGCATCGTTCTCGACCGCGGTCGGGAGTCCCAGGCGCTCGGACACGGTGTCGACGAGCGGGATGCGGTCCCACCCGGGCAGGCTTGGCGGCGAGAGGATGACCCCGGCCTCAGGGTCTAGCGGCCCGCCACACGCGATGCCGATGCCAGCGAGGCCGGACCATTCGATGCCCGCCTCCGCGATCACCTGTCGGCCGAGTTCGATATGTCGCTCAACCATCGACCATGGGCCTTCCTGAGCGCGGGCCGGGATGACGGCTCGCGACAAGACTCGTCCGTCGCCAGTCACCACGCCGGCGGCGAGTTTGGTGCCGCCGATGTCGAGGGCGAGCACGACCGCGTCAGGCGGTGGACGGCGGGGGCTTCGATCGTCGGTGGTCATGCGGGTACCACGGTGCCACGGACGCTACGCTGTGGCCATGAGCGCCATCCCCGACACGTTCCGTGCCTATGTCGCCGAACGGATCGACGATCCGGCCGGCCCCCGCGTCGACCGCGGTGTCCGTGAGTTCCCGGAACGCGACCTCCCGGAGGGAGAAGTCGAGGTCCGGGTGGAGTGGTCGAGCGTCAACTACAAGGACGGCCTGGCGACCAGGGTCGACGGCAAGGTTGCGCGCATCAGCCCGATCATCCCGGGCATCGATCTGGCGGGGACCGTGGTCGCGAGCGCCGATCCGGAGATCGCGGTCGGGGCGCCGGTCGTCGCGCACGGGTACGACCTCGGCGTCGCACGCCACGGGGGATATGCCGAGTACGAGCGCGTGCCGGCCGGCTGGGTCGTGCTGCTGAGCGAGGGGCTCTCGACACGGGAGGCGATGGCGATCGGGACGGCGGGCTTCACTGCGGCGATGTCGGTCATCGCGCTAGAGGACCACGGCCTTCGACCTGGAGACGGCCCGGTGCTCGTCACGGGTGCCAGCGGCGGTGTCGGGAGCACGGCGGTGGCGATCCTTGCGGAGCGAGGCCACGAAGTCTGGGCAGCGACCGGGAAGGCCGACGAGGCCGACCGCCTCCGCTCGCTCGGCGCGGTCGGGATCCTCGGGCGGGACGAGGTCACGGTCGAAGGCAAGCCGCTCGAGTCCGAGCGTTGGGCGGGCGCCGTCGACGCGGTCGGCTCGGCGACGTTGCCCTATGTGCTCAGGACGCTGCGGCGTGGCGCGGCGGTGGCATCGAGCGGCAACGCGAGTGGCCCGAAGCTCGATACCACGGTCTTCCCGTTCATCCTCCGGGGCGTCGCGATGCTCGGGATGGACTCGGTGGCCATGCCGATCGAGCGTCGCCGGGTCGTCTGGGACCGCCTCGCGACGGATCTTCGGCCGCGAGACCTCGGCAATCGATGCGCGGAGGTCACGCTTGACACGCTCAACGACGCGCTGGACGCCATCCTCGCTGGTGAGGCGCGCGGCCGCTGGGTGGTCAAGGTGGCCTCGGGGTAAGGTTCTTGTCGTCCCCCTTCACCGATCAGGAGGTGACGACATGTCGGTCGCACGCGTGACGGAGATCAGCTCCCGCTCCGAGAAGAGCTTCGAAGCGGCCATCAACGAAGGAATCGATCGTGCCAACAAGACGCTCCGCAACGTTCGCTCGGCGTGGATCAAGGAGCAGTCGGTCGATATCGAGGACGGCGGGATCGTGGCGTACCGCGTGAACATGCTGGTGACGTTCGTCCTGGACGAATAGCGCCGTCCTTGCGGTCGTCGCGAGGTCCTTTGGAACATCTCATGTAACGACTGACGGCTGAACGGTCACAAGCCCGAGGTTCAGCCGCCATCTGGAACATCAGATGTTCCGATCGACCGCCAGAAGCCGTTTCGGCCGTCGGTCGTAACACGTCATCTAACAAAGCCGGCTTGCGGTCACCTCGCGCCTGCGGCCGGGCCCCGCCTCGCTACGTCGCGAACACCCTGCCGCGACCGACCACGAGGCGGATCGCCTCGGGACGCGTCAGGACCGTCGGATCCTCGTCCGGCCGGCCATCGATCGCGACCGCGTCCGCCCGTGACCCGACCGCCAGGCGGCCGAGGTCGTTGCGCCCGAGCGCGGCTGCGCCACCGAGCGTCGCCACCCACAGCCCCTCGCTCACGCTGAGACCGGCCTCGAGCAGCCGCATCAGCTCCTGCGCTGAGGAGCCGGGTGGTCCGCTGTCATACCCGAGCGCGAGCGTCACGCCCGCCCGCCGTGCGGTGTCGACGGTGCGCATCGCCTCCTCGAGCTGCCGCTTGGCCTGCTCGACCAGGACGGCCGGGAAGATGTTCGCGAAACGCTCGGCGAGG
>Ga0070675_100004408_pt1 | contig 10731 bp, 8 predicted proteins | sample KBSM43metaG_FD_65343 | JGI IMG/M metagenome (GOLD analysis project Ga0070675, IMG submission 65343) | Miscanthus rhizosphere microbial communities from Kellogg Biological Station, Michigan, USA - KBS M4-3 metaG | ecosystem: Host-associated > Plants > Roots > Rhizosphere > Soil ...
GCCCTGTCGTCGCGCGTCACGCGCCAGCGGGTGAGCGGGTTCTCCGCCAGCTCGCGCATGCGCGCCTTCTGTGCGTCCTTCGACAGGTGGATCCAGAACTTGAGCAGGACGAGCCCTTCGTCCGTCAGCATCCGCTCCTGCTGGCGAATGACGGCCATCTGCGCTTCGAGCTCGTCGCCGCTGATGTCCCCGCGCACGCGCCGAGCCAGCGTCTCGTTGTACCAGGCGTTCATGAAGATGCCGACCTTGCCTTTGGGCGGCAGCGCCTGCCAGTAGCGCCACGCCGGCGGGTGCGCTTTTTCCTCGGGCGTGGGCGGGCCGAACGCCAGCACGCGGATGTGCCGCGGGTCCATCCATTCGGTGAGCTGGTTAGCGGTTTCGCCGCGGCCGCCGCCTTCGACGCCGGAGATGATCAGCAGCACCGGTCCGCGCCCGGATTGCGAGAGGTCGAATTGCGCGTCGAGCAGCGCTTCGCGCAACTTCGGTTCCTCGCGCGCGTAGTCCTTCTTCGAAATCTTGTGGCCGGTCTCCGCGGACTCGAGCATGCGCAACCTTTCTATCTCTATTGCCAGAACGGCCTGGCGGCGTTGAAGCGACGCAGCGCCTTCTCGAGGCCTGGCTCGATGGCCGCCGCCTGCGCGGCGACCCAGCCGCGCACGGCGCCGCTCGCGGCGGCATCGACGGTACCTGATAACTCGCCTGCGAGCCTGGCCGCCGTTACCGCGTCGTTGAACTGGCCGAGCGCATCCTGCGTCGCCGAAAGCGTCTCGAGATAAGTCCGGGTGCGCTTCCCGGGATAAAGCGGCGAGAAGAATTCGGCGACATAGCGCAGCCGCTTCGCGGCGATGCGCGCCGCGTGACGCTCGTCGTTGCCCGCGTGCCCAAGCGCCTGCGCGAGATCGGCGAACTTGCGGTGGCGGCGCGCAAGGAGCTTCGTCGCGAAGACGGAAGCGCGCGCCGAGGCATCGCTGAGTGGAGCGCCGCCCGCAGTCTCCGCTGCGCTGCCTTGGCTCGATGCGGCGGGCCGCGGCGTCGCCGCGATCAATCCCGCAGTCAGCAGCAGACGCTGGAAGCGAGGCGAGGCGACGCCTTCGCGCGCACGCTTGCGGGCCTCGCGCCGGCGTCTCGCCGCGCGGTCGCGCACACGCTTGATGCCCGGCGCTGCGCTCGCGTCCCGCACGAACCATGCGGAAAGCGGCGGCAGCGTCTCGGTCGCGAAGACGTCCCAGTCGCGCGCGTCACCCAGCAGCGCGGCCAGCCATTTGACTTCCGCGACCAGCGGCTCGAGCTCGGCTTCCGCGGCGAACCGCTTCATCAGCGAGAGGCACGAGCGCAGCCGCCTCGTCCCGACGCGCATCTGGTGAACCCACTCGGGATCGTCGTCGGTCACGAGTCCCGGCGCGTTCGCCGCGACCTGCCGCAAGCACTCCTGCGCGATCGCCGAGAGCGCCTCGACGGCAGCGTCATCCTTGTCGAGCGTGATTGGCTCGGCTCGTACCGGAGCGGCCGCGGCTGCGGTCAGTCCTTGCCGCAACGCGTAGCCGCGTTCCGCCTTCGACCGGGTCATGACCGCAACCGGCAAGTCCGCGGCGAAGGCGAGCCCAAGGCGGAACAGATTCCCGGCGTCCCCGTCCTCCAGCTCGATCTCGACCTCGGCGATCGGAGCGCGGCGAACGCGCAGTCCGGGAGGCGTGCGAATCTCTCCGCGATCGACGCATATCACCGCCCGCGTTCCGTCGGAAAACTCGAGCGGGACTGTTCGTCGCTCGTATTCGGCCGTGCAGACGGGAACGAGTCCGCGGTCCTGATGGGCCTTCGTGACGAGCTTCTTCCACGGCGTCGCGGCGACGAGCGTCACATCCGGTTCACCGGACTTGAGCGGCCATTCATGCTCGGCGCGCATATGGAGACCGGCTCCCGCTTGCGGCGGTCCCTTGAGCGTCTGGACAAAGCTCCGCCCGCTTCGCCGCACGCGCAGCGAGACGCCCTCGCGTTGCAGCCGGAAGTCGGGCGAGTCGAAGTAGGTGCTCGAGAGCTGCGCCGAGCGAGCGCGACCGCGTTTGAGCCCGCGCAACGCCGGGTGCCGCAACAGCAGGGGCATTGCGGCCGCATCCAGCGAAAGCTTGAGCTCGATTTCGGTCGGAATGGTTTTTCCTCCGCGCCTTCGTCGCTCGATTGAGGCGGCCGGAGGGTCGTGCCTCAGGCCTCGTCCGCGTGCTTCACCCGGCGCGCGCGCACGGCCTCGGCCAGGATGGCGAGCGCTTCGACCGTCGCGTCCCAGCCGATGCAGGCATCGGTGATCGACACGCCATACTTGAGCGGCTGACCCGGAACGAGATCCTGGCGGCCGGGGTTCAGGTGACTTTCGATCATCACGCCGCAGATCCGCCCGTCGCCGCCGGCGATCTGCGTGGCGATGTCGCGAACGACGTCGCTCTGGCGCTCGTACTTTTTCTGGCTGTTGGCATGCGAGCAATCGATCATCAGCCGGGCGGCAAGCCCCGCATTCGCGAGCTCCTTGCAGGTGGCCTCCACGCTTTCCGCGTTGAAGTTCGGCGTTCTGCCGCCGCGCAGGATGATGTGACAATCCTCGTTGCCGCCGGTGTGCACGATCGCGGAATGTCCGCCCTTGGTGACGGACAGGAAATGGTGCGGTGCCGACGCGGCCTTGATCGCGTCGACCGCGATCCTCACGTCGCCGTTCGTTCCGTTCTTGAAGCCGACGGGGCAGGAGAGGCCCGACGCGAGCTCGCGATGGACCTGGCTCTCTGTGGTGCGGGCGCCGATCGCGCCCCACGCGATCATGTCCGCGAAGTACTGCGGCGTGATCATGTCGAGGTACTCGGTGCCTGCCGGCAAGTCGAGCTCGTTGACCTCGACCAGGATGCGACGGGCGAGGCGCAGGCCCTCGTTGATCCGATAGCTGTCGTCGAGGTGCGGGTCGTTGATGAGGCCTTTCCAGCCGACCGTGGTGCGCGGCTTCTCGAAGTAGACGCGCATCACGATGACGAGCTCGGCTGCGAGCTCGCGCCGCTGCAGCGAAAGCCGCGTCGCGTAGTCGATCGCCGCATCGTAGTCGTGGATCGAGCAGGGGCCGACGACGACGAGCAACCGATCGTCGGCGCCGTGCAGGACGCGATGAATCGCCTGTCGCGCTTCAAAAGTCGTGTTGGCGGCCCGCTCCGACGCGGGAAATTCGCGCAGCAGGTGCGAAGGCGGTGCGAGCTCCATGATCTCGCGGATACGCGTGTCGTCGATGGGAAGGCGGGCACCGCCTGGCGCAGGGGCCAACGGTTTATTTCGGTTCGCCGTGGGGGCGGGCGTGGACGTCGACACTGGAAGCTCCGTGATCGTTTTCTCAGCAAAAACAGTATATTACCAGCTTACTGTCCCCTGGGGGGTAGGGGCGTCTAACCCCATGCTGCAATGCAATGTGCCGAATTGAGACATCGGCCGAAGGGCGGTATCCGAAATCGTTGCTTCGCGCGTTTAGGATACCGTAGACTGCGTCCGACCCTGCTGGCCGCACCGCAGAGCCTGTACAGCCTACCCAGTGGCCCGAGACGTCTCGTGGGCCGCTGAGGCAAGAAAAAATCGATCCCGCTCATTCCCAGGAGAAGTGTATGAAGAAGCTGATCGCGCTGGCCCTTTTCGGCGCGTTGAACCTGTTGCTCGCCCCGGCGTTCGCGGCCGATGCCCCGAAGGCCGCCGCTGCCCCGGCTGCCACACCCGCCGCCGCGCCTGCGCCCGCGCCCGCTGCGGCCCCGGCGCCTGCGCCCGCGATGGCCGCCGAAAAGAAAGAGAACTCACAGAACAACAAGATGAAGGAATGCCAGGCGCAAGCGGGCGAGAAGAAGCTCGAAGGCGCGAAGCGCCAGGAATACGTCAACACCTGTCTCAAGGCCAAGCCCGAGAAGGCCGAGAGCAGGATGGCGATGTGCAACAAGAAGACCGCCGGTTTGAAGGGCGACGAACGGAAGAAGGCGCAAAGCGAATGCATGAAGGCGCCCGCCTAGTCCCCTAGGGACTTGCTTGATCCCCTGGGGACTAACTGATCTACCTATCTCTCAGGAAACGCAACGAGGACACGACCGGCTGACCTCCTGTCCAGCCGGTCGCGACCGACAGGGCCCCACCGGGCAACCGGCTGGGGCCTTGTTTTATCCGGCGGCCGCCGAGCAACGACCTTCGCGCTGACTGGCGCCGCCGGCATCACCCGGCCTTGCGTATGAGCAGGCCCTTCAGATATTCGCCTTCGGGAAAGGCGAGCGCGACGGGGTGATCCGCCGCGGCGCCCAGCGTGCCGATGACCGAGGCGTCCACCCCGGCATCCTGCGCGGCGCCCGCGACGATCTTGCGAAAGAGCGCGGCATCGATCCCGCCGGAGCAGGAGAACGTCGCGAGCAACCCGCCCGGCCGCAGGAGCTTGAGGGCGAGCAGGTTGACGTCCTTGTACGCGCGAGCCGCGCGCTCGGCGTGCGCCGCGGTCGGCGCGAACTTGGGCGGGTCGAGAATCGCGAGATCGAACGAGGTTGCGCGATCGCGCAATTTGCGCAACTCCGCGAACGCATCGGCTTCGCGCCACTCGGCGCGGTCGGCGGGCAACGATGCGTTGCGCGCGACATTCGCGCGCGCAAGATCGAGGGCTTCCGCGGAGCTGTCAATCGAGACGACCGTCTTCGCGCCACCCGCCAGTGCCGCGAGCGTGAAGCCGCCCGTGTAGGCAAAGCTATTGAGCACGTCCCTCCCCACGGCGAGCCGCCGCACCAGGGCGCGATTGTCCCGCTGGTCGAGATAGAAGCCCGTCTTCTGGCCGCCGGCCACGTCGACGCCGTAGGCAAGCCCGTCCTCGACGAACGTGACGGCCTCAGGGAGCGTACCCTTCGCCGCACCGGCGCGCGGCGCCAGCCCCTCGAGCTTGCGCACGTCGACGTCGGAGCGCTCGTACACACATGCCGCATCCGTCGCGGTGGCGAGTGCGTCGACGATCTCGTCGCGCCAGCGCTCCGCGCCGGCGGAGGTGAGCTGGAGCACGACGGTGTCGGCATAGCGGTCGGCGACGACGCCCGGCAGTCCATCCGACTCGCCGTGAACGAGACGGCACCCGGTGTGCCGCTCGTCGAGCATCGTTGCTCGGGCCGCGATCGCGCGAGTGATGCGGCGCGCGAAGAACGCCGCATCGATCGCTTCGCGTGGATCGAACGTCCAGGCGCGCGCGCGAATTTGCGACGTCGGGGAATAGGCAGCGTGCGCCAGAAAGGCGCCGTCGCTCGACTGCACGGTCACCGTGTCGCCGGGCTTCCAGGAGTCGTCGGCAACAGCGATCGCGCCGGAAAAGATCCACGGATGGCGCTGCCGCAGCGATTTGTCGCGCCCGGGCTTGAGGCGCAGCGTGGGGTAGGGCTCAGTCAAGCGAGACACCGACCAGCCGCCCGACGGCGAACGTCACCGCGCCTGCGATCGCTCCCAGCACCAGCATCCGCAGGCCGGACCGCAGCGCTCCACGCCCGGTGAAGAGCGAGAGCAGCGCACCGACTCCGAACAGCGCGAGCGCCGTCACCCCGATCGCGACCGGCAACGTCCGCGGGCCGGAAAGCACCATGAACGGGGCGAGCGGCAGGAACGCTCCGATCGCAAACGAAAGGAACGACGAGATCGCGGCGCCCCACGGCGAGCCGAGCTCGTCGGGATTGAGGCCGAGCTCCTCGCGGGCCAGCGTGTCGAGCGCGTGCTCGGGATCGGCGACGATGCGCGAGGCGAGCTTCGACGCTTCCTCGGGCCGCAGTCCTTTCGCCGAGTAGATGAGCGCGAGCTCCTGCGCTTCCGCTTCCGGATACTGGGCGAGCTCGTCGCGCTCGAGCCCGATCTGGTACTCGAAGAGCTCGCGCTGCGAGCGTACGGAGACATACTCGCCCGTGGCCATCGCGAAGGCCCCGGCGCACATCCCGGCGATGCCCGTCAGGATGACCGCGTGCGGGTCGGGGCTCGCGCCGGCGACACCCAGGATGAGGCTCGCGTTCGAGATGAGCCCGTCGTTGACGCCGAAGACCGCCGCCCGCAGGTTGCCCCCGCCGTGCAACCCGCGATGCCTGTGCTCGGTCCCGCTTCCCGCCCTCGGCGTCGCGTGGCCGGACTCCATCGGCAGCGCAAGGTCGTAGATCCCCATTCCGCGCACCTTCATCGCGGCGAGCATGCTCCGCATCCTCCGCGGCCCCAGCTTCGAGACGAGCGCCATGACAAGGCGCGTGCGCGTATCGGGGACATAAGGGGTCGGCGCCGGATGTCCGCGCGCCGTAAGTTGCGCCCGCCAGATTGCCGCCTGCGCCTCGGCTTCACCCGCCAGCCGGCGGAAGAGCTCGGCGCGCGCGCTATCTCGTTCGGCTTCCGCGCAGGTGCGGTACAAAAGCGCCGAGCGCTGCTCCTCGGTCCAGCTTTCGAGCGGATTCGACATGGCGATTCGTGACGGCGTCAGCGCCGAACGAGCGACGCGCGATCCGGCTCGAGGCGATTCATGCATCCGCTAGCGTGCGGGCGGATCACCGCTCAGCGCGCCGTCGATGCGTGCCATGACGTCGGGCGTGAGCTTCGGGACGACGTCGAGGGCCTTCATGTTCTCGCGCACCTGCTCGGGCCGGCTCGCGCCGGTGATCGCCGTCGAGACGTTCGGATTCTTGAGGCACCACGCGAGCGACATCTGCGCGAGCGTACAACCGAGATCCGCGGCGATCGGGGCGAGGCGCCTGACCTTGGCAATCTGCGGCGCGTCCGACAGGCGCTCGGCAAGCCACTCGTAGCCCTTCACCGTTCCGCGCGAGCCGGCTGGAATGCCGTCGTTGTACTTGCCCGTGAGCAGCCCCGAGGCGAGCGGACTCCAGATCGTCGTGCCGAGTCCGATGTCGCGGTAGAGCCGCCCGTACTCTTCCTCGACGCGCTCGCGATGGAGGAGGTTGTACTGAGGCTGCTCCATCACCGGCTTGTGCAGATGGTGCCGATCCGCGATCTGCCAGGCGGCCATGATCTCCGCCGCCGACCATTCGGACGTTCCCCAGTAGAGCGCCTTGCCCGCGGTGATCATGTCGTGCATCGCGTACACCGTCTCCTCGATCGGCGTGTCGGGGTCGGCACGATGGCAGAACACGAGATCGACGTAGTCGAGGCCGAAGCGCTTGAGAGAGTCGTCGATCGCCTGCATCAGGTATTTGCGGTTCAGCGTGCTCTTCTCGTTCGGGCCGTCGTTCAAGCCCCAGAAGAACTTGGTCGACACGACATACGACGAGCGACGCCAGCCGAGCTTGCGCAGCGCTTCGCCCATCAGCGTTTCGGACTGCCCTTTTGCATAGACCTCGGCGTTGTCGAAGAAATTCACTCCGGCATCGCGCGCGGCGGCCATGCACTCGCGCGCGAGGTCGGCACCCATCTGGTTGCCGTAGGTCACCCACGATCCGAACGATAGTTCGCTCACTTTGAGACCGGAGGCGCCGAGACGGCGGTATTGCATCGTGGTCATCTCAATCCTTGTGGGAAATCGCGAAGAGCGCGCGGCGGAGGGTGCGCGGAATGTAGAATCGCAACCCTCTATTCTACGCACAGGAAATAATCGATGCCCGCCTCCTCTCGCGCCGCCAGTAGTCGCACACTCGGCCGGGCGGTCCGCAAGCCGCCCCTCTCGGTCGAAGCGCTGTGGGCGATCAAGCGCATTGCAGCGCCCACGCTTTCGCCCGATGGCTCGCATGCCTGCGCGGCGGTGACGAGCTTCGACATGGGCACGAACGAGAGCACGACCGAGCTGTGGCTCTTTCCGACGGGTCTCGCCGGCCAATCGGGTGCGAAGGCGCGGCGGCTCACCGCGGGCGACAAGGACAGCGACCCCAAGTGGTCGCCGAGCGGCGACGCGATCGCGTTCACGGCGAAGCGCAAGGCCGATGAAGAGCCGCAGGTCTACGTGATCGCGCCCGACGGAGGGGAAGCACGGCGCGTCACCTCGCTCGCCACCGGCTGCTCGGCGATCAAGTGGTTCGCCGACGGCGAGCGGATCGCGTTCGTATCGTGGGTGTGGCCGGATCTCAAGACCGACGCCGAGCAGGCGAAGCGAAAGAAGGAGAAGAAGGACGGCAAGGTCAAGGCGCACGTCACCGAGCGCGCGGAGTTCCGCTTCTGGGACCACTGGCTCACCGACGGCCGCGAGCCGCACGTGTTCGTCTGCGACGTGGCGACCGGCCGGTGTCGCGACGCGCTGGCGGGAACGGGCATCGCCTTGTGTCCGTGGGAGCCCAAAGCGGACGACTTCGACATCTCGCCCGACGGGCGCGAGCTCGCGCTGTCGGTCGACCTCGGTCCCGAGCAGCGGATGATGGCCCTGCGCGACATCGTCACCGTCGATCTCGCGACGAAGAAGAAGCGCGTGCTGACGGAGAAGACCGGCACCGACGATGCGACGCCGGCCTATGCTCCCGACGGCCACGCGCTCGTCTACCACGCGTTCGACACGAAGCGCTCGTTCAACGACCAGGGACGCCTCGTCCTGCGCGAGCGCACGAGCGGACGCACGCGCACGCTGGCGCCGCGGCTCGATCGCCAGCCGCAGCACGTGGCGTGGGCGCGCGATTCGAGCTCGCTCCTGTTCACGCTGGAAGACCATGGGCACGTCGGCTTGTGGCGGCTCTCGACGCAGGCCGCCGATGCGGATGCGGCGCCGGTGGCCGTCGCCGCGTCCGGAGGCTCCATCGGCGGCTTTGCGCAGTCGAAGGACGGCTCGGTGATCGCGTTCGAGCGCGCGACCGCGGTCCATCCGCCGTCGCTCTTCGCGTGCCGGGGCGACGGTTCAGCCGAGCGCGGGATCGAAACGCTGAATCGCACGCTGCTCGCGCGCCACTCGATGGGCACGGTGCGCGAAGTGACCATCAACGGCTGGGGCGGGGCGCCCGTCCAGATGTGGATCACGTATCCGCCGAATTTCGACGCCGGGAAAAAGTGGCCGCTGCTCCATACGATCCACGGCGGGCCGCATGCGGCGCATCAGGACACCTGGCATTTCCGCTGGAACACCCAGGTCTTCGCGGGCTATGGCTACGTCGTCGCCGCGGTCAATTATCACGGGTCGTCGGGATTCGGGCAGAAGTGGCTGGAGACGATAGCGGGACGCTATGGCGAGAAGGAATACGCCGACACCGAGGCCGGCACCGAGTGGATGCTGCGCCAGGGCTACATCGATCGCACGCGGCTCGTCGCGGCCGGCGGCAGCTACGGCGGCTTCATGGTCGCCTACATGAATGGCCACACCGATCGCTACCGGACGTTCGTGTGCCACGCCGGCTGCTACGACTGGGTCAGCATGATGGCGACCGACGGCTACGTCTTCTTCTCCAAGGAGCTGGGCGCCTTCCACTGGGACGACATGCCGCGCGTGATGCGCCAGTCGCCGCACCACTACGTGAAGCATGCGAAGACGCCGACGCTCGTGCTCCACGGCGAGCTCGACTATCGCGTGCCGGCGACACAAGCGCTGCAGTACTACGACACGCTGAAGGCGAAGAGCGTACCGGCGCGCCTCGTCTACTTTCCGGACGAGAACCACTGGATCCTGAAGCCGCAGAATTCGCGGCTGTGGTATCGCGAGTTCTTCGACTGGGTGGCGCGCTACGCGCCGGGCGGGCCGGCACGGGGTGGAAAACGCTGAGCGAGAAGTGCTGAGCCTCTGGGTCTCTCAGCCGGCCTCAGGCCGGCGCTCAGTTGTTTGCTATACGGCGGTAATCGGGGGCCCGCTCAGCTTCTTCTCGTAGGCGCCCTGGCAGGCGACGCAGCGCTGCGCCGTGGGATAGGCCTTGAGCCTTGCCGGCGCGATCGGCTCGCCGCAATCAACGCATTCGCCGTACGACCCGTCGCGCATCCGGGCGAGGGCCGCATCGACTTCCGTCAGGTCGGCCAGCACGTGCCGCACTTCGGCGAGATCGAGCTCGGCCAAGCCGTCGGCAACGCCCCATTCGTCCCCGCTCTCCTGGATCCGATTTCGGAGGCCGACCACGCCCTCGTCGCCGCTGCCGGCGAGTTGCGTCTTCACCTCGACGCGCAGCGCTGTCCGGCGAGCTTCGAGCTCGGCCTTCAAGTGCGCACGATCGTCCGCGGATAGTTCGTTCTTGGCCATGGGAAGGGAAGTCCAAGCGGGGATTCAACACCCCATTATCCCCATTTTGGGGGCGGGACGGAAATGAAACGAAAGAAAGAACCGGGCTTGAAAAAGATACATCCGGGCATAGATCGGGGAGGCAAGGCGATGACCTGAGGATCCGAATCGGGATTCGCCACCTACTTTGACAACGGAGAACCCATGCACAACCTGACTGTGTACCACCCCTTCGCGCACAACGGATTGGACGACCTCGTCCGGGGCCTCTTCCGGCCGGCGCGCTTCGAGAAGTCGGCGGCCCCGATCAAGGTCGATGTCGTTGAAACCGAGACGGCCTACGTCGTCAAGGCCGAGCTGCCGGGCGTCAACAAGGATGAAATCCAGGTCTCGATCGAAGGCGATGTCGTGACGATCGGCGCCGAAGTGAAGCGCGAGAACGAAACGAAGGATGGCGAGCGCGTCATTCGCAGCGAGCGCTACACCGGTAGCGTCTACCGCGCGTTCACGCTCCCGGTCGAAATCGACGACACGGCCAGCAACGCCAAGTACGAAAACGGCGTCCTGGAGCTCACGCTGACGAAGAAGCCTGCCGCAGCGGGCCGCAAGCT
>Ga0070675_100004410_pt1 | contig 10729 bp, 8 predicted proteins | sample KBSM43metaG_FD_65343 | JGI IMG/M metagenome (GOLD analysis project Ga0070675, IMG submission 65343) | Miscanthus rhizosphere microbial communities from Kellogg Biological Station, Michigan, USA - KBS M4-3 metaG | ecosystem: Host-associated > Plants > Roots > Rhizosphere > Soil ...
CCAGTGAGCGAATGGAAGGAGCTACTCGCAGCGGCCCGCGCGGCATCCGCACGGCCAAGCGAATTTCGACGGCTCGCGCGGCGCGCCTACCACTTGATGCGCGGAGGCAGTCGTCCAGAGAAATCGCGTCCAGTTCGACTGGCGCTACTAGGCCGATCAACGCTTGACATGATGGCTCCGCAGCTCGCGCTGGCCTTGCTGGCACGCGGCTTCGCTCCCGACATCTATACCGCGCCGTACGGATCGTTCATGCAGGAGTTGATCGATCCCGAGAGCGGAGCCGCGCGGTGGGGCGCGCAGTTCGCGCTGGTCGTTCTGACGCCATTCGACATCCCCGAGTGGCCTGCGACCTTTGCGACAGCGGACGAGGCTGACGCGGTGGCCGAGCGTGTGGCGAAGCAGCTGTTGGCGGCGTGTGACAACTTTCGGGCGAGCAGCCGTGCCGAAGTGTTACTCGACAACTTCCATGCATTCCCCACGCGACCGCTGGGGAATGTTGGCGCACGCATTGCCGGCGACCGGAATAACTTCATTCGGCGGCTGAATGTGAAGCTTGGAGATCTGGTGCCTCCGGGCATCCATTTGATTGACACCGCCGAGTTGTCGGCACGGCATGGCGTCGCGCACTGGCACGATGCCCGTCTGTGGAACGAAGCGAAGCAGCCGGTGTCGTTCGACATGGCTGTCGAGTACGTGCAGACAGTTGCGGGCGTCATTGCGGGTGCGCTTGGCGCGAGTCGCAAGGTCGTCGTCCTGGACCTCGACGACACGCTGTGGGGCGGAGTGATCGGCGACGCTGGTCTCTCAGGGATCGAACTCGGTGAAGGCAGCCCGAGAGGCGAGGCGTTCAAAGCGTTTCAACAGTACCTGCGCACGCTTCGCGAGCGCGGCATCCTCCTGGCTGTTTCGAGCAAGAACGAGCCGTCCAATGCTCGCCTGCCATTCGAGGAGCATCCAGAGACTGTGCTCAGGCTCTCCGACTTCGCCGCATTCAGGGCGTCCTGGGATCCGAAGGCAGACAGTCTGCGCGCGATGGCCGCGGATCTGGATCTCGGTCTCGACTCCTTCGTGTTCGTGGATGACAACCCTGCTGAACGTGAACTGATACGCCAATCGTTGCCCGAGGTCGCCGTCATCGACTTGCCCGAAGACCCGTCTGAGTACGCAGGCGCACTGGAGGCCACTCGCTGGCTTGAAGTCGCGCGGGTCACTGACGACGATCGCACGCGCGCGGGCCAGTATCAGACTCGTGCGGAAGTTCGTGCGCTCGCCGAGACCATGGATCTCTCCGCGTTTCTCTCGTCGCTGGACATGCATGCGCAGGTGGCGCCGATCGACGGCGTCTCACTTGCGCGAGCGACGCAACTGATCAACAAGACGAACCAGTTCAATCTGACGACGCGACGCTTGACCGAGAGCGAAGTGCAGGGGCTTTCACACGATCCGTCGGTCTGCACGATGGCAGTTCGTCTGGCGGACCGCTTTGGTGATCATGGCCTGATCAGCGTCCTGATCGCTTCGCATCGCGGGGATGCAGTCGAGATCGACGACTGGCTCATGAGCTGCCGTGTTCTGAAACGCGGTGTCGAGCGCATGCTGCTGTGCCGGTTGGTCGATTGGGCTCACGCGCGCGGCGTCAGCGAGCTGCGCGCGCGATTTCTTGCCACCGGGCGCAATGAGCTCGTGCGCAATCTTCTCGACGATCTCGGCTTCGAGCGATGTGCCGAGTCCGAGCAGGGCACGAGCTACCGCCTCGGCCTGGCGAACTTTGAGAGCCCACAACATTTCATCACTGTAGAAAGGGAAGAGCTGGCGTAATGGCGAAAGAGCTGGAAATTCTCTCGCGAGTGCGAGAGGTGTTCGTGCGGTTTTTCGACGACCCGCGGTTGAGTGTCGATACCGACACGACGGCGTCGATGGTGCCGGGATGGGACTCACTCGCAAACGTCGAGTTGATGGTTGAAGTCGAGCAGTCGTTCGGCATTCGTTTCCGCACGGGTGAGGTGGCAGGTCTGAAGAATGTCGGCGAGCTGGTGTCGCTGATTGCGCGACGGATCTAGTGATGGTGAGGACGTTGGCATTCGCTCTGGTCGCTTGCGCGCTGATGGGGGCGTCATTTGGATTCGGCCTCTACTCCGGAGCGGAGCGTACGTCGGTGTTCGTTTTGTTGCGGGATGTAAAGGGCCGGATTCAGCAGATTCGCACGGGCGAGGCGCCGCCAGCCGCTGTGCCATTGCCACAGTTCACGCGGCTGTACGACGACGAAAGTATCGCAAGCGCTCAGAAGAACGCAGCGCCATCGAACGTCCTCGAGTGGGCAGGGTTCTACCGAATGGTGACCAGCCCCAAGGACCTCGACGGCCTCGAGCCGTTGAATCCCTGGTTGCCACCGCTGATTCACGATCGGTTGCAACCGTGGGCACGCGCAAAGGCCGAAGCGACGGATGGCATCGCAGACGACACAGGCGCCGTCTGTCAGCCGGCAGGTTGGTTTCGCGCCACCGGCTTCAACGGTGGGTTCATGTTGATACCGCGCCCCACAAAGATCGTCATTGCTTACGCCGATATCGAGATGCATGGCGTGCAGCGGGTCTACATGAACCGGACGCATCCGGCGCACGTGTTGCCGACCTGGAATGGTGACTCGATCGGCTACTGGGATGGCGACACGCTTGTGGTCGACACGGTCGGTTTCAACGACAAGTCATGGCTGCAATCAACGATGGAGCCTCACACTGAGGAAACCCGTGTATTACAGCGTATTCGTCGGGTCCGTGAAGGCGCATTCCTTGAGGTGCACTATGTCATCGAGGACAGAAAGGCTCTGACGTCGGCGTACGCCTATACCCGGTACTTCCGACGTGTCGGTGACACCATGCCCGAAAACGTGTGCAACGACGATTTGCAGATCTGGCGCGACTATCGGAACGAAGCGCTCAAAGGTCAGCTTGCACGTGCGAGAGAGGTCCGCAATCGATGACACGAGCCCTGTCCAGCCTCTTCCTGTTCGCCGTGATTGTGACGTCGAAGAGCGCCGCAGAGTCTCCCACTGTTGAGATTCCCGCCGCTTTCGAGGGCGTGTTTCAATCGATTGCCGGCGACGTGAGAACTCCGGGCGGGCTGAGGAATGTGGGTCAGCCGGAAGACCTGACACCTCTCCAGGGAGTCTCGCGCAATGAGGCGGACGATATCGGCGATCCGGAACGACGGTGCGAGCCGATCGGACCTTTCCGAATGATGGCGCGGGAGGGGGTCAAGATCGAACTGGTTCAAGCTCCAGCCCTCGGCACGCTCATGGTGTTGTTCGAGGACGTGGCTCGCGGGTACTTCCGGACGATTCACTTCAAGCCAGACAACCGAACGGTCCCCGAACCGACCTGGCAAGGCTACTCCACTGGCAGAATCGACGGCTCTACTCTCATCGTGGAAACGACAGGCCTCAATGAGAAGACCTGGCTAGACAGCAACGGAACGCTGCACAGCGATAAGTTGCGGCTGGTGGAGCAGATTCGCCCGATCGACAGGGGACAGTACCTCGAATACAGAATCACGGCAGATGACCCGCAGGTGCTTGCCAAGCCACACACTTACATTCGCTACTTTGAGAGAAGCGCAGGTGAGATTGGTGAGCATGTCTGCACCGTTTGAACCGTCTACCGAGGCCTCGGGTCTGCACTGAGCGTTACACATCAACATGAGACAAATGAACACTTTCGTCCCCGGCTACAGACGTCGATTTGCCTTCGTCCTCAGTCTCCTTGCGGTTGTGGTTCTTTGTGGAGCGTGCGCAGGAGATCCAGAGGCGAGGAAGCAGAACTTCCTTGCTCGCGGGAATGCCTACTTCGATAAAGGCGACTATCGTCCCGCCATCATCGAGTACCGAAACGCAGTGGCCGTCGATGCCCGCTACGCGGACGCGCGGGCGAAGCTGGCGGAGTCGTACTTGCGCATCGGCGACCTCGCGAACGCCCTCTCGGAATTCGTGCGCGCCGCCGACCTCCTGCCCCAGGACTTCGACGTGAACGTGAAGGCGGGCACGCTTCTTCTCGCATCGGGAAAGGCCGACGATGCGCTGGCGAAAGCCGAAATCGCGCTCAAGCTGCGCCCGCAGGATGTGACCGCACACATTCTTCGGGGAAACGCGCTTGCGGGGCTGAAGTCGTTCGACGAAGCGCTGAAGGCGATTGAAGAAGCCATTCGACTTGATCCGTCGCGCGGATCGACCTTTACACAGAAGGCGTTCATCGAGCTGGCTAGCGGCCGCAGCGCCGAAGCTGAGAAGACGTTCAAGCAAGCCGTTCAGATGGCGCCCGCAGCGGTCGAAGGCTATCTGGCGCTCGGCAACTACTATTGGGCCGTGGGGCGCGCTGCAGAAACGGAGGAGACGTTCCGCGCCGCGCTGAAAGTCAAGCCGGACGATCCTTCGACGAATCGCGCGATGGCGGCTCTCGCCCTGGCGACAGGCCGAACTGCGGAAGCCGAAGGATACTTGAAGACGGTCGCGGACTCGTCGAACGATCCGGCATCGGTCATTGCGCTCGTCAACTACTACCTGTTGGCCGGTCGAAGCAAGGACGCGATCTCGCGTTTGACGGCTCTCAACGAGAAGACCCCGAATATTCCGGGCACGCAGCAACTGCTCGCCCGCGCGTACGCGATCTCAGGCGATCGCGCCCAGGCCCAGAAGACGATCGAAGGCATCCTGGCGACCGACCGCCAGGATTTGGACGCGCAACTCCTCAAGGCACAACTGCTTTTTGACGAAGGCAAGCGTGACACGGCGCTCGCCAGCGTCAAGGCCGCTGCGGAATCGCATCCCGAATCGGCAGAGGCCCAGCTGCTGCTCGGACGGATGTACGCCACGCGCGGTGACTCGACGCCTGCAGAAGCGGCGTTTCGCGAGGTGCTCCGAATCAACCCGCGAATCGCCGCGGCGCAGGTCGAGCTGTCGAAGCTCTTGATCTCGATCGGCAAGCCAGCCGAGTCAGTGCTGAGCGCGGAAGAGGCCGCGCGCAATGAGCCCACCAGCGTCGACGCGCGTCTGGTGTTGGTTCGCAGTCTGCTGGCAGCGAGGGACATCGCGAGAGCCGAGAAGGAGCTGGTTCCGTTGCTCGCGCAGCGCGGCGAACTGGCTGACGTACAGGCTCTGGCTGGTGTACTCGCGGTCGTGAAGAACGACATCCCCGGTGGGCGAGCCGCGTTCGAACGGGCGATCGCAGCGAACCCGAATTCGCCGGAAGCACTCGCGGGTTTGATTGCGTTGGATCTGCGCGCGAAGAACACGGCTGCCGCGACCAGGCGCATCGACGAGCGGGTGAAGGCCAATCCGACGCCCGAAGTTCTAATGCTCGCGGCGCGCACCTATGCATCCGCCGGGGATGGCGGGCAGGCCGAACGCTTCCTTCGTCAAGCAATTGAGAAGGATGCGACGCTGCTACCAGCCTATGGAATGCTGGCCGAACTGTACCTGTCGCAGGGCAAGCTCGACGAGGCGAGGAAGGAGTTCGACAATCTCGCAACTCGACAGACCAAGCCGATCGCAGCACTGACCATGAGTGGCATCATTCTTCAAAGTCAGGGACAAATTGCTCCCGCGCGGAAGCGTTTCGAAGACGTTCTCGCGATCGATCCTCGCGCTCCGGTCGCCGCCAACAACCTGGCATGGTTGCAAGTCGAGGCCGGCGAGAATCTGGACATCGCACTTCAGCTCGCGCAGTCGGCGGCCGCGGTGTCGCCGGAGACGCCCGAGATCACGGACACGCTCGGGTGGATCTTCTACAAGAAGAACCGCCCGAAGGAAGCCATTCTCCAGTTCGAGCGGAGCGTGGCAAAGGCACCGGCGAATGCGACCTTCCACTACCACCTCGGTCTCGCGTATCTGCAGGCCGGCGACAAGAATAGGGGCAGAGCGTCGCTCGAGAAGGCGATGTCTGTCGGGCCTGATACAAAGACCGCGGCTGACATCAAGCGATTGTTGTCGACGATTTAGGAAGACGTGACGGGTCAGCTCACCGCCGGATTGTCAGGCACCTCCAGCCAGGCCTGTGTGGCGCTGGTGGCGGAGTCAGACCGCATCGGCGTGTGCGAGCAGGAACGCGTCACACGGATTCGGCGCGCCGGCTCGAATGCGACCGGGCTGCCTGACGAAGCACTCGACCTGCTTCTCGATCGGTTCGGAAGCACGCGCAGCGACGTCGTGCGCTACGCGATGGCTGAGACTGGCAGTGAGGTCGTAGACAGCCGTGACGTCGAGCGACTGGACCATCACCTCGCGCACGCCTGCACCGCGTATCTCTCGTCACCATTCACCTCCGCCACAATCGTCGTGTGCGATCACGAAGCCCCGAAGGTCAGTGTGTGGAGGGGACGCGGGAAGGACATCACGCGAGTCGAATGGCCCTGGGCCGGCACCGGTTTCACGGATCTCTATTCGGCTTGTGCGTCGGTCGTTGGCTTCGGGTCGAGCCCGGTCGATCAGCGGCTTGAGGCACTCGCGCGCCTCGCGCCCGATCGTCGGGACGCGCGGGTCGATCATTTGTTCCACGGCGACGAGTCATCGATCGATTCGTCGTCGGGCTGGGCGTCGGACGTCGAAGGCTGGGCGATGCACGCTCGAACTCAGGGCGGCATCGTCGGCTGCGCCGGGCTGGCCGCGGCGCTGCAAGCGAGAATCACGGAACTGTTCCTGGCCGTCCTCGAGCGGGTCCAGCGATTCACTGGCGACGACTCACTGTGTCTGACCGGCAGTCTCTTCCACAACTCGACGATCAATACCGCCGCGAAACAGTCGAACGTGTTCGCCAACGTGTTCGTACCAATCGACCCTGGCAACCCCGGGCTTGCGGTCGGTTCAGCGCTTCACGCCAATCACCGCGACCCGGAACTGCTGTCGCCATTTCTCGGACCGTCATACGACGCGAAAGAGATCAAGGCGACGCTCGATAACTGCAAGTTACGGTACGACTGGAAGGGCGACGATGTGGTCATCGACATGTCGGTGTCGGCGTTGCGCAAGGGAATGCTCGTCGCGTGGTTCGAGGGTGGCATGGAATGGGGTCCGAGGGCGCTGGGTGCACGCTCGATTCTCGCGAGCCCGTTCTCTCCGTACGTGCTCGAGAACCTCAACGGGTTTCTCAAGCGCCGCCAGTCGTGGCGTGGTTACGGGCTGAGCGTTGCGAAAGAAGCAATGGGCGATTACTTCGACGGCCCCGCGAGCGCGCCGTTCATGGAGTCGGACTATCGCGTGCGCGATGCGGCGAGGTTCAAGCACGCGCTGCCTGCGCCCGGCAGCACCGTGCGTGTGCATGGCGTGGATCGGCGGTCCCCCCCGCGTTTCAGGCGGTTGCTCGAAGCCTTCGGCGCCGTGACCGGCGTGCCCTGTCTCGTGAACACGTCGTTCAACGGATTCCACGAGCCGATCGTCTGCAGTCCGCGTGATGCCGTGCGGGTCTTCTACGGCTCAGGCGTGGACATGCTCGTCCTCGATCAGTTCGTTCTCGTCAAGTAAGCCGAGAGCTCACAAGAGATCATGAAGCATCGTTACGTCCTGGGACTGTCGGCTTTCTACCATGACAGCGCTGCCTGTCTGCTGCGCGATGGCGAGATCATCGCCGCCGGCCAGGAGGAGCGCTTCACGCGCAAGAAGGGCGACTCGGCGTTTCCGCACCGAGCGGTCGAGTATTGTCTGCAGACTGCTGGCATCGGCGTCGCCGATCTGGAGTTCGTCGGCTTTTACGACAAGCCGCTGCTGAAGTTCGAGCGCATTCTCGAGACCTATCTCGGTATCGTTCCCAAGGGCTTCCGCTCGTTCCTGATGGCCGGACCATTGTGGATGAAAGAGAAGATCTACATGGACCGGCAACTGCGCCGGGAGCTTGGCTACGACGGCCAGATTCTCTATGCCGAACACCATGAGTCTCATGCCGCCAGCGCGTTCCTGCCGTCGCCGTTCGAAGAAGCGGCGATCCTGACCATCGATGGTGTTGGTGAGTGGGCCACGGCATCGATTGGCGTCGGCAAGGCGAACGACATCGAGATTCTTCAGGAACTGCACTGGCCGGACTCGCTCGGGCTCCTGTATTCCGCATTCACGTACTACACAGGCTTCAAGGTCAATTCCGGCGAGTACAAGGTCATGGGCCTGGCCCCGTACGGGAAGCCGACGTTCGTCGACCTGATCTACAAGGAACTGATCGATCTGCGGGAAGACGGATCCTTCACGCTCAATCAGAAGTACTTCAACTACCTCGGCGGGTTGACGATGACGAACGGCAATTTCGACGAGCTGTTCGGCGGTCCGCCGCGTGTCCCTGAAACGAATCTGACGCAGCGGGAGATGGATCTCGCACGCTCGGTGCAGGTCGTGTGCGAAGAGATCATGCTGCGCATGGCGCGCACCGCACATAAGCAGACGGGCCTCGACGACCTGTGCATGGCAGGTGGTGTGGCGCTCAACTGCGTCGGCAACGGACGCCTGTTGCGCGAGGGACCCTTCAAGCGAATCTGGGTTCAGCCGGCGGCCGGCGACGCCGGTGGCGCGCTCGGCGTCGCGCAGCTGATCTGGCATCGCCACGCCAAACAGCCACGCCGGAGTGGATGCGACGCCATGAAAGGGTCGTATCTCGGCCCCTCGTTCACAGACGACGCGATCGAGCAGTTCCTGGTGAAAACTGGCGCGCCGTTCGAGAAACTCGACCGGGCCACCCTGTCGGATCGTGTGGCTGGCATCCTCGCGGACGAAAAGATCGTCGGCTGGTTCGATGGCCGCATGGAATTCGGGCCGCGTGCGCTCGGGGCGCGAAGCATCCTCGGTGATCCGCGGAGCCCGCGCATGCAGGCGCAAATGAATATCAAGATCAAGTTTCGCGAGGGGTTTCGGCCGTTCGCGCCGAGCGTGCTCAGGGAGCGAGTGGCCGACTACTTCGAGCTCGATACCGATTCACCGTACATGCTGATGGTGGCGCCGGTGAAGGCCGAGCGGCGCATTCCGTTGACGGACGCGCAGGAGAACCTCTGGGGAATCGACAAGCTGAACGTACCTCGTTCCGATCTCCCGGCGATCACGCACATCGACTACTCAGCCCGTATTCAGACGGTGACACACGCGACGAATCCGCATTACCACGACTTGATCTCGGCCTTCGAGCGGTTGACGGGTTGTGGCGTCGTTGTGAACACATCGTTCAACGTCCGCGGTGAGCCGATCGTGTGCACACCGGAAGACGCGTATCAGTGTTTCATGCGGACCCACATCGACTACCTCGTGCTCGGTCCGTATCTCCTCGACAAGCGGACACAGCCGAAATGGTCGGAGACAGACGAATGGCAGAGCGAGTTTCAGCTGGATTGACGGCGGCGCAGGGGCGGCGTTTCGGCCTGACCGTGGGCGGCGCGTTTGCCGTGCTCGCGGCCATTACGTGGTGGCGTGGGCACCCGTTGACGATGTACGTCTTCGGATCGCTCGGGAGCGTACTGATCCTTGCTGGATTGATCGTGCCGACCTATCTCGGGCCGATCGAACGGGCATGGATGGCGTTGGCGCACGCGATCTCAAAGGTCACGACACCGATCGTGATGTCCGTGCTCTATTTTCTTGTGCTGACACCTGTGGGGCTGATTCGTCGAGCGGCGGCCGGGAACTCACTGGTTCACGAAGCAGCCGGATCCGGATTCTGGCGACAGCGGCAGGCGGGTTCCCGTCGCTCGAGCATGGAAAGGCAGTTCTAGCAACACTACGAGTCGGCTGATTGGAGAGAGTGATGGCACAGGGAATAGCGGGAGAGTTTTGGGCGTACATGCGCGAGCGAAAAAAGTTCTGGCTGGCGCCTGTGATCCTCGTCATGCTCGTCATCGGAGCGCTGCTCGTGTTCGCGCAGGGATCGGCCCTGGCCCCGTTCATTTACACAATCTTCTGAGACCGTTGAAACGGACTCGACCCGACGACTCTGCCAGCGCGACGGACACTGTCCGGCGCTGCGCAGGGTTGTGCAGCGGTTCCCCCACCGCAAGACGCTCGTCGGCAGCCCGATTCGCAGGAACAATGGCTTCCCCCAGCCATACTCTCAGATTCATCGCAAGGAATTACCCCACGTTCTAACTGATTCTCAGGGCACAAGACTTGCTGCCGTACGGCCCTGACTAAGATATGTACACAAATCAATCAGGCGCGTTGCCAGGCGTCGTGTCCGTTGATTCGACGCGAGACGGTGTGCAGCGCCTGACGCACCTGCAGCGGCTGGAGGCCGAGAGTATCCACATCCTTCGCGAGGTGGTTGCCGAGTGCGAGCGGCCGGTCATGATGTATTCGATTGGCAAGGACAGCTCGGTGATGCTGCACTTGGCGCTGAAAGCGTTTTATCCCGCGCCGCCGCCCTTCCCGTTTCTTCACGTCGACACCACGTGGAAGTTCCGCGAGATGATCGCCTTTCGCGACCGGATGGCAGGCACGCTCGGCATGGAGCTGCTCGTGCACCAGAACCCGGAGGCGCTCGCGAAGGGCATCAACCCGTTCACTCACGGCTCGGCGGTGCACACCGATGTCTGGAAGACGCAAGGACTGAAGCAGGCGCTCGACCTGCATAGCTTCGATCTGGCCTTCGGCGGCGCGCGCCGCGACGAGGAGAAGTCGCGTGCCAAGGAAAGGATCTTCTCATTCCGCTCGGCGCAGCACCGGTGGGATCCGAAGATGCAGCGCCCCGAGCTCTGGCGCCTGTACAACGCGCGCAAGAAC
>Ga0070675_100004412_pt1 | contig 10724 bp, 8 predicted proteins | sample KBSM43metaG_FD_65343 | JGI IMG/M metagenome (GOLD analysis project Ga0070675, IMG submission 65343) | Miscanthus rhizosphere microbial communities from Kellogg Biological Station, Michigan, USA - KBS M4-3 metaG | ecosystem: Host-associated > Plants > Roots > Rhizosphere > Soil ...
GTCAACCTCGCGATGCCGCAACTGCCGTCCGCGGTCGTGCAGCAGGGCGTGAACGTACAGAAGAAATCGTCGTCGATCATGATGCTGGTCGCGGTTTACGCGAAGGATGACCGCTACAGCGCCAACTACATCGCGAATTATGCGAACGTCTACGTCCTCGACACGTTGAAGCGCGTCAACGGTGCCGGGCAGGCGCAGATCATGGGCGTGCCCAACCAGGCGATGCGGATCTGGATGAATCCCGACCGCATGGCATCGCTTGCGGTCACTACGTCCGACATCGCCAACGCGGTCAGCCAGCAGAACCAGCTTTTCGGCGCCGGCCAGATCGGCCAGCAGCCGAACGCGGGCCAGGTCGAGCTTACCTTTCCGGTCGTCACCCAACCGCAATTCACCGACCCAAACCAGTACCTGAACATCATCCTGCGCGCCAGCCAGGACGGCAACGCGATCGTCCGCGTCGGCGACGTCGCGCGAGCGGAAGTCGGGTTGCAGCAGTACATCGTCGACAGCAAGATGAACGGCGTCCCCGCGACGATCATCGCCGTCTACCAGCAACCGGGCGCCAACGGTCTGGTTGTATCGGCCGCGGTGCGCAAGGCGCTGGAGGAGATGAAGGCCAGGTTCCCACAAGGGATGGACTATGTGATCGCGCTCGACACCAACGACTTCGTCCGGCTGTCGATCAAGGAAGTGATCAAGACGCTGTTCGAGGCAATGGTGCTGGTCGTGCTCGTCGTCTACCTGTTCCTGCAGAGCTTCCGCACGACGATCATCTGCAGCGTGGCGATCGTCATTGCGCTGGTGGCGACGTTCGCCGGCATGCTCGCGCTGGGCTTCTCGATCAACCTGTTGACACTGTTCGGACTGGTCCTGGCGATCGGAATGGTCGTCGACGACGCGATCGTCGTGGTCGAGAACGTCGAGCGCAACATGCACGAGCACCATCTCCCGCCCAAGGAAGCGACCATCCGCTCGATGGACGAGATCGCGAGCTCGCTGGTCGCGGTGGTACTCGTCATGTGCTCCGTGTTCATTCCCGCCGCCTTCCTGCCCGGCACCACGGGTCAACTCTACAAGCAGTTCGCGATCACGATCGTGATCTCGGTGTCGGTGTCCGGCTTCGTCGCGCTGACGGTCACGCCGGCGATGTGCGCGGCGCTGCTCAAGCACAGTCCGCCGCCGACGCGCGGACCGTTCGCGTGGTTCAACCGCCAGGTCGACCGCGTGACGCAGGCTTTCGGCGTGGCGGTGGCGTACGTGATCAAGTTCGCGGTGGTCGCGCTGGTGCTGCTGGCCGTGTTCCTGTACTCGATCTTTCACCTGTTCAAGGTCCTTCCGACGAGCTTCGTACCCAACGAAGACCAGGGTTACGCGTTCGCGGCGATCATCATGCCGCAGGCAGCGAGCCTGTCGCGCACGCAGGAAATTGCGGCCAAGGCCGACGCCATATTCAAGGGGCTGCCCGGCGTGGAGACGCGCACCGTGGTATCCGGCTACAGCCTGCTGGACAGTGGCTTCAAGACCAACGCCGCGACGATATTCGTCACGTTCAAGGACTTCGACGAACGCTACAAGAGCATCGACACGGCCAAGCAGCAAAACGTGCGCGCGATCCTGCAGGGCTTTTTCGCGCAGGCGCGGATGATCGACGAGGCGATCGTGATTCCGATTGCGCCGCCGGCCATCCCGGGCATCGGTACGACCGGCGGCTTCGAATTCTGGATTCAGAACACCGGTACCGGCGACCCCGTCGCGCTCGGCGGCGTGCTGCAGGAATTCCTGAAGAAGGCGCGGGAGCGGCCCGAGTTGACTGGCCTCGCGACCACGTATTCGGCCAGCACACAGCAAATGCGGGTCAGCGTCGACCGCGAAAAGACGCAGCTGCTGGGCATCCCGATCCAGGATGTGTACAGCGCAATCCAGGCGCAGTTCGGCTCGCTCACCGTCAGCCAGTACAACATGTCGTCCAACGTCTGGTGGGTGGTCATCCAGTCGGACGCGCAATACCGGCAACACCCCGCCGACCTGACGCGGCTGTATACGCGCAACAACCAGAACCAGATGGTGCCTCTGTCGTCGGTGGTGTCGACGGAGTGGACCGCGGGGCCCGACCTGCTGCCGCACTTCAACGGCTTCACCGCGGCCAAGGTCAATGGCAATGCGTCCGCGGGCTACAGCTCGGGAGACGCGATCGCCGCGATGGAGGCGGTCGCCAAGGAAGTGCTGCCGGCTGACTACGCATTTGCGTGGTCGGGCCTGTCGTACGAGGAAAAGAAATCGGGCGGCACGTCCGGTCTCGCGTTCGTGTTCGGCTTCATCATCGTGTTCCTGGTGCTGGCAGCGCAGTACGAATCGTGGACGCTGCCGGGCGCCGTGATGTCGGCGGTTCCGTTCGGCATCCTGGGCGCCTTGCTCACCAATCATTTGCGCGGACTCGACAACGATGTCTACTTCCAGATCGGGCTGCTGGTGCTGATCGGCCTTGGCGCCAAGAACGCGGTCTTGCGCGTGTCCGCCGCCATCGACTTCCGCCATCAGGGCAAGTCGATCATGGAGGCGACCATCCTGGCAGGCGAACAACGGCTGCGCCCGATCATCATGACGTCGCTCGCGTTCGCCATCGGCTGCCTGCCGTTGGCCCTCGCCGTCGGCGCCGGCGCCAATGCGCGGCATTCGATCGGCACCGGCATCATCGGCGGCATGCTGGGCGAAACCACGCTCGCGATGCTGTACGTGCCGTTGCTCTTCTACCTGTTCGATCGCCTGAAGGAGAAGGGCGAGGGCAAGGCCGAAGGCGCAAAGCCGGCGCAAGCGGCACAGTCGCCGACCAATACTGTGCCGGCGCCGACGCCGGCGCCCAAGCCGGAGGGCGACTAGGGTGAACTCCCAAGCTCGCCCCACTTCCGTTCGGCCTCGCTGCATCCATAGGGGGAGCGCCAGTTCCTTGGGGCGACCGGTCGCAACCGACTTGCGCCGCGCGCTCGCCGCATTGATCGTCGCGACGCTCGTCACTGGCTGCATGATCGGGCCGGATTACCAGCGGCCGTCCGTGAACGCGCCCACCGCGTTCATGTACGAGGCGAAGGACGCCGCCGACACGGCCAATACTGAATGGTGGAAGCAGTTCAACGACCCGGTGCTCGATGCACTCATTGCCGAGGCGCTCGCCAACAACCTCAACGTCAAGGTCGCGGCGGCCAACGTCGAGCAGGCGGCAGGCGTGCTGACACAGACGCGCTCGGCGTTGTTCCCGCAACTCGGCTACGACGCCATCGGCGGACGCGCGCGCACCACCGAATCGGGTGTGTCGCCGGAAATCGCGCGCCTCATTCCCAATCCGCAGACCTCCTATCAGGCGCTGCTGCAGGTGAGCTGGGAAGTCGACCTGTGGGGCCGCATCCGCCGCCTGAGCGAATCGGCGCGCGCCAACCTGCTCGCGACCGACGAGGCGCGCCGCGGCGTGGTCCTGTCGCTCGTGTCCCAGGTGGCCGGCAACTACCTCACGTTGCGCGGGCTCGACGCGCAACTCGTGATCGCGAAACAGACGCTCGACACCTATGCGGAATCGGTGAGACTTTTCACGCTGCAGTTCCAGTACGGCCAAGTCTCGCAGATGAACGTTGCGCAAGTGCAGTCGCAGTACGAAACCGCCGCCGCGCAGATCCCGGTTATCGAGTCGCAGATCGCGCAGACCGAGAACGGACTATCAGTGCTGCTTGGCCGCAATCCCGGTCCCATCCCGCGGGGCAAGACAATCGACGAGCTGACGCTGCCGCGCGTGCCGTCGGGGGTTCCTTCGGAGCTGCTCACGCGCCGCCCCGATCTGCTGCAGGCGGAAGAAACGCTGATTGCCGCCAACGCGCAGATCGGCGCGGCCAAGGCGCTCTATTTTCCGACCATTTCGCTGACAGGAGCCGGCGGCAATTCCAGCGCCGCGCTGTCCAACCTGTTCACCGGCCCGGCGCAGGTCTGGAGCTACGCCGGTCAGTTGATCGGTCCCATCTTCACGTTCGGCGCGGTCAGCGGCCAGGTCGCGCAGGCGGAGGCTTCGCAAAAGGCGGCGCTGTACAACTATCGGCTGTCCATCCAGAACGCGTTCGCCGACGTCGAGAACGCGCTGGTGGCGGCGAGCAAATTACAGGAGCAGCTCGCGGCACAGCGCAAGCTCGTCGCCGCGTTGTCGGACTACGCACGGTTGGCCAACCTGCAGTACACGGGAGGCTACACGTCGTATACGACCGTTCTGCAGGCCGAACAGTCGCTGTTCCCGGCGCAACTCACGCTCGCCAGCGTCCAGGCCTCGGTGTACTCGTCCAACGTGAATATCTACAAGGCGATGGGGGGCGGCTGGATCGTCGTGGCCGATACGATGACGACCGCCACACCGCCCGTGCCCGCCAGCGAGCTGGGCACCGGCCCGCCGCCGTTGTTCTAGCGTACCGTCGCGCAAGCGCGGAGCAGGCCATCCGCTCCGTGCTCAGGTGTCGCCAACCATTTCGTCGGGTGCGTGTTTCGCCACGCGGCGGGCAGTCAACCCACGACTACCCGCCGCGCGTCGCACGCACCGCGCCGACGGCGACACATTCGCCCGCGATCGGACAGCCTGCCCCGCGCTTGCATGGCGCGCAGGACCCACGATCGAAGCGGCCGGAGGCTTTCGGGTACTAGTGAATCGCGCCGGACGTCGCGGGTGGCGCGGCAAGCGAAGTCGTGTGTTGACGAGCCCCGACGCGCCGGGCACCCGCAGGCCGGCAGTAGGCGATTCCCTAGTACCCGAAAGCCTCCGGCTGCTGCGATAAATACGCGGGGTTGGTGATGATTACCCGCGCCTACGTTGCGATGGAACCGATGACGCAAATGCCGACGTCTAGCGCGCCGGCAACTGCGCCCCGGCGAGGTCCCGAGCCAGTTCCGCGAAGATCTCCGACAGCGCGCCATTGAGCGCGGTCACGAAAGCATCGGTGCTCGACCCGGCGAACGACACGCGCTTGGCGTAGGCGCGCGACCACACCGGCGCGCTCGCGCCGCCGTCATCGCGCGACAGGAAATACGTGATCTCCAGCACCGCCGCTGCCTTGGCGGGGTCGCGCGCGTCGGCATGCAGCGTGCCGACAAATCCATCGAGGATCCAGTCCGAATCGACGACAACCCCCGGTCGCGCTACAACGGTGAACACGTTGCTACGGGTGAGCGCCTGCGTGGTCGCGTCCGCGATCATCACGCCCGGCGGCACGAAGAACTCATGATAGAAATCGGTTTCAAAGCCGAATTCCGAAGCGCGCACTACGAACGACCGGCCTCGGAAAGGCGCGGCGACGTTCACCGTGCCGACGCGCAACGTCCCCGTCTGCGCCTTGGTGACGGGCGCGGGAAACGCGGGATCGAGCAGGTACGTCTGCTTGACCGGCGCGGGACGGGTAAGGCTGCAGCCTGCGACAGCCAAGGCCGCGGCAAGGGCCACCATCAGCGCCGCGCGGCGGACCGGGCTGCGTCCGGCAATCGCATCGGGAACGAGTCGGTGAAACTTCATGGCTTGCGCTCCAGCGGAGACGGCGGCGCGCCGAAGAACAGGTTCGCCGGATAGCGCTTGGTCTCCTCGGTCAGGTCGCGCAGATTGTCGGTGATCTGGCGCAGATTCTCGAGCGATGTCGCAAGGTCGGCCTCGCCGCCGCCCAGCAGACGGTCGACGCGCGTCATCGTGCGCTCCATGTTGGTGAGCGCCCTCGCGAGCTTCGGATCCGACACCATCTCCTTGACCCGAGCCATGGCTGCCGCCGTGTCTTCCGGCAGCTTCTGCAGCGCAGGGTTGGCCAGCAATTTATTCAACTCGAGGTTGGTTGCACGCATTTCGGCCAGAAGCGCCACGCTTTCATCGGAAAGTTTTTTCGCGGCGATGCTGTCGAGCGTGCTCTCGAATTTGTTGAGAGCGCGCACGCCTCGTTCGGACAGCCCCTTGGTATCTATTGCTTCAATGCGGCTGTTGGTCGTCAGCATCAGCTTATTGAGGTTGGCCAGCGTGCCCTCGACGTCGAGCTTGTGCAGACGGTCGATGATTTCGCTGGCGGCGTTGACGAACGTCAGCACCGTCGACGGCGCGCTGGGGATGTACACGTTGTCGGGTTTCCAGTCGATTTCCAGCAGCGGGGGCGGCGGATCAACGTAGTCGATCTCAAGGAAATTAGTGCCCGTGATCCCCTGGGGCGCCAAGCGCATCCGCAGGCCCTTTTCGACCTCCATCTTGGCGGTGTTCTCGTCGGTGAGATCACCGGTCGCTACACGGCCGCCGAGGAGCCGGGGTTCAATCTGCGCTTCCACGAGGATGAATCGCGCGCGCTGCGACATCGGCCGGTCCTGCTGGTACTTGTTGTACGTGAATCCGATCTTCGTGACATCTCCGATGACCACGCCGCGGTACTTGAGCTTGGATCCGACATCGAGCCCCTGCACCGATTCGTTGAAATAGGTTTCGATGGTGAGCTTGGGTTGGAACCAGCGGCCCGATCCGACCACCACCAGTAGCAGCACGCCGGCGATGACGGCCCCTATGACGAACAGGCCGAGCTTGAAGTAATTGGCTTTGAGGCTCATCAGGCGGGTGCGGGCTCGGCTTCGCGGCGGAAGAATGCGCGGACGCGCGGGTCACTGCTTTCGTCGCGCAGCCGGCGGGGATCGCCCTCGGCAATGATACCTTTGGCGTGGCGGTCGAGCAGGATTACGCGGTCCATGGCGACGAAGGTGCTGCCCAAGTCGTGCGTGACGACCACGAACGTCACGCCCAGGTTGTCGGCCAGGCGGCGGATCGTGGCGTCGAGGGACGCTGCGGTGATCGGGTCGAGGCCGGACGACGGCTCGTCGAGGAACAGGATCGACGGGTCGAGCGCCATGGACCGGGCGATGCCGGCGCGTTTTTGCATGCCGCCGGACAGTTCGGCCGGCATGTGCCCGGTGAAAGCCTCCAGCCCGACCAGTTCGAGTTTCATGCGCGCGATGAGATCGACCGCATCGTCGGGAAGGTCGGTCCAGACTTCCAGCGGCAGGCGCGTGTTTTCCAGCAGCGTCATCGAACCGAACAGCGCTCCCGACTGGTACATCACGCCGAATTTGCGCCGGATCGCGAGCAAGTCGGCACCTTCGGCGGTGACGATGTCCGCGCCGTCAATCCATGCCTGTCCTGCAAGCGGAGGAAGCAGCCCGATCATGTGCTTGAGCAGCGTGCTCTTGCCGCAGCCGGATCCGCCCAGGATGCCGAACACCTGCCCGCGGGCAACCTCGAAGTTGACGTTCTCCAAGATGGCCGGCGAGCCTTCGTAGCCGGCGTCCATCGCAACCACGCGGATGATGGGATCGTTGTTCAGGGCGCTGTTCATATATTGAGCATGTAATACACGACGGCGAAGAGTCCGTCGACGACGACCAGCAGGATGATGCCCGAGACGACGGCCTTGGTCGCGGCATCGCCGACAGCGGAGGCGCCCGCTCCCGTCTGCAGGCCGCGCAGGCAGCCGATGCCGGCGACCAAGATGGCGAACACGAACGACTTGACGAATCCGGCCAGGAAATCGGTCATCGTCACTGCGGTGTCGACCTCCTTCAGGAACGCGACGATCGGAATCGAAAAGCTCGTCATGGTAATCGCGCCACCGATCAGCCCGACCAGGTTCGCGAACAGCGTGAGCAGCGGCGTCATCAGCAACGCAGCGATGACGCGCGGAGTTACCAGGAACCGCACGGGGTCCAAGCCCATCGTCGTCAGCGCGTCGACTTCCTGGTTGACGCGCATCGTGCCGATTTCCGCGGCAAATGCTGCGCCGGAACGGCCGGCCAACAGGATCGCGGTCATCAATGGGCCCAGCTCGCGGAGCATCGACAGCCCGATCAGGTCGGCCACGAAGATTTCGGCGCCGAAACGCTTCATCGGCACGGCGGACTGAAAGGCGAGGATCATGCCGAGCAGGAACGAGATCAGCGCGACGATGGGTAACGCGTCGGCCCCGACCTGTTCACAGATGCGCCACACGTCGCGCCACCGCACCGAAGCAGGATTGCGGACGGCGTAAGTGAGCGCGGCGGTTGTCTCGCCAACGAACGTGACCTGGGCGCGGATGTCGCGCCACACCGTGTACGCCCCGCGCCCGATCTCCTCGATCGCCGGGCCGCGCGGCGGCTCGGGGTCGAGATCGTGCTCGAGCACACCGGGGTCGTACTGCTTGAGCAGAACCTCGAAGGCGGGTTTCAGGTTCGCGATCTCGACCTGCGGTTCGCGCGGATGCCGGAGCAGGTCGACGAAGAGCGCGATGCCTGCGCCGTCGCAGTAATCGACGCCGCCCGCGTCAACGACGACGCGCCGGGCGGGTACGTCGGCGACCGCACGCCGCACCGAATCCCAGATTGTCGTTACCGATTCGGAATCCAGGCGCCCTGACAGGGAGAGTAGACGGCCGCCGTCGGATGCATCGGAAATCGCCAGGACCGCGCTGGTCATGACCTGTCCGGCGAATCAGGGATTGACGAGCTCGAGCTGGTTGCCCATGACGCGGACGCGATCGCCTTCCTGTACGAATGGCTCGTAAGGCAGATTGACGACGCGCGGCGGCGGGCCGCTGTCCATCTTGATCGTGACGTCCCAGCGCTTCCGCTGGTATTCGTTGGGCTTTTGCGCGTACGCGGCGCCGCCGGCGGCGCCGACGACGACCATGCCGCGATTAGTGAAGCCGGGACCGATCGACACCATCGTCGCGCTTCCCGGCTGTCCACCCGGACCGCCGCCCATGGCACCGGACTCCGGTATCGACCCGAGCGGCGTCCACACCTGCCGCTGGTTCACCGGTGTGATCGACTGCACGACGCCGCAGTTGGCGCACGCCGCGTCGGAAGGCTTGATCTGCGCCAAAGCGGGGACCGCGGCCGCCGCAGCCAACGCAAGCAATGCAAAGAGGAACGCGTGTGCCATCAGTCGGGAATGGAATTGAGGTAGAACATCGCGTTGAGCAGCGGTCCCGGCTGGCCGAGCGGCGCGAGCCACTTCACATACACCGGGTCGATTTCGCCGGACTTGTATACGCCGACGAGCGCGCGATTGACGGCCAGCCGAAAATCGGGATCGTCGCGGCGCACCACGAGCGCGTAGGGCTCGAAGGAAAAATCCTGGTTGATGAGATCGAGGTCGTCATTGTTCTGCGCCAGTTTGATGCCCGCCAGCACCACGCGGTCCGACGCATAGGCATCGACCTTGCCGGCCAGCAGCAGCGCCGCGCCCTCGCCGCTCGACTTGACCGGGACGAACTCCGCTGTCACGGCAATCACCTTGAGTGCTTTCTGCAGCGCGGGCTCGGTGGTGGTGCCCGGAATGACGGCGATCTTCCTGCCCTTGAGGTCGGTGAGTCGAGTCAGGTGATCCTTTTCCCTCACCAGCACGCCGCCGCCGTCGACGAATATGGGTACCGAGAAGTCGACGCGTTCCATCCTGGACAGCGTAATCGTCGTGGTGCCGCACTCCACATCGGCTTGACCGGAAGTCACTGCGTCCAGGCGATTCGCCGCGTCGACCGCTCGCCATTCGATTTTCAGCGCGGGGACCGCGAGCGCCTTGCCGATGGCCACCGCCACTTTCTCGCACAACTCGACCGAGTAGCCCTGGGGCCGCCCGTTGCGCGCCTTGAACGAAAAAGGCGCCGCTTCGCTGCGGTAGGCGAAGGTCACGGTGCCGCTTGCCTTGATGCGGTCCAGCGTCGGCGACGCCGCGGCTGCCGCGCCGACGATTCCCGATGCCGCGGCGGCACACAAGAAAAGACGCAGCGAAGTGGTGGGGGTGTACAAGGTTCGGAAAGGCAAAACGATTTCGGGTCCAAGTCTAGCATGCAGGACGCGCCCGATTTCGCCGTGGCAGGCGCCCGTCGGGGTGGTGTAACATGGCCAGGTTGCGTTAGCCGTACACCCCGAGGAGACCCCATGAATCTGGCAATCAAACGCATGACCGCCGCCGCCTTCGTCGTTCTGGCATCGGCGGCATTGCTGGCCGCGCCGGCGCAGGCGCAGTCCGACCAGCAGAAACTGGTCAATGAGGCGGGCAAGACGCTGTCGAACTTCCTGCGCGACCCGGACATGAGCTGGCTGCAAGCGAACATCGGCCGGGCGAAGGGGGTACTGATCGCTCCGTCGATCGCCAAGGCGGGATTTATTTTCGGCGGTTCCGGCGGCCGTGCCGTTCTGCTCGCGCGCGATGCCGCCACAGCCAAATGGGCCGGCCCGGCGTTCTTCACGATGGCGACGGCAAGCGTCGGCTTCCAGGCCGGCGTTTCGGTTTCGGAAAACGTCACACTGGTCATGACCGAAAAGGCGCTCAATTCGCTGTTGGCGAATTCGGTCAAGGCCGGTGCGGACGCCAGCGTCGCCGCCGGTCCTGTCGGTGCCGGTGCGAAGTCGGACGTGGTTGCCGACCTGGTGACGTTCAGCCGCGCCAAGGGCGTGTACGGCGGCCTCAATCTCGATGGAACGGTGATTGCCGTGTCCAATGATTGGAACAAGGCGTATTACGGCAAGGACGTGCTGCCGCCGGATATCCTGATCCGGAACACCGCGCACAACAAGCAAGCCGATCCGCTGCTGGCCCAGGTGACCAAGGCCTCCAAGAAGTAGCCGTACTGCCGTTCGCGTTACCGGACAAGGGCTCCTGCGGGGGCCCTTTCCTTTGGTGGGCATTGGCGCTGACTCGCCGGCAACAG
>Ga0070675_100004415_pt1 | contig 10723 bp, 9 predicted proteins | sample KBSM43metaG_FD_65343 | JGI IMG/M metagenome (GOLD analysis project Ga0070675, IMG submission 65343) | Miscanthus rhizosphere microbial communities from Kellogg Biological Station, Michigan, USA - KBS M4-3 metaG | ecosystem: Host-associated > Plants > Roots > Rhizosphere > Soil ...
CGCAATAGCCGAGGCGAGGCAGTAAGCGGCGGCCCTCCTCCTCAACGGCCGCCGCCGAAGGCCCGGAGCTGCCGCTCCGGGAAGGCCCAGCGCCCCTGCGCTGGGCCTTCGTCTTGATGGGGCGGGCAGGTTGGTGGCAGGAGGGGGTCATGAACCCGCTGTTCGCCGATTTGCCGACCTCGATCTTCGAAGCGATGTCGATGGCGGCGCGGGACAAGGGCGCGGTCAATCTCGGCCAGGGCTTCCCCGATTTCGGCTGGCCGGAAGACGTCGTCGCCAGGGCCCGCGAGGCGCTCAGCGGCGCCGCCAGCCAATATCCGCCGATGCGCGGCCTGCCCGAGCTCAGGCATGCGGTCGCCGCCCATTATCGCCATCATCAGGGGCTCGAGCTCGATCCGGCCCAGGTGATCGTCACCTCGGGGGCGACCGAGGCGCTCGCCTCGAGCCTGCTCGCGCTGATCGAGCCCGGCGACGAGGTCGTCCTGTTCCAGCCGCTCTACGACGCCTATCTGCCGCTGGTGCTTCGCGCCGGCGGCGTTCCGAAGCTGGTCCGGCTCGCCCCGCCCGGCTGGCGGATCACGCGCGAGGCGCTCGCCGAGGCGTTCAGCGAGCGCACCCGCCTGGTCCTGTTCAACAACCCCCACAATCCGACCGCGCGGCTGTTCGGCCGCGACGAGCTCGCCTTGCTGGCCGAGGCCGCGATCCGGGCGGACGCGATCGTCCTTGCCGACGAAGTCTGGGAGCATCTCGTCTTCGGATCGGCGCGCTTCACCCCGCTCGCGCGGCTGCCGGGCATGGCGGAGCGCACCGTCAAGGTGGGCTCGGCCGGCAAGATCTTCTCGATGACCGGCTGGAAGGTCGGCTGGGTGGTGGCGCCGCCGGCGCTGGCGGAAGCGATCGCCAAGGCGCACCAGTTCGTCACCTTCTCGACCCCGCCCAATCTGCAGAGCGCCGTCGCCTACGGGCTCGGCAAGGCCGACGATTATTTCGCCGCGATGCGCGCCGGCTTCGCCGCCGCCCGCGATTCGATGCGCGCGGCGCTCGACTCGGCCGGCTATGCGGCGCTCGATTGCGAGGGCACCTATTTCCTGTGCGTCGACCTCGCCGCCTCGGGGATCGCGCTCGAGGATGCCGAGTTCTGCCGCCGGGCGGTCGCCGAGGCCGGGGTGGCGGCGATCCCGGTCTCCGCTTTCTATGCGGAAAGCCCCGTCACCAACGTCATCCGCCTGTGCTTCGCCAAGAAGCCGGAGACGGTCGCGGCGGGGGTGGCGGCGCTGGCCAAGGCGCGGGCGCTGCTCGGTACGGCCGAATAGCCTATTGGGTGCCGTAGGTCCGGTCGCCGGCGTCGCCGAGGCCGGGGATGATATAGCCGTGGTCGTTGAGCTCCTCGTCCATCGCCGCGGCCCAGATGGGGACGTCGGGGTGGGCGGCGCGCAGCGCCTCCGCCCCGGGCCGGGCGGCGAGCAGGCAGACGAAGCGCATCTCGGTGACTCCGACCTCCTTGAGCCGGTCGATCGCGGCGATCGCGGTGTGGCCGGTGGCGACCATCGGATCGACGACGATGACGAGGCGGTCGGCGACATCCTCCGGCGTCTTGAAATAATATTCGACCGCCTGCAGCGTGACGGGGTCGCGGTAGAGCCCGATATGGGCGCTGCGGGCCGCCGGGACGAGCTCGAGCATGCCCTCCGCCATGGTCAGGCCGGCGCGCAGGATCGGCGCGATGACCAGCTTCTTGCCGACGATCGTCGGCGCCTCGGTTTCCGCGATCGGAGTCTCGATCGGCACGAGCTCGGTCGGCAGGTCGCGGGTGACTTCGTAGCAGAGCAGGGTCGCGATCTCGCGCACCACCGCCCGGAACAGCTGCACGGAGCTGTTGCGGTCGCGCAGGATGCTGAGCTTGTGCTGCACCAGAGGGTGGTCGACGATGGTCAGTCCGTCCATGTTCAAAATACCGTTCCGTCGCTGATGATGGTGAAAGGCGGGCCGCCGCCCGGGCGAAGCTTCGCCGCGATTTCCCGCCCCGCGGCCCAGGTGCCGCCCTCGAGCATCCGGGCCAGCGGAAATTCCTCCTCGCTGACGCCGAGCCGGGCGCGGACCAGCGGGGCCAGCCGGTCGAGCAGGGCCACCGTCATCGCCCGCCAGGCGACAATCAGCGGATCGGATACCTGGTGGGGCCGTTCGGCGGCCGCCGGATCGGCGAGCCGGAGGACGCCGCAATCGACGAACAGGCCGCCGTTGCGATATTCGGCGAGCCCGGTCAGCCCGTCGATCTCGATCACCTCGACGCCCGCCGCCTGGAGCGGCTCGATCAGCGAGTAAGCGAGCCATTGCGAGAGCTTGTGGAGCGGCACCAGGCCGTCGCTGGCGTCGCCGCGCCGGATCGCCGGATGGCGCCAGCAGTCGCCGAGCGCGATGCCGTGGATGACCAGCCGGTCCGCCCAGATCGGCCCCAGCGCTTCGAGCAGCACGGCGAGGATCGCCGGGGCCGGCAGCCTGCCCCGTTCGGCGCGGGCGGCGAGGACCTCGTAGAGGCCGCCGGGGCGCCCGCCCGGGAACAGGTCCGGCCGCGCCGCGACCTGGGCGCCGAGCCGGCGGAGCAAGGCGGCGCGGCCGTCCAGCCCGAGCAGCGGATTGTCCGCGGAAACCTGGAAGCCCTTCGCCAGGGCTGCGGCGTCGAGCCCGGCGAGATCGTCGAGCCCGCCCGCCTCGAACATCCGCTGGCTGGCGACGGCGAGGCCCTCGGAGCGGCTGAAGGTGCGGCCCGTCTTGGCGTCGGCGAAGCGCCAGCCCGGGCCGGCGCCGGCGTCGAGCAGCACCGAGAGGATGATCAGGTCGAAGGCGGCGCGGGGATCGGCGATCTCCGGCGCGCCGGCGACGAAGTGGCGGGCGCGCGCATGGAAGGGGATGGCGAGATCGGGATAGCGCTCGCGGGTGACCGACGCGGTCAATTCGGCGGCGTCGTCGAGACGGGACAGGTCCACCGCCCAGCCCTCGACTTTCCCGGCGATGGCGAGGTCGAGCAACTCATGCGCGCGTTCGCGGACGGCCGCCGCGCTGAGCAGGCGGCGGACGGCGTCGTCGGTATCCGTCACCCGGCCATCCTCAGGCCCGCTCATCCTGAGGAGCCGCTGAGCGAAGTCGAAGCGGCGTCTCGAAGGACGCACGGTGCCCAACCGGTCCTTCGAGACAGGCCTTCGCCAGGCTCAGTCCTTCCTCAGGATGAGCGATAAAACTCGAATTCATCACGCTAGAATTTCCCGAGATCCCGGCCCACGACGGAGCGCAGCGCGTCGGCGCTTGGCGGGCCTTCCGGGGTGAAATAGCCGGCCGCCTTCTTCGCCTCCATCTCGACGCTGGCGTCGGGCGGGACCAGCTCCGCCGGGATCGGGACTCGCTCGCCGATCTCGATGCCGCCGGAAACGAGCGCGTCGTATTTCATGTTCGACATCGACACGAAGCGGTCGATCCGGCCGATTCCGAGCCAGTGGATCACGTCCGGCATGAGCTGCTGGAAACGGGCGTCCTGGACTCCGGCGACGCACTCGGTCCGTTCGAAATAGGTCGCCGCCTGATCGCCGCCCGGCTGGCGCTTGCGGGCGTTGTAGACGAGGAACTTGGTGACCTCGCCCAAAGCGCGGCCCTCCTTGCGGTTGTAGACGATCAGGCCGACTCCGCCCTCCTGGGCCTGGCGCGTCGCCTCCTCGATGCCGTGGGTGAGATAGGGGCGGCAGGTGCAGATGTCGGAGCCGAACACGTCCGAGCCGTTGCATTCGTCATGGACTCGGCAGGTCAGCGTCTTGGCGGGGTCGCCCAAGCCGGCCGGATCGCCGAAGATGTAGAGCGTCATGCCGCCGATCGGCGGCAGGAAGACGGAAAGATCGGGGCGGGTGACGAGCTCGGGATACATGCCGCCGGTCTGCTCGAACAGGCAGCGCCTGAGCCCCGGCTCGTCGACTCCGAACCGCTCGGCCACGCCCGGCAGCCACCAGACCGGATCGACCGCGATCTTGGTGACCGAGACGTCGCCCGCCTCGTGGACGATGTCGCCGTCCACGGCCACGCGGCCGGCGGCGATCGCCGCCTGCATCTCGTGCAGGGTCAGCCGCGCTTTGGTGATCGCGATCGTGGGCCGGATGTCGATCCCCTCGGCGATGAGCTCGGCGAAGTCGTGCGCCACCCGGTGGCCCCAGGGGTCGAGCGAGACGATCTTGCCCGGATCGCCCCATTGCGAATGCGGGCCGATCTCGCAAATCGGCGAGGTGTCGTGCAGGTCCGGCCGCGCCTGCGGGTCCATCGCGCCCGACGAAATGGCGAGCGCGCGGTAGATGGAATAGGAGCCGCCATGCGCGCCGATCGCATTGCGGTTGGCGCCGGCATTGACGGTGGCGATCACCGGCCCGCGCTCGCCGGCGGTGGCCGCGCCCCAGACGAGCGGAAATCGCGCCGGGGTCCGCGAGCCGGAATGCGACGTCAGCCGGATATGGCCGGTCTTTCCGGGCCCTGAAGAATTCATCGACGCTTCCCTCACTTTCCGCGCGCACGCTACGCCAGCATCGCCCGCGTAGCTAGGCCGCTGTTTCGGGGAAGGGCTGCGCCGGGCGGAATGGGGACACGTACCTTTTCGCGAAGAGGTGCGTGCCCCCTTTTGTCAGAAGGTGATCGAGGCGCGGGCGTAGAGGAAGCGGCCGTTGAAGCCGAACGGCGAGAAGCCCGAATAAGGCAGATAATATTGGTTGATCGGATAGACCCCGCCGATCGCCGCCGGGCGGGCGCCGAACGGCGAGCGATCGGGATAGACGTCGAAGACATTGTCGGCGCCGATCGCGAGCTCGAGCCGGCCGAACGCCCGGTAGCGCAGCTCGAGATCGGTGATCCACTTGGCGCCGAGGTGAATGTCGTCGGGGCCGAGCAAAGTCAGGCTCAGCGGGTCGGCGAGCGGGGCGGTCGCGCCCGGCGAGATCACCCGGCCGTAGCGGGTGGTTCGGGCGGTGAGGCCGAAATTGCCGAATTCGCCGTCCGCGCTCAGCACGACCTTGTCGCGCGGCTGGCCGTCGGTGAAGCGGATGCCCTCGACCCGGCCGAACAGGACGATGCCGGGGATGGTCGCGAGCGGGCCGAGATTGTTGAGGCGGCGGTCGATCCGGGTCTTGTTGTAATTGTAGGCCGCGGTCAGCGTCCAGGTGCCGAAACCGGGGGTGAAGCGATAGCTCGCCACCGCGTCGACGCCCTGGGTGGTGGTGTCGAGGCCGTTGACGAAGAAGCGCGCCGCGCCGACGCTCTGGAAGCCGTTGGCGTCGAGCAGCGCCTTGACCGCGGCGTTGACCGCGGCGGTGCCGGCGCCGGCGGCGCCGAGATTCTCGGTGAGCACGATGCGGTTGTCGATGCCGATCCGGTAATAATCGACGGTGAAGGTCAGGCCGGGGACCGGATTGGCGGTCGCGCCGAGACTGAGATTGACCGACTTCTCCGGCTCCAGGTCGCGCGAGCCCAATGCGCGCGCGACCGGGCTGCTCACCGCGAGCGTGCTGATATCGACCGGCAGGCCGTTGATGAAGTTGGTCGAGGTGGTGGTGAAGAATTGCTGGTGGAGCGAGGGCGCCCGGAAGCCGTTCGAGATCGAGCCGCGCAGCGCGAAGCCAGGGGCGACCTCGTAGCGCATCGCCAGCTTGCCGTTCAGCGTGTTGCCGAAATCGGAGAAATGCTCGAAGCGGCCGGCCAGCGTGACGGTGAAGCCCTCGGCCGGATTGGTGTCGAGCTCGACATAGGCCGCGTAGCTGTGCCGGCTCTCGTCGGTCGCGCTGGCGGCCGGGATGCCGGGGAAGCCCTGGGCGCCGGCGGGCGCGGCCCGGCCCGGGAAGCTGCAGACGCCGGTGCCGGCGTTGAACACGCCGCCCTGGGCGGCGCAATTCGCCGCCGTCGTCGTGAACGAAGCGCGGAACAGCGGCCCGGTGGCATAGGATTGGAGGTCGCCCGGCCGGATCTGGAAATTCTCGTTGCGATATTCGAGCCCGGCCGCGACCGACAGCGGCCGCGCCAGGCCGACATCATATTCGCGCGAGAAATCGAGGTTGGCGACGAGCTGGCCGTAGCGCAGGCCGCCGGCGTCGAAGACGTGCTGGCTGGCGGTGCCGAACGAGGTGTTGAGCGTGTTGCGGACGATATAGTCGAAGCTGTTGTGGCCGTAGCCGACCGAAAAATCGGCGTTCCAGCCGGCGACCTCGCCGCGCAGGCCGACGGTGCCGGCATAATCTTCGAGATCGGTGTCGATATAGGGCAGGAAGCCGTCCGGGGTCAGCGGCACGAAATTGGCGGCGGTCGGCGTCTGGCCGGGCGCCAGCGTGCCGTAGTCGCGGTTGGCGGCGGCGCTCTGCTGGCGGTAATTGGCCGCGCTGAGGCCGTCGCGGTGGCCGTAGGAGCCGAAGCCGTACAGCTCCCAGCCGCCGCTGCCCACCGGCACGCCGGCGTTGAGGAAGAACGCATAATCCCTCGCCTTGGCGTCGCCATAGCGGAATTCGAGCCGGTCGAAGCTCAGCTCGCGCGCGTCGAATGCGGGGGGCGCGGGCCGGTTGTAGTTCGGCCGGAGGTCGTAGCCGGCGCGGTTGGTCGGGTTGCGGTGGCGATATTCGGCGGTGAAGTTGATGAAGCCGGGGCCGACGGGGAGGCCGAAATTGGCGCCGAGCGTGTACATCTCGCCGTCATGGGCGTGCCGCTCGCCGTCGCTGGTGGCGAGAAAGACCCGGTTGTCGGCCGGGTCGAGGACCGGCTGGCCGGCATTGGTCTGGAGGCCGGTGATTCGGGCGACGTCGTCGAGCGTGGTTTCATAGCGGCCGTAGGTCGCGGTCGCGCGGCCGCCATGATTGGTGCCGCGCAGCTGGATGTTGATCACCCCGGCGATCGCGTCCGAGCCATATTGCGACGAGGCGCCGTCGCGCAGCACCTCGATGCGGCTGATCGCGAGGCCCGGGATCAGGTTGAGGTCGACGGCGGCGGCGCCGCGGCCGACGGTGCCGTTGATGTTGAGCAGCGCCGAAACGTGGCGGCGCTTGCCGTTGACCAGCACCAGCGTCTGGTCCGGGCTGAGGCCGCGCAGAGTCGCCGGCCGCAGCGCATCGGTGCCGTCGGCGATCGAGGGCTGCGGGAAGTTGAACGAGGGGACGAGCTCGTTGAGGATCTTGTTGGTCTCGGTCTGGCCCGAATTGGCGATCGCGTCGGCGCCGATCACGTCGACCGGGACCGGGCTGTCGGCGACGGTGCGGTCGGTGCGGCGGGTGCCGGTGACGATGATCGGCGCGCCCTCGTCGTTCGTCGGGGCGGCTGCGGCCGGCGCGTCGGCCTGGGCGAAGGCGGGCGTTGCGGCGAAGGTCGCGACGGTCGAGAGCAGCAGCGCAGTGGTGCGAGTCATGATTGATCCCCCCAAAGAACGGGTCGCAGATTAAAACCAATCCCGGCGCGCGATAGGCCAAAGATGCTGCGGCGCACATTTCGTTAAGTGATTGTGACACTGAAACAACAGCACAAGGGCCTTACTCGCCGCGCGGCGCTGCGGGAAAACTTGCGCCCGGACGGACGGCGAGGCGGCAAAACTATCGCCGGGCGGGATGAAACCCGATCGCTGCCAGGGTCGTTACGGGAGCGGACATAGCAACGGAGGGTCCGTCAATGCTCACTACCATTCTCGTCATCGTCCTGATCCTGCTGCTGATCGGCGCCTTGCCCTCCTGGGGCTACAGCCGCGGCTGGGGCTACGGGCCGTCGGGCCTGCTCGGCGTCGTCGTCATCATCCTGATCATTCTCTTGCTGATGGGCCGGATCTAGGCCGGCTTCGGCGGGGCGCCGCGGCGCGGCGCCCCTTTTCCCCGTAATCCCATTCCCGGCAGCGATGGCGAGGTCTCGCCTATTCGCCCTTGAGCCCCTCGTCTTCCTTGTAGCGGCTCTCGATGAAGCGGCCCTGGGTCTGGAAGGCGTCCAGGTCCTCGCGGGCGAGCTTGCGGCCGAGATCGTCGAGCGCCTTGTTCGCCGCGTCGAGGCCCTGGACGAGGCGATCGTCGACGGTGAGGCCTTCGCCGTCGCGCTCGCGGCGATAGTCGGCGGGGACGCGCTCGTAGCGCTCGATCAGCTCGGGCAGATGCTTGCCCATCAGCCGGCGCGCGTCCTGGGCGAGCGGATCGAGGGTCGCGGTCTCCGCGAGGCGGCTCTCGAGCAAAGGCAGCTGGCGGCTGATCGCGTCGATCCGGCTCGCGGCCGGGGCGGGGAGGGCGGCGCGCTTCCTGGCCAGCAGGGTATCGAGGCGCTCGACCACCGCCTTGTTCGGCATGTCCTCCTTATAATCGACCACCGTCTTCTCGCCGCCGAAGAACAGGAACAGGCCGACCGCGATCACGCCGAGGCCGATCACCGTCGCCAGCCCGCCGAGGCCGATCGGGCCGACGATCAGGCCGAAGGCGATGGTGGCGGCGAACAACAGGCCGAGCGCGACCGCGATGGTCGCCAGCCGCCGCGCCACCGCCGAGGTCGAACGCGACAGCGCGCGAACCTGGGCCTGGCGCGAGGCGGCAGTGCGGTCGATTCGGCCGACCACCTCGTCCATCCGGGCGATCATCGCATCGACTTGTCGCGAATTGCTCACCCTTCGATCGCGGTCAGCGGCGAATCCACGCTTACGCCGCCGCCCGCCGCCAGCCGGTTCTGCTCGACGCCCTCGGCGCGGGCGATGTAGCCGCGGCTCTTCTCGACCTCGCGGCCGAGCGTGTCGACGGTCTGCTTCATGTTGCCGAGCGCCTCGACCTTGAAGCGGTCGATCGTGTCCATCGTGTCGTAGATGTTCTGGAAGGCGCGCTGCAGCGTCTCGAGCGGGATCGTCGAGGAGGCCGCCTGCTTGTGGATCTCGCCGGACTGGGTCTTGAGCAATTCGCCGGTCGATTCGATCATGTTGGCGGTGGTGGTGTTCAAGGCGGTGATCTGCTCGAGCACGAGCCGCTGGTTGGTCAGCGCCTGGGCGACGGTGACCGCGGTCCGCAATGCCGAGACGGTGGTGGTCGAGGCCCGGTCGACCCCCTTGACCAGCTCGACATTGTTCTTCTTGACCAGGTCGAGGGCGAGATAGCCCTGAACGGAGACCGCCATCTGGGTGAGCAGATCGGTGGTCCGCTGGCGGGTGTAGAAGAGGGCGGTCTCGCGGATCGCCTTGGCCTTGGCCGGCTCGGTGGCGTCGAGCTCGTTGGCCTTGTCCTCGAGCTTGGCGTCGAGCGCCTTGGAGATGTGGATCATCTGCTCCAATTTGCCCATCGACTTCCACAGATTGGCGCGCTCGGTGTCGATCGCGGCATTGTCCATGAGCAATTCGTCCTTGCCCGAAGCGAGCGCGGCGAGGATCGCGGCGATGTGGCTCTGGGCGGACTGGTATTTCATGAAATAGCCGCGCAGCCGGTTGCCGAACGGGATGATCCCGAACAGCTTCCTCGGCTTGGTCAGCGCGCCGCCGCGGCCCGGATCGAGCTCCTCGACGGTCTTGCGCAGCTGGGTCAAATTGGCGCCGATGCCGGTATTGCTGTCGATCGCCTTGACCGGCCGGTCGAGGAAGCGGTTGGAAGCGCCGGCGGCCTCGGCGATCTCGCGGCGGCCCATCGAGGTCAGCTGATCGACCTTCTTGCCGAATTCGGGCGAGTTGGAATCGAGCGCGACCAGCTCGGCGACGAAGGAATCGACCTTCTCCTCGAGCGCGTTCTTCTGCTCTTCCTTCAACGGGACGAGCCCGGCCGCCTGCTCGGGCTGGACGGTCTGGAGCGGCTGCGGCGGCTCCAGCGTCAGCGTGGCGGCGGTGGCAGTTTCGGTCTGGGTGGCCATGTCATCCCCCATGAAGGTGGTTGGAAGCGAGATTGGTGCCTCGCGCGCCCGAGCGCAAGGGATAAAGTGTATTATTTCGCTAAAGCACCTCGGCAATCGGCGCTTAACGGAGGCCCGCGGCGGGACTAGAAGTTACGCAGCCGAATCGATTCGAGGGGAGCGACCATGCGCAAGGTGATTGTGGGAGCGGCTTTGGCGACGATGCTGTGGGCGCTCGCCCCGGCCCAGGCGGAGAAGCCCGGCCAGCGCGACGACTATAACCGCTATTACGACCAGGGCGGCAATTACAGCGGGCCGACTTGGCGCGGCCCCGACGGCCGCATGTATTGCCGCAAGCGCGACGGCACCACCGGCCTGATCGTCGGCGCCGCCGCCGGCGCGCTGGTCGGCCGGGCGATCGACGGCGGCCGCAACCGCGCCGTGGGGACCATCGTCGGCGGCGTCGCCGGCGCGCTGGTCGGCCGCGAGGTCGAGCGCAGCAGCAGCCGCTGCGAATAGGGACCCCGATCCGTCACCCCGGCGAAAGCCGGGGTCTCGGGGAGACGCGCCGAGACTTTCCGGCCTGAGATCCCGGCCTTCGCCGGGATGACGCGTACACGGCAGCAGCGATCTGTTGCTAATGCATTAGCATCATGCTAATCCATTAGCATTGAATGAGTCGGTCGGCTCGGATTCGAGTGCAGGACCGAGCGACTCGTTCGAGCGCAGGACCGAGGGACTCGTTCGAGTGCAGGACCGAGGGACTCGTTCGAGTGCCGGACCGGGCGATTCGCCGGCCAGGCGAACCAGACGAAGGAGGCTGTGCGGTGGCAGAGAAAGCTCGGCGATCCGCCATCGGGCGCCATCCCGTCTCCGATCCCGGCGAGCGGCTCGGCAA
>Ga0070675_100004416_pt1 | contig 10720 bp, 15 predicted proteins | sample KBSM43metaG_FD_65343 | JGI IMG/M metagenome (GOLD analysis project Ga0070675, IMG submission 65343) | Miscanthus rhizosphere microbial communities from Kellogg Biological Station, Michigan, USA - KBS M4-3 metaG | ecosystem: Host-associated > Plants > Roots > Rhizosphere > Soil ...
TGGAGAACGCCACCATTTATCAATTACCGACCATGTGTCTGTTATTTCAACGATTATCATTTTCTTTTATAAATCTTCCTAGTGGCGGATCGTCTTCTCGTGCTTCTCGCACTGGAGGAGGCAGACGTGTAGATCCGTATAGCTCAAATATCATTTGGCATCGATGTCCAAGTTGACAGGTAATAGGTGTTGAGCATCCATGTCCGTCTAAACAAGATTGATACATCTCAGTCATAGTTGAGTCACCGTGATCATCGGCTCGTCTTCAGCAGCGCCATGTTTGTCGACTCGATACACATTACCTGTTACTTTCCAAATTGCGAATCTCTCCCCATTAGTTAGATCGACGCAGATCCACGGGCCGTCCGGGCGAGGCGTCCACCCTCCGCGATCACCAGGAGGAGGTCCGCCGTAGTCGAAATATCCCGGTTCCTGCTTGTCATAGACTTGTGAATCGTACTTTACGATCATAGCGTCTGGATAATACTCTAGTAGTTTTAGCAGTCCTTCACGAGCTAGTTTCAGTGGGATGTCCAGCATTATCTTCCTCCATTAATTCACGAACAATATCTTGATCGTGTTGTAATAGTGTTTTGCCATAGTCAGGACGAAAGATGTATGTGGGATTATCAGGATCGAATGGATAAGCTTTTTTTGGAACTTTTCTATGACTTTGCCATCCGTATCGACGACGTCCATGTTCAGGGCATACTAAATATCCGCCTTCGTCTAGCCCAATTTCGAACGGCATTGTCTGCATACAACAGATAAATCGAATCTGTTTTGGTTGCTCCTCTGGCTGAGACATATTAGATATCCTTTCGAAAAATAAAAAGTGTGTAACCGGCGGGTAGAGACTCTATGGCCCGCTTCCGAGAAGACGGGATTTCTCGCATAGAGTCCCTACCCTGTCCCCGAGTGGGCCCTCCAGTCTTTAGTTCTGACCGGGTTCTTCCTCGGAGAGTACTATCGAATTTATGTCTGAAGACTAGCCGACAAGATATATACGAATCCCATCACCATCAGAACTACGAAGAATATCAAGATCCAGCGAATCATAGGTAATTCACTGTTTTTGTGATTGATCCGTACTTACCCGAGTCGGTGAAGGTAAACGTCAAACGAAAATGACGTTCGGGTCCGCAACCCTGAGTACCACCAATACAGATGGCAGCTCCTCCTCCGTAACGCACGTAGACGCGGTGCTCTTCTCGAATATGGGATGGGTAACCAGTGTCGTTGCCGCGCCACTCCCATTGTCCGTAAGTGTCAGTGGCATCGCCATACCTGTATGAGACTTCAGTGATCCCACCTCCAAATGGTCGATAACAAATCCGCCATCCACCATCGTATTTGAGGGCTGGTCCCCAATCCCATCCGAAATGACCTTCGTGTGGTTTTAGAGTGAAAGCGAAGATCTTACAACGAATCGTAAGCGGATCCATCATAAGACAGGGAACCCTGATTGATTGGCACTCATCGTAACCACTCGGAATATAATCCGGAGGATTTGAGTCCATCAGTGTCCATTGCCATTCTGGTGGCGGGGGTGGGGCGGGGGGAGGCGCCGGTGGCGCTGGATTCCATTCGTCCTCATCTGCGGAACTAGTACAACCAGGATCCGCGGGATAATCGATTTTACCATCCCCGTCGTCATCAAAAGCATTCGAACAAAGAGGTTCACAGCTCACGCTACATGGAACCAGATTTTCGTTCGTCTTCGTTACCCTCAAAACCTTACCGTCTAGTGTCGTATCTTTTGCTGTCGACGAGAACTCCGCACTTACAAGATTGTGGTCGAAAAGGTTACTCCCTGCTCCGGCTGAGGCAACTAGCCAAAAAACAGGAAGAATGGCGAGAATAATTACAAATTTCTTCATAACTTCCTTTCGGTTAAATTATGATCTCGCCGCAGGGTAGTTCTTGGGGCCCATCCCGACATGGCAGATCACCCATGTTCCTTGAGAGAGGATTCGAGACAGGCCCAAGTTTGTTAGTCTACGGCGAGGACCCCATCTGGTCCCATTCCTACCGCCAACCTTTCGAGTCGACACGCAGGTTACGCATTCCCACGCAACTGGGCAGCCGCTTTGACGCTCAGAGAGGTTGCGCCCTCTGAGTTTTGTCGGCTCTTCTCTAACGCAGACTAATTCTTGACTAACCTTCTTGAGCTAGTGGAGCGGAAGTCGTGCAGTCATCTGAGTGCCGCTTCGCCTTTGGTCATTCGCCGTCTGGTTTCTCCACTAGCCTAAGAAAGCTAGCCAATATTTCGCTCTCGCAATCCTTCATGATGCCGTGTATCACCTACGAGAGCTCACCGTACATTACTAGCTCCATTTAATTTACACGGAATTTAATACCTCCTAACAGTAGAAGCATGCTCGATCCAGCGTCATCCCACAGACTTACCAGTGTGTACGGAACTGGTAGTTTCCATGAGCACCAGACTGCTTAACTGAATCTACTGATCGTTGGAGGGGGTGCCGCTCGGATTGCAGCAAGTATAGGCTGAGCGGACGCGGGCGGCTCAGCTTTCGATCATCATCGTAATAACGACCCCGCGTACCGTCTATTTCCGGCACTACATCCTACTCGTTCCCTGCAGGTGAACTTTCAGAAGCCGTACTATAGATTCGTTTACAGAGGTAGTACCAAAGAGACTGTGGAGGAGAGTGTTGGGCAACTCCCGACCGGAGAGCTCATTGCCTATTCATATAATAGACAATAATCCCCGGAGCCTTCCCTATCCTACCGGATCACCGCTGACGAGTTCGTAACACTCGTCCACACCCTTCCTCAGGGATTCCCCCATTGGAAGCAGCATTTTTTTACGACTGCTACTAACACCTGCTCAATAACAGATGCTTTTGCCGGGTCCCGCCTTCGCGACCAGTCTGCCACAAGCCAGAACAGACTGATCCTTTTCGAGCCACTCCACGCCTGGTGGATACGTATCCGAGCCGCTAAACCCGGATACACACCACGGGGCTGTCTCCTTGGTACTACCTCTGTGAAAAACGAAAAAAGAGAGGACAACTTTCATCCTCTACTTCATTATACAGTGTGTTTTTTCTGCGATCTATGTTTTGGTCAGCGTCATACCACGAAGATGAAACATCCCATGAGTTTCGAGACTCCATCCATCGTTGATCAACTTTTGAACTTCGCGATGCATGGTCTCTTCGCTGATGAGCTTCTTTGACTCTCCGTCGTCTCTTCGCCATTTACCAAGCATCTGCTTTTTGAAATAGATTTGACGCATGATCTCCTTATAGATGTGCGGCGCACTTCCCGGGAGTTTTACAAAATCGCGCCGTGGGATGAAGTTGCGCTTTACTAAGCCGTCGGCGCTTGTCATTCGGACCATTTGGCCGACCGCAGTAAGTCTTTCCGTCTCTTCGGATCTGATGAATCGTACCGGTGACGTCATTTTGGAGTACGAACTTGTCCGTTGCTTTTGCCATTATGCTCCTTCATCTTCGCGTTCATCATCCCACCATTCGTGGGCAACTTCAAAACCAAGCATTCGTTCTCTCCAGGGAGGCAAAGTTCTGCTCGAATCGCCCGAAAGTTTAGACAACCATCGGCTTCCATCGGGAGACTGCCATTCACCAACTATAAGAAATCCAGTTAAAACCGCCCCTTCTAGATCCTCATCATCTACGTGAGTGCTTTGCACAAATGCATAAGCGCGTTCACGTATGGTTTCAGCCATCGCTCCCCTGAATTGTCGGATCATCTTCATTGAGCTTGTCTGTAACACTGGGCTCAGGAGCTGAATCCGTAGGGTATGTCTTATCTTCCCCGCGGAGAATTCTCTGCACTTCTTCTTTCTCGTCCTCGCTCAGCAAGGACTCTCCGACTTTTAGAATAGCCTTCTCGAGCAGCTCGACTTTTCTTTCAATCTGGAGTTGCGGCTGTGCCATGAAGAACATCTACCTCCGCTTCGATGATTAAAGCTTCTCCGTTTCTTACAACACGAGCAGATCTAATTTCTGCAGGATAAACTATATGTTCTGTAACTTTGAAATTGGTTGTCTGCCAAATCAAACTTTCAGCCGATTTCTTAGTCCATACCATGTCACTTCCTGCAGGTATTTCTATCGAGATTTTCAATTTAGTCCTCTCAGACCAACCCATTTAGCTCCGCACTTACAAACCCAGGGTCGGCTAAAGAATTTTTTTGGCCAATGGATATGTATTACCATACGATGGTATCGATTTCCACTGGACAAATATGCTTCAAAAGCATACGAAAATTATCGATATAGAATTTATCGATGTTTGTGTCGTGATACTGACACTGAAGAAACTCGTCGTATGTCAAAGGAAACCCAATGGTCAATTCCATCTCTTCAGCTTTAGCACGTATTCGATAAGCTTCGGCTTGAGAATGACAAACGATATAAGTACAAAGTCCGCGACTCTCATCCTCCGCTGATCTTTTAATCAGATCCGTTGTGCGTCCGGTCCTTCTCTCACTAATTATGAGTTTAGGATCCATGGGTATTTACTGACTCTGAGAGAAAAGTAAGAAGAATCCCACACCCGCAATGAACAAAAGAAAAATGATAAAAAGTACCATATTTCTTTTACTCATGACCATATCAATCACCTGACCTTGAAGTTAATTAGCTACAGCTTCGTCTGCAGGAATGAAATCGGCCTTTAGCGAACTAGGCTCAATCAATGCTTCGGTATTATCAACTGTCTGTCGGAAAAACTTACCAAGCATTTCCGCCCGACATGATCCGCAGAGATGAGCACGAATTGGAATTCGAGGAATCGACTCTCGAATATCCTCCCAAATCTCCAGCTCGACTTTCTTGATGTCCTGTCCTGTTTCTGCTGTGGGGGACTTGAGCTCTTCGCCATTCTTACATCCGTCACAAATAATTTGAAGCATAATTACTCCTAAATTTGGATGTCATAGTACATCTTCTATGTATGCGCAGTCCCATTGCGACCAACCGAGATCGCGTTGTAATTTGGACGCAGAACGCGCTTGCTGCCAAATTCCCCATCTCCATGGGACACCTTTTCGTTTAACATAATTTCGTGCGAATTCACCCATCTGAAAAAACCCTAGGTATTGCCCATTTCGAGCCCAAGGCCAGATGTGATGTGGTTTACCTGATGATTCGCAATCAGCAACTTTGATAGCATCGTTACCACGTTTACACGGTTTCAGAGAACCACAGAATGTATAAGTGATAACTTGCTTTAAACGATGCTGTGTAGGTGATTGATTTTGAGCACCAGCAGAAACAGCGAATATCAGCATAACAACAGCAACCACTACTGTCCTTAATACTAGCAATAGGTCCTCCCTATAGGGAACAAATATGGACATCGCGTAGCTGAGTGCGATCTAGCGGCGCCATTTACAGCCTACCATGTCCTCTCACGTTTGCCTTACGAGTGCGCACCCGCGCCGCTCCGTGAGCTTCCTACATCAAGCCCCAGGTGGGATCTTTTCACCGAGCTCGGCCACGTCGTAGCCTTGCGCGATGAGCATCTCCCGAAGCTCGACCTTGTCTTCCTGGGTCAGATCCTTGAATTCCGGGATCTCGACCTTGCGTCCGAAGGGCTCACTAGAAAAGAAATCCTGGCAAGCCTTCACGAACGAAACTCGACCACTCAACATATACGAGCCCTCCTTTCTATCTGTGACAAAAAAAGATGGAAAGCATTACACTCACATAGAGTATATCCATCTCATAATAACGCGTGTTTTTTCCGCGAGTATTGTTCTAATCAGTTAGCGCGTTTACAGCACCGGTTGTATTAGTAATAACAGTGGATCCGGTGACGTTACAGCCATCAGTGTTTGAGAGTTCTTGGGTCAGAGATTTAACTTTCTCGACAAGACCCTTCTCAAATGTTTCCTTTGCCTCTCCAGACAAATCGTCATGACCATTGATGTTGACAGAAAAGGTCATGTTAATTCGCCTCTTCGACTAGATCGAAATTGGCCTGAAAGGCCTTCGTGGTATAGACCTTGTAGCCTCGTTCAGTGTAAAGAATCCAATCCCCCACAAATGCCTTCGTCTGTCGAGGGTTCTTGGGATTGTGAACTCGTACGTGAATGTACTGTTTTGTTGGCTGAACCTCCGCTGAACGATCGACTGGCGACTCATCAATATTTCCTATTTCGCCAAAACACCATCTAGCAATATCAGCAAAGTTCTGCTCAGTTACCTGAACAGCATCCACGAATAGAGGCTTGCGAACATACTTAGTTGTAAGGCTAGTATTTTCCATAAGTCCTATTCGTTTCGATTGCGGATTCCGAGAGAATATCCTAGCAACACACTGATCAGAACAATAATCGCGGTAACGATCACATAGGCGATCATGCTTGATCGAGCTGGTTGTACTTGATCTCCAGAGGGTCTTCCTCGATCGTCACATAAATACTCTGAAGATACGCCTTGATCCCGCTCTTATCATTAACCGTCCATTCATACGGCCGGACGATCAGATCCACATTGATGATGTCTGCCCAGTCAAGCATTTCGACTGAGTCTTCATCGAGATTAGTTCGACCACGAGAAGTAATCAACACGATTCGTGGCGGACGACCTTTGAAATTGAGAGATACTGGCAAATATGCCTGAGGAGTCGAGTCTTCCTCGTCATCTTCTCTAGGCTTGAGCCATTTAACATTCCAACCATCTTCGGCCATCGCATTAGCGGTGGGGTCATCGAGCAGAACCGCAAAATTTCGATCACCTTCTCTGTTGTACTGGCCCTCCTTTCCTGAGAAATTACGGAAGATAATTCGTACACCTTCCATCAACACTGTGTTATCATTCGCTGGCATTCACAAACTCCTCAAAAGAACCGAATTGTTCAATAGTCTTGACTGCTTCGTCGGACAATTTTTCGAAATATGACATATCTATCTTGAGATCGGGGATCGTTTGAGCAATCTCAGCTTCGATCCACCGATAGCCCTTGGTGCCAGCTACTGCGTAGTACTTGTCTTCTTTGACCCGATAGAGGGCCCCACCTTTTTCGAGAACAGGGACAAACCGACCAGTGCGGCCGACGTGGCGCATGCGGCGATGATCCAATTCCTCATCTTCGTTATGCTCCTCTCGATCTAGGTACATTGTTCCCTGAAGAACGCTCTTACTCTCACAATAGTCGTCGAAAGTGAGTTCTTCCCCAGAGAAAAGAGTTTTGAATACATACGGATGTTGAAACTGAGAACCGACGGCAGTCCACTTATCGCCCTTACGAGCAATGTAAACTGCTTCGTTAACAAGGCACAATACATCATAAGTAATTTCGTGCTCAAAATCGTATCCATAACGGGCCCCGTGTTCTTTCACAATATCAATTACATGTTCTCCGCCGCCAACAGCATATGGAATCTTTACCGAGTCAGTTTTGATATGAATGACTCGATGATGATTGTCTATCAAGTCGTTCTTCAGATCGATCATATACAAAGCGCCACGTTTGGCAACGATATTGTCTTTATTTCGAGGATCGCGAAATGGATTCGGAAATGATGCCGAAGTCAATCCATATACAATGTTAATAACTATTTTCAGAGCATATGCTAGTTTGTCTGCGCCTTCTTCATTCTTGAGATATGGTTCCAAACGACCATTTAGCATCGTCCGAGCTTTGGAGAACGCTTTCCTCTTAATTGCAATTCGTGCTTCTTTGAGTTCTGAGAATCTTTCTGTGTACTTACCGAACAGGTTCAGAATCTCGATTGTAGTAGGATGCATCGAAGCGATGTCAAGCAGCGCGACATTCGGGTAGATTCCTGGTTCAGCGTATACGTATCCACCTTCTCCAGGATCTTCTCCTCGATACGAGCTCTTACCTGCATCGAAAGTATATCCAGGAAATTCTTTGCTAAGATCCGTGTAAACGAAGTATTGTTGGGGATTTTTGTCATCTCCAAATATGATTTTAGCGGTATGTCTTTGCGTAGTGTCATTAACGGTCAATCCGCTAAGTTCAGCTAGAATTTGTCTAGCGACGAAATCTTCCCAACGATCTTCGAGCACATGCTCCGTTGCTAGAACATCGTTGACACAATATTCAACCACTCGATCCCAGTCTTTTTCATCAACAGGTTGATCTAGTGGAATATCGAGCTCCATATGATGAATACCTAAGTCGATTTCGAATTTTTTCAAACTTTGTTTAATAGAGCTGAAATCCCAGACGTCGGCGTAAGAAAGATTATAAGCCTGGGCAAACATAGCGTTGCGATTACCTTCAATGACTATCTTTCGAGTTAGTTCATATAGCTGTTCTTCGTTATATCCCAGAATAGCGGCATATAGAATATGATTATCGAATCGACGATTGTAGAAGCCAACTAGTTTTAGCTTCGATAGAGCTTCGACTTCGGCCTGTGATGGATTAATCATCCTAACAACTTTATCGTCGCCTCGGAATTTCCAGCAGATAACGAATAGGTTCGGATAGGATTCGATATCAAATATGGCCATACGATCGTCGTTTACATCAACAGAAGAATCTGAATTCAGTTCATCTTCAGATTTAAACTTCATCGTCTGAACAGTTTTCAGACAAGTCGAGGCCTGATGTGTGCTATTATTGGCAAAGGCCAAAATACGAGGACGCATGTCAGTGATATCATACTTCAAGTCCGATTCATAGGCCTCCTCTAGAATATGCGCGATAAAGTCGATAGACGGCTTCGTTCCTGGATGGATTTCCTTTTTAAGATTCCGCTCAATTAATTCTCGAAGGCCTTTTTCAGTAGTAATAGTTTTAGCCTTAAGCATCTTCTCCTTCTTCGGCTTGAGCGGAAGCCCACTGCTTATCTTTTGGATCGGCACAGCGTTACATAGAGTTAGCTTCCGCCGTAGAGAAGCTTCTCCTGTAAACACTTTGATCTCGATGCCGTCCGAATATGTTGTGGATAGTTCAGTAGGATCTCCACTATATTCATAATGAAGATGTACGCCTTCCCCAGATTTACTGAGTTCAGCGTACGTCGCTGGCCATTGACTCGCCGCTTCAAGATTTCTCTCGAGTCGACTATATCCGTCCGTCTCTTTCAAATCGAAATCTACTACAACTAGATTCTCAGGTACTCGTACATAGTGAAGTTCCGTAGTCTTAATATCTGAAAGTTTAGTTTTAACAGTAGACCACTTCTTACCTGGAAAGCCATCCTTGTTAGCTTTTTGCGCAGGACAATCGGCGAAGTGAGTATCGAAGAGCGAAGAGACCTCATCCATTACTAGAGAGAATGCAGGTAAATCGCTTTCTATGTCTTTTGGAGTTTTGAACTTCTCAGCATTGAATCCAGTATACAAACTACGAACGTATTCTCCATCTACTTCTCCGCGATCTTTAAATTCGTCGAAATAATCGCGAAGTTCTTCTCTAATTTTGTATTGAGGTAGAGCTCTTTCTATTCCACTCTCAGCACAAAATTCTTTATACAATCCATATGCTTGTTTTAGAGTTGTATAATTCTGAGATTTAAATAGATCGTAATATGCTTCGATGAAATTAAAGAAGACGTCGGTTTGCAACATCATTTCGAGTGGGCGATAACCGTTATAGTAATTTGAACCCATCTCTAAATATACATCCAGACAATGCTGTGCAATAGCTCCCAATTCGAAGTCGATTTGGCTGAGCAACGCGTTGTAATGTCTTACTGGAATTCTTACTCCAGACGGATGAATATCAATTAGTCTTCTAATTATTCCAGATTTAGCATGCGTGATTTTTACCGGCAAATTCGTACCGATAAATAAAAGGGCCTGAGCTCTTGCGGTGTAACTCGGTTTGTATTTCTCATTCATCAACATTAGCTCATGAGAAACAATCGAGTTTAACCGGGTGTTATCTTCAAGTTTGGACAGATCACCGTCGTGCTGAATAGCAACCAAGGGATTGTGCTTGAAGGCTTCTGTAGAAAACTGTCCTTCGGATTTACCAAGAGCTTTTCCATCAAAAGTCGTGGTATAACCATCAAACAGTTTCTGTATAATGTTCAATACAGTGGACTTACCGGATCCAGCGGGACCATAGAATACAAAGAATTTTTGAATTTTCTTTGAATCTCCAGCCACGATGGATCCGATAGCCCATTCGATTTTGGCTCGTTCTTCTATCGAGTACAACGTTCCGACAAGCTCATCCCACGCCGAAATATCACCTCCTTCCAAGGCGTAATTCAGCGTTTTGCTTGCGTAGTCTGTTTTTTTCACGTCAGAGTTTAGAAACAGAACTTTCGAATCAAGAGGATGGCTATTATCGCTGATATTTGCTAGGAATTTCCGAAATAGCGCCCAACTGTTACTCTGAAATGAGCGCATGTATTTTATCTTATAGTTAATTCCGGTTTCTCTTCTCAACCTCTCAGCTTCGGCTTCCAGATCTTCATCTACAAGCCTCTGAACATCGTACTCGTCTCGAGACCAAAGACCTCGTGCTTCATCCCAAATGGCATAAAAGGTCCGTCCTTGAACCATCAGATCCTTAGAGCGTCCTACAATGAAATCAGGGTATAATTCTATACTCTTATCTTTCATTTCTCTAGTCCGGATCTGATAAAAATCCATAAACCCTCCTTATGGGTCAGGATTTTTAATTAAATAGCAGGTCTGTTCATCTCGTTGACGTATGCGTTCATTTGATCCCAGATCTCTTTACGAGTCTGATCCTCTTTCGGATACTGTAGAGGGAAAAACCCACCATTTCC
>Ga0070675_100004420_pt1 | contig 10716 bp, 6 predicted proteins | sample KBSM43metaG_FD_65343 | JGI IMG/M metagenome (GOLD analysis project Ga0070675, IMG submission 65343) | Miscanthus rhizosphere microbial communities from Kellogg Biological Station, Michigan, USA - KBS M4-3 metaG | ecosystem: Host-associated > Plants > Roots > Rhizosphere > Soil ...
GCGACGGTTGGAACGCCCGTAACGGGCGGAATCGTCGTCAAAGTGACGGATGCCGGCGGGCGACCCGTACAGGGCGCGACCGTCGCGCTCGCCGTCACATTGGGTAATGGTTCGACCTCGCCGCGCCTTGCGACCACTGACGCCAAAGGCCAAGCCACCGCCACGTGGACACTGGGGACGATCGTCGGACCCAACGAAGTGACGGCGACGGTTTCCGGCGTCGGGACGACGGTGAAGTTCTCGGCGACCGGAACTGCTGGTCCGATCACCAACATTTCACTGAGTCCGCAAGCCGCTCGGTTGCTACCCGCCGCCGACACGACACGAATTACAGCGCTGAGCCTCGACGCATTCGGTAACGTGGCCACGCCAAAGCCCACGCTCACGCCGCGCGATCCCTCTCTCATCTCGATCGACGCGGCGGGCCTGGTTCGGGCGCTGCGTCGCGGCGCGGCGACGTATGTTGTCGCCGCAGCCGGGTCCAAGGTCGACAGCATTCTCGTCACGGTGCTCGCGGCCGGCCAGTCGATATGCACGGGTGCAGCAAACCCGCTGGAGCTGGGAGTCGGACAGGTTCTCACGGGCGTATCGGGATCGGGGGTGTGCGTCCATTCGACCACGGCCGGTGCGGAGTACGCGATCGTTCCGTTCTACGATTCCGGCGTTCCCAGCGCGACGACACAGGTCGAGGTGCGAGCTCAGGGAGTCGTTCCGTTGCCGCTTCCCGTGGCGACGATGATCGGCTCGCAGATGTTGCGACCAATTGCGCCCGGACTTCAGCGCGACGAGTCGTTCGAGTCCTCTCTTCGCGACCGCGAACGGGCGGAGATCCCCGCGCGGCTCCAGAGCGCGAGATCCTGGATGCAGTCGCGCCGAAACGTGAGTCCGAGGGCCGCGCGGGTGGCGGCCGTCCCGGCGGTTGGTGATTTGCTTACCCTCAACGCCAACGCACGCGATTTCTGCGCGAACCCTGACCTTCGGACGGGCCGCGTCGCCGCGGTGACGGACAAGGCCGTCGTCGTCAGCGACACGGCCAATCCGCCTGGCGGCTTTACCGACGCCGAGTATCGGTCGATCGGCGTGACGTTCGATACGCTGATCGATCCGGTGGATCGCGCTGCGTTCGGAGCGGCCACGGACATCGATAACAACGGTCACGTGATCCTGTTCTTCACGCGCGCAGTGAACGAGGCCACGCCGGCTGGAGCGAGCAGCGTCGTCCTCGGTTTCTTCTACGGCAGAGATCTATTGCCGAAGACCGCGTTACCTGGACCGTGCACCGGCAGCAACGTCGCCGAGATGTTCTATCTCCTCGTGCCCGATCCGACGGGTGTCGTCAACTCCAACAAGCGCTCGACCGCGCAGGTGCTGACGCTGTCCAACGGAACGGTCGCACACGAGTATCAGCATTTGATCAACGCGTCGCGCCGAATGTACGTGAACAGCGCGGGCTCGACTCAGGAAGAGAAATGGCTCGACGAGGGGCTGTCGCACACGGCGGAGGAGCTCAACTTCTTCCGCGCGGCCGGCCGTTCCCCTCGCGCGAACATCGACGCCAGCGGATTCTCCGATCCACGCTTTCTGACGGCGTATTCGACGTTCGAGGTGAACAACTTCAACCGGTACAAGTCGTATCTCGCTCGGCCGGAGGTCCAGTCACCGATCGGATCCGACGCGTTCGACGACGACCTTCCCACGCGCGGCGCAATCTGGAACTTCCTCCGCTACGCGGCGGATCATCTTCCCGCTGGTCAGGAAGACACTTTCTGGCAGGCCCTTGCCAACTCGAAAACTTCGGGGATCGCGAATCTGACCGCGGCGCTCGGCGCGCCGTCTGGTCCGTTGGTCCGAGATTGGGCAATCTCGGTGTTCATGGATGACAACGCAGCGAATGTCGATCCGAGGTTCCAGCAGCCCAGCTGGAACCTGAGAAGCGCGTTGACGAATGGCGGCACATCGGTCGCGTTCCCGTTGTCGACACGGACGTTGGTCGATAACGCGGTGTCGTCGACGACACTGGGTGGGAATGGCATCGCGTTCTATCGATTCTCGGTGCCGTCGGGGCAGGATGCGCTGCTGAGCGTCACGTCGGGGAACCAGCCGGTAGGGACGACGATTCAAGTGGCGGTGGTTCGCGTTCGATAGTTGCGCTCCAACCCGCCACAAACGATCATCGAGCCTCGCCGGCTTCTTTCAGCGCTTTCGCCACTGACATGAGACGCTTCCTTCTCGCTCTCGCCGTTGTCGCGCTCACCGGATGCGATTTGTCGACCGGCGTGGCCGACGCGCCGACGGACCCGGCGACCGAGACGTTCGCCGCCAATCTGCAGGTGAACATCGCGACGATGACGAAGACTGCCGCCGGCGACTACTACCGAGACCTCAAGCTGGGCGACGGGCCGGAGGTGGCCGGAATTCCGGGCGTCATCATTTCGTATCAGACCTTCCTCAAGGACGGGACATTGGTCGCGTCCGTCAGCTCGGCGACGGTCCTCCTCGGCTCGCTGATCCCCGGATTGAAAGACGCGATGCAAGGCATGCGGCCGGGCGGTGAGCGACTCATCGTGGTTCCGTCGGCGATGGCGTATGGAAACGCGGCTACACGGACGGGCATCCCGCCCAATTCGACGCTCGTCTTCGACCTGCTTTTCAAGGCCTATCCGCTGCAGTAGTCCGCTTGCGGCGGCCGTCTGATCGAAGCGATGATGATACGGGGAATGGTCCAACGGGATCGTTCCCCGTTTCGTACTTAGGCTGGACTCAGGACGTACCTCCGAGCATCAACTGACTCTTTCCGAGAGACAACAGCTATGAAGCGTCTTGCCTTGGCGGTCTCGATGTTTGCGGCCGTCGCGCCCGTGTCGCATGCCGCGGCACAGATCACCGATCCGGTGCTCAAACGCATGTGGGCGATCGGCATGGACAGCTCGCGCACGTGGGATCTTGCGCAGACGCTGTTTGATTCGATCGGCCCGCGCCTCACCGGCACGCCGCAGGGGACGCAGGCCAGCGACTGGGTCATCAAGATGTACAAGTCGTGGGGCATCGACGCGAAGCGCGAACAATACGGAACCTGGCGCGGCTGGCGTCGCGGCTATAGCCACATCGACCTCATCAAACCGCGCGTTCGGTCGCTCGAGGCGACCACGCTCGGCTTCAGTCCCGGTACGGCCGGCAAGGACGTTATCGGGACGACGATCATTCTGCCGATGGTCAAGGACAGCAACGAATTCGTGAAGTGGCTACCGAATGTGCGTGGAAAGTTCGTCCTGATCTCGGCGGCGTATCCGACGTGCCGTCCGGAAGAGGAGTGGACGGCGCAGGCGACGCCGGCGTCGAAGGCGAAGATGGACACAGTAGTTGTCAATCTCGTCAACGACTGGACAACCCGGATTCGCAACACCGGATACAACGTCACGGCCGGAAACCCCACCGGGGCGCTCGGAACGCGAATCGAGAAGGCCGGCGCGGTGGGTGTGATCGTCTCCAACTTTGCCAGCGCGCTCGGTGGTGCCTGGGGCACTTACACGGTCTACGACACGAAGAACAAGACAGCGCTCGGCATCGCGATGAGCTGCGAGGATTACGGGCTGCTTTATCGCCTGACGGAGCGTAAGCAGTCGCCGCAGTTGCGCGTCAACGCACAGGCGGAGTTCCTGGGCGAAGTGCCGGTCGCGAACACGCTCGGCACGATCGTCGGCTCGGAAAAACCGAACGAGTATGTGATGCTGTCGTCGCATTTCGATTCGTGGGACGGCTCGCAGGGTGCCACGGACAACGGCACGGGCACCATCGCGATGATGGAAGCCATGAGAATTCTCAAACAGGCGTATCCGCGACCAAAGCGCACGATCATCTCCGGCCATTGGCCCGGCGAGGAGCAGGGACTCAACGGCTCGCGCGCCTACGCGTACGATCATCCGGAGATCGTGAAGGGAATGCAGGCCCTGTTCAATCAGGACAACGGCACGGGGCGCATCGTCAGCACGTCGGGCGTTGGCCTTCCTGACGGCGGAGCGCACATGGAGCAATGGCTCGCCAAGCTGCCGCCCGAATTCAAGGAGCAGATCCGCTACAGCGGCGTCGGATCGCCGGCCACGGGCGGCACGGACAACGCGTCGTTCGATTGCTATGGCGCACCGGCGTTTGGTCTGAGCTCGCTGGGTTGGGACTACGGGACGTACACGCACCACACGAACCGCGACAGTTTCGACAAGATCGTGTTCGACGATCTCAAGGGGAACGCGACGATCATCGCGATGTTGGCGTACATCGCCTCGGAGGACCCGACGTTCATCACGCGTGAACGGGCCGACATCTCTGGCGGTCGTGGTGGTCGAGGCGGCGGCGGTGGTGGCGGCGGTCGCGGCGCACCAAGCGGCAGAGCGGCGCTGAGCACCGCGCTGTCGGCTGGTCGCGGCGCTGGTGGTGGCGCCGCCGGTGGCGGGCGTGGCAACGTCGATGAGAAGGGATGGGCGACGACGTGCCCGAAGGCGCCGCGATTCACGAACGACACGTCGCGCGTCACCACGTCGTCAATTCGTCCGTAGGTCCGTCCCGCGCTTCGCTCGGGATGACCTGTCATGACTGAAGAACAGCCACTCTGGACGCCATCCGCTGAGCATGTTGCACGCGCCAACCTGACGCGCTTCATCGCTCAAGTGCGTTCGGCAGGACCGCGAACGTCGTCCATTACAGATTTCGAATCGCTGTACGATTGGTCGATCCGTGACCTCGAGCAATTCTGGCTCGAGGTCTGGAAGTTTTGCGGGGTCATTGCCGAGGGCGACGTCCCTGCGGGCGGCGATGGCGTTCTCGTTGGCCGCGACCGCGTGGCGCCGCCCGACCCAGTTCTCGGGCCAAAGTGGTTCACCGGATCACGGCTCAACTTCGCCGAGAACCTGCTACGCTACCGCGACGACCGCGAAGCGCTGGTGTTCTGGAATGAGAATGGTGCGCAACGGCGACTGACGTATCGTCAGCTGCATGGCCAAGTCGCCCGGGTCGCCGCGGCGCTGCGTGGACTCGGCGTCACCGTTGGCGATCGCGTCACGGGCTTCATGCCCAACGTTCCGGAGACGGTGATCGCGATGCTCGCCGCGACGAGCATCGGCGCGATCTGGTCGTCGTCGTCGCCGGACTTTGGCGTCAACGGTGTGCTCGACCGGTTCGGCCAGATTCAACCACGCGTGTTGTTTTGCGCCGACAGCTATCGATATGCGGGGCGAGACATCGACTGCCTCGATCGCGTGCGCGAGATCGCCGAGCGTATTCCTGAGATCGAGCGCGTTGTCGTCGTTCCATATCTCCGGCAGGATCTCGACCTCTCCGCGATTCGCGGCGCCGTCAGGTGGGATGAATTCGTGGGCTCGGCGGCAGACGACCCGGAGCTCGAGTTCGCGAGACTGCCGTTCGATCACCCCGTGTACATCATGTACTCGTCGGGAACGACCGGCCTGCCGAAGTGTCTCGTGCACGGCGCCGGAGGCACGCTGCTTCAGCATTTGAAGGAGCTTGCTCTGCTGAATGATCTCACGCGTGATGACCGCGTGTTCTACTTCACGACCTGTGGTTGGATGATGTGGAATTGGTTGGTGTCGTGTCTTGCGGTGGGTTCCACGCTCATCCTCTACGACGGCGCGCCGCTCGTCAAACGCAGTACGCCGCTCTGGGACATGGCGGCCGGCGAACGCATCACCGTGTTTGGCACGAGCGCGAAATGGCTCGCGCTCGCGGAGAAGGAAGGTGTTCGACCAATCGACACGCACGACCTGTCCGCGCTCGAAACGATTCTGTCGACCGGCAGCCCGCTCGCGGCGCACAGCTTCGACTACGTCTACGCGAATGTGAAGCACGACGTCCGACTGAGCAGCATCAGCGGCGGAACAGACATCATCTCGTGTTTTGCCGGCGGAAATCCGATCGGTCCCGTGTGGCGCGGCGAGCTGCAAGCGCGAGCGCTGGCGATGAAGGTCGAGATTTTCGACGAGAATGGGGAATCCGTGCAAGGGCCGGGAGAGCTCGTGTGTACCGCGCCATTTCCCAGCATGCCGGTTTCTTTTTGGAACGATCCCGACGGCGCAAAATATCGGGCCGCGTATTTCGAGACGTATCCGAACACGTGGCGGCATGGAGACTGGGCCGAGCTCACATCGCATGGCGGGATGATCATCTACGGTCGGAGCGACGCGACGCTCAACCCCGGCGGCGTTCGCATCGGGACCGCAGAGATCTATCGTCAGGTCGATCAGCTTCCCGAAATTCTCGAGAGCATCGTCATCGGACAGAACATTGAGGCCAGCGCCGGCACGGACGTCCGGATCGTGCTGTTCGTTCGCCTCGTCGAAGGGTTGACGCTCACCGACGAGCTCAAGGAACGCATTCGCACGCAGATTCGCGTCAACGCGAGCCCGCATCACGTGCCGAAGAAGATCATTCAGGTCGCGGACATCCCGCGGACCATCAGCGGAAAGATCACGGAGCTCGCGGTGCGCGACGTCGTCCATGGCCGCGCGGTGAAAAACGCCGACGCGTTGGCCAATCCCAAGGCGCTCGAGCTGTTCAGAGATCTGGAAGAGCTCCGAACGTAGCCATCAGCGAAGCGTCGCAAGGCGGTATTGCCGAGGCGTCACCCCCGCGTACCGCCGAAACTCTCTGGTGAAATGACTTTGATCCGCGAAGCCGGCGCGAAACGAGATGCGACTGAGCGGATCGTTCGTGCCTGACAGCTGTTGCGCTGCCCACTCGAGTCGCAATCGCCGCGCATACGCGCCCATCGACATTCCGAAGTGATGTCGAAACACGCGGCCGAGGTAGACCGGGTGAACGTCGGCGAGTGCAGCAAGTTCGGCGTGTCGTGGCGGGGTCGGATCGGCGACGAGGCGTTCATGCACGCGCGCGAGCCATCGTGGGAGGGCGCCGCGGATGGGTCCTCCGTGTTGAGAGCGTCGAAGCGACGCGAACAGCTCGAACGCAAGTCCCTCGAGCGCGAGCGGAGTCCACGCGTCCGTCGCTTGCAATTCGTGAGCGATTCGCGCTCCGATCGCGGCGACCGCGGTGCTTTGTACGTGCGCGATCTCATCGAAGAGAGTTCGGGCGGCGCGCGGAAGGGCACTGGCATTGTCTGGTTCGATGACGATCTGTCGCGAACCGTGAAGGACGTCGCGATGCCGTTCGCCGGCCGGCTTGACGAGTGTCGATCCGGGGCCGCATTCGACGACACGACCGGTAAAGCTTTCGGTGAATCCGCCATTTAGAATGACACTGAGGCACGCGCGCTCGTGATAATGCGAACCGAGAATCCCCTTTCGGAATTGGATGTCGGAGACGCGCAGCCCTTCGATGTCGAGTGACGCCGCGTTCGACGAGCCCGCGTCGACTCTCAGCGAACGCTGGCGCGGCAAGGTGTGGCTCCCAATCGCGTGGGCAGTGGTCATGAACGCCCTCGGCGGCGGCGACGATCGGAATGATCGTCGACATGACAACCAGCGAAACGCGAGCAGCGGTCACACTCGTCGAACGAAGAGTTGTCGCCGTTCCAAGAATAGTTCGGCCGATTCTAAAAGCGCGGCATGTCGAGGCCCGGTCGACGAAGCTGTGTCAACCGGGCCGTGGAATCGCAGCGTGGTGCGTTTAGCGAATTTGTACGTTGCCCACCGCCACAGCGATCGGCGGGAGAATCTTGGGGCGATTGGTGCAGAACTCGACGTCTCTGCCTGCGGCATCGTTGATACGCGCGATACTGACGATATCCTGTGTGTCGTCGCCCTCGCCGCCGTCTTCGGCCCAGAAGTACGAAACCGTTCCGACGCGCACCGTTGCGATGTTCGTTTCAACGATGTGGCCGCCAACCCAGGCGACGTTTCCGTCGACGCTCAGACACGAGACCTCTGTGATGAAATACGCGCCGGTGTCCGTGCGCTCGACTTTATAGCTGCCGGTGATTGAACCATCCGGGTGCTCGACCGCGTGAAATGTGAACTCGCGCAGGTCTTCGGTGAGGCCGACGAAAGAGTGCCCGCTTCCCGTGACGTGATGACCGGCGGTCTTTTCGAGCGAGGGTGCTGTGCTCGGGGATCGACGCGTTGAGGCGACGCCGGTCGGCTCGGCGCACGCGGTCAAGAGCGTGCAGCAGCATCCGACGAGAACGAGCGTGGAGAGTCGAACCATGATGGGCTCCGTCCGGGCATCGAGCCCGAGGTGTGAGGGAGAGCGCGTGTCATCCGCTCGACGGTATTCGAGCGTGCACGCGTGACTCCATCATCAGGGAGCGAAGCGTCCATTGATTGAACGCACGGTTCGATGTGTGGAACTGGCGCAACCTGAAGTTGCGCCGCGACTCAACGTGGGAGCTTTGGCCGCGCCTGCGCGATGGACTCGCGCGCCTGCTCGGCTAAGGCCTCTGTGAGTGAGCGAAGCTCTTTGTCGCGGCTTCGCGTTGTTTGCCAGAAGAATCCGCGAGACGTCGCGTAGGTGATCAGAAATGAGCCTGCCCACACGCTGGCCGCGAACAACGGGTTGTGCAGCTTGAAGCCGACTCCAAGCATGATCGGCGCCATGACTCCGCCGATTCCGCCCATCAAGCCGCCAAAGATCTCGCCCATCGCTTTTTTCAAATTCTCAGACACGCGGATCGTCGTCTTTCCGCCGCGCGGCAGCACCGACACCTGCATGCTTCGTCCGCCGGGATGCGTTTGCCATGAGAGCGACCTGCCGACGCTCGCGAGGAGGCCCGTTTGATTTGTCTCGCGCCGAATGATGTCGACGAGCAAGTCGAAATCGTCCTCGGGCACTTCGCCGTCGACGACAACCTCGTACTGCAATTGGTGGCGGCCTCCGGAAAGCACCGAGTCATCCGAGCCGCGATCGACGGCAATCAGCGGAGGTAGCGTGACGACATTCGGCATGACCACGCCATGCTCGGCCAGCGCATGGTCGACGTATTTCGGATCGATGCCGGCTTCGGAGGCGGCACCGCGAATGTCGGCGACTCGGTAGCCGCTGGTGCGAGCCGCATCGCGTTCCGCGTCTCGCTCTCCGAGAATTGGCGTGGGCCGCGGTTGAATTCCTGTGAGTGATTGAAGATCCGCGGCGCGGCGCCAGATCGATTGCGCTTCGGTGTCGGAGAGCAGGTTGGGCGCCTGAGCGACGGGGCCGATCGCGCCACCTGGCGTGCCCTCCGCGCGCTCGCGCTCGAGCTGCTGGGCAATCGTCGCCAAGTTGCTCGCGAGCGCCCGACAGTCGGGAAAGCGAGCCGCCGGATCTTTGGCGAGACACCGGTCGACAAGCTCCACCAACGCGTGTGGCACGTGCGCCGCGGCGAGCGATAACGACGGCGGGCGTTTGGTGACGTGCGCGATCAACACCGCCGATGCGAGATCGGCGTCGAACGGAAAGCGCCCAGAGAGCGCAAAGAAGCCGACCACGCCGAGCGAATAAATGTCGGAGCGCGCGTCGACCGGATCCCCGGAGATCTGCTCTGGGCTCAGGTAGTACACGGTGCCGAGGATCTGTCCGGTCGACGTCAGTGGCGTGGACTCGGCGAGCCGCGCAATGCCGAAGTCGGTCACCATCGCACGCCCCGTGCGGCGATCGAGAAGGATATTCTCGGTCTTGATGTCGCGATGAATCACGCCCTGTTGGTGCGCGTAGCTGAGGGCATCCGCGACGTCGTACAGGTGCCGCGCGACGTCGAGCGGGTCCAACGCGCCACGCGCCCGAATCCGCTGCGCCATCGACTCGCCGTCCACGAATCCCATGACGAAGAACACGTGGCCGGCGATCTCGTCGGCGCGATGAATCGGCACGATGTTCTGATGCGACAGCGCTCCAGCGGTCCGTGCTTCGCGGAGAAAGCGTTCGCGAACAATCGGATCGTTCGCGAGGTGCGGTGGAAGGGTTTTGATGGCGACGTGCCGATCGAGCCGAACATCTCGCGCGAGGTAGACAATCCCCATGCCGCCACGACCGATCTCCTGCTCGATCTCGTACTGACCGGCAAGTGCGGCAGCGAACGAACCAACGTCGCTCGGAAGTGCGGGCGGGCCAGTCACGATCGGGCCGAGTGCATGCGCACGCCGCTGCTACGTGGGCGCGCGCGACGGCTGCGCAAACGCCGCGATCGCGCGGCGCGTGTAGTCGGACAGTACCAGCGTTCCACTCATCGCCGCGCGCTCCTCGAGCAAGCGCGGCCAGTCGGCGACGTCGGCCCACATGATTCGTTTGAGGCGGGCGACCGCGTCCGGATTGCTGGCTGCGAGCATGCGCGCGAAGTCGGTCGTGGCGTTGTCCATCTCGGCCGCGGCCGGGAAGAGGCGCGCGTAGAGCCCGTGGCGCTCGCCCCATTGGGCGTCGCGCCAGCCGGCGTCGAGTGCCATCTGCCCAAACGCTCCGGATCCGATCTTGTGCTCGATGACTGGTCCGACGACGAATGGACCGATACCCACCGCGAGCTCGCTCAAACGAAGCGAGGCGCTATCGAGTGCCATCACGTAGTCGGAGGCGGCGACGATCCCGACGCCGCCCCCAACGACTTTGCCCTGAACGCGTGTGACGATCGGTTTCGCGCATTGCGTCATTGCCAGAATGACGCGCGCGAAGCCCATGAAGAATTCCTTTCCGGCGGCCGCGTCGGCGATCGCAGTCAATTCGTCGAAGGACGCGCCGGCGCAAAATGCGCCCTGCCCATAGCTCTTGAGCACGACGACGCGAACGTCG
>Ga0070675_100004421_pt1 | contig 10713 bp, 6 predicted proteins | sample KBSM43metaG_FD_65343 | JGI IMG/M metagenome (GOLD analysis project Ga0070675, IMG submission 65343) | Miscanthus rhizosphere microbial communities from Kellogg Biological Station, Michigan, USA - KBS M4-3 metaG | ecosystem: Host-associated > Plants > Roots > Rhizosphere > Soil ...
TCGTCGATTACGTCTCGATCCTTGCGGCATTCCACGCCTTCGGTCATACGAATATGATCCGCGATCGTGAATCGCCGTTTGGCTTCGTGACGCGACATCGCGCGTCCAGCCCCGTGGCTGCAACTGTTGAAGCTTTCCGGATTACCCTTTCCGCGAACGATGTACGAACGCGCGCCCATGCTTCCGGGAATGATTCCCATATCTCCTTCACGGGCTCGCACCGCGCCCTTTCGCGTAATCAGGACGTTTTCTCCGTAGTGTTTCTCGCGCGCAACGTAGTTGTGATGGCAGTTGATCGCTTCAGCCGCCAGTTCGAACTTCGGTACCTCGCGACTCTTCCGCATTGCGGAAACAATGGCATCCATCATCAGATGCCGATTCCATCGCGCGTAGTCCTGTGCCCAGCTCACGGCTTCCACATAGTCGCCGAAATGCTCGGTGTGCTCAGGAAAGTACGCCAGATCCTGGTCCGGCAAATTGACGTAGAACTTGCGCATGTCCCGTTTTGCCAGCTCGATGAAGTACGTTCCAATGCGGTTGCCCACGCCACGCGATCCGCTGTGAAGCATCAGCCAGACGTTATCGCTCTCATCCAGGCACACCTCGATGAAGTGGTTCCCTGTTCCGAGCGTGCCCAGGTGATTCACGTCGTTGCCGCGGTCGAGAGCCCGATGCTTTTGGAGAATCCCGTCATAGCCGGGCTTCAATTCCGCCGACCAAACCTCTGCGTTGCGCTCCGGGATGTCGTGCCAGGCTCCGCGATCGCCCGACCGGCCGTTGTTTGTGCGCCCGTGCGGGACAGCGTTCTCGATGGCATCTCGAATCGCTTTCAGGTTGTCGGGCAGATCCCGGGCGTTCAACGTCGTCTGAACGGCCATCATTCCGCATCCGATGTCAACGCCAACAGCCGCCGGAATGATTGCGCCCTTTGTCGGAATAACGCTTCCGACAGTTGCGCCAATTCCCCAGTGGACGTCGGGCATGGCAGCGATCCATCGGAAGACAAACGGCAGCTGGGCCACGTTCCGAAGCTGTTTCTCTGCTTCAGGTTCGAGCGGGACTCCACGAGTCCATGCTCGAATGGGAACTCCATTTCCGGGATTGATTACGTTGTGAGTTGTTTCCGTCATTTTTCGGTTCTCCTCGGCCGGCGGCGCCTAGTCGCGCCGCCGGCTTGCACCGCGCGTGCGGCGGGGTTGTTCCCGCCGCCGTTCCGATGAAGAGCACTCGCAGAGCCAAATGCGATCATAAGGATAAGTCGCTGATTTACCAAGATCATGCCCGCCTCATCCCGGACAAATGGCGTGCAAAATATAGCGAAATAGCTAGAATCCTAGATTTATGGATAAGGATTACCCCATCGTCGTGTTGGGATTGCTGGGAACCACGCTGGATTCGGGTCATGGCATGGACCGCTGGCAGTCCTGGCGACCTACGGTTTCCATCTGCCGCCAGCCGGACCTCATTGTGAAGCGCTTCGAGTTGATTCATCCGAACCGCGAGACCCGCCTTGCAACCACCCTGAGCCAGGACATTCACACCGTTTCCCCCGAGACCGAAGTCCACCTTCATGCGATCGACTTCGACGATCCCTGGAACTTCGAAGAGGTCTATGAAAAGCTCTCCGCTTTCGCGCGCGCGTACCCGTTTGATTCGGACCGGGAAAACTATCTGATCCACATCACGACCGGCACGCACGTCGCGCAGATCTGCCTGTTTCTTTTAACGGAATCCCGCCACCTGCCTGGCCGGCTTCTTCAGTGTTCTCCGTCACGCAATCGCAGTGAGCCCGGCAAGGTCACCCTGATCGACCTGGATCTGTCGCGATATGACCGGATCGCCTCTCGCTTTGCGGAGGAACGCGTTGAAGGTGTTTCTTATCTGAAGGGCGGCATCGACACCCGCAACGTAGCCTTCAACCGGCTCATCGAGCGTGTCGAACATGTGGCCCTGGCAACTCGCGATCCCCTTTTGCTGATCGGCCCTACCGGGGCAGGCAAATCACTTCTTGCGCGCCGGATCTATGAACTGAAGAAGGCGCGGCATCTGGTCAAAGGGGACTTCGTCGATGTGAACTGCGCGACGCTGCGCGGCGATGCCGCCATGTCCGCGCTTTTCGGTCATGTGAAGGGAGCATTCACCGGCGCATTAAAGGACCGTTCCGGCCTGCTCCGCTCCGCCGACAATGGCGTGCTTTTCCTCGACGAAATCGGCGAGCTTGGACTGGACGAACAGGCCATGCTGCTTCGCGCCCTTGAAGAGAAGACATTCGTGCCGCTCGGTTCCGATCGCGCGACGCGCAGCGATTTTCAGCTTATTGCCGGCACCAATCGCGATTTGATGGCTGCGGTCCGGAAGGGTTTGTTTCGAGAAGACCTTCTGTGCCGCATCAACCTCTGGACTTTCGCATTGCCGGGCCTCCGCAGCCGCCCTGAAGACATCGATCCCAATCTGCAATTCGAATTGGATCAGCACGCCCGAAAGACCGGCCGCCGCGTTACCTTCAGCAAGGAAGCGCGCGACGAATTCCTCAAGTTTGCGCTTTCGCCGGGGGCGCGGTGGTCCGGCAACTTTCGAGACCTCAACGCAGCGGTGGCACGCATGGGGACGCTTTCCCAGGGTGCTCGCATTTCCATGGATCTCGTGAGGGAGGAGACTCAGCGCCTGCAGGATTTCTGGGCTGATGATTCGTCGCGCCCACAGGCGAGCGCACTCGAAAATCTGCTGTCTGCAGAACAGCTCGAACAGCTGGATCTGTTTGATCGCCTGCAACTCGAGCGTGTGCTCGAAGTCTGCAAAGAATGTCGATCACTTTCTGAAGCAGGCCGGAAGCTCTTTCACGCTTCGCGTTCCAAAAAGACGACCAGCAATGATGCGGACCGCCTGAGAAAGTATCTTGCCCGCTTCAATCTGGACTGGTCTCAGGTCAGTTCCTGAAAGTGCTCTTCTCCTACGCCGGCAACTTCGACCAGGCCGCCATTCCGCCGACGACATTGGAAATGCGGTCGAATCCGCGATTTTCTAGAACGCTGCACGCGATTGCCGAACGAAAGCCTCCCGCACAAATCAACGCAACGCGGGCGTGGCGATCGAGCTTTTCAGCTTCTTCGGAAAGGTGATTCAAGGGCGCGTTCTGCGCAGAGTCGATGTGACCCGTCTGCCACTCTGCGGGACGACGAACATCCAGCACGCGATCGATAAGTCCGTCCGCGATCCGGTGCCTTAATTCTTCGACAGGGATCTGCTCGGTGGTACGCAACGGGAGTCCCGCATTGTGCCAGGCCAGAATGCCGCCGTCGAGATATGCGGAAACCCGATCAATGCCCACGCGCGCCAGGCGGGTTCGCGCTTCGTGCAGGTTTTCTTCATCTTCAGAGACGAGAGCGATGGAGCTCGAAGCCCGAATCAGGGTTCCCGCCCAGGAAGCAAATTGTCCTGAAAGTGCAATGTGCAGGGAGCCTGCAATGTGTCCATTGGCATACTGGGCGGAATCGCGCGTGTCCAGCAACACGCCGCCATCGCTCTGAAACCTCTGCATGTCGGCGGGCGAGAGCGCCTGCAATGGTGGAAGCTGTTCAAGAGCCGGCGCGCCCTCCATATTGATCTGCGCATCGTGGCTGAAATAGCCCGGAGCTTCCGGAAGGTCTGTTGTCATCAGCCGGATAAAGTCCTCTCGTGGCATCGGCTGCAGCGCGTAGTTGAATCGGCGTTCGTGCCCGATGGTGGACGTGCGCTCGCTGGAGATATTGCGGCCGCACAGAGAGCCGGCGCCGTGCGCCGGATACACACGCACCTCGTCAGGAAGTCTCAGCAGCTTCTCGTGCAGCGAGTCGTAAAGCATTCCTGCAAGTTCCGTGGCGGACATCCGCGAACCCAGGAGATCGGGGCGTCCCACGTCGCCGATGAAGAGAACGTCACCGGTGAGTACGCCATAGGGGACGGTCGTAGAAACCGTGCTGTCGAAAATCACGATGCTGATGGACTCCGGAGTGTGGCCAGGAGTTTCAAGCAGTCGCAGCCTGACGTTACCTATGTGAAGCTCATCGCCATCGTGCGCGGGCAGGAAATCGAACTTCGCCGGTGCGGCGGCCCCAAAGACAACACGTGCGCCGGTCTTGGCAGCGAGTTCGCGGTGACCCGAGACGAAGTCCGCATGCAGATGAGTCTCGATGACGTACTTGATCGTGAATCCGTGCTTGCTGGCTTCGTCGAGGTAGATCTCAATGTCGCGGCGTGGATCCACTACCGCGGCTTCGCCCTCAGAGCCAATGAAGTATGACGCGTGCGCAAGGCACGCGAGGTAGAACTGCTCAAAATGCATGGCGACGATTCTACAGAGATCGGGGTCAGACCCCAAACTGCCAGGAGTTTAGGGTCTGACCCCGAGCTGTCCAAATTAGCCTCGCACCCCTGCCGGGGTGCGCTTTGAACGCAGAACACAACCCCGGGTGTCGCTACGCTCCACCCGGGGCTAATCTCCCCGCAGCCCTCCGGGCTGCGTTCGCACGCCGGAGGCGTGAGCGGAATTTAAGCCCGGGGTAGGCGAGCGAGCAACCCCGGGTTTTCGCACTGAACAAGAAATCGCACCCCGGCAGGGGTGCGGGGCTTGAGACGACCACCAGCCCTGAGTTTCAGCGGAACATCCATTCGTATTTCGGACAGCGGTTGGTCTAGGTCTTCTACAGCGGAAGGTTGCCGTGCTTCTTCTGAGGATTCGAATCTTTCTTCGTGTCGAGCATTCGGAGCGCCGAGACCAGCTTCTGCCGGGTGTGCTGCGGCTCAATGATCTCATCGACGAAGCCGCGCTCCGCGGCGATGTACGGTGTCGCGAACTTTTCGGTAAACTCCGCCACCTTCGCGCTACGCAGCTTGTCCGCGTCCTTGGCTGCGGCAAGCTCTCGCCGATAGATGATGTTCACCGCACCCTCAGGGCCCATCACCGCGATCTCCGCCGATGGCCATGCAAAATTCACATCCGTGCGGATGTGTTTGCTCGCCATCACGCAATATGCACCGCCATAGGCCTTCCTGGTGATCACGGTAATTTTCGGAACCGTCGCTTCGGCGAAGGCATAAAGCAGTTTGGCGCCGTGTTTGATGATGCCGCCAAATTCCTGGTTCGTGCCGGGAAGGAAGCCCGGTACATCCTCAAACGTAATCAGCGGAATATTGAAAGCGTCGCAAAACCGGACAAAGCGCGCTCCCTTCAGTGACGCACCGATATCGAGACAGCCGGCCAGCACCGCCGGCTGATTCGCGACCATACCCACAGGTCTCCCATCGAGCCGCGCGAATCCCACAACGATGTTCTGGGCGTAGTGTTCGTGGACTTCGAAGAAGTAGTTGTCGTCGGCAACGGCGTGGATGACATCCTTGATGTCATAAGGAACGTTGGACTCGGCAGGAACGATGGTATTCAGCGAGACCTCGACGCGGTCGATCGGGTCGCTCGAGGTCTTGCGCGGCGCGTCGTCCAGATTGTTGGATGGGAGGAACGACAGCAGTTCGCGCAGCAGCAGCAGGCATTCCTCATCGTTGGGTGCGAGAAAATGAGCGACGCCGCTCTGAGTGTTGTGTGTCACCGCGCCGCCGAGTTGCTCTTTCGTGACTTCTTCGTGGGTAACAGTCCTGATAACGTCCGGACCCGTTACGAACATATAGCTCGTCTTGTCAACCATCGCGATGAAGTCGGTTATCGCCGGCGAGTACACCGCGCCGCCTGCGCACGGCCCCATGATGGCGGAGATCTGCGGGATCACACCCGAAGCCAGAGTGTTTCGGAGAAAGATATCCGCATAGCCGCCGAGAGAAGCGACCCCCTCCTGGATTCGCGCGCCTCCGGAATCGTTAAGGCCGATCACCGGCGCGCCCATTTTCATGGCGAGATCCATGATCTTGCAGATCTTTTGTGCGTTGGTTTCGCTGAGGGAGCCACCGAAGACCGTGAAGTCCTGGGCGAAAACGTAGACAAGGCGGCCATCGATTCGACCGTGACCGGCAACGACACCATCGCCGGGATATTGCTGATCGGCCATGCCGAAATCGAGGGAGCGGTGCTTTATGAATTTATCGAACTCTTCGAACGAGTCTTTGTCGAGCAGAACCTCGACACGCTCGCGAGCCGTCAACTTTCCTTCGGCCTTTTGTCTGTCGAGCCGGTCTTTGCCGCCGCCCATCTCGGCAGCGCGATTACGCTGGGCAAGTTGCTCGATACGGTCCGAAGCCGTGACGCGGGCCATTATTTGATGACGGGGACCTTCTCCCAATCCTTAAGGAACTGCTCGACGCCGCGATCCGTCAGCGGATGCTTGAGCATCTGGTCGAAGACCTTCGCAGGCAGCGTGCAGACATCGGCGCCAAGGAGCCCTGCCTGAATCACGTGGCCCGGATGCCGGACGGAAGCGACCAGCACTTCGGCTTTGAAATCATAATTATTGAAGATGCCGACGATGTCCTTGATCAGAAGCATGCCGTCCTGCCCGATATCATCAAGCCTTCCTACAAACGGGCTGACGAAAGTCGCGCCCGCCTTCGCGGCCATCAGCGCCTGGGGCGCTGAGAAAATGAGCGTGACGTTGACGCGTATACCTTCGTCGGAAAGTGTCTTCGTAGCCTTGAGGCCTTCACGCGTCATTGGGCACTTGATAACAATGTTCTTATGGAGCTTTGCCAGATGCCGTCCTTCGTCAACCATTCCAGCCGAGTCCGGGCTGACCGTTTCCGCGCTAACCGGGCCGTTAACCAGCGCGCAAATCTTCAGAAGCTGATCCTCGAAGGAATTGCCTTCTTTTGAGATCAGCGTCGGGTTTGTCGTGATGCCATCCAGGATGCCGGTGCTGGCAACCTCGCGAATTTCGTTGAGATTCGCTGTGTCCAGAAAGAATTTCATGGTGCGCTCCTCGTGAGGATTCAAGTTTATCAGAATGGAGCATTGTCCACAGCAGGTGTCCCAACTAAGGACCCCGAAAATCTCAAATCTTAAATTTTGAAATCATAGATTGGACTCGCAAAACCCGTGGGGATCAGCTCCCCGATCTCCCGGAGAAAGCGATCCCGGCTGAACCTCAGCGAAGACCGGCGGATGGCGAAGGAGTCGAATGTCTTACCGTCGAATCGGTCGAGGGCGTCGATCACAGACTCGATCGACTGCTCCTCAAACAGGACGCCGGTTTGTTCGGGCTTCACAATCTCGGAAGCGCCTCCGCGACCGAATGCAATAACGGGCTTCCCACACGCTTGCGCCTCGGCCATGACAATTCCGAAATCCTCCTCGCCGGCAAACACAAAAGCGCGGCATTGTTGCATTGCCCTCACGACGCTGTTGTCGGATTGGGCGCCAAGAAATCGGACGGTTGGCCCCGCTCGGCGTTGCAGTTTTTGCCGTTCAGGGCCATCACCGATGACAGTCAGACTTCTCCCGCACTTGTTGAAAGCATCCACCAGCAAGTCCACACGTTTGTACGGAACGAGCGGAGAGACCACCAGGAAAGAATCTCCGGGCTGCTCTGCCTCCCGGCCAATCGAGAAACGTTCCGTGTCCACGGGCGGATAGATGACACAACTCTCGCGGCCGTAGCATTCCCTGATCCTCTTCTGAACGTTTCTGGAATTGGCGACAAAGAGCGTCACGCGCTGCGCGGCTTCATAGTCCCACTGACAGAGACTCTTACGGAACGCTCCAAGGGCGCGACGACTCAGCGATCCTGCCATACGACGGTAGGTTTCGTAACCGCTCCACACATATCGCATGGGCGTATGGCAATAACAGATGTGGGTTGCGTTCCCGGCTTGCACACCTTTAACCGTGGCGGCATCAGAACTGACGACAAGGTCATATCCCGTGAGATCCAGTTGTTGGGCTGCATACGGAAAGAGGGGCAGGTAGTAGCGATACCATTGCGCGGCCTTAGGTAAATGCTGCAGGAACGAGCTGCGAACACGACGTCCATTGAACGATTGCCCCATCTTCTTCCTGTCGCAGACCAGCGTGAAGAGGTCGGCAGACGGGAACAGTTGGGCGAGAGCTTCGAACACGCGCTCGCCACCGCGCATCGTGACCAGCCAGTGGTGAACGAGGGCGGTCCGTGGCTGCATGTCACAGCCTGTCTTGTTGCGGGCAGAGCTCGCCGATAACCCTGCGAATACTGAAGGAAAATCTTTCCGGACGAAATCGGTGATCCAGGCCCGCGCGCGCTCCGGCCTGAAGACGTTCACGCGCAGCATCGTTTTCGAGAATCAGCTCCAGCGCGCGTCTGAGAGAGATGTCGTCCCCGGGAGGCACGAGGAGGCCATTGAAGCCATCCTGGATCATCTCCGGAATTCCTCCTGTTCTCGTTGCAACGACGGGAACGCCAGAGTCGAGAGCTTCCAGAATAACGATGCTCAATGCTTCGGGGGGCAACGCCGGATGGACAAAAACATCCATCGACGCATAACACGATCTGGTATCCGCAATGTACCCGGCCCACGTGATCTGACTCTCCAGCCCCAGCCTGACAGCTTCGGCTCGGAGACTCTCACCATAAACGAAGTCCGGAAGGCACCGCGGACCCTCCGCTCCGACAATCAGAAGGTGAACCTTGTCGCGAATCGCTGGAGGCAATCCTCCTACTGCACGTAACAGCAGCAACTGCCCCTTCTTCTCGGTGATCCTCCCCACCATGCCGATCGTGATGCGATCCGAAGGCTGCCTCGTCGGGCGCAACGGAGCGGGTGCTGTCGGATTCCCAGCCTGAGGCAACGGGTTGTACAGAACGTCGGTCTTTGCCGCAAGGCGAGAGTCCGCATCCAGAAGCGAAGCTCCCGCCGCATTGCAACACGCAAGGATCCGCGAGACGCGGCGGGCCAGCCAGGCAACCAGCGCGATCTCGAAACGCCGGGTCAAAAAAAGATGCAGATGAAAAATAGCGGGCCGTCGGGTGAGCCACGCCGCAAGCACACCCGCAGGCATGCATCGAGGTCCGTTGATATAGACGAGAGAAACCCGTCTCTTCCGAATGAATGAAGCGAGCTTGAGTCCGCAATACAGGCTGCGCCACGCGAAGGTAATCTTCTCCATGGGGGATTTCTTTCCCGGGCTGTAGTCCCCAATCGGCAAGTCCATCGTCTCGATATCCTTCTCCTCGAGCGCAGATCGAAACGGTCCGTGGTCCGGGAACGTGACGATACGCTCATATTCAGGACCGATTGATTCCAGCGCGGCCTCGAGCACACGCTGAGCCCCGCCGAGCCAGCTTTGCTGTTCCAGAAAGACGACGGACTTTCTCATGCGGGCCCCACTGACGACTGCTTCCGTTCGGACAAATTCAGGGTCAGGGCGGCCAATGCGACGAATATGGAGATGTTGCGCCAATAAGTGTGCGCATCCGTCGCGAGAAGCTGAACCAGTTCGCCGCACCATATCGCAACGAGGACGGCGCCCCAGAATGCGGGCAAGTCAGACGCCGAGCGTGTGAGTTTGAGGAAAGTCCGGAAGATGGCTCGCGACAGCAGCGCAAAGCCCGCGAGCCCGGCGATACCACATTCGAGCAGGAGGCTGAGATACCCATTGTCGGTGACGATTTCTCCGTGAAAAAGACGAGTGACGGTGAGCGTCTTATAGCCGATTCCTAAAAAGAGATATTGTGGGTGATCTTTCATGATGGACAGAACTCGTACCCAGGTCTCGAATCGTCCGCTTGTCGCGGAATTGGGATCGTCCAGAATCTCGAAGAGCCGGCCGACGCGTGCGCTAACAAGGTAGTCCCACAGCCCTGGCGAAAATATCCAAACAAAACACAGAGGACCGACCACAGCGCAAAGCACAGCCAGCCCGCGCGGCAACCTGACCATCCGCGACACCACGGGTGCAGCGAGCAGGGCGATCAAAATGCTGGCCCACGCGCTCCTCGAGAAGGCAACGAGAACTGCAAGGCTGAGGACGGAGGCAAAGACCACCACCAGTAAACGCGGGAAGCCCAAATAGCGTTCTCTTCGGGCCAGCAATGCGATCGAGGCTGCGATCAGAAAGAATCCACAGAAATTCGCAAAGTTTGAGGATTCATAGAACGGTCCCTGCGCGCGTCGCAGAACGGCTCCCTCCATCCAGATGAACTGATCGGCAGCGGGATGTGCGAGAGGTATGGGCCAAACGAAGTCCACGATGCCATAGATCGCCGCGACGATCGCGCCACCGAGCAGCAGACTGAGGCTCCACCGCTCCGCGCGAGCCGACTGCTCATGCCTGAAGCCCCGAATGAGGAAATAGACCGGCACCACGTGAGCCATCAGAACCCAACGCGACAGGCTGCTTATTCCGACGGAAGTTCCCGAAAGCCAGAACGCAAACGGGATGGACAGGCCGGTTCCGACAAGGAGCGCCGCCAATCCAGTCGCGATTGCATCCCACTCAAAGCGGATGTCCGGAAAACGAGCGACGATTACCGCGAAGACAACAGGAAGAAGAAGGAACGATGCGAAGACCGGCGTCTCTCTCAGGTTCCCGAAGTAGAGCGGCGGCAGAATCTCGAGTGAGATTAGGAGCACGACGACGAGCATCAATGGATTCGCGATCGCCGCCACGCCAAATAACAAGTACGCAACCACGGCGACAAAGGCCGCCACGAAACCTACAGGGTGCCCCGAGACACTGAGAGCCGCTCCCATAGCGCATGCCAGAGTCATCGGCAGGATCCAGCGAGAGCTTCCTTCGACCATAGTTGACGGGTTCATAGG
>Ga0070675_100004422_pt1 | contig 10712 bp, 10 predicted proteins | sample KBSM43metaG_FD_65343 | JGI IMG/M metagenome (GOLD analysis project Ga0070675, IMG submission 65343) | Miscanthus rhizosphere microbial communities from Kellogg Biological Station, Michigan, USA - KBS M4-3 metaG | ecosystem: Host-associated > Plants > Roots > Rhizosphere > Soil ...
CCGGAGCTCGTCGCGCGTCAACCCCTGCACCGGCAGCTCCAGATGCCGCTTCCGCAGGTCTGCCTGCGGATCCGCGCCGACGGTCGCCGGCGCGATTGTTGGCGGAGCCGCCGCAGGCGCTAGCAGCTCGCGCTCGCCTGCCGGCGGCGTCGCGCCGCGAGGCGCCGACATCACGAGGACGCCGGCGAGAAATCCCGTCGCGGCCGCGCCAACCAGCCACCCCACCGCAGGCCGCGTGCGCGTCCCGCGCATGCCTTCTACTCCGTGAACTCCACTTTGGTGCCCTTACCGACGAGGGCCGCCAGGCGCAAGGCATCCCAGTTCGTCAGTCGCACGCAACCGTGCGACTCGGTGTGTCCGATCGTCGACGGTTCCGGCGTGCCGTGGATGCCGTAGTGCGGCTTGCTGATGTCGATCCACACCACTCCGACGGGGTTGTTGGGGCCTGGCGGGATCTTCGCCATCTCCTGCGCGGGATTGGCATCCCAGAACAGATCGGGGTTGTAGTTGAAAGGCGGGTTGCGGGCGACGGCCGTGACGGTCCACATCCCGATCGGCAGCGGATCGTGCTCGCTGCCGCTCGTCACCGGGGCGTGCAGGATCGTCTTGCCCGAGCCGTCGGTCACCCACAGGGTGGAGACCGACTTCGACACATGCACCACGATGTCGGGCAGCGGTTTCCCCTCGGCAGTCGTCACGACCTTCACGTTCGGCACGACAATCTGCTGGCCCGCGCCGAGCCGCAGCCGCGGGTTGAGCCGCTTCAGCAGCGCCGGTGACGCGTGGAAGCGCTCGGCGAGCATTTCGAGGACGGACGTGTAGCCGAGCCGCTTCAGCCGCGCCTTGGCCACCATGTCGCGTGGAATCGAGCGCACGAGCGGCGTCGCCGCGTCCTCGGCCGTAATCGTGTAGCTGATGGTCGGCGGCTCCTGCGACGTCAGGACGACGTCGCCCAACCGCGAGCCGCTGGTCCGCTCGTAGGCATCGATGGCCTTGTCGGTGTTGCTACCGCCGCGACCGTCGATTTCACCGGGGGAGAAGCCGGCGCGATCCACCAGCACCTGCGCCGCCAGCATGTCGCGAGGCTCAGTCGGAGGCGTGCCAGTACCACGCTGGGCCACAGCCGCACTCGAAAGCGCGACCACCAACACGCACCCGATGAGCACGGCCACATGTCGAGCCATACAGAGCTCGGAGCAAGGGCCGTGCCTCTCAAGCGAGTCGGACTACCTCTACGGCATTCGTGACGAGAGATAGGCGGCGATCGAGACGAAGTCTTCGTCGGTGAGCTTGGCCACGACCGGCTTCATCAGCTCTGTCCACACGCCGTGGCGAGCCCCGGCCTGCATGTCGTACATCTGCCGCACCAGGTAGCTCGGCGAACGGCCCGCCAGCCCAGGCACGGGACCGAGCCCCTTCAAGTCGGCGCCGTGGCACAGCGAACACTGCACCGTCTTCCCGTGGTCGCCGGTGGAGACGAGCGCCTCCCCCTTCTTGAGGCTGCCGACGGGAACATAGGCAATGAAGCCCGAGCGTGGGTCGCGCAGTGTCTCGGTGTGCTCGACGTTCTCGGGCGTCTCGATGATGCGCATGCCAAGCGGTTCGGTCTCGTTCCCCTCGAGCCGCAGGAACATGCCGCCCTGAATCCGGGTCTTCGGCACCGTCTTCGACTCCATCACCTTGATCCACGGCGTCCACTTCATGGAGCCGAAGTAGTCTGCGGCCGCTTTGATCTCCTGATCGGTCATCCCCTTCGCGATCTGGATCATCACGTTCGTGTTGGCCTTCCGGGACTCGGCGCTCTTTCGCACGTCGTTGCGGAAGTCGTACATCGTCTGCATGAAGTAGCTCACCGGCAGGCCGGCGACGCCGGCGTTTTCGGGCCGGCCCTTGCCGTTCGGGTAGTGGCAGAGGCTGCACGCACGCACGTCGGGGCGGCGGCCTTTGGCAACCACCTCCGGCATGGCCGGATGGTCTGCGGGGAACCAATCCGCGGGACCAAAGGCGTCGCGGATGTTCGCGAGCGGGAACGTGAGCGTGCTGCCGGGCAGGCTGCGCGGCGCCGGATCGGGAGCGGCCGGTGCCGCCGCCGGCGCACCCGCCGGTGGTGCCGGTGGGATGGCGTAGGCCCAGGCCGGTGGTTCGGTGGCGGCGCGCGTGACGGCGGCGCCAAGCCACGTCGCGAGTGCGAGAGCAATGACGGTCTGGAGAGTGCGCATCGTGGCCTCTTTGGATGGTGGTGGTCAGTCCAGCGGCACCGTGCCGGTATACCGCAGGATGTAGAGCCCCCCTGCGAAGCGATCGTTGGCGTAGATGAGACCGTCGGCGCCGACGATCGCGTGATTGATCTGGATCGTCTTCGACGGATTCCGCGGCGGCGCCGCGGGAATATAGAAGCCCAGCTCCTCGATCTGGGGCGGCACGCCGGTCACGCCCTTCGGGCCGTCGGTGGCGCGGAAGATACGCACGCCGCCGTTGAACCAGCTCGCCACCGTCGTGTTCTGCAGGTTGGCATAGAGCGGGCCCGGAAAGTTCGGGTGCAGGTTGTGCGCGCCGAAGCGCCCGCCACGCGAGCACAGCTCGCCGTCGTTGGCGTGCAGCGGCGCCGTCGCCACGATGACCGGGTTGGTCTCGTCGCGAATGTCGAGCAGCCACACCAGCTTCGGAGCGTCCTTGCAGTTGTCCATCACGTCCTCGTCCGACGCCCAGGCCAGCTTGCGCGCAAACATCGGCTGGAAGGTGTGCGTCCAAGCCGGGAACGGCGGGTGGAAGTCGCGACGCCCGAGCAGCCGCGGCGTATAGCGCGCGATGCGGCCGCTTTTCACCTGCGCGAGATCCGCGATGTCGAAGACCATCGCGCCGCCGTCGATGTAGGCCACATACGCGCGGTCCGCGTGGTCGGGCCAGATTTCGATCTGGTGCGGCCGGTAGCCGTTGTCGAACGGCGCGTGACGCTTGGGGAGACAGTCCGGCAGGCAGCGATCGCCCTTCCGAGTGCCCGGGAGCCACCACCGGCCCACCTCACGCGGACGCCGCGGGTCGCGCAGATCCACGGTGACCCAGATCTGGTCGTCCTGCTCGTTGGTGGGGTCGAAGTCCGGCATGCCCGTGGTCAGGTGCGCGAACTCGCCGTCCACGAACCACAGGTTGTGCACGCCGCGCGACTGCGGACCTGAGGTGTCGAAGAACGAGAGCTTCAAATCGTCGAGCGACTTTGCGGTTCTGATCCGGTCGAAGCTCGAGACGTCGAGCACCCACATGCCCGCCGCCTTGCCGCCCGCCTTGGCGGCCTGGTTGGCCACGGCCAGCACTGTTCCCGAGAGGCCGAGTGAATTGCACCGCGTCACCCCGGGCGACGGCGACGGGAGCTGGTTCACCATCACCGGCGCGTCCGGCTTCGTGACGTCGATGACGCTCAGGCAGCGCTGCGGCGCTTCGTGCGCGAGATAGAGCACCTTGCGGCCGTCGGGAAACTGCTGCAGCGCCAGCCCCTCACCGCCGTCGCCGTTGCCGTTGAGGTCGTTGTGCCCGACCAGCACCATGTTGCGCGACTCGGCCGCGGACTGGGCGCGCAGCGCCACGCCCGTCAGTAATGTCAGGCCGGCCAGGATGGCGAGGACGGGCACGCGCCACATAGCTCGGAGATTCTACGCCCGGGCTCCGGCGGGTCGGGCATAATCGGCGGCGTGCAGCGCCTCCTTTTCCTCGTAGCAGCGGTCATCTGGGGTGCCAGCCTCAATGCGGCCGAGGGCGCCGACCTCGCGCCGACCGGCACGCTGCGGGCCGCCTTTCTCGGCACCAATCCCGTTCAGGCACGGGTGGATCCAAAAACCGGCGACGTCACCGGCCCGATTGCCGATCTGGTGCGCGAACTCGCCCGGCGGTTGAACGTCCCGTTCACACTCATTCCCGCACCGAACGCACAAGGCGTGATCGCCCACGTCCAGGGCGGCACCGCGGATATCGGCTTCCTGGCCTACGAGGAGGCGCGGGCGCGTGAGGTCGAGTTCGCCGGCCCGTTCGCGGTCATGTACAACACGCATCTCGTGCGCGCCGATTCGCCGCTGCGCACGGTCGAGGACGCCGACCGCGAGGGCGTCACCATCGGCGCCGTCCGCGCTCAGACGCAGGAGCTCTACCTGAGCGCGAATCTGAAGCGCGCGCGCGTGAAGATCGTCGAATCGCAGCCGTCACAGGCCGACCTCGAACGGATGCTCGGGAGCCGCGAGGTGGATGCATTTGCGCAGAACACGCAGCGGGCCGCTGAAGCCGTGGCGGCGGCCGCGTCACGAGTGGCGCTGCGGGCGCTGACCGGCAGCTACGTCGCCGTCGAGCAGTCGTTCGTGGTGAAGAAGGGCGACACCGCCAACGCCGCGACGCTCGACCGGTTCGTCGACGAACTGCGCGCGTCGGGATTCATCCGCGCCTCGCTCGATCGGGCGCAGCTCTCCACGGTTGGCGTAGCGCAGGCGCGGCGCAAATGAGCGCGGACGACCCCGCCCGCTCGGACGGACTCTCGCGCCGCGCGCTACTCGGCGGTGTCGGCGCCGCCGGCGCATTGGTGGCGCTGACCGAGGTGTTCCCGCGTGGCGCCGGCGCCGCAGAGGCACAAACGAGGCGGCCCGCAGCTCGCGAGCCGCTCGAAACACTCACACAGGTCGAAGCCGACACACTGGAAGCCGTTGTCGCGCGGCTCATTCCCACCGACGCAAGCGGCGCCGGTGCGACCGAGGCACGCGCCGCGCATTACATCGACCGCGCGCTGGGCGGCGCGCTCGCCGGTTTTGGCCAAGCCTACCGGGCTGGCCTGGCCAGCATCGACGCGTACGCGCGCGGCTCCAAGGGCGCACCGTTCCCGCAACTGGGGGCCGCCGATCAGGACGCCGTGCTCAGCGACGTCGAGCGAAACACCGCCCCCGGGTTCGAAGGCGGCTCGGCGGCGTTTTTTGCCATGCTGCTGAATCACACCCTGCAGGGCACGTTCGGCGATCCGTACTACGGCGGCAACCGGAATTTCGTGGGCTGGGATCTGATCGGCTACCCCGGCGTCCGTCTCGCGGTCACGCCGGAACAGCAGAACCTCGACGCGAAGGTCGCACCCACGCACATGTCGGCGTACGACTACACGATGTTCTCGGGCCGCAAGCCGGCGCGGGCCGGCCTCGACGCGAAGCACGACCCGCATGGCGACTGAGCTTCGCCGCGCCGATGTCGTCATCGTGGGGCTCGGCGCCACGGGCGGCGTGGCGGCGCTCCCACTCGCGCAGGCGGGCCTCGACGTCGTGGGGCTCGAGGCCGGCACGTGGCTGGCGCCGGCGGACCTCTCGCCAGACGAGCTCCGCAACAACTTCCGCGGCTGGCCACAGTCGGTGCAGAAGGCCAATCGCGAGGTTCCGACCCATCGGCCCAACGCCTCGGCGCCGTACTCGCCGCGTCCGGCGATTCACCCGATGATGAACGCGGTCGGCGGCACCACGCTCCACTACTGGGCGCAGAGCTGGCGGCTGAACCCGTGGGACTTCAAAGTGGTGAGCGAGACGCGCCGCCGCTATGGAGCCTCGAAGCTGCCGAAGGGCACGACCGTCGAGGACTGGCCATTGGGGCTCGAAGAACTCGAGCCCTACTACGACCGCGTCGAGGTGGAGATCGGCGTGTCCGGCCAGGCCGGCAACGTCAAAGGGGCCATCGATCCGCGCGGAAATATCTTCGAGGGGCGGCGGACGCGGCCGTATCCCATGCCGCCGCTGCGCGGCACCGGCTACACCGAGATGATGGCGGGCGCGGCCCGATCGCTCGGATGGCATCCATTCCCAGGGCCGGCGGCCATCACGTCAAGCCGCTACGAGGGTCGTTCGGGCTGCGTGTATCACGGCTTCTGCAACCGCGGCGGCTGCCACGTGAGCGCCAAGGGCTCGACCGCCGTCACCACGATCCCGAAAGCGCAGCGCACGAAGCGGCTGACCGTCGTCACCGAAGCGCACGTGACGTCGATCGACGTCGACGCGCAAGGCCGCGTGCGCGGCGTCAGCTATCGCAAGGGCGCCGAGGAGTTCTTTCAGCCGGCGTCGGCGGTGCTGCTCGCCAGCTACACCTACGAGAACGTCCGCCTGCTGCTGCTCTCCACGTCGAAAGCGTTTCCCAAGGGGCTCGCGAACAACCATGGCCAGGTGGGCCGGCACTACTTCAGCCACAACCAGATCGCGACGGTGAACGCGCTCTTCCCGCGCAACCTCAACACCTGGTACGGGCTGCCGGCACAAGGCATCGCGGTGGACGACTGGGCCGACGACAACTTCGATCACGGAGCGCTCGACTTCATCGGCGGCGGCAATCTGTGGGTCTATTCAGACCGCCGGCCGATCGTCGCCGCCAATATGAGCACGTTCGGACGCGCGCCGCGCTGGGGCGCGCAGTGGAAAGCGTTCATCCGCGAGAACGCCGATCGCGGCAACACCGCGTATCTGCAACGCACCACGCTGCCTTACGAGGACAACTACCTCGATCTCGATCCGGAGGTGAAGGATCCGCTCGGCTTCCCCGTGTGCCGCATCACCGCCGACTACAAGGAGAACGAGCGGCGGCTGGCGGACTTCATCCAGGACAAGATGGTGCAGTGGTACCGCGCCGCCGGCGCCCTGGCGACCGAGAAGACGCCGGTCGGCACCATGGGCCCGACCACGCATGCCTACGGCGGCACGCGCATGGGCGACAACCCGGAGACCAACGTCGTCGACCGTTGGGGGTTCTCGCACGAGGTGGCGAACCTTGGCGTGCTTGGGGCGTCCGTCATGGGCACGAGCGGGGCGCGCAACCCCACGCTCACCGCGCAGGCGCTGGCGTGGCGCACGGCCGAACATCTGGCCGCCAACTGGAAATCGATCGCGGGCTGATCTGCCAGCCAGGGTGGGCCTGGTCTGTTCCTTCGACCCGGGCGATCCCTTGATTCAGCCTGCCAGCGGTCGTGCCGATTGTTAGCCAATGGGCGATCGATCCGACGATCAGTTCGCGGCGGCACTGCTGGGAACGGATGTCCTCGTGGGCGTGACCATGGTCGATCATGCCGGTCGAGTGAAGGAGCTGCGCCAGTTCCATGCCCAGGTCGTCCACGCCAGCGTCGAAAACGGCGTGACGCTCGTCGATACCGAGGGGGGCGAGCACTGGCTGCCTCTCGACCCTGAGGCCTATGAGCCGGCGGAGCCTGGTGAGTACAAGCTGCGCTCGACCGGCCAGGTCGTCGTCGACCCGACGTGGGTCACGAAGTGGATCGTGAGTCCGCCGAAGCGGCACTGACGTCGATCGCACCCGAGCGTTAGATCCGCTTCCCGATCAGTGTCCGGTTGGTGAGAATGAACACAGTCGGCGCCCAGGCCGCAACGTGCGCGATCATCAGCACGATGGCCGCCGGCCAGGTGGCACCCTCCACGTTCCCGGGTAACAGCAGGTCGGGAATCATCGACAGCGCGAGCGCCACGAGGGCGATTCGGCGGTAGAGGGAAATCGGCCGCGGCGACCACATCGCGCAGCCGACGAACACGAGTACCCCGAGACCGACGAGCATCACGGTGAAAAAGGCGAGCCCGCCGTAGGTGAGCGGAGGGAATCCGGCGGGCAGGTCGACCCGCGCGAACGCCAGCCAACGGGTCGCGAAGACGAGCAGCACCGCGACCACGACGGTCAGCGGGCCCGCCCACCACAGCGCGGCACTGTTGACGTCGTTCCTGACTACCTGACTCACCCCTCCTACCTGACGCGCCTGACTCAAAATCCAGCGGCCCCTTCCTTGATGAACGTGCCGTTGCTCAACTCGTACTGCGCCAGCCGCAGCTCCTGCGGCGTGTTCATGACGATCGGGCCGTACCAGGCCACGGGTTCCTCGAGCGGCTTGCCCGACACGAGCAGGAAGCGGATCCCCTCGTCCCCCGCCCGCACCACGATCTGGTCGCCCTGGTCGAAGAGCACCAGCGAGCGGTTGCCGATCGCGCCCTGCTCGCGCACGCCGGTCAGCTCGTTCAGCACCGACTGCGGCGCCGAGGAATCGCGGAAAGTCCCCGAGCCCGCGAATACATACGCGAAGGCATGGTGCGATCGCTCGATCGGAATCCGCTTCTCCGTGCGGGGCGGTACGCTGATGTCCACGTAGCGCGGCTCGGCGGCTACCCCGACCACCGGGCCGGTCTTGCCCCAGAAGTCCCCCACGACGATGCGTGCCTTGGTGCCGTCGTCGTCGGTCACTTCGGGAATGTCCTTCGCCAGCACGTCCTGATATCGCGGCTTCGTCATCTTGAGCGACGCCGGAAGGTTGGACCACAGCTGGAAGCCGTGCATCCGCCCCTGTGCGTCGCCCTTCGGCATCTCCTGGTGCAGGATGCCGCTGCCGGCGGTCATCCACTGCACGTCGCCGGCACCGAGACTGCCACGATTGCCGAGGCTGTCGCCGTGCTCCACGTCGCCCGCCAGCACGTAGGTGATCGTCTCGATGCCGCGGTGCGGATGCCAGGGGAAGCCGGCGAGGTAGTCGCTCGGGTTGTCGTTGCGGAAATCGTCGAACAGCAGGAACGGATCGTGGTCCCGCGTGTTGCCGAAGCCGAAGGCCCGCTGCAGCCGGACGCCCGCGCCTTCAAGCGTGGGTTTGGGGTGAGACAGATTCTTGATGGCGCGAATGGACATGGCGGCGGCTCCTTGATTGGATTCTACCGGCCTTCCGCCGCGCCCGCCCTACCCGTCCGGGCAGGCAGTCAGGCCCCCGCGACTCTGCCGAGAGACGGATCGCTCGGAGAGTGCGGCGCGTCAGTACCGTCACGTACGAACAGCCCGCAGCCATGCCAGCTTTCGGTAGATCTGGAGCAACACTTCCTGCGCCAGATCCTCGGCATCGGCAGGACCCACGAGACTCACCCGGCGAGTTCGAACTGAAATCAGGACACCGGCGTGGCCAGCGTCACGGCGCGTCGGTGGGCGGCGCGAGGATCGTCAACCGCCCCTTCAACCCGGACGACACCAGCACCCGGTTGTCGGCCGACACGATGACACCTTCGACGTCCGGCAGGCGCTCGATGAGGGCCATCCCCTTCTCCGGTCCGAGCACGAATACGCCGGTCGAGAGCGCGTCGGCCAGCACCGCCCGGTCGGCGACGATCGTCACGCTCCGGCAGCCGCCCGCGGGCTCGCCGAGGTCGGGGTCGAGGATGTGGTGGTAGCGGCGGCCGTCGCGGATGAAGAAGCGCTCGTAGTCGCCGGAGGTGCTGAACGTCCCGTTCGCCAGGTCGAGCGTGGCGAAGCTGTGGTCGGCGGGACCGCGGGGATCCCGGATACCGAGCCGCCACGGACGGCCGCCGCGATGGCCGCTGACGAACAGGTCGCCGCCCGACTGGATCATGAAGTCGTGGAAGCCTCGCCCGCGCAGAATGGCGGCGGCGCGATCGATCGCGTAGCCTTTGCCGATTCCACCGAGATGCGCACGCATGCCGGGCCGCCGCAGAAAGCCGGTACTGCGCGCGGCGTCGATGTCGAGCGCGGTGTAGTCCACGTCGGGGAGACGCGCGGCGACAGCGGCTCGAGCAGGAATGCGGTCGTCCTGATCCTGGTCGAACTTCCACAGACCCGACAGCGCGCCGAACGTCACGTCGAACTTCCCGCCGGTCCACTCGCTCACCTGCCGCGCGACGATGAGCAGCTCGATCGTCTCGGGGCTCACGCGCACCGGCTGACGCGCCGCGGCCTGGTTCAGCCGGACGACATCGCTGCCCTCTTTCCATACGCTCAGCAGCCGGTCGAGGCGATCGAACTCGGCAAACACGCCCTGCACCGCCGCGCCCGCACCGGAATCGTCGGCCGTCCACACTGTGACCTGCAGCGACGACCCCATCGTGACGGTCTGGCGCGAGAACGCGTGCGGCTCGGGCGAGGAAGGCGCGGAGCTGCGCTCAGGCGGGCGCGAGCACGCCACCGCCATCGCGGCCGCGAGCACGACGGCGATGACTCGCATAGCAGGATCCTGCGGACTAGTGGCGGGCGACGTCGATCAGGACCTTCAGCACCGGCCGCACCTGCGCGCGCTGCAGCGCCGCGAGCCCCTGCGAGAGGTCGAAGCGGTCGCTGATGAGGGGCAGCACGTCCACGTGCCCCTGTGCCAGCCCCTGGAGCGCGCGGTCGAATGGACCGCAGCGAGACCCGACGAGCGTGACTTCGTCGATGACGAACGGCGCCCACGGCAGCGTCTGCGTGCCCGCGACCGTGGTCTTGAGCACGATCGTCCCGCGCGGCCGCACCAGCCTCAGCGCCGTCGGGAGACCCGTCTCTGACCCGGTGCACTCGACGACGATATCGGCCATCCGCTCGCCGATCGCGTCGGTGACCAGCGCGGTCGCGATGCCGCGCGCCTGCAGCAGCGCCAGCTTCTCGGGATGTTTGCCGACCACCGTCACGTGATTGGACAGTCCGGCGAGAACCTGGGCGCACAGGTTGCCGAGGCGGCCGTCGCCGAGCACCACGATGCGATCGGTGCGCGCGATCGGCAGCTGCGCCGGAATCTGGTAGGCGGCGGCCACCGGCTCCGTGAAGACGGCGACGTCGGTGGAGATCGAATTGGGCACCGCGTGCAGGTTCAGCTGCGGCACGGCAATGCGATCCGCGAAGGCGCCGTCATGATTCAGAATCCCGAGCACCGTGCGGTTCGGGCAATGCGTCTGCAGTCCGGCCTTGCAGGTGCCGCA
>Ga0070675_100004423_pt1 | contig 10712 bp, 9 predicted proteins | sample KBSM43metaG_FD_65343 | JGI IMG/M metagenome (GOLD analysis project Ga0070675, IMG submission 65343) | Miscanthus rhizosphere microbial communities from Kellogg Biological Station, Michigan, USA - KBS M4-3 metaG | ecosystem: Host-associated > Plants > Roots > Rhizosphere > Soil ...
AGGGGGATCGACGCCGGCATCTGGCACTCGACGAACGCGTCGCTCTCGCTGATGTCTCGAGTCACGACCGAGGCAAAGCGCAGCGTCCCCGTGGCGTCGCGCCAGGTCAGCCGGCCGGGAATCGCAAGACGGCGGCGGCTGCCGATGCGGTCACGCGGGGTCGAGGGGGCGGCGGCTGAGCGAATCATCGGGATCCTCCAGGGGATGCAGTCGACATCCTCTGTATCAAGTCCTGGACCCCGGACGGCACGGACGGGCCTTTCTGTGCAGATTCCTGTAAGTGATTGAATTGAAGTAGCTTGTCGTAGTGGGAATACTTCAGCCAGTCTGGTGAAGTGGATATCAGGTATCCAGTGGGCCTGTATACCTGGTTACTTGGTATCCGCCTGGATGGCGGCGAGCCCCAGCCGGGCCATCTTCATGTAGAGCCCCTTTCGCGTCAGTCCCAGCAGGCGAGCCGACTCGGAGATGTTGTTCCCGGTCTTGTCGAGCGTCGCCGCGATGATGGTCCGTTCGACGCGTTCGATGTTCTCGGCGAGCGTGCCCGCGTCGGGTGCCCACCCGCCCGGCGCCGACACCGTCGAACCGCCCGCGAGGCGTTGCGTGGAGAGGTCGGACGACAGATGTTCCGGCTCGATCGTGCCGCCTGCGGTGGTCATCGCCACGGCGCGCTGGATTTCGTTGAACAGCTGTCGCACGTTGCCGGGCCAGTGATAGCGCGCGAACACGTCGAGCGTCTCCGAGCTCAACGTCACTTCGGGCTTGGCGAGCCGATCGCACGCCTCGCGGAGAAAGAACGTGCTGAGGTGGGGAATCTCCTCGCGGCGCGCTCGGAGCGGCGGCACCTCGATCCGGATGACGCTGAGGCGGTAGTAGAGATCCTCGCGAAACTTGCCTTCGGCCACGCGCTGCTCGAGGTCGGCGTTGGTGGCCGCCAGCACGCGCACGTCCACCGCCTGCGGGCGTGTCTCGCCGATCGGCAGGATCTCTCCCTGTTCGAGGAACCGCAGCAGCTGCGGCTGCACGTCGAGGGGGACGTCGCCGATCTCGTCGAGGAACAGCGTGCCGCCGACGGCGGAGCGAATGAGCCCGGGCTGATCGGTCATCGCGCCCGTGAAGCTGCCGCGCCGGTGCCCGAACAGCTGGCTGCTCGCCAGCTCGCGCGTCATCGTCGTGCAGTTGAACGGCAGGAACGGCGCCGTGCGGCGCGGCGACCCGGCGTGGATGGCCCGGGCGATGAGGTCCTTGCCGGTCCCGCTCTCGCCGGTGATCAGCACCGTCAGCGTCTGCCCCTGTACGCGCTGGATCTGATCGGCCACGCGCGCCATGGCGGCGCTGGCGCAGATGAACCCCGGCAGGAGCGGTTCGAGCGTGCGCTCGCCCTGCTTCTCGGCCGCCTTGGCCGGCCGCTCGCGCAGGTTGCACAGCTCGAAGCCTTGTCGCGCCACCGCCGTCAGCAGACGGAACTTGCGTCGCTGCGCGTCGGTGACGGGCGCCCTGCCGGTGGCCACGCAAAAGCGCGGACCGTCGGCCGCCTTGTCGAGCGGCGCCACCAGGAGCGCGATGCCGTTGCGTTCGACGGCGCCGTCGGCCGCCGCGCGGGCCAGCGCGAGCGCGTCCCCGCGGTCGCAGCCGCGCGAATCCAGCAGGCGCGGATCGCTGCCGCGCGGGGCCACGAACGTGACCACCGTCTCGAGCCCGGTGATGTCCTGAATCGTCGTCCCTGTTTCGCGCGCGAGAAGGTCCGGCAGGATGGCCGCGTCGGCCAGCCTCGTGACGATGGCGTCGTCGGCCGCCAACTCGATGATGTGCTCGCTGCGCGCGACGGGAGCGTCGAGCGCCTCGCGCACGGCCATCACGTCACCCATATCGCGGCGGGCGCCGAGCATCTGGAACACCGGCGTCGCCAGCGCCAGGCTCCGCTCGGCGGCGGGGCGCGCGCCGGTGTCGGCCGCCAGCCGCGCGACAGCCAGATGGGCGAGCGCCGTCTGGTAGCGCTCGCCGAGCAGGTCGAAGATGTTCACGCTCTGCGCGAAGTCGTGATACGCGAGCGCCTGCTGGCCGCTGCGCCAGTGAAGGCCGCCGCGCACGCGCAGGAACTCGCCCCAGTTGGCGGGCGACGTTCGCGGATCGAAGCGCGACTCGCACGTCTTGAGCCGCTGCTCGGCCTCGGCCACCCGGCCCAGTTCGAGGAGCGCTTCGCACGCGGTGAGGTCGGCCTGGATCGCGTCGGCCGGCGGGACATCCGGAGCGGCCACCAGCTCGTTGGCGCGTGCGATGGCTTCGGCGAAGGCACCCCGGCGGACGGCGAGCTTGATCTCCAGCACCTTGACCGACCACTCGTACCACTTGCCGGTTTGCGCGCCGTACCCGCCGTACGCGTCGCCGGCCTGGTGCAGGTACTCGCTGGCGCGATCGTAGGTGCCCCGCATCAGGTGAATCTGCGCCAGCGTGTCGAAGACGGCGCCGGTCGTGACGTGGAACTGCACCGGCTTCCGGACCTCGAGCGCCCGCATCAGCACTTCTTCAGCGCGGTCGAGGTCGCCGATCTGCACGAACACCTGGCCGAGCGTGGCCAGCGTGACCGCCAGCCCATGCCCTTCGCCGAGCGCCCGGTACAGCGCCACGCTGCGCTCGGCAAGGGCGAGCGCCTCGTCGAGCCGGTGGGCCATCAGGGCCAGGATCGCCTGGTTGTGCGCCGTGCCCGCCAGCACGTCGTTGGCGTGCGCTTGGGTGGCGATGCGCTCGGCCAGCTGGAGCGAGGTGGCGGCCTCCTGCAGCCGTCCTTCCTGGCCCTGCAGAACGCCCAACAACCGGTGCGCCAGGGCGAGATGCCGCTTGTCGCCCGCCGCGTGAAGGGCATTCGACGCCTCGGCGAGATGTTCGCGGACGATCCCCGAGTCGCCCACGCGCTTGTAGCACATGGCCAGTTCGTAGTGGGCCAGGCCAATCAGCCGGGAGTCGTGGGCCAGCTCGGCGTACTTCAGGGCGCGAGTGTGAAGGGCGATGGCGCGCGACTGCTCGCTCCGCTCGAAGGCGAGCCGCCCGTGCAGCCGCCACAGCGTCGAAAGCCGTGCGTCTGGCAGCGGCTCCTTCGATGCGTCGGGCGGACGCCCGAGCGCGGACGAGGCCTTATCCAGATCGTCCTGAAGGAGGTAGGCCTCGGCGAGGCGCGCACGCACCGAGAGCTCCTCATCTCGCGGGAGCGCACCCGACCGGTGGTGGGGCAGCAGGATCTGGACGGCTTCGGCGCCCCGGCCGCGTTCGAGGGCCAACGCTGCCCGGGTGAGCGCGGCCTGGACCGTGGAGGTGGCCACGAAGGGAGTATAGCCAGCGAGGCGTCCTTGCGCCTGCCCCGTGCGGCCACGGCGGCCGACTATAATCCGGAGCGATGGGTGTGACCGCGCACGGGGTAACCCACCCCGGGCCGCGAGCAAGCAACGAAGACGCGTTCCTGATCGACATGCCGGGGGGCGTGTTCGTCGTGGCCGACGGCATGGGAGGTCACAACGCCGGGGAAGTGGCGTCTGGACTCGCCGTCGAATCGATCCGTACCTTCGTCGCCGACGAGGACCACCCGACCGCCGACGCGCTCGAGGAGGCCGTCCGGGCCGCCAATCGCCACATTCTCGACACCGCCGCGCGCCGTCCCGAGTGTGCGGGGATGGGCACCACGGTGGCGGTGGCGCTGCTCACGCCGACCGGCGCCATCCTGTCGAGCGTGGGAGACAGCCGCATCTACCGGATGCGTCAGGGACGGCTGACGCAGCTCACGCAAGACGACTCGTGGATTGCCAAGCTGCAGTCTGAGGGCGTAGCGCTCACGCAGAGCGAGATCGAGCGGCACCCGATGCGTCACGTGCTGACCGACGTCGTCGGCACGCGCGCCGACCTGGCGCCGCATGCCGAAGAACACCCGTTCGATCCCGGCGACATGCTGCTGCTGTGCAGCGACGGTCTGCACGGCGCGCTGCGGCAGGATCTGATCGAAGAGCTGCTCTCGGCCGATGGCTCGGTGTCGGCCGTCACCGAGGCGCTGGTGTCGACCGCTGTCGCCAACGGCGCCACCGACAACGTCACCGCCGTCGTGCTGCGGCGCAGCGCCTGATCGCCGACGTCCCGCCCCCGAGTAGGAGAGTCATATCGATGAACAACGGGGTGCCCGACTCGTTGATCGCCCTGGCGCGGCAGCACGATCACTTCAACATGGCCACGGTGCTCGCGCGGCTGCCCGAGCACATCCAGATTGCGCTCGACGACGCGCTGCCGGCGCTGCGCCAGACACGGTTTTCGCAGGTCGTGGTCTGCGGTCTCGGCGGGTCGGCGCTGCCGTCCGAGGTGCTGATGGACGCCTTCGCGGGTGAGTTGACCGCTCCGATGCGGGTGTGGCGCACCTACGGCCTGCCGCCCGGGATCGATGCGGACACGCTGCTCATCTTCAGCTCGTTCTCCGGCAATACCGAGGAGACGCTGTCGGGCATCGAAACGCTGCCCGCCGACGCGGCCAACGTGGTGGTCGTCACGGCCGGCGGGCGCCTGGCGCAGCTGGCGCGCGAGCGCGGCTATCCGCTGATCGTCATCCCGACGAAGAACGAGCCCGACGGCTTCCAGCCGCGCTGTGCATTCGGCTTTATCGTCACGTATCTGGCCCGAGTGCTTCACGCCGGCGGTCTCATGAAGGATCCGGTCGGCACGCTTCGCGCCGTGCCAAAATTCCTGCGGGGGCTCGACCTGCGGCCGGAGGCCGCCGACCTGGCGTCGTGGCTGGGCGACCGTATTCCCGTGATCTACACCGACGACGGCCACCTGATGTCGGTGGCCCGGATCGCGAAGATCAAGTTCAACGAGAACGCCAAGCGGCCGTCGTTCTTCAACGCCTTCCCCGAACTGAATCACAACGAGATGATCGGGTTCACCGTGCCGCTCGGAAAATTCGCCGCCGTCTACCTGCACGACCCGGCCAGCGGGCCGCGCATCCGCCAGCGGTTCGACGTGATGCGCGAGGTGTTCGGCCGCGATCACATCGACAACGTCGCGTTCCGCTCGTGGGAGATGCCCGGCTCGACCCGCGCCGAGCGGGTGTTCGCGGCGCTGGCGTTCGCGGACTGGTGCTCGTACTACGTGGCGCTCCTGGGCGGGTTCGACCCGACGCCGGTGCCGCTCGTGGAGAGCTTCAAGCAGGAACTCAGCCGGTCCTGACAGCGTCGGTAGACCCGGACGATAATCAGATAGGACCCATGCACAGAGTGAGCGCGGTATTCGTCGCGGTGTGCGCGATCGCGTGCGGCCGCGAGCCGGCCGCGCCGCCCGCGAAGCTCGCGCCGGCCCCGGTAGCGGCGCCCGCAGCGGCGACTCCCGTGACCCCGGCGCCAGCCGCACCGGTCGCGTCAGATCGACCCCGCATCGTGTTCCTGGGCGACAGCCTCACCGCCGGCTACGGGCTCGAGCAGTCGCAGGCCGTGCCCGCGTTGATTCAGGCGCGTCTGAAGAAGGAGGGCTATCCCTTCGAGGTGGTCAACGCCGGCGTGTCGGGCGACACGTCCGCCGGGGGGCTCAGTCGCCTCGAGTGGTCGCTCACCGGCGACGTGCGCATCCTGGTGCTCGAACTCGGCGCCAACGACGGGCTGCGCGGCCTGCCGGTGGCCTCGATGCGGCACAATCTCGAAGAGGTCATCACGACCGCGCAGGCGCGCGGCGTGGCCGTGCTCCTGATCGGGATGGAGGCGCTGCCGAATTACGGGGCGTCCTACACGTCGGAGTTCCGCGACACGTTCCCCGCCCTGGCCAAGGCGCACAAGACGGCGCTCATGCCCTTCTATCTGGACGGGGTGGCGGGAAAACCCGAACTGAACATCGCCGACGGCATGCACCCGAACCCGGCAGGCGCCGTGATCGTAGCTGACAACCTGTGGCGTACTCTCGAACCGATGCTCAAGCCGGCGTTGCAGGCGCGGGCCCAGGTCTCCGGGTCCCGATGATCGAGCTGCGTGGCGTCTCCAAGACCGTCCAGAGCGGCGATCATCCGCTGACCATCCTGCACCCTCTGGACTACACGATCGCGCCGGGGCAGTTCGTGGCGATCGTGGGCCCGTCGGGCAGCGGCAAGTCCACGCTGCTCGGGCTGCTGGCCGGCCTCGACGCCCCGTCCACCGGCCACATCGTCATCGACGGCACCGATATCACGACGCTCGGGGAAGACGCGCTGGCGAAGCTGCGGGGCGAGAAGATCGGATTCGTGTTTCAGTTCTTCCACCTCGTGCCCTCGCTCACCGCGGTCGAGAACATCTCGGTACCGATGGAGATTGCCGGCCGGCGCGACGCGATGGCGCGCGCGCGACAGCTGATCGGGGAAGTGGGGCTGGCCGATCGGGCCCATCACTACCCCTCGCAGCTCTCGGGCGGCGAGCAGCAGCGCATCGCGATCGCGCGCGCACTCGCCAACGATCCGCCGATCGTGCTCGCCGATGAGCCCACCGGCAACCTCGACTCGGGGACGGGGCGGATCATCCTCGACCTGCTGCTGAACGTCCGTCGCACGCGCGGCGCCACGCTGGTGCTGGTGACGCACGACGCCGAGCTGGCGGCGCTCGCCGACACGCGGCTGGTGCTGCGCGACGGCCGCCAGGTGGACGCGCCGGTGGGAGCCGCGCGGTGAGCTTCGTCCTGCTGATGGCGCTGCGCGAGATCCGCGCGTCGTGGAAGCGCCTGCTGTTCTTCTTCGTGTGCATTGCCATCGGCGTCGGGTCGATCGTGGCGCTGCGCTCGGTGATTCAGAACGTGCGCGCCGCCCTTGCGCGCGAGACCCGCACGCTCATCGCCTCGGACATCCTGCTCGCGAGCAACACGCCGCTGGCCGACGACGTCCGCGCGCTGGTGGCGCGCGAGGTGCAGGCCGGCCGCGTGTCGGAGACGAGCGACGCCGTCGAGATTGCGACGATGGTGCGCCCGGCCGACGGCCGCCCCGCGGCGCGCATGGTCGAACTGCGCGCGGTGCAGGCCGCCTTTCCGTTCTACGGCACGGTGACGCTGCGCGACGGCGCGTATTCGCACGACCGGCTCACCGGACGCGGCGCGCTCGTCCGGCCGGAGCTCCTGGCGCAGCTCGACCTCAAGGTTGGAGACCGCATCCTGATCGGCACGCTGCCGTTCGAGATCCGCGGCGTCATCGCCAGCGAACCCGGCCGCAGCCTGGGCGCCTTCAGCCTTGGTCCCCGAGTGCTCGTGGATCTGGCCGACCTGCAGGCCACGGGGCTGCTGTCGTTCGGCAGCCGCGCCACGTATCAGCTGCTGCTGCGTGCGCCCGAGCCGACGGTGCGCCAGGTCGGCGAGGCGCTGCAGGAGGCGCTGAAGAACAAGTTCGTCCGCTCGCGGGGCTACTGGCAGAACGCCGATCGGATCGGCGAGGACCTGACGCGCGCCGAGAACTACCTGAGCCTGGTTGGCCTGGTCATCCTGATCCTGGGCGGCATCGGCGTGTCGAGCGTCACCCGCGTGTTCGTCCAGCAGAAAGTGCGCAGCATCGCCATCCTGAAGTGCCTGGGCGGCACGTCGCAGCGCGTGCTGGGCATCTACCTGGCGCAGGTGATGGCGCTTGGCGCCGCCGGCAGCGCGCTCGGCGTCGCCTTGGCCGCCGCGGTCATTGCCAGCGTGCCGTCGTTCGTCGGCGGCCTCGCCGGCGCGCTCGAGATCGACTACGGCCTGAGCGTGTCCGCGGTGGAGCAGGGGCTGGCGATCGGCGTGCTCGTGTCGCTGCTGTTCTCGATCGTCCCGCTGCTCGAGGTGCGCCTCGTCAAGCCGTCGCTGCTGCTGCGCAACGACGTGCCGCGGCTCGGCCGCATCGACTGGCTGAAGTGGGGCGTCACCGCGGCGGTCGCCGCCTCGCTCGTCGGCGTGGCGGCGTGGCAAGCCGGATCGCTGCGCGTCGGCCTGATGCTGTCGGGAGGTTTCGTGGCCACCGCGCTCGTGCTGCACGGCGCCGGCGTCGTGCTCATCTGGGCGGTGCAGCCGCTGCGCTTCGCGCGCTCCTTCGCGCTGCGACAGGCCGTGCTGCACGTGGTGCGGCCCGGCAACCAGACCCGCGTCATCCTGCTGGCGGTCGGCCTCGGCAGCTTCTTCATCCTCGGCGTCCGGTCGCTCCAGGCCGACCTGCTGCGCGACTTCGCCGTGCAGATCGGGCCGACGGCGCCGGACATGTTCCTCATCGACATCCAGCCGGCGCAGCGCGAGGCGCTGTCGGCGTATCTGGACTCGCAGAACGGCGACGCGCCGCCGCCGAACACGATTCCGGTGCTGCGCGCCCGCGTCACCGGCGTGAAGGGGCGCGAGCTGACGCTCGACAGCTACGAGCAGGTTCGCGGGCGCAGCGGGCTGTCGCGCGAGTTCACGATCACCTACCGCCCGCAACTGGAGCGGAACGAGAAGGTCATCCAGGGGGCATGGTGGGACGCCTCCACGCCCGCCGCGGAGCCCGAGGTGTCGATCGAGGAAGGGTTCCTGCGCACGACGCGGCTCAACGTCGGCGATCAGATGACCTTCGATGTCCTTGGCCGCACGATTACGGCACGCGTGGCCAGCATCCGCCGGGTGGACTGGCAGGATTTCCGCTCCGGCGGTTTCATGTTCGTCTTCCGTCCTGGCGTCTTCGACGCGGCGCCGCACACGTTCATCGCTTCGTTCAAAGGGCCGTCCGACGCCGACGCGCGGGCGCGGATGCAGGCCGGCCTGGTGGCGCAGTTCCCGAACGTGTCGGTGATCGATCTGCGCGAGATCCTGCAGACGGTGTCCGGCATCGTCAACAACGTCACCACGGCGGTGACGGTGGTGGGCTCGCTGGTGCTCCTGAGCGGCGCGCTGATTCTCGTCGGCGCGGTGTCGATGACCAAGTTCCGGCGCGTCTACGAAGCGGCGATCCTGAAGACCCTGGGGGCCAGCAGCCGGCTCATCGCCGCGATGCTGGTGCTCGAATACGGCGTCCTCGGTGCCATTGCCGGTACGGTCGGAGCGCTCGGCGCCATCGCGTTGAGCTGGGCCGTCGCCACTTACGCGCTGGAGCTCGCGTGGACACCGGCGATCGTCCTGACCGTCGGCGGCATCGCGGTCACCTCGATCTTCGTGGCGGTCGTCGGCGTCGTCGCCAGCTGGGACGTCCTGCGCCACAAGCCGCTGTCCACGCTGCGCGCCGAGTAGGCAGAGAGGGCTCTCTGCCTTCTCCGCCTTCTCCGCCTCCAGCGTTAGGCGTAGAATGGGGGATTGGCAGGGCCCCCTGGGGGTCGCCTGAAGGAGCACGACAAACGCATGGACGTGGCGAACTATCGGGACGCGCTGCTCCGCAAGCGAAGCGAGCTGCTCGGTGGCAGCGCCTCCAAGCCCTTGCAGTGGACGATGGAGAACAACTCGGGCCGGCAGGGCGACATGGCGGATCAGGCCAGCGGCAACAACGAGGTTCACATTCAGCTGAAGCTGAAACAGACCGACGCCAAAATCCTGCAGGCCATCGAGGAAGCGCTCCAGCGCGTGGAGGCGGGCACCTATGGGTTGTGCCGCGACTGCGGCCAGATGATTGCCGACGCCCGGCTCGACGCGATTCCGTGGACGCGCGTGTGCATCACCTGCAAGGAAAAACAGAAGGCCTGAGCGGCAGAGCCGACGGAGATACTCCCACGTGCAGAATGAACTGCAGCAGCTGTTGACCGATCTTGCGGCCGAGCGCGTCGCGCTCATCGAGCGTCACGAGGCGGGCGCCCGGGTCGTCAGCCACTACGACTTCAACAACACCTACCAGTACGTGATCGCACGGGAGGAGACGCACCTTGGCTGGCTGGGCACTGCGCTGGCCGAGCTGGGCGCGGCGCTGCCCAAGGCGACGGCGGCGCTGCCGGTACCGGCGATCGGCAAGGTGGGCAAAAAGGTCGAGCCCGCCGTGTTCAAGTCCATCCTCGACGACGACGCGCGCACCCTCGGCGCCTTCGTGCAGAAGTGGCGCCCGAAGGTGGAGGCCATGACGCACGCCCGCCACCGGACGATGCTGAACGTCGTGCTGGGCGAGTCGCTCGAGCACCAGCGACTGTTCACGCAGGCGGCCGCCGGCTTCGAAGACCTGCTCGGCAAGCGCACCGGCGGCGTGGCCCGTGTGGGCGGCGTGCTGCCCGCGCGCTGGCAGGAGTAGCGCGGTCGGCCTCACGTGCGCGCCGCCATCGCGCTCGGCAGCAACCTCGGCGACCGGCAGGCGATGCTGGCAGGAGCTGCCGCCGCGCTCGGCGCGATCCTCACCGACCTGAAGCTCTCGAGCGCCCACGAAACCGCTTATGTGGGCAGCGGCGGCGCGCAGCCGTCGTATCTCAACGCCGCCGCCGTCGGCGAGACGTCGCTCAGCGCCCGGGCGCTGCTCGACGCGCTGCTGGAAACCGAGCGTCAGTTCGGCCGCGAGCGCCCGTACCTCGACGCCCCGCGGACCCTCGATCTCGACCTGATTCTCTACGGCATGGAGATCCACGACGCACCCGGCCTCGTCGTGCCGCATCCGCGCTTCCGCCAGCGCCGCTTCGTACTCGAGCCGCTGGCGGAGATCGCCGCGGACTGGATCGATCCGGTCACGGGGCGAACGGTGGATGAGCTGCTGCGCGTGCTCGATTCGTAGGGCCGTACGTGGAAAGGGCGGTCTGAAGACCGCCCTCTACATTCTCGCCGTAGCGGCGGGTCTTTAGACCCGCCGG
>Ga0070675_100004427_pt1 | contig 10708 bp, 15 predicted proteins | sample KBSM43metaG_FD_65343 | JGI IMG/M metagenome (GOLD analysis project Ga0070675, IMG submission 65343) | Miscanthus rhizosphere microbial communities from Kellogg Biological Station, Michigan, USA - KBS M4-3 metaG | ecosystem: Host-associated > Plants > Roots > Rhizosphere > Soil ...
ACGGTCGGCAGAAGACTTTCCCGAAGGATCTGTCGTCTGAGCCGAGGGGCGGACGGTGCAGATGGAGTCGCCTCGTTGATGGCGCCGTGTGCACGTGCCCGCGCTAATCTGGACATGATTCTGGAAGCTGCTTTGAGGAACCGCTGTGGAGTCAGCAATTTTCTTCCGGCCACAACCTGATGCGTCAGAAGCGGTCGGCAGTTCGTCACGTCGCTGCTACGCAAGTCATAGGTAGAAACGAGCGCGTACCCAGCATTTCCGCTGGTGTTGGATTGTGGGGCTGGCGAGATTGATTCGTAGACATGGTCCCAAGCTGACACTGCCAACGCCGACACGACGTCGCCCTACACGTCTTTCGGATGTCTCGCACATCTTGCTTCGATACAGAGTACCTACCATTTCAGGGTCAACACTTGCTTTGGAGAAGTCATGCCTCAATCGAAAAGTGGACGTTCCCAGGATCGTGCGAAGGTGGCCGGCGGTCAGAAGCACGAAGTGGCCTACGAATTCGGCAAGACGGGCGCCGCGACAGGAGAGGTGCGGCAGGCAGTGAATGACGTGGGCAACTCGCGCAAGAAGGTCGAGGACAAGCTGTCCAAGAAGTAGCACGCAGGCCGTCCGTGCCAAAGTGCGACAAGTGTGCGGTTGAATTCTTCCCCGGGGGAAGCGGCTGGAGTGCCTGCGGGGAATGTATAGCCGCAGAGATCGAACTCAGCCTGCTACAAGAGTTGAGACTTGGCCCGCGGAAGCCGATGAGACGGGCATCAACGTCGCCAGGCGAGAGGGACGGCGCTGAGGAGACAGGCGAAGCCCGCAAGACGGCCTGAGCATGGACAAGAAGGTGATTCAAGCTCTGCTCGTCGTCAACGCAGGCGATGAAGAGCAGAGGGTACGAGCCAACATCATTGAAGCGCTTCGATTGATCCTGAAAGGCATCGAGGTCAAAGAGTTCAGACAGGCCCATGGGATTCGGTCCGTGGCAACCTCGATGGGCTTCCTGGCGTCCAGGTGCTACCGGGAAGCGGCAAGGGCGGCGGAGCAAGCGATTACTGGTGCTGCGCTATCTGGGGTGGAGAGCAAGGCCACCACTGGTGAACTTCTTGGTGGACTAACGGCACTTACCGCTCTTAGCGAGAAATCAACTGATTCAGGTCACTAGCCTTAGGACCTGCGCCATAACCGATGCTGATCAACGCCTTCGCCGTGGAAAAGAGAGATCCCCCGAAACCCTTTAAGGGAATTGCTGAATGCGGGCCACTGCCGAGGGTCGGCCTATGGTTCGGCCCGCTCCTGGGACCTTGCGATCAGCTAGGTATCCCAGGCGCCTCTTGCGCCGACGTATCGCAGCCGAAGAAGTACGCAGCTGGAGTCAACCCAGAACGTGAGCCCAACCTGCCGGCTTCTTAAGCCGGCTTCATCAGTCTTTTCATCTCCGCGAGGCTTTCTGCCGCCCGCTGCGTAATTCCGGTCATCGCATCGACCTGCGACTTGCGTGCAATCTCCGCCAGATTGCGCATGTCGGCCAGCGCCTTTTCATACGCGTCGCCGATTACTTTCGACTGCTTGACGGTGTCAGGCGCGCCCGCGCCGCCGGCCAGGAAATCTCTTGCCGCGTGCTGGATCGCCTCCATCGCCTGACTCAAGATTTCCGTTTGCTTGCGCACCAGTGACTGCATGGCGTCGTAAGTAGCCTTGTTGGCTTCGACGAGCGCTTCCATGTCCTTGCGCCGGGACTCGATGATCGGCGTTATGTCCAGCCCCGTGACCTTGAATTGCTGCATGATCTTGGTCAGGTCGCTGAACGCGTTGGGTTCGGTTTTCATCATGTCTCCTGGGGGTATGGTTGTCGAGGTCAGGAACTCATGCGGATCTTTCTATGGATCCGAGCGGTACCCGTGCCACCGGCTCAAGGCTCCTCTGACGTACAGAGATCGCCATATGGCGCCGAAGTGACAGGCTCTTGTAGCGCGCTTCGGACCGACCGTCTGTGCGGCGCACCACACAGGAAATCCGGGACGCCTGCTGCACCGCCTCGCAGGCGCATCGGTCAGCGGAACGAACGGGCGTAGGCGGCCAAGTCTGCCGCGTAGCAGCCGCACGCTGCAGCTTCGAGGCCCTTGCGGTCAAGGACGGTCATGTTGCCGCGCTGATATTCGATCAATCGGCGTTGCTGCAAGGCGCTGGCCGCAGCACTGACCCCGACGCGGCGCACGCCCAACACGTATGCGAGGAACTGCTGGGTCACCGGGAAATCCTTCGAGTGGGTGCGATCCTGTGTCATCAGAAGCCAACGAGCCAACCGGGGGCTCAAGAGGTGAAAGCGCGCACACGAGGAAGCCGTCGCCAACTGAACCATCAGCACGTAGAGGTATCGCTTCAGTGCACGCTGCAGCGGCGCGCTGCCCGCCAGCTCTTTGCGAAATGGCCCACTCCGGATGCGGAGGGCGCCGCCCGGTCCCTGAACGACGGCATGCGAGAACGCGATGGCTTCATCCAGGGCGAGATGTGCCCCGACCATGCCCTCGCGCCCGACCATCCCAACCTCGACGCCTGGACCGCCCATCAAAGACACCAGCGACACGAAGCCCGTGGTCGGAAAGTAAACGTGGCGCGTTGGCGCGCCAGGCTCGGACAGCACTTGGCTCAGCTTGAGTTCGATCGGTTCGCAGATCTTGAGCAAGGATAGGCGAGCCGTGCGGGGAAGCAGCTCGATCAGGCGGTTCTGGACGGCGGACAGGGTGGCCTTCTCGCTGCATCGATGAAAGTAGAGTGTCGAGCAAACCTTTCGGCCTGACTGTCTGCCAGCGCACACTTGAGAGCTTCGGACGCGGCCGCCGATCACCGCGCCAGTCAACCAATTCTCAGGTCGCAAGCGTTGGGGGCAGCAAGCGGTCGTACTCCTTCTTGACGACCGCGTAACACTCGCACGTGCGCTCTTCCAGTCCCTTCCGGTCGAGGATCGTGATGTGCCCACGCCGGTATCGGATCAGCCCGACGTTCTGGAGCTTCATCGCGCCTTCGGTCACCCCTTCTCGGCGCACTCCCAACATGTTCGCAATCAGCGACTGCGTCATGACCAGTTCCTCGCCCTGAAGACGGTCCATGCTCAGGAGCAGCCACCGACACAGCTGCTGATCAAGCGAGTGGTGCCGATTGCACACGGCCGTCTGAGCCATCTGAGTGATCAGGGCCTGGGTGTAGCGAAGCAGAAGGTGCAGCACAGGACCGGCCCGGTTGAACTCGTCTTTCATCATCCGCGCACGAAGACGAAACCCGCGGCCGGCGCTCTGCACAACGGCGCGGCTCGGCGTCGACTCGCCTCCCATGAACAACGAAATGCCGACGATGCCTTCATTGCCGACGACCGCGATCTCTGCCGATGCGCCGTTCTCCATCACGTACAGCAGCGAAACAATCGAAGTAGTCGGAAAGTAGACGTGGCTCAACGTACTGCCGGGTTCGTACAGCACCTCGCCGAGCGGCATGTCCACCGCCTCGAGGTTCGGCAGCCAGCGCTGCAGTTCAGGAGGCGGCAACGCCGCGAGCAGCTGGTTTTGGTTTGGCTCGGAGGACAGCGTCATTGAGAAAACGGAGCTGCGCTCGTAACCACGACGCACCTACTGTACCTGTCCGCAAGGCGCTGTGTTCGGTCGAGAACACAGCAGAGACTGCACAGCCTTGTTCAGCTTCGGTGGCGGCCAGCCGAGACCCAGGCAAGAGTCCAGTGGAGCAAACCCGCTGACAAATGGGGAGTTTGTGTGCGCTGCCGAACAGACAACGAAGAGAGCGATTCCTATCGTGGTCAGCGCTACTAGCAGACAGGAAAAGAATGCACCAGGTGAGCACAAAGCGTCAAACTGCCGAGCGGCCGGTGCATCCCTTCGTGGCAGACCTTCGAAGCACCGCTGACAGTGCGGCGCTGAAGGCGTTGACGTTTAGCCGCCTTCGAACCGGCGCCTGCAAAGTGCACTGCTCGAGCTGCAGGCTTCGCGAGGTTTGCCTCCCCGTCGGTCTGACGCGTGAACAATTACAAGATGTGGACGATGGACTGGTGACGTCTCTTCGGAAGGTACCCAAGGGGGCCGCCCTTTTCCACGCGGGCACCTGTTTCGATGCTGTCTTCGCGGTTTGGACAGGTTCTTTCAAGACCATCGTCACGTCGAACCAGGGAAACGTACAGATCACCGGCTTTCAGATGTGCGGTGACCTGATCGGACTCGGCGGCATTGACACGGGTCGCCACGAAGTCGCCGCTGTTGCGCTGGAGGATTCGCAGGTGTGCGTCATTCCCTACGCCGGCCTTGAAATCCTGACACGCAAGGTTCCTGCGCTTCAGAAGCACTTTCATCGCTTGATGAGCCGAGAGATCTCGACCAATCACCAAACGATGCTCCAACTTGGAGGTATGCATGCCGAGGAACGGATCGCGACGTTCTTGCTCGACTTGTTTGATCGCCTGCGGGTCCGCGGTTTTTCTTCCTCTTCGATGCTTTTGAGGATGAGTCGGGAAGAGATCGGCAGCCTGCTCGGCTTAAAGCTCGAGACGGTCAGCCGTGTGCTGTCAAAGCTGCACACGACCGGTGTAGTGTCAGTGAACCAACGCCATATCGAAATTACGGACATGAATGCGCTGCACCAGGTACTGGAAGGGGGGGCGGTTCGTAACGATATTTGAAGCAGATCTGGAAAGCACAGCCACCGAGAGAAAGACCTCTATGCGAAGGAAGGCCTTCGTTGCAACGCAAGTCACTTGCGGTTCGCTCGCGGACCACCGTCGAGAGGTCAGGTCATGCATGAGTTCCTGAGGAACAACCGCGACGAACTGATCGCACGGTGCAAGTACAAGGTGTCCAAACGACCGCAGAGGGCGGCCACGGAACAGCAACTGGCCAACGGCGTCCCGTTGTTCCTCGACCAGTTGACCCGCACTCTCAAGGCGGAAGAAGCAAATGAGGACAGTGAGAGCATGCGCATCTCCGGGCCGTCCGGCGGGGATTCACTGGCCCTCTCCGAAATGGGAGTCACCGCAGCGGCTCATGGGAAGGAGTTGCTAAAGCTCGGTTTCTCAGTCGACCAGGTCGTCCACGACTACGGCGACCTGTGCCAGGCCATTACCGATCTCGCGTTTGAACGAGATGCGCCCTTTAGCATCGAACAGTTCCGCACCCTGAATCGGTGCTTGGACAACGCAATTGCGGACGCGGTGACCGAGTTCAGCTTGCAGCGAGATGCGACCATCGCTCGCGCACACGACGCCGCAGCAAACCAACGTCTGGGCTTTCTGGTTCACGAGCTGCGGAATTCACTGAGCACGGCAACGATGGCGGTCGCGGCACTTGAGTTGGGCAACATGACGATGGGAGGGGCGACCGGAGCAGTCTTGAAGCGTAGTCACGCTTCGCTGAAGCTCCTTGTGGATCGCTCGCTTAAGGAGGTGCGAAGCGGTATCCCTGACGAGGCGTCCACATTCTCTGTGGCGGTTTTCATCGCCGATGCAAGCAGCTCGGCCCTGTTGGGAGCGGTAGCGACGGGTGTTGTCTTTTCGGTTCCACTGGTAGACCCGACACTCGCCATCCGCGGCAACCGTGAACTCCTGGTTGCGGCATTGGGCAACCTTCTACAGAACGCCTTCAAGTTCACCCACGCACACTCCGAGGTCACCCTGCGTGCATATGCTTTCGGTGAGCTCGTCTTGTTGGACGTCATCGACCACTGCGGGGGCTTGCCGACCGGTAGCGAGGAGAAGATGTTCACACCGTTCACACAGCGCAGCGATGACAAAAGCGGCCTTGGACTGGGTCTTTCCATCGCCCGCAACAGCGTTGAATCCGACTTGGGCACGTTAGGCGTCCGCGATGTGCCCGGCGTTGGATGCGTCTTCACCATTGCGCTTCCACGTCACACATTGCAGTAGCAAGTGACGTTCGCCGTCTCGTTCCTGGCTCTTCGCGGATGAAGCCGAAGAGAACTCGCGAAGAGCTGGTCGAGCTATTCCGGCCCGAGACACCACGTTATTCAGACGGCATTCTGGGGAGCTTCACCATGAACGTCGTCTTCCCCTCAGCGGAGGACAGCGACACCAAGCCGCCGTGGGCACGCACAATCTGACGCACGATGAACAAACCCAAGCCCAGACTGGTCCGCTCGGTCTCCGCATCGCGGTGAGCACCTCGCTGCAACGGGTCGAATAGCGACTCCATTCCCGCCGCTGTGATCGGCGACCCTGTGTTTTCTACGGAAAGTACGACTTCATCATCGTCGCCTAGCAACTTCACAGTGATCGGCGTGCCCGGATCCCCGTACTTCCCGGCGTTCGCAACCAAGTTCCCCAGCACCTGTCTGAGCCGGGAAGCGTCCCAGAGGCCTTGAGTAGGGCCTTCAGTCGCCAGTTCGATGACGTTGTGGGGCAAGGCAAGTCGCTGAAGCTCGATCTCCTCCTGGCACACCACTGCCAGATCCACGTTTGCTGGGAAGATCGGAATGCCGAGGTCCAGCGATGCACGGCTGAAGTCCAGCAGGTCGTCCAGCAGTCGCCTCATGCGTTCCCCCCCGCGGATGAGGCGCGCAGTCACGTCGCTGACGGCCCGTCCCTCGCTCAGTTGGAAAATGAGCTGCGAGGTCAACAAGATCGCGTTAAGCGGGCCGCGCAGGTCATGCCCGAGCACGCCAAGGAAGACGTTGCGCCAGCGCTCGCTCTCGAGTGAGAAGAAGTGGACTGACTCGGCCACGGCTTGGTCGATGGCCTCGTTGAACCGGCTGACGTCGCAAAGCGTGTCAGGCCCCGGCTCGTGCGCGTCCGCCCACAGTTCGAGGCTGTCAGTTAAGATCCAGCGCAATCGGAGACGCCGCGGATCTTCAGATGGAAGTTGCAGTCACCGGCTTCACCGCCTTTACCGGCTTTCGGCCGTCCAATCCTTCAGCTGGGCTGCGAGTCGATGTACCTCATCGCTGCCTTGACTCCTGATGCCATGGCCTCTGCCTGGGATGTATCTGCACCGTGACAGAGACCCTTTACGGGAGCGTCCAGTCCGGACCAATCATGCTTCGTGATGTGGTACGTAGCGGAGTACGGCTCTTCGCTGGCAACCGCTACGATGCAATAGCCTTGATGATGACTGACCGTTTCGGCGAGCGGTTCGGCTGTGGATCGGCAGTGGTTCGGCCTTCGGCAGGTCGAGAAAAAATTCGAAACGGGCCTTCTCCGCGCTGACATTCGGTAGCGCACTAACAGCGCAGGCGGACATCGTCGTCGTCACCGGTATCAACAATCAGGGCACCGACAACGTGTTGCTTAACCCTGCGACGAACGTGACGACTGTCACCGGCACCGTGGGACCCAGCAACCTGCTGGTCAATTTCACTTCGGAGAGCGGCAGCGGGCTTCTCAACGCCAACCCCAGCGGACAGGCCACCGTATCAGGCGGCACAGGCAACGTCGCGTTGACCCAGCTCACTTTCGACTTGGCCAATGACCAGACTTTCACGCGCGCTGTCTTCAATATCAACGCTGCGACGAACGGAAGCGCGCTCATCCACGTGGAAGGAATCAACATCACCGGCGTTTCTTCGAAGACGACTTCACAGTAGACGCCAATGGCGAGAACTTCTTCACCGTCACCGCCATTGATGGGCAGCTGATGACAAGCGTCGAACTGACAGGTATCAACGGTGCGACGTTCGAGGACGTCCGGCAAGTCCGTCTCGGCGGCTTTGTCACGGCAGTACCCGAACCTGAGACTTATGCGCTGATGATGGCTGGCCTTGGCGTGATGGGGTTTGTCGCTCGGCGTCGCAAGGCCGCTTGATCGTCATCGGCTCACTAGTACCCGTTTGGGCGTGGTTCCCTATTCACACACGGCCGGCCACAAACGCGACGGTGTCGCTTGAGACAGCCAGGGGCAAAGGTTGACCAGGTTGTAACAGGACCATCGGTCCGTACCAACTTGCCGCCGGTCATGCGATGTATCTGGATGTGAACTAGTCGCTTAACAAGTTGTGCGGCGTATGGCCCACTTCCCTGAGAAACTGTTCGGGGAGCGCAAGTGACAAAAGATCGGGTGGACGACATCCTAAGAAGATTTGTGGTCAGCGACCTGACCTCCAAGCTCGATGACGGCAGGTATCGGGCTCGCGTCGCCGTGATGGGAAGCATCGCCGGCTACGGGTTATCCCAACGCTTTCTGGATCTAGAGACCTTCTCTGACGAGGCAGACGCTCGGCAGCGGGCCATAGCTGCCGCACAAGCATGGATCGAGACTCAGCAGGGGCGCGACCTGTTGGCATTGCCCACGGGGTTCCTCCCGCTGCCCTGAACAAGGCGATGACAGCAAGCCAAGCGCTTGTGAACACCATTCACATGAATTCAGTCCGGCTGGCTAAGCGGCGGCATCTGGTGTGATGGACTTAACGGCGTTGGCCCGCGCTGACTACTTGATACCGCCATCTGATCCAATTGGCAGGGCAGCTCCGACCCCTTCGATAAGGCGGGTGGCCTTTTCGTTGCTCCGTGCCTCGATCTTCTTGGTAATGGGGCTAGAACTTGGTGGTCTGCGCCCGCCAACGCGTCGAACTCATTACTGCCGCCGCTCACAGAATTGACTACTTGAATTGCTGGTCGGCCTTGTCCCAACCGCGCCACCATGCAGCCGTCTTGTCACGCTGCAGTTTCTTCAGCCACGGTCTGGACTGAGGCGCGAGGATGAGATCGTATGGATTGATTGGCCTGTCCACTCCCGTGAGCCGGGCCTCAAAGCCGTCCCGCTCGCACTGCCAGGGTGTGCTCATCGTCGGTGCAATCTCAACCATGTTTCTGACCCCGTCGACCGAGTTCCCGCCACCGATGTAAGGATGGCCGGATGTCCCAACTTGATATCGGCCGCTCGCCAGTGGTTCTTGAATACACTGCCCCTCGTGCATCACCCGCGGCGCGTCAATTCTGAAACTGAAGCGTCCAGCACTGGACTAGGTTCACCTAGCTCTTGACAGCCGTTGACGCCGCTTCCTTCCCTGCCGCGCAGACTTGTGAGCGGGCGATGATCCGATTTCAGACGGCGGCAATCGGCCGAACGTGCAAATGAACAAGCGGCAACTCCTTTCGATGGCTGCTGGCGCTGCTCTGTGGAGCCATGCGGTGCGTTCCGGGGCCCAAGGGTCCCGAGGCGGGAAGCGCCGGGTGAGTGTCTTCACGCCCGGCATCCCTGCCGATGACGAAGTACTCATGAAGCCGTTCTTCGATGAAATGCGAGTGATTGGCTGGGTCGAGGGCGAGACCGTTTTCTACGACCGTGTGTATGGATCCGACCGAATGGAAGCGCTGCCGCGGCTTGCGGCGGACCTTGTGGCGCGCAAACCCGATTTGATATTCACCGCTTCCCCACCAACGTCGAATGCTGCAAAGCACGCCACCTCTGCGATCCCAATCGTCTTTGCTTCGGTGGTCGACCCACTTTCTTCAGGGCTGGTCGCCAGCTTGGCGCAGCCGGGCGGCAATGTCACCGGCGTCACTGAAAGCGTCGTTGACTCGCTTGCTCCGAAGCGTATGCAGGCTCTTCTCGAGATCTTGCCCAACGTGAAGCGCATCGGACTGCTGGCTAATCCAAGTGATCCCGGATCCAGCGCCGACCAGATCGCGCTGACGCCATTGGTCCGTGACCTCGGCATGACAATGGTCGTCGCGAACGCAAGCAATCCTTCGGACTTCGAAAAGTCGGTCGCTACATTGATCAACGCGCAAGTTGGCGCGGTATTCGCTGCAAGTTCGATCGCGATCACTCGGCGGCATCGGCTCATCGAGCTGACAAATGCTGCTCGTATACCGGTTGTCGGGCTGAACATGCCCATGGCACAAGCCGGCGCTCTCTTCTCATACGGCGCCTCGCTCTCCGATCAGGTCCGACGAGCCGCACACACGGTGGACAAGGTGCTTCGCGGCTTGAAGCCAGCGGACATCCCGGTAGAGGCAGCGAACGTCCTCGAGTTTGTCGTCAATGTGAAGAGTGCAAAAACACTGGGCCTCACGATCCCTAGGTCCACCTTGCTAAGAGCAGATACGGTTATCGAGTGAGCTCTCTCACCAAGTGCGCCGTTCGAGAGAGCAGGAGGTCTTATGGGCACAGAAGATGGAGTCGCTGCCGTTCCGGATGTAGTGCGCTTACACCGACCAGACAGCGCGCTCAAATAGATTCAGAACGCGAGCGGGAACGATGTGCTCGCCGGTTGTGCCCTCCAGGGGATAGTCAAGCAGCCGGAAGTCCCAAGGGACACCTAGCAAGACGACAGCATGCGACTCGTCTGGCTGTGTCGCATGCTCGCCGGAGATGTTCTCCACAACGCGTACGGACTCACGAGGCGGAAAGCCATCGCGTGCGATCTCTCTTGCAAGGCTCGGCGACCTACAGCAGTGATACAGCACCACGATGACCTCCCAACGGCGCCGCTCAGTCGAGTTCTAGTCTGTTCCTAGCGGTTGCCGCCTGCAACTCGTTTTTCAATTTTTCGATTCGTGCTTTCCGGTCTTCCAACTAGGCTCCCAATGGTCCCCCTCGTTCCGGACAAACTTCGCATACCAAGAGTGCCGGCAATCGGTTGTGCATCTGGATCAGTAGTGTCCGGTTAAAAGTCGAACAAGATCAATTGGTTAGCGGGATCGGGCGGTTTTGGCGTAGAGCGATCAGGCTGCAAGGCGCATGTAACCTCGGTCTTCTCGAAG
>Ga0070675_100004437_pt1 | contig 10696 bp, 10 predicted proteins | sample KBSM43metaG_FD_65343 | JGI IMG/M metagenome (GOLD analysis project Ga0070675, IMG submission 65343) | Miscanthus rhizosphere microbial communities from Kellogg Biological Station, Michigan, USA - KBS M4-3 metaG | ecosystem: Host-associated > Plants > Roots > Rhizosphere > Soil ...
CGCGCCGCGCCACCTTCTCCCGGGGGGAGAAGGACTATCCGCAGGGCGGGTGAGGGATCTTCAGCCTCAGGCGACCATCGCGACTTCGGTGGTCTCCAGGGCGAGGCCCAACACTTCTTCGACAGACCGGACGGGATAGAACTTCATCTGGTTGCGAACATCCGCCGGCAGATCGTCGAGGTCCGCTTCATTGCGTTCCGGAAGGATCACTTCGGTTAGGCCGGCAGCCTGCGCAGCCATCACCTTTTGCTTCAAGCCCCCGATGGGTAGAACCCGGCCCTGAAGCGTAACTTCTCCCGTCATGCCGATGGTGCTTTTCACCGGTCGGCCCGTAAGCAGAGAAGCCAGCGCAGTAACCATCGTGATGCCGGCGCTGGGCCCATCTTTCGGAATTGCGCCCGCCGGTACATGGAGATGAAACTCACGTCCTTTGAACGCATCGTCAGTGATCTCCAGTTGCGATGCATGGCTCTCGATGTAGCTCAGTGCGATGCGTGCAGATTCGCGCATGACATCTCCAAGCTGGCCTGTCAGGACAAGCCCGCCGTTGCCCGACATCGAAGCGGCCTCCACGAACAACACGTCGCCGCCTTCGCCTGTTACCGCGAGCCCGGTAGCGACACCCGGGACAGCAGTACGGGCTGCTGCCTCATGATGAACCTTCGCTCGGCCCAGGGCCTCACGTACGCCCGTCACATCAATGGCGATCGGAGGCTGCCGGTCCTGAGAAGCGATTGCGGTCGCCGTCTTTCGCAGCACCGTGCCAAGTTCGCGCTCGAGCTGGCGAACCCCAGCTTCACGCGTGTAGTTCGTGATGATCGTTCGCAGCACAGTATCGTCAACGGTGACCTCCTCCTTCCGCAAGCCATTCTGTTCAATCTGTCGTGGCCACAGATAGTCACGTGCGATCGCGACTTTCTCGTCGGTTGTGTAGCCATTGAATCGAATGACTTCCATCCGATCCAGCAGCGCCGTCGGAATCATCTCCGCGATATTGGCGGTTGCGATGAAGAGGACGTGCGAGAGATCGAGCTCCACATCGAGATAATGGTCCTGGAACGCGTGATTTTGCGCGGGATCCAGAACTTCGAGCAACGCAGCAGATGGATCACCTCGCCAGTCGGCGCCAAGCTTGTCCACTTCATCGAGCATGATGACGGGGTTCATCGCCCCGGCATCGCGCAAGGCCCGAACTAGCCGGCCAGGCAGAGCGCCGATATAGGTGCGCCGGTGCCCTCGAATTTCAGCTTCATCACGCACACCACCTAAAGACATGCGGACAAACTTCCGGCCGGTGGCGCGAGCAATGGATTCGCCTATCGACGTCTTGCCGGTGCCCGGGGGGCCGACGAGCGTCAATATCGCGCCGGAGCGACGCGTGTCGGTCAATCCACGCTCAGATCTCAGTTTGCGAACCGCAAGATACTCCGTGATGCGCCGCTTCACATCGTCAAGTCCCGCATGGTCCTTATCGAGGACTTCTCGCGCATATTTCGGATCAAGACGCTCTTCCGAGCGTTTCGACCATGGCACCGCGAGCAGCCAATCGAGATAGGTTCGTATCATCGAAGCTTCCGCATTCGAATCACCCATGCGCTCGAGCCGTGCAAGTTCGCGCTCAGCCTGTTTCTGGGTGGCTTCGGGCATCTGGGCTTCGGCAATCTTCTTTCGATACTCCTCGACGACCGAACCCTCGTTTTCTCCGAGCTCCTTTCGAATCGCGTCCATCTGTCGGCGAAGCAGGTACTCGCGCTGCTGTTTCTGCGCACCGGATTCGACTTCCTCGCGAATGCGCCGGCGGAGGTGCAGTTCGGTAAGACGCTCCTGCTGAAGACGCAGTGCCAGCTTCAGCCGCTCGACAACATCGAGCGTTTCAAGCAGCTCGATCTTCTGTGTAACGTTCAGGTCGGGCGAATAGCCGGCCGTATCCGCGAGTGCCCCCACGCTGGTGATCGAGCGGACAAACGCGCTAAGGCGTCCATCGTCGCCGCGAAGTTCGAGAATTTCCTCGACCACAGCCCGATATTCACGCTCGATTTCATGGGTCAGCATCGCGGGCGGGATAACGTCGGGCCGTTCTTCGATGTCCACCCGCAGACGGCCGTCGCGGTCTGTTTCTGCAGCGCCAGGGATTGCCCGATGCAGACCAAGCAGGGACACCGCTGTGCCTCGCCCTGGAAGCTGAACACGCTCGGTTACCTCGGCAACCACGCCGACTTTGGCATACCTGCCCCCATGACGCGGCACCAGCAGCACCTGCTTGTCGCTACCAGGATCGAACGAAAGGGTTATCGGCATTCCGGGGAATACCACACCGTCATCAAGAGATACGAGCATTAGTCTTTGCATGAGACCAACGATATGCATATAGTTGAGCCTGTCAACTATTGAAGAAATAAACGATTTGGCAACTATATGAAAGAAACAGCCTGTGAGGCCTGGGAGTTACTTCTAAAATTCTTCTTTTCGCAGCGTGCGGGATTGCCGGGAATGGCTGCAGAATTCGAACTTTCGCCGGCCCAATGCCATGTCCTTCATCTGATTGAGCCTGGGCGTCCGATCGCTATGGGGGAGCTCGCCGATACCCTTGCGTGTGACAAGTCGAATGTGACGGGGTTGATCGATCGGCTGGAGTCCCGGGGCCTCATTCGTAGAAAGCCATCGATTGAGGACCGCCGCCTGAAGGTCCTTGATCTGACCCCGGCGGGAGCCCGCCTGCGAGCCATTGTGCTGGAACGCATGGGGAAACCTCCAGAGACGCTGGCCCGCCTTTCCCCGGAGGAACAGCAGGCCCTGGTGAGGATCCTGAAGCATCTGCTGGACTGAGGGCGGTTCCCTTCAATTCTCCAGAATTCTGCCGTTGATCACGAGAATGACGGCCTTGACTGCACCTTGTCGTGTAGGTGTAGCTTTTCCGATGACGACGAAGGTTCCGACAGGGACCTCGACACTTGTCTGGAACGACGCTTGTCTTTCGCCGTTGGGACTACTGGTATCGACCCTCAGGTTGTCGAGACGGATTACCGGCCCATTGTTTCCTTCTCGGAGCACCGCAGACCCGAAGAGGTTCGTGCTGCCCGTTACGGAAAGTGTCGACCGATCAATGCCTCTTGCGACAAAGGTATCCGAAAGAAACAGCGTTGCATTCGGCAGGATGCTCTTCAGCTGATTTGCAACGGGCTCCAACGCCTTCGGAAGCGGTTGCATCTGGGGATCGGGAGGTTCCATTGCTACGACGACGTAGCCGGTCAGCTCAACTCCTTTGGTGAGTACGGCCGGCGGAGGCGGCACATCCAGTTTCTTAATCGCTTCTTCGATCTCAGACATCAGTTCCTTGGGCGCTCGCACTTGAACCATGCGCAAGCTGGGCTGAAAGACAACTTCGACCCTGAAGATACAAAGCGCGCCCAGCGGGTTATTCGCAGGAGTGATGTTCTTGACCTGAAACATCTTTACCTCCCACCCTCGACGCTCGACCTCACGCTGGGCGCGTTCTGCCGCGTCAATACGAAGCTGCTCCGCTCGCGCCTCATTGGGAACGGAGGGGAGTGGCTGGACGCACAGGTCCGACTGCGCAAACCCTGCTGACGGTATGATGATGAATAGAATCATCCAGAAAAAAACGTTACGCCTGAACATCGACTAGTCTCCCTTCTCGTCGCCCAGCCAATAAATGATGACGTTCGGATCGTCGGTCAGCAGCTTTATGGTCACTTGCGTCACTTGAGGTTGTGGCTCGGGCGAAACAACAACCTGACGCGGCGTCTGACGGCGTCCGCGCCTGACCTCCGGTTTTGGAGGTGGAACAGGTGAGGGCGGTGTTGGCGCAACAACGAATTCCGGTTCCGGAGTCGGTATTCGGACGACAGCCACCGGATCGGTAGCGTTACTACGGGGACCAGTCTGTCTGTAAGAAAGCCAGAACAGTGCACCACTCACAAGGAGCACCGCGATTCCCGCGAGTGTCGCTCTCTGACGGAATCCACCCCAGAACAACCTCTCGAACAAACTGCGGGATTCCATACCCGCAACGTCCGCAAGCACACGCGCCCGGACGCTCGAAAGCGTCGACTGATCCGCAACGTCCTGCCGCATCGCTTTGAACGCCGCCTGGCTTTCCCGGAGTTCATCGGCCAGCGACTGGCAATCCAGGCATCCGTGCAAATGCGACTCCACGCGCTGCTGTTCCGTTCCGTCAAGGTCTCCTTCGACATGCAGGGCAATGAGCCCTTCGAATTCACGACAAGACATCACGGCCTCCTTTCATTCGAGCGATAGCCTTGCGCATCTTCAACCGCGCCACGCTGATCTGCGATCGCACAGTTGCCTCTGCAGAACCGAGGATTTCCGCGACCTCGGCCGTCGTGAGTCCTTCCAGGTCGCGCAGCACCAGCGCCGTGCGTTCCTTTTCGGCGAGACCGGCCAGGGCCTCGTGTACCACACGCTTTTGTTCCTCCACTCTCAGTTGAAGGTAGGGATTGTTCCCCGGATCCACGTATTGAGCGTCCTCCCGGTGGACAAACATCAACCGGTTTCTGGAGCGCTTGCGCCCGGAACCGCGGCACACGTTTACGGTCATTCGAACCAGCCACGGTTCGAGCGGCTTGCTCGTATCGAATCGACGGAGGTACTTGAATGCGCGAAGGAAAACTTCCTGTGCAGCGTCCTGCGCGTCTTCTGAGGTACCCAGCAATCGAAGCGCAAGGGTCAGCACACGCCGTTCATGCATCAGCACAATTTCTTCGAACGCTGTCCGGTCTCCGGTGATTGCTCTGGCAATGAGCTTCGAAGTGACTCCAATGTCCTCTGAAGGAGAGGACATCCATAATTGGCTTGCGCTTAGTTCCATTCGAGCTGCCTTTCCAAACCGTAATACCCTTGCCTTGGACTTTCCGTGTAGAAGAAAGTGACATCGCCACCCAGCGAATATAGGCTATCCCTCAGCGATGCTCCGTAACGCACCTCTTGTCGCAGTCTTTCTTCTCGTAGCGGCGGCCCTGGCCGCCCAGGAGACACTTCCGCCGATCCGCCAGCTTGGATCTCCTGTCGAGATCGGCGCGCGTGAGAAGAACACACCGGCAAAGCCTGCGCCACGTTGGCCCGACGGGCGCGTCAACATGGGCGCATCTCCAGGCGAGTTCGGTATATGGCTGCCCTACAGCGGGGTTCTGGAACGCCTCGTGAATCCAGACAACGCAGATCAGGAAACGGAAAAACAATTCCCCAATCGCCCGAAGTTTCGCGACGTGCCATTCCAGCCCTGGGCCAGAGCGCTGTATTCCTATCGCAACGGGAACCAATTCGAACCCCATACGCGGTGCAAGCCTTCCGCAGGTCCGCGGCAATTCCTGACACCCTACGGCGTCGAGTTCTTGGATGTGCCTGAATTGCAGCGCGTTTTCATCATCGATGTGGGCGGTCCACATACGTACCGGACGATCTATCTCGATGGCCGAAGCCATCCGAAGAGTCTTGCTCCCAGCTACTATGGACACTCTATTGGCCACTGGGAGCACGACACCCTCGTTGTGGACACGCGAGGCTTCAATGAAGGTTTCTGGTTTGACCGCAGCGGGCTGCCCCATACCGAACAGCTGCACATGATCGAAAAATTCACGCGTACGGACTCGAAGACGATGCTGTACCACGTCACGATCGACGACCCTGGCGCCTATACGCGCGAATGGTCCAGCAGCTTTGTAATGGGTTGGGACGGCGAGCAGGAACTTTTCGAGTATGTCTGCCAGGACAACAATCTCGCCACGGATCTCCTGGTCGGTGGTCAAAGCCAGATCTCCCGCGCTAGAGCAATCGTTCCGTAGAAATCGAGCCGGTTCAAGAGGATCGGGAGCTTTGTGATTGATTAACTATGAATTGATATTTGCGAGATGAAATGCGCGGACGTGAAAGAGCGTCTGAACTTCGCAAATATCAATTCATAGTTAATCAATCACAAAGCTCCCGATCCTTCTAAAAATAGGGAAACACCGTGCCTGGCCCTGATTTTCTATTTGTCCGGGTAGCGCACCGATTCAAGGAATAAGCCGGAAGCGGGAGCCGTCCAGGCAGCGATGTCCAGGGCGGAGTTGGGATGGCCTTCGAGCAACCGGCGAAAGTCGTTCTCCTTCAGTTCTCCGGTTCCGATTCTTACCAGGCAACCAACGATCCGCCGAACCATACGCCAGAGGAAGTGCGATGCTTCAATGCGGAACTGAATAATGTCGTCCTCGGCTTCAATAGTGGCGTTCTCCACGACCACGATCGTTGACTCGTCGGGTCGGGCAGGATCTGCCGCCCGGAAACAGATGAAGTCGTGTCGCCCAACCAACAATGATGCGGCGCGGCTCATGGCTTCGACATCGAGAGGCTCCTTGATCCACCATACATTCTTCTTGGTGAATGCCTGCTTGCGTCTCGAGATCTGATAGATGTAGCTGCGCGACACCGCATCTCGCCGCGCGTGGAAGTTCCGTGGAGCGGGTTCGACCTTCAGGACAACAATATCCGCGGGCAAGAGATCGTTTAGCCTGCGAAGCAATTCCGACGGCGCTTCGCGGATCTGGCGCGGACTGCGGATGTGCACAACCTGCTCGAGCGCGTGCACACCGGCATCGGTTCGGCCGGCCCCCTGCATCTCCACGTCGCCATGAAGAACAGAAGTCGCGGCCTTGCGCAACTCGCCCATTACGGTGCGGGCATTTTTCTGTTCCTGCCATCCGCTGTACCGCGAACCATCGTACTCAAGAAGAAGTTTGAAGGTGTTCAAGAAATCAATTTGTCGATCTGCTGATGACGTCGGCCTGCGAGTTGATTCGCTCCTGTTTGAACTCCGTCAGAATCTCCAGGATCGGGCTCATCATAGGTGTAAGGCCACCACGCCCGCCGAGTTGTCGATTCCCTGAGCGAATGAACGTGCTTGAGGCATCCAGCGGCAATGTCCCGACGTTCCGATAGAATTGCGTATGGATCGGAGGACCGACTTGCGGTCTGAACAGATACTGCTCGACATTCGACAGGTAAAACGCGCCGACGACGGCGTCGTGCTCCCTTAAGTATCCTCCGACAGCTCGAATTGCTTTTGAACCACCAAAGTTGCCGACTATCGGAACAACAAGGTTCTTCTGCTCCATTTGCTTCACGAACTGGAAACTATCCTCGGACGCGAAATAGCTGCGGTTCACGCCATTGTCGTCGGCGATCACCATGAGATCGGCGTATTCGACATTGTTCGGTCCGCCACGACCTGGAGTGGCTCTTCCCTGGCCATCGACATTGGAAGAATAGTTGAGAGTCACACCAAAAGCTGAAAACACGTCGAAGACGTGGTCGAAGGTGAGTTCATCTTCGGCCGTCAACTTGAAGCCGTGCTTTCTGATCAAAAGATCTTTGATCGCCTGCCGGTTGGTCTCCTGCAACGTCTCGTCCCGCGCTGCGTCGCGATACGCCGTGAACAACTGGTCGGGTGTCGACGTTTCACCCAGTCCTTCCGGACGCTTCCTCGAAAAAATTACCGAAAGAAAGTCCGCGCGGTTTGCCGACATTTCGAACGCGGCCTTATACATCAAGTGCTGGATCATGTTCTGACGGCGGATATCGATAATGAAAGCGATCTTCGGTTTGAGGCCGGCGATGTACTGGAAATTCTGTTCCGGACCTACTCCCATATAGACGCCGCCGGGTTTCACGATGCCCTGGAGTTTCGGTATCAGCGTCTGATATCCGAGTTCGTTGGAAGAAAAGTTTTCTGAAGTGAAGAACCCGCCGTCCTCAGAAAGGTCCTCGATCATCTTCCAGAATGCTTCGTCACTGATCTGTGTGGGAAGGGTGTCGGCCGCCCCAAGGGATGGAACGACAAGCCCAAGGACAAGCGCCAGGACTGCCGCTGAACGAATGGCCATTCCATGAAAGTTCTCCCGTGCCGTGTTTTTCAATTCAGCCTCCTCACACTACTGCGATAACTGGCGAAGGTTGCCATACTGGAGGATCCTCCCAGCTCTGAATTCTTTGAGAAACGCCTCCATCGGCGACAGCGTTGATTGAAATCTGAACGCGCCGCCACCCCCGCTGAATGAGCGAATGAAAGTGCTGCTTGACTCCAGGGGCAGGGTCGCGACGTTCTCATAGAATGCCGCAGCCCTGTCATCATTGAAAAGGTACTGTTCGACGTTGGAGAGATAAAAAGCGGTTACCGGTGTGTCGTGATCCTTCAGGTATTGCCCGACAGCACGGATCGTCTTCGGTCCCGAAAAATCTCCGACTAAAGGCACGATGAGATTCTTTCTCTCCATTTCGCGTACAAATCGGTAATTTTCCTCACTCGCGAGATAACTCCGGCGTTGTCCCGCTCCGTCATCGGCCACCATCAGGTCTTCATATGACGGATTGTTAATGCCGGCGCCCCTGCCGCCGGTCGAGTAGTCCAAATAGGGACCGGCATCCGCGAAGACGGAGTAGACGTACTCGATGCTCGAAAAACCCGAGAGGTCTCCGGGGCGCAATTCAAACTTGTGAGTCCTGACAAGGAGATCCTTGATCGCCTGAAGGGTCTGCTTCTGGATATCGGGATCGCGTCGAACCTGCCGATAGGCGTCAAACAATTCAATCGCCGTTGACTTCTCGCTGAGTCCGTCGGGGCGTTTCCTTGCGAACAGTTTAGAAATGAAATCGGCGCGAGTCTCAGACAACTCAAAGAGGGCCTTGTACATCAGCAACTCGATCATGTTCTGTCGCCGGATATCGGTGATGAACACAATCCTGGGCTTCAACGCCGCAACATACGTAAAGTTCTGTTCAGGAGCCACGCCCAGATAAGCGCCCCCAGTCCTGGTCCCTTCCAGAAGGCGTGGAATGACCCATTGGTAACCCAATTCGTTGGACACAAAATTCTCAAACTGAAAAGAGCCGTCGGGCTCCGACATGTTGACGACGAGGTTCCAGAAGACTTCATCGGAAATCTCACCCGGCAAAGCTTCGGCTTTGAACGACGGAACTGCCGGCAAGAACACACTGGTCGTGGCAATCAGCAGGAATAGCGACCGCAAAAAGAGGCGGCTTTCAGAAACGCGCATGACTACCCCCCAAACGGTGTTCCAGTATGTACCGAAAGAATATCTTCTCTTCAGAGGAATCGCCGAGCCATGGCGCATTGCACCAGTCATTGTGCACAATCCGTACGCAGACTGGCAAAAACGTGTAAATTGAGACAACTACCCAACTTTTGTTGGGATTGGCTTTCGATTTGTGCGATAAATATGGGCGTTTTAGACAGGAGGATTCTTACTGATGAGTACTACTGAGACCCCGAAAGACGCCGCTCCGTCCTTTCGTATCGATGTCGGCCTTCACGACATGCTGAAGGACAGCCACGGCTTGAAGGACCTCGACGATCCCATCGGTCCGGTCGAAGGCGGACTGCCCGAGCCGGTTTATCCCCAGTATCCCGATCCGTCGACACGTTGGAAGACGCAGCGCGCGTACAACAATTTCAAACGGCTGCGCACGTGGAAAGGTCTCGGCGCTCCCTACTTTAAATCGAAGATGATGCCGTGGGAGCTGCGGCCGCTGATCGCGTATCTATTCAGCGAATGGAAATGCAATCTGGACTGCCATTATTGCTGGTCATACGACAACAGCATCAAGGGAATGACCGAGCCTGTAGCGAAGAAATCTATCGATTGGCTTCACGAGACAGGCAACCGTTTCCTTGCGCTGATGGGTGGAGAGCCGCTGCTGCGACCACACTTCATACATAAGATCACGTACTACGCTTCGAAGAAGGACTTCATCACGTACCTGCCTACGAACGGGCGTCTGATGAAGCCGGACGTTATCGATCGTCTTGGGGATGCCGGTCTCGGCACCGTGAACCTTGCGGTGGACACCGTGAAGGAAAAGCCCGGACTGGCAAAGGCTCTTGAGCCCATCCGTCCGTATTTCGAATATTTGATGAAGGTTCAGAAGAAGCATCAAATCTCGACCTTCTTTAACGTTTGCATTTGCCGGACGAATATGGAGGACGTGAAGGAACTCACGAAGATCGCCAAGGACCTCGACATCGGCATCGATTTCCATATCGTGGAGTCTCCGCTGATCGATTCTCCTCACTTCAAGCACCTCAACAAGAACAGCACGTTCCTGACCCCCGACGATTACCCCGCAGTTGATGATCTGATCGACTGGATCGTGGATCAGCAGAGGCAGGGCGTGAAGGTAGTCAACCAGCGCGATCGCCTGTTGCAAATGAAGACTTTCATGCGCGGCCACACGGAAGCCTGGGGCTGCCGCGCCGGTATCAACACGCTGATTATCCGGACGGATGGGACTCTCGCTCCGTGCTTCCCGATGTATTCGGCGACGTATGACTGGGGAGTGGCCGGTGCTCCGAAGTTCGATCGACAGCAGCTGGCTACCATGAAGAAAGAGTGCGAGCTCCACTGCTTCTCCACGCTCAATCACATCGTCGCTTACGTCTACAACAACGGTAATGTGATTAAGTGGATCGTCAGGAACGCCATTAAGAACGGCTTGACGAAAGCCGAGGGCACCGTCGAGTAAACAGGGAATCAGGGGACGGATTTGTGATGGATTAACTATGAATTGTTATTTGTTAAATGCAACAGCGTCCCCGAAACTTAACAAATAACAATTCATAGTTAATCCATCACAAATCCGTCCCCTAATTCCCCAGCTGGTGAAC